>Ga0070664_100000115_pt1 | contig 53033 bp, 50 predicted proteins | sample KBSC73metaG_FD_65863 | JGI IMG/M metagenome (GOLD analysis project Ga0070664, IMG submission 65863) | Corn rhizosphere microbial communities from Kellogg Biological Station, Michigan, USA - KBS C7-3 metaG | ecosystem: Host-associated > Plants > Roots > Rhizosphere > Soil ... | reverse complement strand
TCCATGACGCGCACCGACGCGCGCCAGATGTCCGGGCCGGTGCCGTCACCCTCGATGAACGGGATGATCGGTTGATCGGGAACGGCGAGCTTGCCGTTGGCAATCGTGATCTTTTGCCCCAGTGCGGGCACGTTGAGCTTGAGAGCGGTCGACATGGAGTCTCCGTGAGGAGGGAAAGTAGGGTCGTTTCGGGGTGCGAGATCCTAGCAGAGACGGCCGTTCCACGTTAGCGGGCGACGGTCGAAGCGACGGAGCCTCCGGCTACTAAGCAAATCCCACGCGCGCCGTGACCCCGCGCGGCCCGTTTTCGAGGCGAATATCCCAGCCGTAGCGCTCGCAGATCCGCCGCACCAGATAGAGGCCCATGCCGTGGCCGCCGGGGTGCGTGGTGAAGCGACGCGGCGCGGCTGACAGATTCTCCGTCGGCAATGTTCCGGCGTTCGTTACCACCAGTTCGTGGCCCTGCGAACGGCAAAGCACTTCGCCGCCCGTGCCGTGCTGGACTGCGTTACGTACGAGATTGCCGATCGTCATCGCGACCATGCTCTCCGGCGCCGCTACCTGCAGTTTCGTGCCGGTCTCGATCTCCAGCACGATGCGCTTGCCCGGCGACACGCTGCGCTGATCCTCGACGACGCGCGCCAGCACTGCGTTGACATCGCACGTCGTTTCGCTCGCCGCGGCCGCCTGCTGTTCGCGCGATAGCGCCAACAGCGCGTCCGTGAATTCCGTCATCTCGCGCACGGCTCGCTGAATTCGTGCGAGCGCTTTGCCGGCGCCCGGTCGATCAGCAGCAGACGTCTCCAACAACTCGACCGCGCCACGCATCACAGCGAGTGGCGTCCGCAACTCGTGGCTCGCGGTCGCAGTGAATGACTGCTCGCGCTCGACGAAACCATCGAGCCGCTCCATGAACATGTCGACGGAGCGAGCGATGGGCTCCAGCTCGTTGCCCGCGAACTGCGCACCGATACGCACGTGACGCTCGCCGGGGTCGATCTCCGTCAATCGCGCCGCGAGCGCGGTTACCGGCTCGACGAGCCGCCTGGAGATCGCCGACGCCGCCAGCGCAGCCACCATGACGATCGCGATCACGCCGATTCCTAGCACGAGCAACGCGATCGCGTCCTGGGTCGCATATGTCGTGACGTCATACGTGATGTACAACCGGCCGAAATCGCCGTCGCGCACCAGCACGTCGAGCAGGCGTCCGCCGGAGCGCACACGATGCATTTCGCCGGGCTTCAGCATCGCGATGTGCCGCGGCAGCTCGGCCAGATCGCTCGAACGATAGATCGCGAGACGCGCCGAGCGCAGCGGCTCGGCGCCACGATCGACGCGCATGCGCTGCTCGAAGTGCGTGAGCTCCTCGGACAAGAGGTCGAGCGTGATGTTGCGCTTCAACTGCTCGTCGGCGAGATAGGCCCAGGCGCTCAGCACGAGACCGGCACTCGCGACGAGCGCGATCATCGTGCCCGCGATGCGCGCCCGCAGGCTGAGGCGCGAGTACCAGTCGTTCAGCTTACGAACGAACCGGTTCTGCCGAAAGGCGATAGCCAGTGCCATGGATCGTGTGCAGGAGCTTGACCGGGAAGTTCTTGTCGATTGCCGTACGCAGCGCGTGCATGTGAGCGCGCAGGAAATCGCCCTGCGGCGGCGAGTCGCCCCACAGCTCGCGCTCGAGCTCCTGGCGCGTGACGACGCGATGTGCATTCTGCAGCAGGACGATCAGCAGACGCCGCGTCGTGGGGTTGAGCTTGAGCCGCTCGCTGCCGCGCTCGGCTTCGAGCGTGTCGAGATCGAAGCGGAGGTCGCCGACGCTCAGGATGCGCGGCGTTTCCGGTAGCCGCGTCCGCCGCACCAGCGCTTTCAGGCGCACGTCGAGCTCGGCTAGCGAGAACGGCTTGACCAGGTAATCGTCCGCGCCGGCCTCGAAGCCTTCGATCTTGTCGGCGAGCAGATCCTTGGCCGTCAGCATCAGCACCGGGACCTGCGTGCGCCCTGCGTGGCGCAGCTGGCGGCACAGCGACAGGCCGTCGAGTCCCGGCAAAAGCAGGTCCAGAACGATCGCGTCGTACGGATCCGACAGCGCCTTCTGCAGGCCCGCCGCGCCGTCGGCGACGTGCTCGACGGCGTCGCCGCGGCCCTCGAAGAACTCGGTGATGTTCGCCGCGATGTCGGCGTGGTCTTCGATCAACAGCAGGTTCATGGCGTAACGCGGATGTAACAAGTCGGCGGCATATGTGAAGTCGCTCGCAGATTCTGCTCCAAGTTGCTGAATCACAGAAGTGTCACGCGGCCGTCAATCCATTGCAGCCTGCGGCACGAATAGTACGCGCTACGGAGCAACGTCATGAACGGCGTACGAACCGCAGAGTTGTTCAGGCGCGTGGATGCGATCGAGCATGCATGGTGCCTGCGTCTCAACCGCGGCTGCAGTCAGCGAGCGGTCAGGGAGATTTTCACCGCGATCAGCAAGCTCGGCGACGGAATGTTCTGGTACGCGCTGATCGTCCTGCTGCCGGTCATCTACGGCGAAGCGGCGCTTTACCCGGCGCTGCGCATGGCCGTCGTCGGCGTGATCGGCGTCGGCCTCTACAAGTATCTCAAGTCGCGACTGGTCCGCGAACGGCCGTATATCAGCCTCGCCGGAATCGTGGCCGGTACGCGCGCGCTGGATCGCTACAGCTTCCCCTCGGGCCACACACTGCACGCGGTGAGCTTCACCATCCTCGCGGTCCACAGCTTCCCCGAGCTGGCGTGGTTGCTCGTGCCATTCGCCACGCTCATCGCAGCGTCTCGCGTCGTCCTTGGCTTGCATTACCCGAGCGACGTCGCCGCGGGCGCGCTCATCGGTGCGGGTCTCGCAACCCTCAGCATGGTGCTGGTGCCGCTAGTGGGCTAGATTCGCACCGCATGGTCGATGACATCGCAGACGATCGCTCAGTCGAGGTCGATCACATCTTCGTCAGCTGCGCCGTCGGTGCGCCGGAAGGCGACCGGCTGATCGAGCTGGGTCTCATCGAAGGCAGCCCTAATCGCCACCCGGGGCAGGGCACCGCCAACCGCCGCTTCTTCTTCGCCAACGCGATGCTCGAGCTGATCTGGGTGCACGACCCGGCTGAAGCGCAGAGTGATGCGCAGCCCGCACGTCGTTTGCATCTATGGGAACGCTGGTCGGGGCGCAACGGCTCGGCGTGTCCGTTCGGCGTGTGCTTGCGGCCGACGGCGGGGACCTCGGATGTCGCGCCGTTTCCCGCGTGGGAATACCGGCCCTCATACGCGCCGACGGGCATGCCCATCGCGATCAACTCCACCGTGGACTCCGAACCGCTGGTGTTCTACATCCCGATCCATCGCCGCATGGACACTGCTCCCGCGGATCGGCGCGAGCCCTACGAGCACGCGTTGCCGATTCGCGAGCTCACTTCGGCGCGCATTTTCGCGCCGGGTGCCGCGACTGCGTCGCCGGCGATGCTCGCAACGCTGCAGACCGGCGCGTTCTCATTCGAGCCCGCTGCGCGTCCGCTGCTGGAACTGGGGTTCGACAGCAAGCGTCAAGGTGGGCGCGCGGATTTGCGGCCGGCGCTGCCACTCGTGCTGCTCTGGTAAGCTCGCGACCATGCCTGCGAAGATTTCACGGCCGCCGGATAACCTGCCGCTGTATCGCGTTCTCACCGGTCCTGACGACGCTGCGTTCTGCCATCGCGTGAGCGAAGCGGTCGCGCTGGGCTACAAGCTCTACGGCGCGCCGGCCGCGACCTACAACGGCGAGAACGTGATCCTCGCACAAGCGATCATCTGGCCGACGATCGAGCGCTCGGTCGCGCGCAGCAAGTGAGCCGCATGATCGCGCGACATTGGCGCGGGCTGGCCAAGCGTGAATACGCCGATGCGTACGTCGAGCACTTGCACTCCGAGACGTTTGCGCAACTCGTGCAGCTCGCCGGCTTTCACGATGCTTCGCTCCTGCGACGCGACGTGCCGCAAGGCGTGGAGTTCCTGGTCGTCACGGTCTGGAAATCGCTGGATGCGATCCGCAGCTTCGCCGGCAACGACGTCGAGAGTGCCGTCGTGCCCGACAAAGTGCAGAAGATGATGATCGAGTACGACCGCCGGGCGCGGCACTACGAAGTCGTCGATTGAACCGCGGCCGCGTGCCACAAGTGAGTCAGCGCGTAGCCGCGCCACGGACGCCACGTTTCCATTCTCGAATCGAGCTCGCGCACTGTGAGCGGCTTGCGGGCCACACGCGGGAACGCGTCCGGCTCGCCTAAGGCAGATAGAGCAACGTACTGCGCAGCGTCCGCATCGAATCCAGGAAGCGCTGCCAATGCTGCGGTCACGTCTTCGACGGTCGCAGAGAAATCGACTGCGCCTGCGCATGTCGCGTTGGCCAGGGCGCGAACGGCCGTCGCGCGTTTAGCCGTCAGGCCGAGGCCGCCGAGGTCAGCGTTCGCGAGCGTCTGCGGCGTCGGGAAGTAGTGCGTCAGGCCGTCGGCAACTTCGGCAATCGGTTCTCCGCTCCGCGCGACGAGACGGGCGGCGAGAGTGCGCGCTGTCGCGGCATCAGCGTGTTCGCCGAGCAATGCACGAACCGCGCACTCGAATGCATCCCACGCGCCGGGAATGCGCACGCCGGGCCAGCGCTTCACGAGCGGTGCGAGCAGATCGTCCGTCTTTAACGCGACTGCGATTCGCGCGGGATCGGCAGCGAGATCGAACATGCGCCGCGCCGTGCTTGAGATCTGGAACAGCATCGTCGGTGCCGCGCCGCGGACACGTAGCTGCAAAGCGTCTTCGCGATCCAACGCGCGAACACACACGATCGCCGTGCCCGCGTCGGACTTGACCGTCCGCGCGTAACCGCGTTCGTCGACACGCTCGACACCCGGCACCGCACGCGCCGCGAGGAAATCTCGCACTTGCGTCCAGTCGTACGGCGGCCGGAACGCCAGCTTCAACACGACTTCATCGGCAGCCGCTGCAGCGATTCCGCCGCGACGCTGGCGCCTGAGGTCGCGTGGCGCGCGGTTGTACGTTTGCTGGAACGTGTAGTTGAACCGCCGCAGGCTGCCAAATCCCGAGGCGAGTGCGATCTGCGTGATGGGCAGATCGGTTTCGTCCAGCAGTCGCTTGGCGAAGTGCAGGCGACGCGTTTGCGCGACGGCGATCGGCGAAGCGCCGACGTGTTTGGTGAACAAGCGATGCAGATGGCGCGAGCCGATGCCGATGCGCTCCGCCAGTTCGTCGACCGAGATCTCGTCGAGCACGCCTTCCTGGATGAGCCGCAGCGCGCGTCGCACGACTGCCGAAGTGCCGAGCCAGCCGGGCGTGCCAGGCGCCGCTTCCGGGCGACAGCGCAGACACGGCCTGAAGCCGGCCTCCGCCGCACCGGCCGCTGTGGCGTAGTAGCGTACGTTTGTGCTCTTCGACGTCGGTGACGGACAGATCGGGCGGCAATAGATGCCGGTCGAAGTGACTGCGATGAAGAAACGCCCGTCGAAGCGCGCATCGCGACTGAGGCGAGCGCGATCCAGGGCGCCGCGATCGAGGCCGAGAATCTCTTCCATGCGCCGACGATACGCGCCGGGCGCACCGTCGACTAGCCGTTTTCAGACGTTGCCGCCGGACGCCGGCCGCTATGATGGCCGCCAATTCGGGGAGGTCATCATGGCTCGCTCGCGCTTGCTCGGGTTCGTCGCGTTGCTGGTCGCCGGAGTCGGCATCGCACATTCAGCCACGCAATCCTCGGCAGAGAGTGAGCTGCGCAAGGCGGTCCAGGAGATGCTCGACGCGATCGCTCCAGGCAATGCGGACGTCTGGAAACGCTACCTGGACGAGCGCGTGCTGCTCGTCGACGAGAATGGTGTCGTGCGCACGAAGGCGGAGATGCTCGCGGAGTTCTCGCCGCTGCCGCCGGGTCTCGTGGGTAATCTCGCGCTCGACACGTTCAAGATGCGGCAACACGGCGACATAGCTGTTCTGGCATACGAGGCACAGGAGCATCTCGACTATCACGGGCAGAAGCTGGCGAGCCGCTATCGGATCAACGACACGTGGCAGAAGACTGCGCAGGGCTGGCAGTTGTTGTCGGAGCAAGTCGCGGCGGTATTGAAGGACCCGCCGTCCATCAAACTCACGCAGCAGCAGCTGTGTGAGTACAGCGGCACTTACTCGTTGACCGCCGAGATCACGACCACGATCAGTTGCACGGCCGACGGGCTCACGGCGGAACGTAGCGGTCGCAAGCCGTCACCGTATCTTGCAGAGCTCAAGGATGTATTCTTCGTCGCTGGCCAGCCGCGCACACGTCGCATCTTCATGCGCGATGCGCAGGGCAAGGTCGTGGCATTCGTAGACCGAAGGGAAGGCGAGGATATCCGCTGGAATCGCACATGAAGTGGCTGCTCGCCCTGACAATCACAGTGCTTGCCTTGCCGGCCTGGTCCGCGGAGCCTGACGCGGTCACCCGCGCCGAGGTCGCGCATTTGCTCAAGTACCTGGAGACATCGGGCTGCCAGTTTCAGCGCAACGGCTCGTGGTATCCGCCGGGGCGTGCGGCGAGTCACCTGAATCAGAAATACGAATACATGCTGAAGAAGGGGCTGGTGACGAATACCGAGAGCTTCATCGAAGGCGCCGCCAGCGAAAGCAGTGCCAGCGGCAAGCCGTACTCGGTCAAGTGCGGCGACTCTGCCGCCGTGCCGAGCGCAACCTGGCTGCGTGACGAGCTGGAGAGATTCAGAACAAAGAAGGGGGAATAACCATGCCAATCTCGCGCAAGGCACTCTGTATCGCATACGGCTTGATCGCGCTCCTCGCGCTCGTGGGCACGTGGGGCAACAACGCGGCGTACTCCTCGCTCGGCTTCATGGGTGCGAACAAGGCGTTCTGGCAGGCAACGCTGGCGAATCCGGCGAGCCAGTCGATCACCGTGGATGTCTTCTTCCTGGGATTAGCCATGTTCGTCTGGATGGTGCTGGAGGCGCGCCGCCTCGGTATGCGCGGCGTCTGGCTCTATTTGTTGTTCGGAATGCTGGTCGCGATCAGCGTCACCGTGCCGATCTTCCTCATCAATCGCGAGCGAGCTCTGGCCGCGCGTGAGCCGTCGAGTACAGCGGGAACACTGAGTGCGCCCGATATCGCTGGGCTCGTACTGGTAACCGCCGCGATCTGCGTCTACTCGGCGATCACGCTCAGTACTTAGCGTAGCTCTTTTCTTCGACGATCTTCGAGCCGAGCCGCGTGTTGATGTCGCGCTTGACGGCCGCACGTTCGTCGTTCGTGACGTACACCGCGCGCGCGAGCTCGATGAATTCCTTGTCGAAGGTGCGCGAGCGTTCCTTGTCGCGGATGTCGTCCTCGATGTCCCACAGCTTCTCGTTGATCGCCCGCAGCGCAGCCCACTGCGACGTGATGTCGTGCGACGCATAAGCTGACGACTTCCACGTCTCCTGCAACAGCCCGAGCTCCGTGCGCACGTTGGCGACCTTCGCCGCGTCGGTCATGCGCGCGGACTTGATTTCGAGGATCGTGATCTTGTCGACCAGCTCGCCCGGGGAGATCGGAACCTTGATTTCGACGGCCATGTGTTGCTCCTAGGCTCGGCCCCAATAGCGGATGCGCCGGCGGATCTTCAATTTGCGCCACCAGTTGCGCGGCTTCGGACGCGGATTGCGCGCGCCAGCGGCGATGAAATGATCGACGGCGTCGAGCACGCGCTCGCTGGAACGGCCGTCGCGATACGGATGAATCGAGTCGGCGTACGTGCGGACCGCGTCCATCAGATCCGCCGGCCGTGCCAGCGCGCGCTCTATCGACGGCAGCAGCAGCTCGGGCTTGTCGATGTCGATCAGCTGCGGCCCGGGCCGGCGGTTCTTGAAAGTGATCACCGGCTTGTACGTCAGCAGGAATTCGTTCAGCGCGGACGACGTGTCCGAGATCATCATGTCGACCTGCGGGAACAGGTCGAGGATGTTGTCCTCGGTCGCGAAGCGCAGATGCTCGCCTTGCAGCGCGCGGTAGCGCTCGACCGTTTCGCGCTCCGACTTCGGATGCAGCGTCACGATCCACTGCCAGCGACCGGTCTGCGACAGATCGCGGATCGTCTCGTAGAGGATCGGCGCGGCGCTCCACGAAGGCGAGAACGTCGAGTGATACAGGATCGCCGGCTTCGCCCGCACCGGCGGCGGCTGGTTGGCGCCATGGTCGCGCATGAACGGATCGAGCTTCGGCCATCCGGTCTCGTGCACGGCAAAGTGGCCGAGCTCGCGCGCCTTCGCCTCGAACGCACGCGTGTCGCGCGGGCCGGTCGTGCAGTACAGATCGAAGAAGCCGCGGATGTAGATGTGACGGGGCTTGCCGGCGTCGAAGCCGTGGAAGACTTCCGTCTTCACGCCCGGAAAGAAGTGCGGCACGGCGTTGCTCGAGGTGAGCACTGCGATCGGCGCGAAGTCCCGCACGGCGTCGGTCGAGGGAAGCAGCGTCTCGCCCGGCTGCAGCTCTTCGCCACCCGGCCCGTCGAAGAACCACGCGGCTTCGTGCCCACGCTCGCGGATCGCCGCTTGCAACGGGCGCAGGATCGCGAGCGCGTAACGCTCGGAGCCGTACAAGAGATAGTGCTTCGTGCTCATCACCAATTCATCAGGGATCCAGCCCGTAACCGCGCAGCAATTCGGCTGCGGCTTCGCGCGAGGCCGGGTTGCGCTTCATTTCGTAGTAACGCATGCGCTTGTAGACAGCATATGACGCGGCGACCTGCGAGACGACGTAGCCGCGCCAGCCGTCGAGGAATGCGAGCCGCAGCACGTAGTCCTTGAAGAACGCCGCGAGGTGCACGAACGGCATCAGCCACATCTGTGCCGGCTTGCCGCGGTCGAGCCAGTCGCGCGCCTTGAGCTCGGCGTAGCGCAGAGTCTTGAGGTGCTTGTGCACGAGCGTCGGGTTGTTCAAGTGAATGAACGGCCGCGCGAACGTCTCCGTCGGCCCGTCGAAGCGCAGCGACTCGTGCACGCGCACTTCCGTCCAGCGCGCGCGGCCGCGATGATAGAGGCGGCCCAGGCGTTCACCCATCATCGGCCGATACCAGCGCATCGGCGCGCCCATGTAGTAGGTCTGACGGCGCAGGATCGCCCCCGCACACTGCGACTGCATGAGCTGCGGCAGGCGCCGCTGCATTTCGTCGACGAGCTCGCTCGACAGCGCTTCGTCCGCGTCGAGCGCGAGGATCCAGTCGTGACTTGCCTGCGTGCTGCCGAAGTTGCGCTGCGGGCCGAAGCCGAGCCAGTCCTGGTGGACGACGCGTGCCCCGTGCCGCGCGCAGACTTCCTGCGTGCCATCGGTGCTGCCCGAATCGATCACGAGTTTTTCCGCGGCGAACGGCACGCTGTCGAGGCAGCGGCTGATGATCGGCGCCTCGTTGCGAGCAATAACTAGCAACGTGATGGGCAGGGTGATGGGCAGGGCAGGGGCACCGGGCATGCGCGGAGTTTACGCCAGCCGTTATCTTTTTCTTGCCAGAGCCAGCAGCACGCTGTGCAGCTTCTTGATCACGTCGTCCGGCGTGATCAGGTCCATCACGCCGGGCCGCTCGATCTTGGTGGTCCACGGCAGATCGACCGCGGACTTGCCGAGCAGACGTCGGGCCGCCAGATCGTACTTGTCGACGCACCACTGGCGGCTCAGGTATGGCCCGGAGCGCTGTGGATTGGTGGCTGCATACAACCCGATCACGGGGATCCCGACAGCCGTCCCCATGTGCGCCGGTCCGGAGTCGGGTGTGACGACGGCGATGGCACGTTCCAGCGTCGCGAGGAATTCGAGCAGCGTGTCCTGCCCGATGGTGTTCTCGCAGCGTTCGGTCATGTTGCGCACGATTGCTTCGCCCATGCGCTGCTCGACCTCGCTGCGGCCGCCGCACAGCACGACGCGCAGTCCGAGCGCTGAGATCGCATAGTCGGCGATCTGCGCGTAGTACTCGGCGCGCCAGTTCCGCAGCTTGTGGCTGGAACAGGGGCTGATGATCAGCGTCTTCGTGTCATCGGGAATCACGCGCCGTGCGTAGGCGCGTGCGGACTCCGGAATCGGGATGTCCCAGCGCAGCAGCTTCTCGTAGACGTGATACTTCTCGGCGAAGCCGAACAGCGAGTCCATCACGTGCTGCCGTTCCGTGGGTCGGATGCGGTTGCTCGTGAACAGCCATTGCAGCTCGCGCGCTCGCTTGCGGTCGAAGCCGAGCTTGATCTTGGCCGGTACCAGCGTCGACAGCAGACTGGCTCGCAACGCCAGCTGCATGTGCATCAGGACGTCGAAATGGCGGCCGCGCATCTGCTCGCGCAGCACGCGGTACGAGCCGGCCAGGCTCTTCTTGTCGAGGACGATGAACTCGATGTCCGGGATGTGGCCGAGCAGCTTTGCCTCGAGGCGGCCGATGATCCAGGTGAAGCGCGTTTCGGGCCAGGCGCGCTGCAGGGTGCGCACGACCGGCAGCACGTGGCAGGTATCGCCGATGGCGGAAAGGCGCAGGATGCAGACGCTGGCCGGTGGAGTGTCGAAAGCGCGTGAAGACATGAATAGAATTGTTCTTAATGCGTGCTGTTCAAGAAGGTCTTCTGCGCGTCGCCGGCGGCGGCATCCTATACGACACCTCGCGCTTGCGTAAGCCGGGCGCGGAGCTGTTCGACGTCGAACATTGGCGGGCGCAGGACTCGCTGCAGGAAATGTCCGGCGGACGCGCGTCGATCGCCATCGTCGGCACGGCAGCGCAACGCTGGGTGCTGCGGCACTACCGCCGCGGCGGGTTCATCGCCCGGTTGTCGCGCGATCGTTATTTCTGGCTCGGCGAGTCGCGCACGCGCTCGTTTGCGGAGTGGCGCCTCCTGGCAGAACTGCGGCGCCGCGGCTTGCCGGTTCCTGCGCCGGTTGCGGCGCGTTATGTCCGAGGTGCGCTGACGTATCGCGCGGATCTGATCACGGAGCATCTCGCGAACACCCGGACGTTGGCAGATGCGATCACGGGTGCGGAACTGCCGCGCGAGAGTTGGGAGGCGGTCGGCAGAACGATCGCGAGGTTTCATCGCGAAGGGGTGCATCACGCCGATCTCAATGCGAACAACATCCTGCTGAACCCGATGTCAGAGGTGTACTTGCTCGACTTCGATCGCGGCCGCATCGAACCGCGGGGCGCGTGGGAGCAGGACGTGTGGGCACGGCTGCGGCGCTCGCTGGAGAAGATCAAGGGGCAGCTCCCAACTGTCGCGTTCGGCGAAGAGCAATGGAATTGGCTACTGACCGCTGACTAGTGGGCTGTAGGTCGGGCTTTAGCCCGACTCTTCTTCACGCACGCAGTGTCGGGCTAAAGCCCGACCTGCAGCCTACTTACGCGCGTAGTAGTTTGGATAGTCGGGGGTCAGGCCTTTGAACCGCCGATGGATCCACAGGTACTGCGCGGGCACGCGGCGCACTTGTGCTTCGATCAACTCGTTGAAGCGACGCGCATCGGCGGCGGGATTGTCGGTCGGGAAGTTCTCGAGCATCGGCTGGATCACCATCCGGTAGCCGCTCGATCCGGGCAATCGCTCGGGGAAGTAGGGCAACACCGCCGCGCCGGTCATACGCGCAAGTCTCGACGTCGCCGTATTCGTCGCCGCGGGCAGATGAAAGAACTGCACCATCTCCGCGCCCTTCTTCCGATAGCTCTGATCCGGCGCGTACCACACGGGCTCGTTGCTCTTGAGCGCCGTGATCAAGGTACGAATGTCATCGCGCGGGATCGCGCGCTTCGCGCGCAACCCGCGATTGCGCATCAGGAAGCGTTCGAGCACGACGTTGCGCGTCGGGCGATACATGATGCTGAGCGCGATCCGTGCGGCGATGGCGCGTGCGCCGATTTCGAGCGTCGTGAAATGCGCGCTCAGCAGAATCGCGCCGCGGCCGCGCGCGAGCGCGGCTTGCAGATTTTCCAAGCCCTCCAGACGAGTGAGCTTGAGGATGCGTGCATCGGAGCTCCACCAGCTGATCGCAGTTTCGAACACGCCGACGCCCAGGCTGCGGAAATGCTCGCGCAGGATCTTCTCGCGCTCGTCGACCGACAGCTCCGGCAGACACAGCTCCAGATTGCGACGCGCGATGCGCACGAACCCGAGCGGCAGCCGCACCAGCAACCCGCCGACCCGCCGGCCGAGCCACACGAGCAGCGGAAACGGCAGCGGCTCGAACACGCGCAGGATTCCGAGCGCAAGCCAAGTCGGCCAGTAACGCGGATGGATGCTCATGCGCGGTACGGATCCCCGTCCGGTCCCGGCCGTCTGAAGCGCTTGTACGTCCAGAGGTACTGCTCGGGATGATCGCGCACGTTGCCCTCGATCAGCTCATGAAAGCGGCGCGTGTCCACCACCGGATCGTCGGACGGAAAGTTGTCGAGCGGCGCGTGGATCTGCACTACGTAGCCGCGATTGTCGGCGCGCCGCTTCGGGAAGTACGGCAGCACCGGCGCACCGGAAATCTTCGCCAGCCGCGAGGTCGCGACGTTCGACGCAGCGGGTTGGCCGAAGAACGGCACGATCTCGCTGTTCTTCCCCGTGTAGCGCTGGTCCGGCGCATACCACACCGGCAGATTGCTCTTGAGACTCTGCAGCAAGTCGCGCACGCGATCGCTGGAGATCGCGCTGACCGTGTGCCGGCTGCGATTCCGGCGCGAGAGCTCCGCGACCAGCGGGTTCTTCGGCGTCAGGTACATGATGCTGGTCGGGCCGAGCAGCGTCAGCGCGCGTGCGCCCAGTTCGAGCGTGGTGAAGTGCGCGCTCAACATCAGTGCGCCGCGGCCTTTTGCCAGGGCGTCGCGGAGGTGCTCGACACCCTCGAACTCGATCAACTCCTTGAGGTGTTGCGGGCTCGCCCACCACACGAGCCCGGTTTCGAGCAGCGCACAGCCGAGCGACTCGAAGTGGTCCCGGACCAGGTCTGCGCGCTCCTCGTCGGTCAGACCGGGCAGGCACAGGCGGACGTTGATGTCGGCGATGCGGCGGTCGCGCCGGCTCAGGACATAGGCGATGTGCCCGAGCCCGCGGCCGAACGCCATCTGCCACCGCAACGGCAGCATGTTGAGCGTACGGACCAGCCCCAGGCCGAGCCACAGCAGCCAGTACCGGGGACTCAGGAAGCGATAGAGCGGGACACGTTCGGGATCGTGCTCGTGTTCGAGTACCATCGGCGCGCATGTTAGACATCTATAAGAACATCGCAACATGCTGAGGCTGCTGTACTCGGCACTCCTGTACGTCGTCGCGCCGCTGGCATTCGTTGCAACCGCTCTGCGGGGGCTGCGCGATCCGTCGTATCGCGACCGCTTGGCGGAGCGGCTGGGCTTCACGCAGCTGCAGTTCACCGCCCGGCCCATCTGGATTCATGCGGTCTCGGTGGGCGAAGTGCAGGCTGCGGCCGCGCTCGTGCGTGCGCTCGCATCGCGCTATCCGCAGCACCCGATCCTGGTCACTACGGCCACTCCCACGGGCGGGCAGCGAGTGCGCGCCTTGTTCGGCGATTCGGTGCGCCATGCATATCTTCCCTACGACCTGCCCGGAGCGGTGCGCAGGTTCCTCAGCCGCACGAACCCGGTGATCGCGATCGTCATGGAGCGCGAGATCTGGCCGAACCTGTATCGCGCGTGCTTCGCGCGGCGGATTCCGATCCTGCTCGCCAGCGCGCGCATCTCCGATCGCTCCGCTCAACGACATCTGCAGTTCGCGGGATTGTTTCGCGACGCGCTCGCGTGCGACGTGACCATCGCCGCGCAGACTGCCCCTGACGCGGAGCGCTTCCGTGCGCTCGGTATCGCGTCGACTTCACTGCAGGTGACCGGCAATCTCAAATTCGATCTCGAAATCCCCGAGGACGTGCGTCGCGTCGGCTCGCACATTCGCGCCGAGTTCGCGCATCGGCCCGTGTGGATCGCCGGCAGCACGCACGAGGGCGAGGAAGACATCGTGCTCGATGCGCACGAGCGCGTGCGCGCAGCTCGCAGCGACGCGCTGCTCGTACTGGTGCCGCGACATCCGAATCGCTTCGATGCAGTGAAGTCGTGGCTGCGTTCGCGAAACGTCCGCTTCGTCTCACGCTCGACGCGCGAAGCAGTCACGGCGGATACGTCGGTGTTACTCGTCGATACGCTCGGCGAGCTGTTGAGCTTCTACGCCGCCGCGAACGTCGCATTCGTCGGCGGCAGTCTCGTGCCCATCGGCGGGCATAATCTGCTCGAGCCCGCGGCGTTGCATCGGCCGATCATCGTCGGTCCGCACAACTTCAACGCCCCGGACATTGCGCAAAATTTTCTGGAAAGCGGGGCTGCAGTGCGAGTTGAGTCTGCAACGGAGCTCGGCAGCGCTGTGCTCGATTTACTGACCAACGCCGCACGTCGCGATCAGATGATCGCGCGCGCTCATGAAATTCTGCAGAACAATCGCGGCGCGCTCGCGCGTCTGCTCGCGCTCATCGAAAGGCTGCTGCGTCGTTAGGCAAGCGCACTAGCAGCGCCAATATCGAAGCAAATATAGATGGGTAGACTCGGTCTGCCGGCGCACACTGCGCGCGCTCGTTTTGGCAAACCCATCGGAAGATGGGGACGCAAAGCCTCCGGTCCCGAACAGCGGTCGTGGATAGCGGGGTTGCCGACAGATCCCAAACTGGCATACACGAGCGCACGCGCGGATCTGCCGTCCTCCCTTCGATCTCTCGCGAACCTTTGATCGTTCCGGTGTGCCGCGGCAGTTGCCCGATGGGAATGCCAATTCCGAGCGGGTCATCGACACACCAACATCGAAGCGACTCAAAAGGGGTTTGCATCAATGGAAGCTCATCAATTGTTGAGGAGAGCCGTCTGGGCTGGCCTGGCCGCAACAGCGCTGGCAGCGACGGCACACGCGCAAACGGATCCGGGAGTGCGTGGCGGCACGGCCGGCGCCGGCTTGCCGTTCGGGGATCTCACCACCAACGAGCGTACTTTTTTCGACGTGGGGCAGGAGGACTTCGCAGAGGAGGAGGGCGTGGGCGACGGAATGGGCCCGCGGTTCAACCTGGATGGCTGCGCCGGCTGTCATCTGCAACCGGCGGTCGGCGGTACATCGCCTGCAGTGAATCCGCAGGTGGCGATCGCGACAGCATTCGGCGCGCAGAACACCGTGCCTTCGTTCATCACGTTGAACGGTCCGGTGCGCGAAGCGCGGTTCGTCGCCACTGCGAATGGCGCTCGCGACGGCGGCGTGCACGCGTTGTACACGATCCGCGGCCGCGTCGACGACACCGGCAACGCTAGCGGTTGCACGGCGGCGCAGGAGGACTTCGCCGCGCAGGTCGCCCGTAACAACGTCATCTTCCGCATTCCCACGCCGACTTTCGGCGCGGGCCTGATGGAGATGATTCCGGATCAGACGCTGGTCAACAACGTCAATGCGAGTCCGAACACCAAAGCGGCATTCGGCATCAGCGGACGACTCAACCGCAACGGCAACGATGGCACGGTCTCGCGCTTCGGCTGGAAGGCGCAGAACGAGTCGCTGCTGCTGTTCTCCGGCGAGGCGTACAACGTCGAGATGGGCATCTCGAACGAGCTGTTCCAGGTGGAGCGTGATGAGAACGCCACTTGCCAGTTCGCTTCGCACCCGAACGACGTGACCAATGTCGATGGCCCGCTGCCGACGGACACGATCAGCGCCATCGAGAAGTTCTCGTTCTTCATGCGCTTCCTGGCGCCGCCGACTCCGTCGACGAATGCGCCGGGCGGCTCAGCTTCGATCAATCGCGGTCGAGCTGCGTTCACTGCGGTCGGTTGCGGGCTGTGCCACACGCCGACTCTGCGCACCGGCATCTCGACGGTCGCAGCACTGAGCAACAAGGACGCGAATCTGTTCTCTGACCTCGCGCTCCATCAGATGGGGCCGGGTCTGGCAGATAACGTGCAGCAAGGTGGCGCACGGGGCGATGAGTTCCGGACTGCACCGCTGTGGGGCCTGGGCCAGCGCATCTTCTTCCTGCACGACGGACGCACGTCCGACTTGCGGGCGGCGATCGCGGCTCATCGCAGTAACGGCAATTCGCAGTTCGGGCCGTCCGAGGCGAACACCTCGGTGAACGCGTTCAACTCGCTCAGCGCCGGCAACAGGCAGGACGTGCTGAACTTCCTGCGCTCGCTGTAAGAACAACACGAAGCATCTTTCTCCCGCGGACACACGTAGTGTCCGCGGGACTTTTTCGCGATTTGCGTCGTACCATACGCGACCTCGATAACTATAAGGCGCGGAGGTCTCCATGCGGATCGTGCGTAGCGGACACTTGTTGCTGACGTTGCTCGTCGCCTGCGCCGCGCTCGCGGCGGACAGCAGCTCATTGAAGGGCGTCGAGGCCGGCGACATCGATCGCAAGGCAGATCCGTGCAACGACTTCTTCGCTTACTCAAACGGCCGCTGGCGCGCGGAGAATCCGATTCCCGCTTCGATGCCGCGCTGGAGCCGGCGCTGGGCCGCGGGCGAGGCGACCAAAGATCAGCTACGCGAAATTCTCGAGCAGGCTGCGGCAGCGAAAGCAGCGCGCGGCAGCATCGAGCAGCTGACCGGAGATTTCTACGCCGCCTGCATGAACGAGCAGCAAGCGGAAAGTCTGGGCGTGAAGCCGGTAGCGCCGCTGCTCGCGCAGATCGACGCAATCCACAGCACTGCAGACTTGCAGAAGACGATTGGCCAGCTGCACGTGGCAGGTATCGCTGCGCCGTTCGTCGTGGTCGGCGATTCGGATGCGCACAATCCGTCGTTCGTGATCGCGCAGTTCTACAACAACTCGCTCGCGATGCCGGATCGCGACTACTACATCAAGGACGACGCGCGCTTCAAAGAGGCGCGCGAGAAGTATGTCGCATACATGCAGCGCCTGTTCACGCTGGCTGGCAGCAATGAGGCGCAGGCCAAAGCAGCTGCCGCGACAGTGCTGCGCGTGGAGAAGCAGTATGCGAACGCGTCGCTCGACAACGTCGAGTTGCGCGATCCGCAGTTGACCGACCACAAGATGACGTTCGCAGAGCTGCAGAAGCTCGCGCCTGCGTTCGACTGGGGCGCTTACTACAGTGCCACCGGTCTGCCGCAGGGAGATTTGAACGCCAACGAACCGAAGCTCGTGCAGGAGTTCACGCGCCAGCTGAAGGAGACGTCGCTCGCTGATTGGCAGACGTATCTGCGCTCGCGCGTGCTCGATTCGGCGGCACCGTCGCTGTCAGGCGATTTCGTCAAGGCGGAGTTTGCCTTCCGCGGCCAGTTCCTCAATGGTGCGACCGAGATGAAGCCGCGCTGGAAGCGCTGCGTCGAATCGACCGACGCGTCGCTCGGCGAAGCGCTTGGCCGCAAGTACGTCGAGAAATATTTCCCGCCCGAAGCGAAGGCGCGCATGCAGGAGCTGGTCAAGAATCTGCGCCTGGGCATGAAGGAGACGATCGAAGGTCTCGACTGGATGAGCCCGCAGACCAAGGCGCGCGCGCTCGAGAAACTCAGTACCTTCAATCCCAAGATCGGCTATCCGGACAAGTGGAAGGACTACAGCTCGGTCGCCGTGCGCCGTGACGCGTACTGGGAGTCCGTGCTCGCCGCGCAGAAGTTCGGCGTGCAGGACGATCATCGGCAGATCAATAAGCCGATCGATCGCGGCCGCTGGGGCATCACGCCGCCGACCTCGGACGCCTACTACAACCCGACGCTCAACGAGATCGTGTTCCCCGCGGGCATCCTGCAGCCGCCGGCGTTCAGCATGCAGGTGGTGGATGCGGTCAACTACGGCGCGATCGGCGTGGTGATCGGGCACGAGATCAGTCACGGCTTCGACGACCAGGGCGCGCAGTTCGACGCGCAGGGTCGGCTCAAGAACTGGTGGACCGATGCCGACCTGAAGAAATTCCAGGACCGCGGCCAGTGCGTGGTGAAGCAGTACGAGAACTACTTCATCGAGCCCGGCATCCACCACAACGGCAAGCTGGTGCTCGGCGAGAGCATCGGCGATCTGGCCGGCGCGAAGATCGCGTATCGCGCGTTCAAGATCTCTCAGCGCGGCAAGCCGCCGGCACCGACCATCGACGGCCTCACGCCGGACCAGCAGTTCTTTATCGCCTGGGGCCAGTTCCGCGGCGACGAGCTGCGGCCGGAGTTCGCGCGCACGATGGTGCAGAGCGACCCGCACCCGGTCGCGAAGTTTCGCGTGATCGGCTCGGTGTCGAACCTGCCGGAGTTCCAGCAGGCGTTTCAGTGCAAGGCGGGATCGCCGATGGTGCGGAAGCCGGCAGAGCGGTGCGAGGTGTGGTGACAACCGGAATAACTCTCGCCAAGACGCAAAGACGCCAAGTTCGGACAATCCGAATTCTAAATGGTCAGAATTCTTCTTTGCGCGCCTTAGCGACTTGGCGTCTTGGCGAGAGATCTTTTTACTTCTTGCTCGCTATCCACCGATCGATCTTCGCATCGAGCACCTCGAGCGGTAGCGAGCCGTCGCGCAGTACGACGCTGTGGAACTCGCGCACGTCGAAGCGTGAGCCGAGCGCGGCTTGCGCTTTGTTGCGCAGCTCGCGGATGCGCAGCTGGCCGATCTTGTAACCGAGCGCCTGCCCGGGAATCGCGATGTAGCGCTCCACTTCCGCTTCGGCGTCGCTCGGCGCGATCGACGAATTGTCCCGCATGTACTTGATCGACTGCTCGCGCGTCCAGTTGCGAGTGTGCAGGCCAGTGTCGACCACGAGCCGCATTGCGCGCAGCATCTCGTCGGCCAGCCGCCCGTAGTACTGATACGGGTCGGTGAACATGCCGAGCTCCTTGCCGATCGACTCCGAGTACAGCGCCCAACCCTCGTCGTACGCCACGTAGCCGTTGCCGAACCGCCGGAAGCGCGGCAGCTCCGTCAGCTCCTGCTGGATCGCGATCTGGAAATGATGGCCGGGCGCGGCTTCGTGCAGCGACAGCGTCTCCATGCCGAACTTCGGCTGCGCCTTCAGGTTGTACGTGTTGACGTAGAAGATGCCGGGCCGCGAGCCGTCGGCCGACGGCGGCTGATAGAAGCCACCCGCCGAGCTCTGCGCGCGGAACGCCTCGACCTCACGGACTTCGTAATCCGCCTTCGGAAAATCCTTGAACAGCTTCGGCAGCTTCGCGTCGATGTTCTTTTTCAGGTCGCGGAAGCCCTGAATCAACGCTGGGCCGCTGGTGTAGTAGAAGCGCGGATCGTCCTGCAGAAACTTGAAGAACGCCGGCAGATCGCCGTTGAACCCGACCTGCTGCTTCACCTGTTCCATCTCGCCGCGAATGCGCGCGACCTCTTTCAGGCCGAGCTCGTGGATCGCGTCCGGCGTCAGCTCCGTCGTGGTGGCGAGCCGGGCCTGGTATGCGTACCACTCGCGGCCGTTCGGCAAGCTCGACCAGCCCACCTGGGTGCGCGCGCCCTTCAGATATTCGTCGCGGACGAAGTCGAGCAGACGCTGATATGCCGGATTGATCTCCTTCGTGATCGCGTCGCTGTACGCCTTCTGCAGGCGCGTGCGATCGGCCGCGCTGACCGCATCCGGAAACTTCTTGAGCGGCGCGTAGAACATGCTTGCTTGCGGATCGGCAGCAATGATGTCCTTGAGCTGCGGCACCACCTTCTCCATCAGCACGCGCGGATACGTGACGTGCTGCGCCATTCCCTTGCGCATGTTCACGATCGCCTGGTCCGACCACGCGATGTAGTCGTGCATGCGCGCAAGAAAGCGATCGTAGTCCGCGGCTGTCGCGAACGGCTGCGCGCTCGTGCCCGAGCCGAGCACGGGCATGAACGTCGGCAGACTCTGGAACTGGCTGACCGGTAGCAGCTCGCCCGGATACTTCTCGCCTTCGAGGTTGCCGTGCAGGTTGTAGATGAAGATCTCGACGCTCAATCGGTCGGTGTCCGGCAACGGGCGCGCGGCGAGCTTCTGTGCATCCGCGAGCGCCTTGCGGTCGACGTCGAGCGCGATCTTGATCTGCTCGGGCGAGATGTTGTTGGTGAGCTTGTCGTCGTAACGGTGATCGCCGATGAAGGTCGCGATCAGCGGGTTCAGCTGCATCTGGCGCTCGAAGTAGTCCTCGAACAAGCGATGCAGCGCCGCCGAGTCGGCACTCGCGCCGGCGCCGCTCGGCGTGGACTCGGCAGCGAAACCAGGCGCAGCGGCCAGGCCTGCCGCAAGCGTGACGGTGGCCAGCAATCGTTGATTTCGCAGCACGGGCCGTGCTCCTGCGGAAAGTGAGAAGGCCGGCAGTTTCAGCGGCGCACGGGGCAAAAGAAAGCCCCGGCTTTTGCTAATTCACTCGGGCTGATTCGGGCTCGCCGTCGTGCCGCTGGTCGCGACCACTTTGATGCTGCCGCCCGAGGTGCGCGCGTAGATCGGGTTGCCTCCGCCGTTGAAGGTGCCGGTCAGCTTGTGCTCGCTCATCTCGGTCGTAGTTACCGGCAGCTCGGTACGCACCGAGCCGCCGCTGGTGGAGGCGTCGAGCTCGCCCGTCGTGCTCTTCGGCACACGGATGGTGAGATCGCCGCCGGAGCTGGATACCGAGATGCCGCGATTCGCGCCGACCAGCTCGGCCGAGACGTTGCCGCCCGACGTGTGCGCGGTGATCTTGCCGTCGATCGTGGCGCGGATGTCGCCGCCGGACGTCTTCAGTTCGGAATCGCCGCGAATGTTGCGGGCGATGACGTCGCCGCTGGACGTACGCGCCGCCACTTTGCCGACGACGTCGGTGAGGTGGATGTAGCCGCCGGAGGTTTTCGCATCGAGATCGCCGTTGATGCGCGAGATGTCGACGTCGCCGCCGGAAGTGCTGAGGCGGGTTTCGCCGTCGACCTGCTCGACGCGCACGTCGCCGCCGGACGTGGTCATCTCCACGGGACCTTTAATTTCCGTGACCAGAATATCGCCGCCGGAAGTGCGGCCGCGCGCCGTGCCCGTCAGCTGGCCGACGGTGATGTCGCCGCCCGAGGTGTGAATGTCGAAGTTGAACGCGCGCGGGACCTGCACTTCGACCTTGCCGTCGACGTTCCAGCCGCCGAACCAGTCGGTCCACTTGCCGTTGCCGTGCTTGCTCGTGACTTCCACGTCGTTGCCGCTCTGTTCTGCCGACAACGTCATGCGTTCCAGCGTGCGCTCCGAGCCTTTGAGCAGGATGTGCACCACGACCTGGTTGCCGCCGGTGCCCGTGACCCGCAGGTCGGCGCCATCCGCCTCGATGGTCAGCCGACCGCCCGGCGCGACGCTGAAAGTGCGGTCGAGGCGCTTCTCGGCCGCGTGGGCGGCGAACGAGCAGGCGAGCAGGCAGACACCGATGGTGCTGACGAAACGAACGGACATGCAAATTCCCCTCTGGCGAGATGTTCTGCCTTTTGGGACGCTAACATGCTCGGAAAGGTTGCAGGCGGACACTATTGCGTCCGGATGACGATGAAAGAGCGCAATCCCCAGGCCGAACAGATGGGCGACGAGTCGATGCTGCGCAACCTCGCTGCGCAGGCGGAGGCGATCTGGCCGCAGGAGCAGCGCCTGTTCGATCGCTACCAGCTCCCCGGGACTGCACATATCGCCGACATCGGCTGCGGCAGTGGCGAGATCACTTCGCGGCTTGCCGCGCTTTACCCGGAAGCCGAGCTGATCGGGGTGGACATCCTGGAAGCCTCGGTCGCTTACGCGCGCCGGCGGTATGCGTCGTTGGCGCCGCGCGTGCGATTCGAGCAAGGCGACGCGTTCGAGTTGAAGCTCGGCACCGGCGAGTTCGACCTCGTCGTGTGCCGGCACATGACGCAGGCGGTACCAGAACCGCAACGGGTGCTCGCCGAATTGCAGCGCATCTGCCGGCCGGGCGGTTGGGTCCACGTGCTCAGCGAGGACTACGCGATGCTGCACGCGCCTGCGGGCAAGGTCGATCCGGATCGGCTGTGGCACGAGGGTGTGATCGCATTCGCACGTGCGACGGGCTCGGATGCGCGTGTCGGACGACGCACGTGGTCGATGATGAATCAGCTCGGTTTCGAGGAGCTGCACGTCGACTACATCGTGGTCGATACGATCCGGGTTCCGCGCGCGACCTTCGCTGCGATCATCGCGGCGTGGCGCGATGGATATACCGAAGCGCTGGCGCAGAACACTGCGCTCGGCATCGATGAAGTGCGCGAGCTGTTTGCTCACGCTGTGAACGCGATCCTCGACCCCGCCCAATATGTCGTCTGGCACATCCCCATTGTCAGTGGACGAAATCCGTAGAATCGATAACAGAGGTTTGTCATGACTCAGCCGCTCGCCGACATCGGTCTCATCGGGCTCGCCGTGATGGGCGAGAACTTCGCCTTGAACATGGAGAGCAAGGGCTTTCGCGTCGCCGTGTACAACCGGACCACGGAGCGCGTCCAGGCGTTTCTTGCTGAGCGCGGACGCGGCAAGAATTTCGTGGGAGCACGCACGCCAGCCGAGCTGGTCGCAGCGCTGCAGAAGCCGCGCAAGATCCTCATGCTCATCAAGGCCGGTCCGGCGGTCGATGCGGTGATCGACGAGTTGTTGCCGCTGCTGGATCGCGGCGACATTCTCATCGACGGCGGCAACAGCCTGTTCACGGACACGATCCGCCGCACCAAGCAGGTCGAGGCCGCGGGCATGTTGTATGTCGGCTCGGGAGTGTCCGGGGGCGAGGAGGGCGCGCTGACCGGACCGTCGCTGATGCCTGGCGGCAGCGCGGCAGCATGGGAGCACATCAAGCCGATCTTTCAGGCTGTCTGTGCGCGCACGCCGGATGGCGAGCCGTGCTGCGACTGGATGGGCGAGGACGGCGCCGGACACTTCGTGAAGATGATTCACAACGGCATCGAGTACGGCGACATGCAGCTGATCGCCGAGACCTACGACGTGATGAAGCGCGTGCTCGGCCTGAGCAATCAGCGCATGCACGACGTGTTCGCGGAATGGAATGCCGGTGAGCTCGACAGTTATCTCATCGAGATTACGCGCGACATCCTTGCGTACAAGTCGCTCGAGGGCGAGCAGATCATCGATGTGATCCTCGATGCCGCCGGTCAGAAGGGAACTGGCAAGTGGACCGTCATCGAAGCACTGCAGGAAGGTGTGCCGCTGACGTTGATCGCCGAAGCCGTGTTCGCGCGCGCACTTTCGGCGAACAAAGAGGAACGGGTCGCGGCGTCGAAGCAACTCAAGTATGACGGGAGTGCGTTCACTGGCGATCGCAACGCGCTGATCGATGATCTGCGCCGTGCGCTGTACGCATCGAAGATCATCAGCTACGCCCAGGGTTATCAGTTGCTGCGCGCGGCCGCGCAAACCTACAAGTGGAATCTGAACTATGGCGGCATCGCGCTCGTCTGGCGGGGCGGCTGCATCATTCGCTCGGCGTTCCTCGGCGACATCAAGAAAGCGTTCGATCGCGATCCTGCGCTCGCCAATCTGCTGCTGGATCCGTTCTTCCGCGACGCCGTTGGCAGCCGGCAAGCGGGTTGGCGCCGCGCGATCGTCGCGGCGGTCCTGAGCGGCGTGCCGGTGCCGTGTCTCGGCTCGGCGCTTTCATACTTCGATGGTTATCGCTCGGAGCGGCTGCCGGCGAACATGATCCAGGCGCAGCGCGATTACTTCGGCGCGCACACGTACGAGCGAGTGGATCAACCCCGCGGCAAGTTCTCGCACACGAACTGGACGGGCCACGGCGGCACGACCACATCCGGGTCGTACAAGGCCTGACTAGGTCTTCAGACGCGCGAGCACCTTGTCGACGATGCGGTCGCAGCGTGCGCCAAGGAACGGGAACGTTTGCGGGATCGTCGTGTCGATGTTCTCGCTGAGATAAGTGCGCAGCAGATTGCGCGCACGATGGTCGCGCGTCTTGACCGTCGCGGATGGAATGCCGAGGTACTCGGCAGTTTCCTCGACCGAGAGTCCTTCCACCTCGCGCAACACGAATGCGGTGCGGAATTGCTCCGGTAAGCGTCGGATAGCGTCTTCCAGCATGCGCCGCCATTCGGCGTTGGCCGCGAGTGCCTGAGGATCGATCATGACGTTGGTCTCACCCTCGTGGGGCTGTTCGCCCTGCTCACCGAGGTCCGCTTCGATTGCTATGTGACTGCGGCGACTTTCGCGCGCGCGCAGCCGGTCGATTGCTTCGTTGCGCACGATGCGCGCGAGCCAGCCTCCCAGGCTGCCGGCGCCGGTGTACGTCGCGAGTGAATAGAACGCACGCACGTAACTTTCTTGCAGCACGTCCTCTGCTTCGCTCGCGTCGCCCATGACCGCGATCGCCACGCGATAGAGCCGTTGGTTGTAACGACGCATGATCCGCGCAAAGGCGTCCTGATCGCCTTGCGCGGCCTGGTTCGCGAGCGCCGCGTCGTCGCCGGTTGCGGCGACGACGTCGGCTGCCGCGAGTGCGGCGATGTGTTGCACGGAATCGCTCACGTGAACTTGTCCGGGAACTGCTTGGCGATGCCACCGGCCAGCGCGTCGGCGATCGTGTAGATGTGAGTCTTCATCGCATCCCAGGTCTTCGCCTCGGCAGCCGTGTCGTGCGCGGCGAGCTGCTGATTCTGTTGCACGTGATGGGCGCCGTGTGCGGCGAGCAGGCTCTTCAACGTGGCTTCCGGCAGGTTGGGGTTCGCGCCCGACAGGAACTTGGCAATCTCGTTGGCATTGCTGGTCAGATCGGCGATCGCCTTCTTGGCGCCAGCCGCGTCGCCGGCGTCGGTCGCAATCGCGTGCTGCTTGATCGCAGTGTAGTGGCCGGCAAGCAGCTTGAACAATTGATCGGTCGCGGCTTTGCCATAAAACGGCTCGATCGAGCCGGCGATCTGCTTGGCATTCGCGACGACCTGCTTCTCCGCGACATCTGCCGCAGCCTGGTTCTTGTCGGCGAGCGCCCGCGACACCTCGCGAACCCAGAAGATGTGGCCGACCCAAAGGTCGCGTTCCGCCGCCTGCGTGGCGGCCAGTTTGGCCGGGACCGGGCCGCTGGGCGCGTCCGCAGCGGGGGCACCAGCGGACAACGACAGCAACAGTGAGGCTAGGAGGACTGCAGGTACTGACTTCATGGACTTCTCCACCACTCCAATAAGAGGTTCTTATTGCCAGTGACGGAACCCGCCGGACCGAGGTTCCCGGTCAGCGGGGGCGGTTCCCGAACTGCATTTCCAGCGCGACGCCGATCTCCGGGCTTGGCTTGCGCTCTTCGATGACCTTGCGACGGGGCCAGGAAACGCCGCCGCGCAGCTCGAGGAACAGCCAGTCCCAGTTCAGCTGCCGGCGCCAGATCATGCGGGCGGAGTGACGCGTCAGCTGCACCTCGTTGTCCGTCTCGCCTTCGGTCTGCAGCTGGTAGGCGAGGCCGGTGCGCTCGTCCAGGCTCTGGAACAGCGTGAGCTGGGTGTACCACTCCAGGCCGATCGTCTCCTCCGTGAATTTCCCGAGATTGGCCCAGCGCAGCAGCAGCGTGTCGGAGAGCGCGCGGTCGAGATAGGTGCGGGTCGTGGTGCCGAAGCCTTCGGAGTTCTGCCAGAACAGCGTTTCGCGCGCGGTGAACACCCAGTGCTCGCCGAACGCGCGCACGATCTGGTAACGGGCCTGCGCATACGGATCGGGCGGTATGTCGACCCGTACGCCGACGCCGACGTCGAAGTCGTTGCCGGTGCGCTCGGGGCTCGAATAGCCGAGGCCGACCAGTACGGCTTCGTCTTCCAGAGTGCCGAACTGGCGCGTGGGCAGCGCTTCGAAGTCGCCTTCCGTGTCGCTGATGTAGTCGTCCGTGCCGACGCGGCCGGCGAACGCAGAAATGCGTTCGTCCCATTGCGGCAGCTGCAAGCGCACGCGGAAGCGCAGCCGTGGATCGAAGCCGTCGTAGTCGCTCCACAGGCCGCCGACCGAGACCGTGCCGTAGGTCGCGCGATATTGGTCGTAGCGGAATTGATCGCCGCCGAGGCTGTCGAGCCACGCGGACGAAGCGCAAGTCGTGACAGTCAGGCGCCGGCGCAGCCGTTCCATCATCGAGGCGTCCGGCTGCTCGCGTTCAGCACAGCCTTGCATCGGCGTGACGGCGGACTCTTCTTCTTCATCCTGCGCCTGGGCGGGCGCGCCAACGAAGAACGCCGCGCAGACCGCGGCCGCGATCACGGCAGCGGCGCGGAAGTTCCACTCACTCCTTGGTACGAACGCAGCCATGACCCCTGTGAATTTTCATATGACATTGAACGGAGGGCATTCCGGACCGGTTCCATTATCATGGCGCGGTCCAGCCCGAATCAGTCGAATGCGTCGAGTAAATGCGATGAAGTACCTGCATACAATGGTTCGAGTCACCGATCTGGCCGCCTCCCTGCGCTTCTACTGCGACGCGCTGGGATTGCGGGAAATCCGGCGCCGGGAGAACGAGAAGGGGCGCTTCACGCTGGTGTTCCTCGCCGCGCCGGGCGACGACGAGGCGCAAGTGGAGCTCACCTATAACTGGGACCCGGAGAACTATGGGATCGGCCGTGCCTTCGGCCATCTCGCGTACGAGGTCGACGATATCTACGCGATGTGTCAACGGCTCACCGAGCACGGCGTAACGATCAATCGGCCGCCGCGCGATGGGCACATGGCATTCGTGCGCTCGCCGGATCGCATCTCGGTCGAGCTGTTGCAGAAGGGCGGAGCGCTGCCGCCGCGCGAGCCGTGGGCGTCGATGCCCAACACTGGCGAATGGTGATCGCGTACCGCATCCGACGGGTCACTTGCGCAGCAACTCGAGCAGCGTCGTGCGCAGCCACTGCGAGCCGGGATCCGCATCGACGTTCGCGTGCCAGTACAAGAACATTTCGAGCGGCGCAATTTCCAGCGGGAACCGCAACACCTGCGTGTCGCCCTGGCTGCCGAGCTCTGCCTGACTGCGTGCCATCGTCGCGAGCAGATCTGAACCCGCCACGATCTTGTACGCAGCCGCGTAGTGCTGACAGCGCACGCGAATCCGACGCGACATTCCGAGCCGGCCAAGGGCGATGTCTTCGTAGCCGCCGCCACGACGACGACCTGTGATCAGCACGTGCTCGAGCGCGAGATACGCGTCCAGCGTCAACTCGCTGTCGATCGACGGATGATCTTTGCGCGCCAGCACGGCGAGCGGCTCCGACGTCACGCGCTCACGACGAACGTCGTGCGACAACGGCAGGCCGACGTCGAATGCGAAGTCGATCTCGCCGCTCTGCAGGTCTTCTTCCAGGTCGCGACGATCGATGCGCACGACCGCGATGTCGACGTGCGGTGCTGCGCTCTGCAAGCGTTCGACGAGCAGCGGCAGGAATGGCAGCTCGTTGACCTCGCGCATGGCAATCGTGAACGAGCGCGGGCTCGTGCCGGGATCGAACCGTCCGGTACGTTGCAGGAGCCCTTCGAGACCGCCCAGCGAGCTGGCGACGTTCGCGGCGATGGAGCGCGCCAGCGGCGTCGGGACCATGTCGTGGCCGCGGCGCTCGAACAGCGGATCGTCGAGCAACTCGCGCAGGCGGGCGAGCGCGTGGCTCACGGCGGGCTGCGACAAATGCAGACGCTTGCTGGCCGGCGTGATGCCGCCGTCGCGGTAGATCGCGTCGAAAATCGTGAACAGATTCAGGTCGACCCGGGAAAGTTGCATTGGCGCGCCCCCTGCAGGACTCTTGGCGCCCAGTATGCACAAGGCCGATCCGGCGCGATGCAGCCGTTGCATTGGCTTTAGCGGGGCGCCGCCAGCACTCTATCGACATAAACCAGGAGACTGTCATGGACTTCGAATTCAGCCCGCGCGTGCGCTCGCTGCAGGCGCAATTGCTCAAGTTCTGCGATCAGCACATCTACCCGAACGAGGCGCGCTATTCCGCCGAAGTGGCCGCGAACCGTGCCGCCGGCAATGCGTTCAAGCCGCTCAAGGTGATCGAAGACCTCAAGCCGCGGGCGCGCGACGCGCAGCTCTGGAACCTGTTCCTGCCGCGTTCGCCGCGCGCACCGGAAGGGTTGTCCAACCTGGAGTACGCGCCGCTGTGCGAGATCATGGGCCGCGTGCCGTGGGCGCCGGAGGTGTTCAACTGCGCCGCGCCGGACACGGGCAACATGGAGACGATCGAGCGCTACGGCACCGAAGAGCAGAAGGATCGCTGGCTGGAGCCGCTGCTCGCCGGACAGATCCGCTCGGCGTTCCTGATGACCGAGCCTGCGGTCGCGTCCTCGGATGCGACCAACATCTCCTGCAGCATCAAGCGTGACGGCAACGACTACGTGATCAACGGCCGCAAGTGGTGGTCGAGCGGCGCCAACGATCCGCGCTGCAAGATCTTCATCCTGATGGGCAAGACCAACGTGGACGAGGACCGTCATCGCCAGCAGTCGATGATCCTCGTGCCTGCCGACACGGCCGGCGTGAAAGTGCTGCGGCACCTGCCGGTGTTCGGCTACGACGACGCGCCGCATGGCCATGCCGAAGTGCTGCTGGAGAACGTGCGTGTGCCGGCGAGCAACCTGCTGCTCGGCGAAGGCCGCGGCTTCGAGATCGCACAGGGCCGACTCGGCCCGGGTCGCATCCATCACTGCATGCGCTCGATCGGCGTCGCCGAGCGCGCACTCGAGCTGATGTGCCAGCGCCTCACTTCGCGCGTCGCGTTCGGCAAGCCGATTTCCTCGCAGTCGGTCTGGCACGAGCGCATCGCCGAGTCGCGTTGCATGATCGATCAGGCGCGCCTGATGGTGCTGAACGCCGCGTACCTGATGGATACGGTCGGCAACAAGGTGGCGCGCAAGGAAATCGCGATGATCAAGGTCATCGTGCCGAACATGACGCTGCAGGTGATCGACTGGGCGATCCAGGCGCACGGCGCCGGCGGCGTGACGTCGGACTTCCCGCTCGCGCAACTGTGGGCGGGCCAGCGCACGCTGCGCATCGCCGACGGTCCGGACGAGGTTCATCGCAACGCCATCGCGAAGCTGGAACTCGCGAAGTATCTCGGCAAGTCGGCTGAGGAGGTTGCGATGCCGGTCACCCGCGGCGGCTGACCGGCCAGTCGTTCCCCGCGCAGCGCACGGCTGCCCTATGATGCTCCGGTCTCGTGGATCGGATCGGAGCGTCAGATGCAATTCGTACTGGTAGTGCTCGCCTGGTGCCTGTTGTTCGTCATCGCTTGGCCGCTGGCGATCGCGCTCGTGTTCCTGCTGCCGCTCCTGTGGCTACTGTCGATCCCGTTCAGGATCGTCGGCGTGCTGCTTGGAGCAGTGCTCGCGTTCATCAAGGCACTGCTGTTCCTGCCGGCGCGTCTGCTAGGCCATCGCGGCTAAGATCGTCCGCCTGATTACGGCCTCCAACACCGGAACCTTGTAACTGTTCTGCTCGGTCGGCGTCGCGCCGCGAACGGCGGCGCGTCCAGCCTCGGCCGCGATGGTCGCGTCGATCTCGCGACCGCGCAGGAGTTCTTCGCTCGCGGTCATGCGGCGGGGGACTGGTGCCACGGCACCCGCAACGATCCTTGCGGCCTCCACCTTGCGATTCGCCAGAGTGAGCACGACTGCGACGTCGCAGATCGGCCAGTCGTAGCTGTCGCGCTCTGTTTGCTTGTGATACGCGGCGCGAGTAGTGGCCGAAAGTGGCGGCACAGTAATGTGCGTGAGTACCTCGTCTCTGCCGAGTGTCGTGTCGCGATCGCGGTCGAAATCCGGTGGCAGCAGGAAATCGCCGAGAGCGATCGTGCGCGCCCTGCTCGACTTGCCGACGACATGAACGCTGGCGCCGTACGCCAGCAATGCTGTCGCCGGCGTCGATGCATGCACCATCGTGCTCTTCGCGTTGTCGAAGATTGCACCGTACTGCGATTGCTCCCGACCGACTTCCTCACGCGCTCCGTGGTACAGCTCATTGCGGAAGTACCAGTCGCGCGGTCGCTGCAGCAGGTTGCCGCCGATCGTCGCGGCGTTCCGAACCTGCGGAGTCGCGGCGTGCGCGGCCGCTGCCGCCAGCGCCGGGTAGCGCTCTCGAATAGACACGTGACTCGCGATCTCGGCGAGCGTCGTAAGCGCGCCGAGGCGCAGGCCTGCGGCGTCGTCGAGTCGCACACCGCGCAGCGCATCGATGCGTTGCAGATTGACGATCCGCGCTGGCGCGATGATGCCTTCCTTCAGGAGATCGAGCAGATCCATGCCGCCCGCTTTGGCGATCGTCGTGCCGCCCTCATCCCTCGCCAGCAACGACACGGCTTCTTCCACCGATTTCGCGTCGATCCACTGCAGGCTGCTCATGGCTGATCCTCGGCGCGCAGCGCGGCAAGCACGTTGGCAGATGTCATCGGCAACGTGCGAATCCGCTTGCCGGTCGCGTTGTAGAACGCGTTGGCAATAGCCGCGGCGGTGGCGACGTTCGCCGGCTCAGCGACGCCGCGCGCGTCCGTCGACGACTGGCGGCCGAGTTGCTCGATGAGATGCACTTCGATCGAGGGCGTCTCGCGCGCGCCGACGATCTTGTATTGATCGATGTTCGCATTGAGCTGCACGCCGGTGTGCGGATCGAGATGCCGTTCCTCGTACAGCGCATAGCTGACGCCCTGGATCACGCCGCCGTAGATCTGGCTTTCGATCAGCTTCGGATTGATCGGCCGGCCGCAGTCGTGAACCGCGACGACGCGTTCCACCTTGACGACGCCGGTCTCGGTGTCGACTGCGATCTCCGCGAACTGCACACCGCCGATGCCGTGGCGGCTGATGTGCAGTTCGCCGAACTTCGCGCGATAGCCTTCGTAGTCTTCGCGCCGGTCAGCCCGGTGCACGATCTCATCAAAGTTCGCTTTGCGCACGGCCGCCGCGAACTTCACTCCGCTGTCCGGGCGGCCGCGCGCGAAGATGCGACCGTCCTGAAAGACGATTTCTTCCGGCTTCGCATTGAGCGATGGTGCAACTCGAGCGGCCAGATCGCGCGCGGCGAGATGCGCAGCATTGCGTGCTGCCGGCGTTAGCGAGCCAGTGACACGGCTCCCTCCAGACGCGGGGCCGGGCGGATAGCGCGAGTCGCCGATGCGCGTGTCCACATCCTCCACTCGGAGTCCAAGCTCTTCCGCTACGGTTTGTGCCATGACCGTGCGCGTGCCGGTGCCGATGTCCTGTGCGCCGCAGAGTGCGATGACGGAGCCGTCGCCGCGAATCCGCACTTCGCAGGTCGTCGGGCCGCCATGGACGATGTACGCCCACTGCGATTGCGCCATTCCGAGTCCGCGCTTGACTGTGCCCGCATCGGCAGCTGTCGGCCGGCGTTGTGACCAGCCGGCGCGCTCGGCACCGATGCGTCGCTCAGCCTTGCGGGCGCGCGCGTCGTCGGTGTCGTTCGTATCGAGCTTCTCGCGCAGTGCCACTGGGTCCATGCCGATTGCATGAGCCATTTCGTCGAGCGCCTGCTCGAGCGCGAAGATTCCTTGCACTTGGCCTGGCGCGCGGAAGGCAGCGCTCGGGCCGGCGTCGGTGAACACGTCGTAGTGTTCGGTCGCGACATTCGGGATCGGATACATGGCGGTGTGGCAGAAGCCGACGCCGGCGCCCGCAGCCACGCCGCCGGTGCCATAACTCTCGACGTGCAGTGTTGTGACGGTTCCGTCGCGTTTGGCACCCAGCTTCAGGCGCTGAACGGTGCTGGGTCGGTTGCCGACAGTGACGTGCTCCTCGCGGCGATCGAGCACGAGCCGCACCGGCGCTCGGGCCTTGCGCGACAGATGAATTGCGAGCGCGCCGTAATTGCCGATGCCGAACTTCGCGCCGAAGCCGCCGCCGGTGTACTCGCTGATCACGCGAATCTTTTCCTTCGGCAGCCCGAACACGCTCGCGGCATCGTCGCGCACGCTGAGCGTGTACTGGGTGGAGGCATAGAGCGTCAATTCCTCGTCGCGCCAGTCGGCAACGAGACCGTGAGTTTCCATCGGCACGTGCGTCTGCACCTGCGTGCGGTATTCACACGTGACTATGTGATCGGCCTGCGCGAAACCTTGCTGCACGTCGCCGCGCCCACCGCCGCCAAGACCGCCGCGTGCTGGGCCACGTAAGTTGCCTTTCTGCGGCAAGCCCGGAGCGGCACCGCCACCGCCTGCAGTCGCTGCTTGCTCCGTCGGTCCGGGAAAGACGACTGGAGCGTCGTCCCGCATCGCTGCTTCCAGCATCGTGACGTGCGGCAGACGCTCATATTCAATGCGCACGAGTTTCGCGGCGGCCTTCGCAACTCGCATGCTGACCGCGGCGACAGCCGCGATCGGCTGACCGTGATAGCGCACGAGCGGAAAGCGTTCGTTCGCCTCGATGCTGGGATCGCGCAGCTGAGCGATCGACAGGACGCGATCGAGAATGTGCACGGCTTTGACGCCGGGATAAGCCTCCGCCGCCGATGTGTCGATCGACTTGATGCGAGCGTGCGGCACGGTGCTGCTCACGATGCGTGCGTACAGCATGCCGGGCAGTCGCACGTCGTACGTGTAACGCGCCTGGCCCGTAACCTTCGGAACGGCATCGACACGGTTGACGCGCTTGCCGATGACGCGCAGCTCCGAGTTCGGCGGCAACGCAGGCGGCTCGCCGCGAGGAATTTCGTGTGCAATCGGCTGCAGCGTGTCGCCGACGATGCCGGTCAGAACGGTGCTACTCTCGCGTGCATCTGGAGCGCTCATGTGCCGCCTCCGTTCTTGCTCTGGCGCACAGCCGCTGCCGCCGCCAACGTCGCTTTGAAGATGTTGGGGTAGGCGCCGCAGCGGCACAGATGCCCGCTCACTGCGCCGCGCACGTCATCGAGATTGCAGTCCGGATTGCGCTCGACGAGATGCGCGCAGCTCATGACCATGCCCGGCGTGCAGAAGCCGCATTGCAAGGCGTCGTGCTCGACGAACGCCTGCTGTACCGGATGGAGCTGCTCACCTTGCGCGAGTCCCTCGATCGTGGTGACTTGCTTGTCGCGTGCATCGAGTGCAAAGGTCATGCAGCTCGCGGCGACTTCACCATCGATCCAGACCGTGCACGCCGAGCAGGCGCCGCGGTCGCAGCCGATCTTGGTGCCGGTGAGGCCGAGCTCGTCGCGCAGCACTTCCACCAGCGTGGTTGCAGGATCGACGTGCACGGTGCAGCGCCGGCCATTGACCGTGAGCGACAGTTCCATCATCGGAGATTCCCGTGGAGAGCGGTTGTCCCGATGATACGCCGCTTTGCTGGCGGTCGTTCCCGGGAGTTGGGAAAGACCTACGCGGAGGCGCGACTTGTCGGCGTGGCTGCAGCGCGGGCGAGGGGTTGCGGGCGGCCGAGGTGATAGCCCTGCACGAAATCGACGCCCATGCGCTTCGCCGCTTCGAACGCGCCGGCGTCCTCGACCTGCTCGGCGATCACCTGGAAGTTCAGCGTGCGCGCCAGCTTGATCATCGCTGCGACCATCGCCTGGTTCACGGAATCGACGGCAAGGTTGCGGATGAAGGTGCCGTCGATCTTCAGGTAGTCGAGCGACAGGTTCTTCAAGTTGCCGAACGAGGACAGGCCGCGGCCGAAGTCGTCCAGCGCGAACTGGCAGCCCATGCCGTGCAGCACGCCGATGAAGCGCTGCGCGTGCTCGATGTTCGTGATCACGGAATTCTCGGTGACTTCGAAGCACAGCTGCGTGGGCAGCACGCCGGTGCGGTCGAGCACGTCGACGACGTATTCGAGGAACGTCGGATCGCCGAGCGTCTGACCCGACAGGTTGATCGCGAGGCTGCGGTTCGGCGGCAGGCGGATGCCGCCGCGGCCGAGCGCGGTCAGCGTCGTCTGCACGACCCAGCGGTCGACGTCGGACATCAGCCGATAGCGCTCGGCGGCGCGCAGGAACTCGGCTGGCGAGATACCGCCGGGTACGCTGTCATCCTGCAGTCGGAGCAGGATTTCCAGCGCCGGGCCTGCGGTTGCCGTAGCTTCCATCGTCGTTGCGACGATCGTCTGCGCCATCAGCTCGAAGCGGTTTTCTTTCAGGGCGGACTGCAGCCGCTGCAGCCACTGGATCTCGCCGCGATGGCGCGCCACGGCCTCGTCGCGCGCCGAGTAGACGTGGACGTGGTTGCCCTGACGCTTCGCGACGTAGCACGCGGAATCCGCGGCGCTCATGACTTCTTCGGGCGCGCCGCTCTCGCGCGAGATTTCGATCAGGCCGACGCTCACGCCGATGTTGAAGATCTTGTCCTTCCACACGAAGCGATAGTCGTTGACCTTGTTGACGACGTCATCGGCAATCTGCCGCGCCTTCTCCAGCGGACAGCCGGAGAGCAGCAGGCCGAATTCGTCGCCGCCGAGGCGCCCGACGGTGTCGGAATCGCGAACAGTCTCTTTGATCAGCGCTGCGACCTCGCGCAGCATGCCGTCGCCGGCCATGTGACCGCAGCTGTCGTTGACGACCTTGAAGCGATCGAGGTCGAGATAGCACAGCACGTTGCGCGATTCGTTCGAGTGCGCCATCTCGAGCGCTTCTTCGAGACGCCGCTCGAACTCGCGACGGTTGACCAGCCCGGTGAGCGCGTCGTGACTCGCCTGATACGACATCTGGCGCGTGATGCCGCGCAGCTCGCTGACATCTCTGACCACGATCACCGTGCCGATCAGGTCGCCCTTCTGCGAGCGCAGTGGCGTTACCGTCAGCTCGACCGACCGCTCCTCACCGCCGCCGCGCAAAATCATCAGACCGCGCCGGCCGACTGTCACTTTCGACTGCGTGGTCAGGCAATGCCGTACCGGATCGCCGAGCGAGCGGCGGTCGCCTTCGTCGAGCAGCGTGATGATGTCGGTGATGCTCTTGCCGAGCGCGTCGACCGCGCTGACGCCGATCAGCTGCTCGCCGACCTGATTCACGTAGTCGATCCGGCCACTGACGTCCGTCGTGATGACGCCTTCGCCGAGCGAATCGAGCGTTTCCCATGCGGTCGGGCGGGAGCGCGACGGCAGCGGCACGGCTGCGGCGCGCGGACCCATTTCGACGAGATTGAGCAGCAACGCCGGGCCGCCCTGGTAGTCGATGCGGACGGCCGACAGCTCGGCGCGCGCAGTTTGCCCCGACTGTGGGTGCAGCTCGACTTCCAGGCGTTCGAGACCCGGCTCGCCGGCGAGCGAGCGACGCAGATGCTCGCGCACGAGATCGGTGTAGTCGGGATGGACGAGCTCGGAAACCGACTTGCCTTCGAGCCGCCGCGCGTCGTTGCTGCCGACCAGCGCTGCGAACCGATCGTTCGCGAATACGACGTGTTCGCGATGGACGGCGAGCGCTTCGTGGAGGCCGCCAAGCAGACCGACCAGCGAGCGCTCGCGCTCGTTGATCATCAGATCCTTCATCGCCAGATGTTCGAGCAGGCGGTTGGCGTTGTCGGCGAGTCGGCCGGCGGGACCGCCGGTGCGCACGCGCTCGGCGAAGCGACTGTCGCGCACGATACCGTCGAGCTGATCTGCGGCGCGCGTCAATGCAGCGGCGCGACGCTCGCGCCAAACGAGGACGCCGAGCAGCACCATAACTGCGAAAGCCAAAACACTAGCCAAAGTCCCTAAAAGGGCGCCCACATTGAACCGCCGGTCGTGTCCTGCATCCCCTTCGTTTGCGCGATCTGCTTGGGATTGCCGCCCCGCACCGCGGCAACTTGATCAGCAACGGCGAACTTACGCGCAACATCTGGATTCTCGTTCGGGGAGCATAACGAACGCTCCTGGTGGATGACGCGCGGATTGACCATATTGTACGCGGCGATTTGCACGATCGTGGCGCATTCGGCCGCGATCTCGGGTTCACCATAAGCTTGTATGACGTAATCAAAGTTCGTACCCTTTGCGGCCCGCGTTTTGCCATGACGACTTTGCCGATGAATCTCCAAGCCGCGCGCGAGCAGATGGTCGAGCAGCAGGTCCGTGCCTGGGACGTGCTCGATGAAAAGGTCCTGCAGACGATGCTCCAGGTGCAGCGCGAAGAATTCGCGCCGCTGCGTTACCGCGACGTGGCGTTCGCCGATTCGGTGATCCCGCTGGCACACGGTCAGACGATGCTGCCGGCGAAGGTGCACGGGCGCATTCTCCAGGCGCTCGCGGTCGGCGAGGGCGACGTCGCTCTGGAAGTGGGCGCGGGCAGCGGCTACCTCTCTGCCTGTCTCGGCAGGCTCGCCTCGCGCGTGCGCTCGCTGGAGATCTTCCCCGAGCTCGCCGAGCAGGCGCGCGCCAATCTGCTGGCGGCTCGGATCAATAACGTGTCGGTGGAAGCCGCAGATGCCATGCAGCTGAACGAGCAGTCCACCTACGACGTGATCGCCGTGACCGGCTCGCTGCCGATCTACGATGAGCGCTTCCAGCAGGCACTGCGCATCGGCGGACGGCTGTTCGTCGTCGTCGGCCAGGCGCCGATCATGGAAGCGTGGCGCGTCGTGCGCGTCGGCGAACGCGAGTGGCAGCGTCAGGCGTTGTTCGAGACCGTCGTCGAGCCGCTGATCAACGCGGCCCGGCCATCGGCATTCGTGTTCTGATCCTGTAACCTTTCGCCCCCACCCGGGTCTTGCAGTCATTCGCCATGGCCGTCGCCGAAATCACGCCGTCCGAATTCGTCGAACGCCGCTCGCGCGGCGAGTCGCTGACGTTGCTTGACGTTCGCGAGGAGTGGGAGCTGGGCGTGGCCAGCGTGCCGGACGTCGTCCACATTCCGATGGGCGAGGTGGCCGATCGTCTCGGCGAGCTCGACCGCAACCGCGAGGTCGTCGTGCTGTGTCGCTCGGGTCGCAGAAGTTTGCAGGTGGCGAACTTCCTGCAACAAAACGGTTTCCAGGCGGTCAATCTTGCCGGCGGCATCCTGGCCTGGTCCCGCGAACTGGATGCAACCATCCCGACCTACTGACGCGTCCAACTGCGGGCCGTTCAGTATCGAACGGGTGTCCGAGGTGTCCGCCAGCGGGGCCGCCGGTCGCAGCTTGCTGTTTGCCGGTCGCTCCTAAAATTAAATCGCGGTCGTGTCATCATTGCGCGACTTTGCTGAAGCAACCGGCGCCCGTGAGGCGCCGACGGGAACCAACAAAATGACTCTACGTGCGCGGATCCTTGCGGCTTGCGGTCTCACGCTGTTCGCCGGCGCCCTTCAGGCGGCCGATCTTCTGAGCGTCTACGAGCGGGCGCTGCAGAACGACCCGCAGATTCGCGAAGCGGATGCGAACCGCCTGGCCAGTCGCGAATCGAAGCCGCAGGCGCTCGCGGCACTGCTGCCGCAATTCAACGCGAGCGGCTCGTACAGTGACGTGAGTCAGGAATTCTCGCGGACGACGCTCACGCCGGCAGTTCCCAGCGATCCGAACAGCGTCCTGGTTCCTCGCGACATCAATACCGACAGCGACTACAAGGCGCGCCAGTACGACCTGACGCTGCGGCAGTCACTGTTCCACTGGGATCAATGGGCCGCGCTGCGTCGTGCCGACGCACAGGTCGCGCAGGCGGAAGCTGACTACCAGGCCGCGCAACAGGATCTGATCCTGCGCACCTCGCAACGCTATTTCGACGTGCTCGCCGCGCAAGACACCGTCGATGCCGCGCAGGCGACCCTCGAAGCGTTCTCGCGCCAGCTCGAGCAAGCGGACAAGCGCTTCGAAGTCGGCTTGATCGCCATCACCGACGTTCAGGAAGCACGGGCCGCACACGATCAGGCTGCCGCCGCCGTCATTCAAGCGAAACGCGCTCTGGCTACCGCACAGGAACTGTTGCGCGAGCTCACGGGCGAATCGTTCGACAGCCTCGCCGGTCCCATCGACGACCTGCCGCTCGAATCGCCGGCTCCCGCTGACGAAGAGCAGTGGGTCACCTCCGCACTGGATCAAAACCTGCGCGTGATCTCCGCTCGCCTCGCCACCGACATCGCGAAGCAGGACGTAACCGTCGCTCGCTCCGGCCACCTGCCGAGCTTCGACATCGTCGCGAGCCGCGACGATCAGGATTTCAACGGCGACCAGGTGAGCCGCAACGTCAACGGCAGCCCCATCGGCAGCCCCGCAGATCAATCGCAGAAAACCGACTCGATCGGCATCCAGGTGACGGTGCCCATCTACTCCGGCGGCGCAACGTCCTCACTCGTGCGTCAGCGCGTCTATCTGCACCGCGCCGCGCGCGAGCGCCTCGAACGCACCAATCGCGAAACCGAACGCGCCGCCCGCGACGCGTACCTCGGCGTCCTCAGCGAAATGTCCCGCGTGCGCGCCTCCAAGCAGGCCCTCGAATCCAGCCGCACCGCCCTGCAAGCCACCGAAGCTGGCTTCGAAGTCGGCACGCGCACGACGGTCGACGTGCTGCAATCCCGCCGCCAACTCTTCGACGCGCAGACGAACTACTCGCGCAGCCGTTACGACTACATCCTCAACGTCCTCAACCTGCAGCTCGCCACCGGCACCCTCGACCGCGCCGACCTCGAAAAGATCAACGCCTTCCTGAAAGAACGCGCGATCACGCGCTGATCGCTTTGCGACGCGCGCCTACGGCCGCAGCCGCGTGGGGCTTGGGGCTGGCTGGTCTCGCCCTTGCGTCATTGAGGGCAGCGTGGATTCGGAGATGGGTGCCCGCAACATTTGCTCGGCTGATGGCTTGAGCTGAGTAACAACGCGCCGCGTCGGTGGTGAAGTGAGCGTGCAAAGTGGTCGTCAACTCCACCGGTGGGACGACCACCGGCGGTGGGGCGAGGACGACCACCCCAATCCCCACGCGGCTCAGGAGAGCGCGTCGCTACGCGAAAGAGAACGGCGCAGTCGGTTAAGACTGCGCCGCTTGTTACAGAGTAGAAGAAAGGATCAGCGTTACAGCAGCGGCACCAGCAACAGCGCCACGATGTTGATGATCTTGATCAACGGATTGATCGCCGGCCCCGCTGTGTCTTTGTACGGATCGCCGACAGTATCGCCCGTGACCGCCGCCTTGTGCGTCTCGGAGCCCTTGCCGCCGAAGTTACCTTCCTCGATGTACTTCTTCGCGTTGTCCCACGCGCCGCCGCCCGTGCACATCGAGATGGCCACGAACAATCCGGTGACGATCGTACCGATCAGCAATCCGCCCAGCGCGCGAATACCGGCGCCAGGTCCCATCAGGTAGTTCATGCCGAACGCCACGATCACCGGCACCAGGATCGGCAGCAACGACGGCACGATCATTTCCTTGATCGCCGCGCGCGTCAGCATGTCGACCGCCTTCGAGTAATCCGGCTTGCCCGTGCCTTCCATGATTCCTTTGATCTCACGGAACTGACGGCGCACTTCGACGACGACCGAGCCGGCCGCGCGGCCGACTGCTTCCATCGCCATCGCGCCGAACAGGTACGGCACGAGACCGCCGATGAACAGACCGATGATCACCGCCGGATCCGACAGGCTGAACGCCTGCAGTTTGCCCAGCGCGTCGAGGTTGTGGGTGTAGTCCGCGAACAGCACCAGCGCGGCGAGGCCGGCCGAGCCGATCGCATAACCCTTGGTCACAGCTTTCGTCGTGTTACCAACCGCGTCGAGCGCGTCGGTGATCTTGCGCACGTCCTTCGGCAGGCCCGACATCTCGGCGATGCCGCCACCGTTGTCGGTGATCGGACCGTATGCGTCGAGCGCGACGATCATGCCGGCCATCGACAACATCGCCGTTGCAGCGATGGCAATGCCGTACAGATTGCCGAGGTGATACGAACCCCAGATCGCAGCACACACCGCAAGCACCGGCCACGCGGTCGAGCGCATCGACACGGCGAGACCCGCGATCACGTTCGTGCCGTGACCCGTCTGCGAAGCAGCGGCCACGCCGCGCACTGGCTTGAACTCGGTCGCAGTGTAGTACTCGGTGATCCAGATCAGCGCGGCCGTGAGGCCGAGGCCGATCACGGCGCACCAGAACAGATTCATCGAGCCTTCGCCGAGCACACGCGGCGTGACGAAGAAGAACGCGATGAGCGCGATCACGCCGGACACGGCGGTGCCGCGATACAGCGCGTTCATGATCTTGCCGCCTTCGCTTGCTTTCACGAAGAACGTGCCGACGATCGACGCGACGATCGACACCGCACCAAGCACCAGCGGGAAGATCACGTAACGGATGTCGAGGCCGCCGTCGGCCGCCTTGAACACCAAGCCGCCGAGCACCATCGTCGCAACGATCGTGACCGCATAGGTTTCGAACAAGTCTGCAGCCATGCCGGCGCAGTCACCGACGTTGTCGCCGACGTTGTCGGCGATGACCGCCGGGTTACGCGGATCGTCTTCCGGAATGCCGGCTTCGACTTTGCCGACGAGGTCGGCGCCGACATCGGCGCCCTTGGTGAAGATGCCGCCGCCGAGTCGCGCGAAGATCGAGATCAGCGAGCCGCCGAAGGCGAGGCCGACCAGCGCGTGCAGCGCATCTTTGTCCGCGCCGAGCAGCCCGAAGTAACCGGCGACGCCGATCAGGCCGAGTCCGACGACCAGCATGCCGGTGATGGCACCGCCGCGGAATGCGACCGCGAGTGCCGGGTTCAGACCGACGCTCGCTGCCTGGGCCGTGCGCACGTTGGCGCGCACCGAGACGTTCATGCCGATGAAGCCGGCCATGCCGGAAAGCACCGCGCCGACGGCGAAGCCGCCCGCGGTCTGCCAATCGAGCGCGAACCCGAGCACGACGAGCAGCACGACGCCGACGATGCCGATCGTCGTGTACTGGCGATTGAGGTAGGCGCGCGCGCCGGCCTGAATGGCGGCGGCAATTTCCTGCATGCGCGCGGTGCCGGCGGGTTGCTTGTTGATCCAGCCGACCGAGAACACGCCGTAGAGCACGGCGAGCACGCCGGCGCTGATCGCGAGCCAAAGCGCGACACTGGTGGACATCAAAATTTCCTCCCTCTTAAGGGGCTGCGTTGTGCGGGATGCCTGAAAAAAGGCGCGGAACTATACCACAAAGGGTTCGGCCAGCTTCTTGCGGACCGGCGCGTTCTTGAGCGTCACGTACTGCGGCAGGCCGTCCTTGTAGGGCGGGTAATCCTCGCCCTTGATCAGTGGCAGCAGATAGCGGCGCCCCTTGGCCGTGATGTGGAAACCGTCCTCGGTGATGTAGTCACGCGGCAGCATCTTTTCCTTGTTCGCGACCTCGGCCAGCGGCGCCGTGCCGATCTTCCACTTGTACGGTTTGTCTGCAGTGCGAACGATCGTCGGCATCACCGAGTTCTGGCCTTTCAGCGCGAGCTCCACCGCGGCTTTGCCGACGGCGTAGGCCTGATCGACGTCGACCTTGGAAGCGATGTGGCGTGCGGCTCGCTGCAGGTAATCGGCAACCGCCCAGTGATACTTGTAGTTGAGCCTGGACTTCACCAGCTGCGCGATCACGGGCGCGACGCCGCCGAGCTGTGCATGTCCGAATGCATCGCGCAGGCCAGCATCCGAAAGGAATTTTCCTGCGGAATTCTTGACGCCTTCCGAGACGACCACCGCGCAGTAGCCGAACTTCTCCACGCACTCTTGCACGCGTGCGCAGAATTTTTCTTCGTCGAAGGCGATTTCCGGAAACAGGATGATGTGCGGCGCATCGCCGGTTTTTTCAGCGGCGAGACCGCCCGCCGCAGCGATCCAACCGGCGTGCCGGCCCATCACTTCCATGATGAAGACTTTGGTCGAGGTCTTTGCCATCGAGGCGACGTCGAAGCCCGCTTCGCGAATCGACACCGCGACGTACTTCGCCACCGAGCCGAAACCCGGGCAGCAGTCGGTGATCGGCAGATCGTTGTCGACGGTCTTGGGCACGTGGATCGCCTGGATCGGCACGCCGCGCTGGTCGGCGAGCTGCGCGACCTTGAGGCACGTGTCGGCGGAGTCGCCGCCGCCGTTGTAGAAGAAGTAGCCGATGGCGTGCGCCTTGAAGACTTCGATCAGGCGCTCGTACTGCGCCGGGTTATCTTCGAACTTCTTGAGCTTGTAGCGTGCCGAGCCGAAGGCGCCGGAAGGTGTGTGGCGCAGCGCGCGGATCGCGGCCGCGGACTCCTTGCTCGTGTCGATCAGGTCCTCGGTCAGGGCGCCGACGATGCCGTGCCGGCCTGCGTATACCTTGGCGATGCGATTCTTGTGCTTGCGGCACGTCTCGATGACGCCGCAGGCGGAGGCGTTGATCACAGCGGTGACGCCGCCGGACTGGGCATAGAAGGCATTGCGGGGCTTGGCTGCGGGCATTGGGAGACCTTGTTTTTGGGCCAGTTCTGGGTGCCCCGTGCGGGGCGCGGAAGGATAGCGCAAACCCTGATGCCAGTTGGCCCCCGGCCGGTCTTTCTGTAGGGTAGCGCCCCTTTGGGGAGGGTCGGACGGACTATGCGGATCGTGTTGCTGGGGGCGCCCGGTTCGGGCAAGGGCACGCAGGCGCAGCGCCTGCAGGCCAAATACGGCGTGCCGCAAGTCTCCTCCGGCGATCTGCTGCGCGACGCAGTCGCGCGCGGGACCGAGCTCGGCCTCAAGGCGAAGTCGGTGATGGACTCCGGTCAACTGGTCTCGGACGACATCGTGCTCGGCCTGATCCGCGATCGGCTGCGCCGGCCCGATGCCGCGCGCGGCTTCATCCTCGACGGGTTTCCCCGCAACATCGACCAGGCGAATTCGCTCAACGCATTGCTGAAGGAGCTCGGCCAGCCCGTCGATGCAGTGCTGCAGCTCGACGTCCGCAAAGAGACGCTGGTGAAGCGGCTTGCCGGACGTCGCACCTGTCCGACGTGCGGCACCGTGTACAACGTTCATTCCTTGCCGCCGGGTGTGAGCACGTGCGCGAAAGACAACGCGCAGCTCTACCAGCGTCCGGACGACAAGGAAGAGGTCGTCGCGAAACGACTCGAAGTCTACGCAACGCAGACACAGCCGTTGATCGAGCACTACGCCAAGCTCGGTCAGCTGCGCGTCGTGGCGGGCGAGGGCGAGCTCGACGCAGTGTTCGAGCGCATGGAAGCTGCCGCGCTGACGAAGCCAGTGCCTGCCGAGAAGGTGAAGGTCACGACGCGCAAAGTGCGTAGCGCTGCGACGAAAAAGAAGAAGGCCAGTCCTGCGAAGAAGGCAACCAAGGCGCGTCGCAAGCCGACGCGTAAGGCAGCACGCAAGACCGCGGCGAAGCGAACGGTTCGTCGCAAGACCGCGAAGCGCAAGGCGCCGCGTACGAGCAAAGCTCGGCGTAGGTGACTGTAGGTCGGGCTATAGCCCGACAATCCGTGCGAGGAAGAAGAGTCGGGCTGAAGCCCGACCTACAGGTTTCTATTCCGTCGGAATCTCCAGTCCCGATTCTCGTGCAGCGGCGAGCAGCGGCTCGCCGATGATCTCGCGTCGCCAGCCGCTCAACAGGTGCTCGGTGCGGCGTGCAAATACCAGCTGCTCGATATCGCGGCGCGTGACCAGCGCTTCGGCGTTGATCTTCGCGTGCTGCGCCGTCTCGCGTGCAATGTTCATCAGCTTCGTGACCAGCGCCAACTGGTGCGGCTGAGGTCGCGGCGGATTGCTCGCGGCCGCTTCGTTTGCCGCCTCGCCGCGTCCACGTTCGATGACCGCCATCAATTCCTCGCCGCGTCGGCGCACCACGCCGGGCGGCAGGTTGCGGATCGATTCCAGGTCGCGAATCGTGCCGGGCAGACGCTCGGCAATCTCGCGCAGCGCATCGTCGGCGAGAATCCAGCCGCGCGGCTTGTCGTGCTTGATCGCCGCGGCTTCGCGCCATTGCGCGAGCAGCTTCGCAGTCGCGCGTTGCTGCGGCTGCAGGCGATCGAGTCCCTTGAGCCGGCGCCACGCTGCCTCTGGCTCGGTCCGATGCAAGTCGAGCCGCTCGAACTCGAGGGTCTCCTCGTACAACCAGTCGAGTCGTCCCGCAGCTTCCAGCGCCTGGCGCAGATCCAGATACAAGGGGACGAGATAGCGTACGTCGTCTTCGGCGTACTGCAGTTGTTCCGGCGTGAGCGGCCGGCGCGTCCAGTCGGTGCGCGTGTGTCCTTTCGCGAGCGTGTGGCCGAGCCGCTCCGCGACGAGCGAGCCATAGCCGATCTGCGCCGGATAGCCGAGCAGCGCTGCCGCGATCTGCGTGTCGAAGATCGGCCCGGGCACCGGCTGACCTCGCGTCGCCGTCGTCAGCACTTCCAGGTCCTGGCGTGCCGCGTGCAGTACCTTGGTGCGCGCACGCGACCCGAGGAATTGCCACAGCGATTCGAGATCGGGCAGTGCCAGCGGATCGAGCACAGCGCACGCAGCGGACGTCGCTGCCTGGATCAGGCACAGCTTGGGGAAGTACGTGCTCTCGCGCATGAACTCGGTGTCGAGCGCGACGAAATCGTCGGGCGCGAGCCGAGCGAGCGCGGCGGAGAGATCAGCGGCAGTGGTGACCGGCGGCGTGGCTGACATGTGCGTGCGTGTACAATCCGCCGCAATTATGCACGTTCACATTCTCGGGATCTGCGGCACGTTCATGGGCGGCATCGCCGCGCTGGCGCGCGCCAGCGGCCATCGTGTCACCGGCTCGGATCAGAACGTCTATCCGCCGATGTCCGATCAGCTCGTCGCGCTCGGCATCGAGCTGATCGAAGGCTACGATCCGCAACAACTGCAGCTGCGGCCGGACGTCGTCGTGGTCGGCAACGTGATGAGCCGCGGCAACGCGCTGGTGGAGGCGTTGCTGGAGAGCGGTATCCCTTACACCTCCGGGCCCGAATGGCTGGCGCGGCACGTTCTCGCCGGCCGTTGGACGCTCGCGGTCGCCGGCACGCACGGCAAGACCACGACTTCGAGCATCCTGGCGTGGATCCTCGAGCACGCCGGCCTCGATCCCGGATTCCTGATCGGCGGCGTCCCCGGCAACTTCAACGTCACGGCGCGCCTCGGCGGCGGCCGACACTTCGTGGTCGAAGCGGATGAGTACGACACCGCCTTCTTCGACAAGCGCGCCAAGTTCGTGCACTACCGGCCGCGCACCGCGGTGCTCAACAACCTCGAGCACGACCACGCCGATATCTATCCCGACGTCGCCTCGATCCAATGGCAGTTCCATCAGCTCCTGCGCATGGTGCCGCGGAACGGCCTGGTCGTCGCCAATGCCGGCGATGCCAACGTGATGCGAGTGATCGACATGGGTTGCTGGACGCCGGTCGAGCGCTTTGCCGGAACTGTCAGCAGCGATACCAACTGGTACGCCGCTGCTCCGCCGGACGGCGATTACTCCACGTTCGCGATCATGGAAGGCAATCGGCGCGTCCTGGACGTGCAATGGCAGATGCTCGGGCGGCACAACGCCGAGAATGCGCTCGCCGCCGTGCTTGCCGCACGTCACGCGGGCGTCTCGATGGAGACTGCAATTGCCGCGCTCAAGGAATTCCGCGGCGTGCGCCGCAGGCTCGAAGTGCGCGGCGTGGTCGGCGGCATCACCGTCTACGACGATTTTGCGCATCACCCGACCGCGATCGAAGTCACGATCGACGCGCTGCGTCGACGTATCGGCAGCGCGCGACTGATCGCAGTGCTCGAGCCGCGCTCGAACACGATGAAGCTCGGCACGCATCGCGATGCGATGGCGAAGTCGCTGGAACGCGCCGACCGCGTCTGGCTATACCAGGGACCGAACGTAACGTGGGACGTCGCCGGCTCGGTTGCTGCGCTCGGCGAGCGTGCCGCGGTCGCCAAGGATCTCGATCTGCTGGTCGCGACGCTGGGTGAAACCCTGAGCGCCGGCGATCACGTGCTCATCATGTCGAACGGCGGTTTCGGCGGCATTCACAAGAAGCTCCTGGAGCGGCTCGCCAAGAAGTAATCTCGCGGAGACCATGCGTAGCGCGACTCACGCAACCCTGCCGCTGTTTCCGCTGAACACTGTGCTGTTCCCCGGCGGTCCGCTGCGGCTGCGAATTTTCGAGCCGCGCTATCTCGATATGGTCAGCCGCTGCATGCGCGAGGACTCCGGCTTCGGCGTCGCACTCATCGTCGCGGGACGCGAAGCGGGCGGCGCGGCGCAGACCGTGACGATCGGCACGCACGCACGCATCGTCGATTTCGAGCAGCTCGACGACGGCTTGCTCGGGATCACTGCGCGCGGGGAGCGGCGCTTTCGCATCGTGCACGCTCATCAGGAGAGCGACGGCTTGAACGTGGCGCAAGTCGAATGGCTCGACGACGAGCTGCGCGCGGAAGTGCCGCCTCAGCATGCCGTGCTCGCCGAGTTGTTGCGGCGCGCGCTGGAACAGATCGGACCGGCCTACGGCGAAGTTACGCCTGCCTACGAGGACGCGACGTGGGTCGGGATGCGGCTGGCGGAGATTCTGCCGCTGGCGCCGATCGAGCGGCAGGAGCTGCTCGAGTTACGCGACGGACCGGAGCGGCTGCACTGGCTGCAGTCGCGCCTGGACATTCAGGAATCGCGCGACGACGACTCCGACGACTGATTCTGCAAGATCGCGAACGCGACCCCGATCGCGGCGATCCACACGAACGCTGCCCAGCCGATCACGCCGTCATACGTGCCGACGATACCCGCGAGCTGCGCCGTGCCGTTGATCGACGTCGTGTCGCGGAGAACGAAAATCGTGCACACGCCGGCCGCGTGCAGGCCGATGCACGCGGCGATCGCGCCGGTGCGCAGGCGCACGAGCGCGAGCAGGACGCCGAGCGCGAACAGCGCCAGGAACGAATCGACCAGCGCCAGCGGCTGCGCGTAGCGTTCGAACAGCCGGCTCAGCACTTGAAAGCCGTGCTCCCATGACACCTGCTCCGGCGGTACACGCAACTTGCCGCCGAGGAAATGTAATGCGGCGTACAACAAGCTCGGTGCGACGATGGCAGCGCGGATGCTGGAAGTGCGCGCGACCGCTGTGAACAGGATGCCGCGAAAGAAGGTTTCTTCGATGAACGCGACGACCAGGCCGGACAACAGGCCCTGCGCGACCATCGACAGCACGTCGCCGTCGAGACCCGGCTTGATCTGCCGCACATCGAGCGCGAGCAACAACGCAACCAGCGGCAACATCAAACCGACGCCCGCAGCCCAGCCGATGCCGAGCTGACGGAAGAACTCGGCGGCCGGCAGCCGGTAGCCGAGCGCCGCGCGATTCGACAGCCCGAGCCGGCGCGTGAGGACGATCAGACCGACGAGCGCGAGCAGCATCGCCAGCCGGTTCATCACGCGATGCACGGGCTCGACCGAGACGGTGCCGACGAGCAGCCAGGTTGGATAGGTGAGCGCCGCCGCGACGATCAGCGCGAGGGCCAGCAGGGCAACGAACAGGGCGAAGGTGCGCACGAGCGGCGAATTGGCTGCGAATTTTTCGATGAAGGGCCTGATTTTTCGCGGCGGCGACAGTACCACACCCACGTAGACTGCGTGGCGGAGCGCAATACTTACGCGATAGGGAGATCGATCATGGAAGAAGCAAGGGCACACGCGATCGTGTCGGCGCTCGCGAACGGAGTGAATCCGCTCACCGGCGAGTTGTTCGCGGTCGACAGTCCGTACCAATCGCCGGATGTGATTCGCGCGCTGTACTGCGCGGTCAGGGCGCTCGAGGGCACCGGGCGGCGGCGTACGCGCGGGCAGGGCGCGGAGTCCAACAACGCCGGTAAGCCGTGGACCGAAGAGGAAGATCGCCAGCTGTTATCTGCGTTCGATGGCGGCCGGCCGCTCGCGGAGCTGGCGCAGGCGCATGGACGCACGCGCGGCGGCATTCAGGCGCGTCTCGTGCGCCACGGCCGGCTCGCGCCCGAAGGCGGCCGGCCGATCGGCGGCCCCGGCAAGTGGCGGCCGGGAAATTCAGCCGGGAGTGCCGGTGCAAGCCGCGCCTCGTGAGCTGTGCGGCCCGGCGCTGTACAATGCGCCGCGCTCGTATGTGCAGCGCCTCCCTTCAACCGTCGCCAATGCCCACCGTTGCGCCTGCGCGGCGCACGGTTCGCGTCAATATCATCGGCAAGTCGAACGGCGTCGGCCTCGCACGCGACATCGAGCTGCTCGCGGGCGCGCTCAAGGCCTCCGGTCATCAGGTCGATGTCACCATCATCGATGCCGTGCAGGCGCGGCGCCGGCGCTCGCCGCTCGCGCAGTTCGCGACGCGCGCGCGCCTGGCGTGGGGCGGTGCCGGAGCCAAGGCGCAGACGTCGCGTGCCGATGTGAATCTCATGCTCGAGCACGTCTGGCTGCAGTACTTGTCGACGGCGCCGATCAACGTTGCGGTACCGAATCCGGAGTGGTTCGACCGGCACGATCGACGCTTCCTCGCGGAAGTCGACAACATCTGGGCCAAGACCACGTACACGCGCGAGCTGTTCCGCGCGCTCGGCTGCGACACGACGTACATCGGCTTCGACAGCGACGATCGCTACGACAGCGGCATAGCGAAGCAGCGGACGTATTTTCATCTGGCCGGCAAGAGCACGATGAAGGGCACGGATCGCCTGGTGCGCGTCTGGCAGCGCCACCCGGAGTGGCCACGCCTGATCCTGGTCCAGCACGCGGACGGCGTACCCGAACCCCCGGCCGCGCCGAACATCGAGGCGCGTGTCGCGTACCTGTCGGACGAGGAGTTACGGCGACTGCAGAACGAGAGTCTGTTCCATCTCTGCCTGTCGCTCACCGAAGGCTGGGGGCACTACATCGTGGAAGCGATGGGCGTCGGCGCCGTGACGATCACCGTCGATGCCGCGCCGATGAACGAGCTGGTCACTGCGGAGCGGGGCGTGCTCGTGCCGTATCAGGCGACGGGAACGCAGCGCCTCGCGACCACGTACCAGTTCGACGAAGCCGGGCTGGAAGCGGCGATCGAGCGCACCATCGCGATGAGCGATGCGGAGTGCAATCAGCTCGGAGCCCGCGCGCGCGCTTGGTTTACGGACAACAAGCGCGGCTTCGGCGGCCGCCTGGAAGCGGCATTGCTGGAGCTACCTCACGCCTGACGGGCCCTGGCTGTGTCCAGATGCGAGGCGATGCCGTGCTCGGTCCACGTCGCACGGCGAGCGAGCGTCTCGTCCAGCAGACTATCGAACGGATTTGGTGCCGTCGGCGCGCGCGACGTGTGATGCAGATGAAAGGCAATCGCGCGGTGCCGCAGGTAATAGCGTTGCAAGCCGAGGTGCAGCAGGCGGGCGACGAATTCGCGGTCTTCCGGTCCCCACGCGGTGAAGCGCTCGTCGTAGCCGTTCACCTGGATCGCGTGACTGCGCCAGAAAGATTGATTGCAGCCCTGCACGCCGCCGAGCGTCGGCTTGGTTCGGGAAAAGACGCGGCTGAGCAGCGGGCTGCGCAGAGCGTAAGCGCGTCGTTGCAAGCCAGGCGTCAGGGGCCCTACGTCGGCCGCGCCGCCAGCCTGTAACAACTGCGCCGTAGTTGCGGCGGAAAGCTGCGGCCGTGCGCCCTGAATGAAGCAGTCCGGGCGTGCGCACTGCAGGTGGTCCGCAACGAAGCGAGGATGCAGGACCATGTCGCCGTCGACGAGCAGGATGTACTCGGCCTGCGAGGCCGCGATCGCGCGGTTGCGCGAACGAGCCAGGCGGAAGCCCTGGTCTTCCTGCCAGACGTGCTCGACCGGCAGACCCGCGGCGTGCCAGCGATCGATCACAGCGCGCGTGGCAGGGCCCGAGCCATCGTCGGCGACGATCACTTCGTCCGGCCGCTGCGTTTGCCGTGCCACGCTCGCGAGCGTGAGGTGCAGGGCCTCGGGCCAGTTGTACGTCGTTACGATCAGGCAGCTGCGCATCTAGTGACTTTTGCCGCCTACGCCCGGGGCTCTCCGTTCCAGTGCAACCGGCCGCGAGCATGCCGCGTTATGCGCACTGGCGAAAGCCTGCACCGTACGGCGGCGTACGGGCGAAGCTGAACGGCGCCCGTCGCAGCGCGACGACGCTTTGCACACGGTACGCCGCGGACTACGCGGGGGCGGGGCGAATCGTTAAACTGTGGGCCGACCCGCCAGGAGTGCAATCTTGTCCGTCCCGTATTTTCTCGACCCGGTCGAGCCGTCGCGGGGTCCGCGCTGGCTGAACCGCTGGTTACCGAGCAAGCGACTACGCACGGATCCGCTACAGGGACTGAGCGTCGAGGGCCGTTATGCCCCCGTCAGCATCGCGAACTGGAAACTGATCCCCGGCATGGCCCGCACGCTGCTGGCCGGCCGCGTGTTCCGCCCGCTGTCCTTCACCGCTGACCGCCGTCTGACGATCGTCGTTCCTTATCGCGACCGTGCCCACCATCTCGCGCAACTCGTGCCCGCGCTGACGGCAGTGCTGCGCGAGCAAGGGGTGCGGCGGCGGATCGTGGTCGTCGAGCAGGAGGACGGTCAGCCGTTCAATCGCGGGCGACTGCTCAACATCGGCATGCAGCTGACTGCCGATGCCACCGACTACTACTGCCTGCACGACGTCGATGCGGTGCCGGTGCTCGCCAACTACGCTTGTCCCTCGCAGCCGCTGCGTCTGGTCACGCAACTGCGCGGCACCGACAACGCTGGGCGGCAGCGCAACTGCCACTACTTCTCGGGTGCGGTGTCGATCCGCAAGGACCAGGCATTCGCGGCGAACGGGTTTTCCAACGAGTACTGGGGCTGGGGCAAGGAAGACGACGACTTCTTCTTCCGACTGCTGCTCGCCGGCTACCTGTGCTACTTCGACGCCGAAGGCACGTTCCGCGATTTGCCGAATCCTGAAGCGCAGGGTGCGCCGTTACGCGCGTACGTGAAGCAGAACCGCCAGCGCCGCAGCCTGCTGCTGCGTGGCCTCGTCGATCCGGCAGAGGACGGGCTCAGCACCGTGCAGTATCAGGTGCTCGAGCACGTCGAGCACGCCGACTACGAAAAGATCCGCGTGCGTTGGTGAGCGGAGCAGTCAGCTCCGCGAGATCTGCCACGCAACCGTGTCCGCTCCCTCGACGACTGAGCGATAGCCGTGCCGCGCCAGCCGTGCAGCGTGCGCCGAACGTTCAGCCATCGTCATCGCCTTGTGCTCGTACTTGATCAGGTGCGGCCTGAAGTGCTCGAAGTCGGTCATGCGCAGAATGGCGGAGTCGTATCCCTCGGCATCGATCTGCAGCAGGTCGGCGTCGAGCGTCGCGGTGTCCAGCAGCAGCTGCATCAGTGGAGTACAGGCGACCGCCAGCTCGATGATGTCCGCCGGTGCGATGCCATGGCGGAGCAGATGCGAGCGATCGAAGGATGCGATACCGAAGGCCCAGCCCGAGTAGCGCGCGAGCGCGGCGGGTGCGACCCGGAACAACGGCAGCACGCCCTCTCTTTCATGGATCGCCTTGTTGACCGGCACAATCAGCGGGTAGTCGGCATAATTGACGCGCAGTCGCTCGAATACGTCCGGCAGCGGCTCGACGACGATGCCCGAGCAGGGATGGCGCGTCACGAATCCATAGAGGCCGTCGAAACGCACGCCGTCGCTGGCGCCGATCTGCACGAATTTCAGCCGACGCTCCGGACGGCGCGTCAGGGACTGCAGCTCGCGCGCGAATCGCGACATGCGCTCGATGCGGTAGCCGGTCGGCGCGAGCAGCTTGTTTAGCAGTTTTCTCACTGGAACGATCGGACGATTGGAGTCTTGAGCGACATGCGACGAGTGCTCGTATTCTGCATCCTCGCCGGCGCGGCGTCCTCTGGCGCGTGGGCGCGCGGCGCCAGCCCATACCTGCCGCTCAACCTGTCGCCAGAGATGGAGTGGCAGATCGAGCGCGTGCTGCTGCTGGCGGATCGACCGATCATTGCACGACCAATTGCTGCCGCGACCGTGCTCGAAGCATTGCCGGCCGCATGTCGTATCGACCCGGCGCTGTGTGCCAACGTGCGTCGTTATCTGGACCGGTACATGCACAAGGCCGGCGTCGTGCATGCCAGCGCCGAGGTCGCTGCGCACGATGGCGCCATCACACCACTACCGAACCAGCACGGGGCGAGCAACGACAGCGAGTGGCGGGCGAGCGTACAGGGCTACTGGCAGCCGAACGACTATGTGCTCGTGAGTCTCGGCGGCGTCGGCGATGCCGATGACGTCGCCGCAACCGGCTCGATGCTCAGCGCCGGCTTCGATTGGGCGCAGCTCGACGTCGGCTATCGCGATCACTGGTTCTCGCCGTTCACCGACAGCGCCATGGTCATCAGCACTGAAGCGCGTACGTTGCCGTCCATCACGCTGTCGAACTATCGTCCGCTCACGCGCTTTGGCTTTCAGTACGAAGTGTTTCTTGCCGAGATGGAGCACTCGGACGCGATTCGCTTCGAAGACGGTTTCACCAGCGGCAGGCCGCGCCTGGCCGGTCTGCGCTTCTCGGTCCAGCCCGTGCCCGGCTGGTCGCTCGGCGCCAATCGGCTGATGCAGTACGGCGGCGGCGCGCGCGGCGGCACGTCGTTCAGAGACTTCCTCGACGCGTTGTTCAAGCCGCACCAGTACGACAACAGTGACGCCAACAGCACGGAGTTCGGCAATCAGACGGCTGCCTGGACCAGCCGCTTTATTTTCCCGGGCCGCACGCCGTTCGCCGCGTACCTGGAATACGCTGGCGAGGACAGTTCGTACGAGGGCAACTACCGCCTCGGCAACTCTGCACTGTCGGTCGGCATCACGTTCCCGCGCTTGTGGCAGCGTTTCGATCTCACTTACGAAGCGAGCGAATGGCAGAACGGCTGGTATGTCCACGACATCTATCTCGATGGCATGACCAACGACGGGCGCGTACTCGGTCACTGGGGCGCGGACCGGCGTGTTTTCGTCGACGGTGTCGGTGCGCAGACTCACATGCTGCGAGTCGGCTGGAATGCGCCCTTCGGCGGCTATCTACAGCTGCAGGCGCGCACGGTTGCCAACGAGAGCTATGGCCCCAACGACTATGAGCGCGGCTACGACGCGGCGCTGAGCTACTCACGCGGGGTGCGCGGCTTTACGGTCGGCGGCGAACTGCTCGCCGGCCGCGACGTCTTCGGCGAGAGCTACAGTCGCATTGCCGGCTTCGTGCGCTTCGGCGACGAGTGGGAAACCGGCGGTACGGTCGCTGACTGGGCCGACGACGTCGTGCGGCCGCGCGACGTCGT
>Ga0070664_100000111_pt1 | contig 53557 bp, 50 predicted proteins | sample KBSC73metaG_FD_65863 | JGI IMG/M metagenome (GOLD analysis project Ga0070664, IMG submission 65863) | Corn rhizosphere microbial communities from Kellogg Biological Station, Michigan, USA - KBS C7-3 metaG | ecosystem: Host-associated > Plants > Roots > Rhizosphere > Soil ... | reverse complement strand
GGTGTCGCGGTCAGGCCTGTGGATGGTCTGGTTCTCTCGGCCAACGCCAGCTGGAACGACCTCACCTTCGATTCAGATGTGTTCTCTGGCGGCGTGCTGCTGTTTGCCAAGGGCGATCGGCTCAACAGCTCGCCCGAGTGGACCGCGAACGTGTCGGCAAACTACGGCTTTCCGCTCGGCGGCGGAGGCTACGAGGGCGAATTCTCGGTGTCGGCAGGCTACACGTCCGAGCAGAACTACGTGACGCTGCTCGCCGACCGCTATATCACCGTCGGTGACTCGATGCTCATCGGCCGCACAAGCTTCGCGATTCATGGCCCGAGTCACTGGACGGCCAGCCTGTTCGTGGACAACTTCATGGACGAGGACGGGTCGCCGCTTCGAGCACAGTTCGGTCTACCGGAGTGGTCGACGCGAATACGTCCCAGGACTGCGGGTCTGCAGCTGGAATTCAGCTTCTAGCTCTGGTCATTCCACGCGGCGTGCAGAAACACGCCGCGTGTCCGAGAGTCAGCTATTGCAAGTCATTGTCTGGCTGCTTAGGATCCGCGCTCCGCAGTCGGGACGTGGCGCAGCCTGGTAGCGCACTTGCATGGGGTGCAAGGGGTCGCGAGTTCGAATCTCGCCGTCCCGACCAATCACAGTCACACATATATATGTGTAGGGTAGGGTCGCCGTTCCCCCCGCAGGCCCTCCTGCACCCTCCGCCCCAGCCCCTTCCGTATTCTTCTACATAGGCCAGCCTCCCGCGCCGGCCCATGCCAGGAGACCCTCATGTCCCGCCGCCTTCTCTTACTAGCCACCCTCGCTTTCCCGTTGCTCGCATCCGCCGCCGAACCCATCGGCCAACTGAACATCCCCGCCTTCTCCGGCCTCCAGAGCAAGGCTTCCGAAGTCGTCGACATCACTCTCGGCTCCTGGCCCCTCGCGCTCGCCAGCAAGTTCATGAACGCCGACAATCCCGATGACGCCGAAGTGAAAAAAGTCCTCTCCGGGATCAAATCCATCGCCGTCCGCAGCTATGAATTCGACTCCGATTTCGTCTACTCCAAGGAAGACGTCGACGCCGTGCGCAAACAGCTCGCGGCTCCGGGCTGGACGCAACTCGTACAAGTCCACAAGCGCGACCGGGCGCAGGACGTCGAGGTCTACGTCGCGCTCACCGAGGACCAGGCTAAGGGCTTCGCTGTCGTCGCCAGCGAACCCCGCAAGTTCACGATCCTCAACATCGTCGGCTCCATCGACCTCGATCAGCTCGCGAAGCTGCAGCATCACGTGGACCTGCACGTCGACCTGGACGACGCCCTCGACGTCGACGCCAGCGACATCGCCCCCTGACCAGGCTGCACGCGCCGCGAACGCAGCGACGTGAAAGCGAGCGATACATGGTCGGCGGACGAGTTATTGACCCGCGCCCGCGCCGGCGAATCATCGGCATTCGCCGCGCTGGTGCGACGCTATCAGCGCACCGTGTATAGCATCGCGCTGCGCATGCTGAGCGATCGTCATAGAGCAGAAGATCTCGCGCAGGAGGTGTTTCTGCAGCTGTATCGCACGCTCGACGGCATCGACTCCGATACCCACCTCGCATTCTGGCTGCGCAAAGTCGCAGTGAATCGCGCGATCGATCGCATGCGCATGGAGTCCCGCCACGACAACGAGCCGCTGACCGAGGCCGTTGCGGTCGCAGATGAACCAATCGAAGACGATCCGCTACTCCACAAACGAATGGCGGATCTCGTTGCGCAGCTACCGCCAGCTGCCCGTGCAGTAGTCGTCCTGCGCTACCAGGAAGACCTCGATCCCACTGACATCGCGAGCACGCTCGACATGTCGATCAACACGGTCAAGAGCCACCTCAAACGCTCGCTCACTCTGCTGCGTGCACGCGTGCAGGGCACCGCGATCGTGGAAGACATCCGATGAGCAAAGACTTCGAACAGCAACTCCACGAGGCATTGCGCCCGGTCGATCCCGAAGAGGGCTTCGAGCAGCGCGTGCTGGCGCGGATCGTACAAGAGCGGTCAAGCACTCTCAGGAAAGTCACGCGTTGGGCCTCCGTGGCGCTGGCTGCGTCAGTGGTCTTCGCGGCCGTTCTGGGCACGCACGAATGGCAGTTGCGTCGCGAGCAGGAAGGTCTCGAAGCGCGCAAGCAACTCCTCGAAGCGCTGCGGCTGACCGGAGAGAAGCTGGATGTCGCGTATCAAGCGGTGAATCGAGAAGCGCCTGAGCCGGCAGACGACGGGAGCGGTGCATGATCATGAAAGCACTCTTCAGGCACTCGATGCTGGTACTCGTGGGTACGCTGTCGTTCTGTACGAACACCTTCGCTGCCGACGGCCAGCTGAAGATTCCCGAGTTCGCAGGCCTGGCCGACAAGGCGGCGGAGAGCGTCATCATCACGCTCGATCCTTCGCTGCTCCGCCTCGCCGCGCGTTTTCTCGACCCGTCAGATCCTGAGGACGCTGCCGCACGCGCAGCAATCGCGGGCATCAAGGGCATCTACGTCCGTAGCTATAAGTTCGATCAGGACTTCGCGTATCCCAAGGCCGATGTCGACATGGTTCGCAAGCAGCTCGGCGCGCCGGGCTGGCAGCAACTGGTTCAGGTCCGCACCCGCGCGGAGCAGCAGAACGTCGACATTTACCTCCTGGTCGAGCAGGAGCGCGCCAACGGTCTTGCCATCATCGCGAGCAAGCCGCGGGAGTTCACGATCGTGAACATCGTCGGCTCGATCGACATGAAGAAGCTGCACGAACTGGAGGGTCAGTTCGGTATCCCGAAGCTCGATCTCGAAGACAAAAAGTAGCTCAGTTCTTCGCCAGCGGCTGCACCGAGCGCGCCACTTCCGTCGCGATCTTCGACGCATCGAAAATCGGCAGCGAGCAGGTGCTGTCGGTGCAGATGAACGCAGCGGGCTTCGACAGCTGCGGATAGCGAACGTCGGGATTGGGCATGTTGCCCTCGCGACGATCCCACCACTCGACGCGCCGATAAACTGCAGCGTAGCGAATCGCCGAGGTGAACAGCGCCGCAGCGGCTGCGTCGTCCTTGCCGCCGACGATCGTGATATGCAGCGGATCGTTCACCGATTCGAATGCCGCGAGCAGAATGCCGGGCGCGGTGATCAGCGAATCGGCGACCTGCTCGGTTACGAGCATGCGCAACGCGTAGTCGCTCATCGCACGATAACGAGCATCGCCCGTGTATCGATGCAGCAGGTTGGCGAATCGTGCCACCGGAATGTTCTCGTCGAGATTCGCCTTCGGCTGCAGCTTTGCGCCGGCGCGCGCAGCACTCGTCACGTAGCCGGGCTGCGCGCCTCGAAAGTTCTTCTCAATGAAGTCCGCGCCTGACTGCGCACGACCAAGCCACTCGCGCGAGCCCGTCGCGGTGTACAGCGCAAGGAATGCATCACCCATCGCCAACGTGTCTTCGAGATATGGGCCAGCAGTATCGCGCTCGTCATGCCGGAAGCCGCCACCCGGCAACGATCGATTCGCAATGATCCACTGCGCCGCGCGCTGCGCATCATCGAGATACGCACGCTCGCCCGTCACGGTGTAAGCCGTCGCCAGCGCGCGAATCATCCAGCCGTTCTCACGTGCATACCGATGCTTGTCGACGACCGGAACGCCGAGCTTCCTGCGAGCCGCATCGCTCAGCGCGAAATAGTCAGCCGAGTGCTGACCCTTGACCAGATCCGCATCCTGACTCGTATAGAACGCACCTTCGGGGCTCTGCAGGAACGTCGTTACATAGCGACGCAGATCCCGCACGGCCTGCAGATACTTGGGATCGTGAAACTGTCCGTACGCCAGCGCATACACGCGCAGCGGCTCTGCCTGCATCGCCATGATCTTCTCGAAGTGCGGATGCTCCCAATCCGAATCAGTCGAGTACTGATACATCCCGCCCCAGGCCGGGTCCATGATTTTCAGCGCAGCCGTCAAGGTCCGACGCGTCATCTCCTCGGCCTTCTTGTCTCCCTGGCCCGCACGCAGCAGTCCGTACTCCGCCGTATCGTGATCGATGAACTTCTGCGGCTGCTTCTGGCCGCCGAGCTTCGGATCGTGCGTCTCATAGAACCCGCGCTCCAGCGACTGCCGCAGCTTCGGGCTCAGCAACGGGTTATCGGCAAACTTGGCGATCGGCTCCTCGTCGCCGTACTTGACCGGGCTCGGGTCGACGATGATTTCCTCGAGCATCGAGATCATCACCTGCGGCGCCAGATACCCACGTCGCTTCACGATCTCGCCGCCCTCGGCGTTGAACACCACCGTCGCCGGCCAGCCGTAATTCTCGTAGCGCCGCGAGATGTCGGGTCGCGAATCCTGATCAACGCGCACCGGGATGTACTTCGACTTGATCAGCGCGACGACTTTCGGGTCGCTGTACGTCACCTCGTCCATGACATGGCACCAATGGCACCAGACAGCTTCGAGGTCGAGCAGCACGAAGCGTTTTTCACGCGCGGCGCGCTCGAACACGCCATCTGACCACGGCTGCCAGTCGATCTTGGCTGCTGTCGGTGCGGCGGCGAAGCCGGTTGCGGTCCAGATGAGGAGGAGGGCGGCGACCAACCTGCGCATGTTCGAATTCTCCTGCGTCGTTGCCCGCTCTACGCAATGGGCTGTGATTCGGATGAGGGTGCAGGCGAAAATGGTGAACGGCGTCTAATATATATGTGTCGCCACGTATGTGCCTTGGGGAGCGTCATGCGATGGAAATCAACGGAATCGCGCATATCCAGCTGACGGTCAACGATCTGGCCCGCGCCATGCCCTTCTACGAGGAGGTGCTGGGCTTCATGGGCATGAAGGCGGTCGTCAAGAACCCCGAGTTCCTCTACATGATCGGCGGTCGCTCGGCGGTCGCGATTGTCCGCTGTTCGCCCGAGAACCGCGACGCCGTGTTCGATCAGCGCCGCATCGGCCTGCACCACGTCTGCTTTCGTGCTCGCTCGCGCGAGGACGTCGATGCAGTCCACGAGTTTCTGCGCAGGCGGTCGGTGAAGATCGTGCGTCCGCCGAGCGAAGGCTCGTGGGCGCCGGGCTATTACTCGATCCTGTTCGAGGATCCGGACGGCATTCGCCTCGAAGTAAATTTCGTACCGGGGAAAGGTCATCTCGAGGATCTGCAACGGTTGCCGCTGAGCCGACTGCCGGAGTAGGGCGGGTGAGGCTACAATTCAGCGCGGTCAACCTGCACACAGGAGATTCTCGATGGCCAATCTGAAGACCACGGGCATGGCGCTGGCAACGGCTGCCGCCTTGCTGTTCGGCAGCGTCGCCGTTACGACGGTGCATGCCGAAGACGCGAAGGTGAAATGCCAGGGCGGGAACGCCTGCAAAGGCAAATCAGCGTGCGCGACGGCAACGAGCTCCTGTCAGGGGCAGAACAGTTGCAAGGGCAAGGGGTATGTGATGCTGACGAAGCCGGAATGTGATGCGGCGAAGAAAGCGAATGGGGCGCAGACGAAGAGCTGAGGAGAGTCAGGCTGAAGCCTGACCCACAGGCAAACAGGAAAAAGCGCGGGCGTTTTTGCACGCCGCGCTTTTTTTTATGCAGCGGTGGTGGCGATGAACTGTTGCAGGTGGAAGTCCGTGTCGCCGAACGTCAGGTCGATGGCGGTGAGGCGCTTGAAGTAGTGGCTGACGATCAGCTCATCCGTCATGCCCATGCCGCCGTGTAACTGAATTGCCTGCTGACCCACGAAGCGACCCGCCTGACCGACCGCAACTTTTGCAGCCGACAACGCACGACGACGCTCAGCAGCGTCGGACCCGGTGCACTTGAGCGCGGCAAGATAGCTCATCGACGTCGCCTGCTCCGCGTTCAGGAACATGTCCGCCATCCGATGCTGCAGCACCTGGAATTTCGCGATTGGCTGGCCGAACTGCTTGCGATTTTTCGTGTACTCGAGCGTTGCTGCATTCACGGCCTTCATGATACCGACGGCCTCGCCGCAGATCGCGCTCAACCCCAGATCGTATGCCGCCTCGATCGCCGGGAACGCGCGGCCTTCCGCACCGACCAGCGCAGTCGCGGGGACCTTCACTTTCGTCAGCTCGAGATCCGCGGCCTGCTGCTCATCGATCGTGCGATAGATCTTCGTCTTCAGCCCGCTCGCGCCGGGTGCGACGCGGAACACCGAGATTCCATCGCGATCACCGGTCTTGCCCGAGGTACGCGCGCCGACGAGAAACTCGTCTGCAGTGCCACCGTGCATGACCACGCTCTTGTGGCCATCGAGCACGTAGCCATCGCCATTCTTCTCGGCTCGGGTCGCGACGTGATTCACTTCACCACGCGTCTTCGGCTCCTGATGCGCGACGATCACGATGCGTTCGCCAGCCGCGATTGCCGGCAGCAGATCTGCCGCAGCCTTCTCGTCGCCGATGCTGTTGAGGAGCGCGGGCGTGATGACCGCTGCGCTCAGATACGGCTCCAGCACCAGGCCTTCGCCGAGTGCATTCATCACCAGCATGGTGTCGACCGGACCAGCGCCGAGTCCGCCGTGGGCTTCGGGCACGTTCAATGCGGTCAGACCCAGGCCGGCGAGCTGTTGCCACAACTCGCGGCTCCAGCCTTCCTTCGACTTCAGGATCTCGCGGCGCGCCTCGAACGAATAATGCTCGCGCACGAAGCGCCGCACGGTGTCGGCGAGCAGCTGCTGTTCGTCTGTGAAATTGAAATCCATGATTGACCTATCGATCCGGGGCTCAAAGCCCCAGGATCATCTGCGAAATAATGTTGCGCTGAATCTCGTTCGAGCCGCCGTAGATCGAGACCTTGCGATAGTTGCAGTACGTCGCCGCCAGCGGCGCCGCATAAGCAGGACCGGCGGTGCTGCGCAAATCACCCTCTTCGCGCGAGCCGCGCTCGAAGGGCAGGGCGTACGGGCCGACTGCGTACATCATCAGCTCGCTCAGTGCCTGCTGCACTTCGGTGCCTTTGATTTTGAGAATCGACGCTTCCGGCCCCGGCGCGCGCTTCTGCGCCTCGGCCGACAGCACGCGTAGCTGCGTCATCTCCAGCGCCATCAGATCGATTTCGACCTGCGCGATGCGCGCGGCGAACAACGGATCTTCGATCAGCGGGCGACCGTTCTTCGTCTCCTGCCGCGCGATGTCCTTGAGCCGCTGCAGCTCCCGCTTGGACGCGCCGACGCCAGCGATGTTGGTGCGCTCGTGGCCGAGCAGGAATTTCGCGTAGGTCCAGCCCTTGTTCTCTTCGCCGATGCGGTTCTCGACCGGCACTTTCACGTTCTCGAGCCACACCTCGTTCACTTCGTGCGCCCCTTCCATCGTGATGATCGGCCGCACCGTGATGCCCGGCGTCTTCATGTCGATGAGCAGGAACGAGATGCCTTGCTGCTGCTTCGGTGCATTCGGATCGGTGCGCACCAGGCAGAAGATCCAGTCGGCGTATTGCCCGAGCGTGTTCCAGGTTTTCTGGCCGTTGACGATGTACTGATCGCCCTGGCGTTCCGCGCGCGTCTTCAACGACGCGAGATCGGAGCCCGCGCCCGGCTCGGAATAACCCTGGCACCACCAGTCTTCGCCGCTGACGATGCGCGGCAGCCAGCGCTGCTGCTGCGTCGGATTGCCGAAAGCCATGATCACTGGTCCGACCATCTTCAAGCCGAACGGAATCGTGCGCGGCGCGCCGGCTGCAGCGGATTCCTCGTCGAAGATGTGGAGTTGCACCGGCGACCAGCCGGTGCCGCCGAACTGCTTCGGCCACGTCGGAGCACCCCAGCCCTTGCGATAGAGAATCGTCTGCCAGCGCCGGTAGTCATCGGCGCGGATCGACAGGCCGTTCCTGATGCGCTGGGCGATGTCGGCCGGGAGTTGCTCGCGCAAAAACGCGCGCACTTCGTCGCGAAACGCCAGCTCTGCGGGGGAGAAGTTCAGGTCCATGGAGGTCAGGCCCTCTGCTGTTCGAATGAGACGAGGCGCCCGCGATGCGGAATCACCGTTCTCATAGTGGACGGCGATGATAGGGGCGTCGCCGGCTGCCGGCAATCGGGCAGTACCCGCTCTGTGCTTACGTTAAGTGTCTGAACCATACCCGGTTGCTCTTATTCCTGCCTCAGCACTCGCGCGTTGCATACAAGACTTGGTTGCGCCCTGCGAGATGTGTTAGCTTCTGCGGCAGAATCGGCGCCCGCATTGTGGAATGTCTTCATCTCAGGGCGGCGCCGCACCCAACAGTCAGTCGATCGCGTGGGGGAGCCGCGGAGTCATGTCCCGCAAGTATTTCGAGTTCTGGCCCAAATCGCTGCCGCACGATCTTAGCGTGCCGGCGACGAACCTGTTCTACAACGCAACAGTTGCCGCGACGCGCTATCCGGACAAGCCCTTCGTCGTCTTCTTCGAAGGCGTACTGACCTTCGCAGAGTTCACGCAGCAGTGCGAACAGCTCGCGGGATATCTGCAGCAGGACTGCGGCGTGCAACAGGGTGATCGCGTGCTGCTGGTGATGCAGAACAGCCCGCAGTTCATCGTCGCGTACTACGCGATCCTGCGCGCCAACGCGATCGTGGTGCCAGTGAACCCGATGAGTGTGACCGCGGAGTTCGAACACTACTTGCAGGACAGCGGCGCCAAGGTCGCGCTCGTCGCGCAAGAGGTCTATCCGCAGATAAGCCCGCTGCGCGGCACGAAGGTCGACCGCGTCATCGTCGCCGCGTATAGCGACTACATCGTTCCAACGACGCAGCTGCGCCTGCCGGAAGTCGTGTCCGCCGCGCGCCAGGCGATCGCCGATCCTGGCGTGACGCTGTGGAAGGACGCGCTGGCGGCGAAGCGCAAGCCCGGTGAGTTGCGTATGGGCCCGGATGACCTCTGCGTCATCCCATACAGTTCCGGCACGACCGGGCGCCCGAAGGGCTGCATGCTCACGCATCGCAACGTGATGCATACGCTGGTCGTGAACACCGTCTGGTTCGACGGCCTCCAGGACAGCAGTCAGCTGGTAGTGCTGCCGTTCTTTCACGTCACGAGCATGCAGGGCGGCATGAACGCGCCGATCTACCAGGGCAGCACGATCGTGCTGATGTGCCGCTGGGATCGCGACGTCGCCGCGGAATTGATTCAGCGCTACAAGTTGATCTCGTGGACGGCCATCTCGACGATGGTCATCGACTTCCTCGCGAACCCGCGCCTCAACGAATACAACCTGACGTCGCTGCAGCGAGTGTCGGGCGGCGGTGCAGCCATGCCTGCCGCAGTGGGTGAGCGACTTCAGCAGCTCATCGGCTCGCCCTATGTCGAAGGCTACGGCCTGACGGAGACGATCGCGCCGACGCACATCAACCCGCCGGACCGGCCGAAGCGGCAGTGCCTCGGTATCCCGATTTGCAATACCGACTCGCGCGTCATCGATCCGGACACGTTCAAGGAAGTGCCGCAGGGTCAGATCGGCGAGATCGTGTCGCACGGTCCGCAGATCTTCCGCGGCTACTGGCGCAACGACGATGCGACGCGAGCCGCGTTCATCGAGCTCGATGGCAAGCGCTTCTTCCGCACCGGCGATCTCGGCTACGTCGACCCCGATGGTTATTTCTTCCTGGTCGACCGCCTGAAACGAATGATCAACGCCTCCGGCTACAAGGTGTGGCCGGCGGAAGTCGAAGCGCAGATGTATCAGCACCCGGCGATCCAGGAAGCCTGCGTGATCGCATCGAAGGACGCGCATCGTGGCGAGACCGTCAAGGCGGTCGTCGTGCTGCGGCCTTCGCACAAGGGCAAGGTGACCGAAGGCGACATCATCGAGTGGACGCGCCAGAACATGGCCGTCTACAAGCACCCGCGCGTGATCGAGTTCGTGGATGCGTTGCCGAAGTCGGCGACGGGCAAAGTGCAGTGGCGGGCGCTGCAGGAAGCAGAAATGGCACGCGCCGCAGGCGCGGCGCAAACAGGCTGAATCTTCTTACTCACGGGCGAATTGCAAAGGGCGGATACCTTTATGGCGACGAGAGCATCAGATACGACCCGGATGATCGAAGGCGCGGGCGCTGCCGTTGCACCGCGGCCGCGCGTCGGCAAGCAGGACCGTCACTTCGTCACTGCCTTGTCGCGCGGGCTCGACGTGTTGTCCTGCTTCCGCAGCGGCAGCCGGTTGCTCGGCAACCAGGACATCTCCGAGCGTTGCCGCTTGCCGAAGTCCACGGTCTCGCGCTTGACCTACACGTTGACCAAGCTCGGTTACCTGCACTACGTGAAGGAGTCGGGCAAGTATCGGCTCGGCACCGCGACGCTCGCGCTCGGCAGCGCCGTGCTCGGTCGGTTCGAAGTGCGCGACCTCGCGCGGCCGCTGATGCAGGAGCTCGCCGATGCGACCGGCACGTCGGTCGCGCTCGGTGCGCGCCAGAGATTGAGCATGGTCTGCATCGAAGTGTGTAAAGGTAACGCGGTGCTGTCGCTCAACATGGAAGTCGGGATGCGCTTGCAGCTCGGGACCGCGGCGATTGGCCGCGCGTATCTCGCAGTGTGCGGCGACACCGAGCGCACCGATCTGCTCGATCAGCTCAAAGAGCTGGATCACGTCGCGTGGCCGGCGTTGAAGCAGGGCATCGACAAGTCGCTGGCGATGTATCAGGAACTCGGCGTGTGCGCCTCGTTCGGCGAGTGGCAGCCCGACGTCAACGGCATCGCAGTCGGCTTCCGTCCGGGCAACGGTCTGCCGCCGATGGCGATCAACTGCGGCGCGCCGGCATTCAAAGTATCGTCGAGCTATCTGCTGAACGACGTGCGACCGAAGCTGATCGAGCTGGTCCACCGGATCGAAGAGGGCCTCGGCCAACGCGCACCCGAAATGGCTCGCTGAGTACGCTGTAGGTCGGGCGTCAGCCGACGCTTCTCTCAAAGGCGCGCATCGATATAGATGCGCGCCTTTTTATTGCTGACGTCTGCCGCGAGCAACAGCTTTCCCAACGCGCGCTCGGCAGCCAACATGCGTCCAATGAACGCGCCGTGGGCCGAGGAACTTTTCCGGCGCGGGGTAGTTGAGGACGTGTTGTTTTCAGTATTCACGCCGATCAGTTCATGCGCGAGACAATTCAGGTCAAGGGCATTCGCGCACCCGCGTACACCAGCGGCGTGACCACGCCAATTCGTCGCATCGATCGCATTCAGCGCGGCACGTCCGAGCCGCCCTCGGTAGCGCTGCTGCGGCATATCCTCAATCCCACGGTGATCGTTGCGACACTGCTTCTGACGGTGATTGCGTACGGTTCGCCGCTGTCGCAGCACTATCTGGCGCTCGCGGCGCTGGCATTTCTCATCTCCGCGCAAGTCGTGAGCGATCCGGTGCTCGACAGCTCGGGCAATCGCGGCCTGTCGATGCTGCTGACTCATCGCATTTTCACCGAGTGGTTGCTTGTCTCGGCTGCGCTACTGCTGCTCGCGTTCGCATTGAAGGTCACGGAGCTGTTCTCACGTAAGGTGATTCTTACGTGGTTCGCGATTACGCCGTTTGTAGTCGTCGCTGCACAAGTCGGCTTCCGTCGCTACGCTGCATTCTCCGCGCTGCGCGGGAAGATCCTACAAAGTCACGTCATCATCGGTGCGAATGATGTCGGTACCCGACTCGCGCGACGACTGCGCGCCAATCCGCATCTCGGTGCCTTCCGCGGCTTCTTCGACGACCGTCACAGCGAGCGCCTGCCCGGCTTGCCCGACGAGCAATTGCTCGGCGGCACCGCCGACATCGCCAACTACGTTCGCCTGAACAGTGTGAGCAGTATTTACATTTGCCTGCCGATGCGGCCCGACGAGCGTGTCACGCGTCTGCTCGAAGAGTTGAAGGACACCACCGCATCCGTCTACTTCGTGCCTGATCTGTATGCGTTCGACACGATGCAGGCGCAGGTTTGCGATCTCGACGGCATTCCGCTGTTCGCCGTGCGCGAGACTCCGTTCTCGGGCATGAACGGCGTGCTCAAGCGCGGTAGCGACATCGTGTTCGCGACGATTCTGCTGGTGATGATCTGGCCGCTGTTGCTGGCACTCGCCATTGGCGTGCGCATGAGCTCGCCGGGACCGGCGCTGTTCCGTCAGCGTCGCTACGGTCTCTACGGCGAATCCATCTACGTCTACAAATTCCGCACGATGCGGGTGTGCGAAGACGGCAAAGTCACGCAAGCACAGCGCAACGATCCGCGCGTCACGCCATTCGGCGGCTTGCTCCGCCGCACGTCGCTCGACGAGTTGCCGCAGCTGCTCAACGTGCTCGCCGGCACCATGAGCCTGGTCGGTCCGCGGCCGCACGCAGTCAGCCACAACGAGGAATATCGCAAGGTCATCGCCGGCTACATGCTGCGACACAAAGTGCGCCCCGGCATCACCGGTTGGGCGCAGGTGAACGGCTATCGCGGCGAGACCGAGACCGTCGAGAAGATGCAGCGGCGCGTCGAGTTCGACCTCGACTACCTGCGCAACTGGTCGCTGCGCCTCGATCTCACGATCATGTTCCGGACCGCGCTGACGGTGTGGCGCGACCGCAATGCTTATTGATGAACGGCGTCCCGCACGGAGAATTTGAATGCGTAAAACCCAAGTGCACACGTGGATCGCTATGTTCTTCTGCGTGCTGGCCGTCGCGGCCGAGGCCTTGAAGAGCGGCGCGATTCATCTGCCGTTCTGAGGCGAAGGCGGCGGCCGATGCAGAGCCTGCCCGCGTCAGCTGCGGCGCTGTTCAAATTTCTCGACGACGAGCGATTCGAGTACTGCGTCATCGGCGCAGTCACTGCCGAGCACATCGCCATCATCGTTGCGAGCGACCTGCTGGAGCGCGTGCCGGCGCTGCTGCGCACGTTCGGCACCCGCAATGAGCTGGAGTTGATCGAGCGCCGCGAAGCGCCCGACAGCGTCGACATCTATCGTCTCAGCTGCACCAGCCGCGAAGAGCGTCCGCACTTCCTGACGATCGAAGTGCGCGTCGACTACATGCGCTGCGGGCACATCGTGTTCACCGCCGGCGAGCTGCTGCGTGAGCGCGTACGCGCTTCTGGTTTTGCCGCCATCGCGCCCGCCAAGGCGTTCGTCTGTCACATGCTGCGCTGTGTGGATAACGGAAGTATCTCCGACAGTGACGGCGCGCTGTTGAACTCATACTGGCGGCGTGATCCGCAGGGTGTAGAGAAGCACGTCACGCGCTTCTGGCGAGCAGACCGAGAGGGCGGCGTGATCATGCGCGCCGCGGCGTCTGGCAACTGGGAATCCGTGCAAGCTTGCTTGGGTCCGCTGCAGAGCTCCTTGCATCTACGCAATATCGTTCCGCCGCTCGTCTGGCTTCGCGAGGAGCTGACGCGCATGGGCAGCTGGTTCCGTCCGCACGGTTTGCTGATCGCGTGCCTCGGTCCGCAAGGCAGCGGCAAGAGCAGCGTCATCGAAGCGCTCAACAACAAGCCGCTCGACGTGTTTGCGAACGTGCACACGATGGAGCTGCGCCCGGGCGTGATGCGCGCGGGCACGATCAAGGCAGGCCGCTCGACGCGCTACCGAGAGCCGCGCGGGCGCTTCACGACGATCGTCAAGCTGATGATGTTCGTCGTCGACTACTGGGTCGGCTACTGGCTGTGGATCCGCCCGAAACTGGTGCGCTCGACGCTGGTCGTTTCCAACCGCTATTTCGACGACGTGCTGGTCGATCCGCGGCGCTATCGCATCGACAGGGCGCTGGCATTCGCGCGTCTGCTGCTGCGCTGGGTGCCGCGTCCCGAACTGTGGCTGGTGTTCGATATTCCGTCGCAGGCTCTGCAGGCGCGCCAGGGCGGCGAGCTGGAGGAGCAGGAGGCCACACGCCAGCGCGGCGAATACCGCCGGCTCCTGCGCGAAAACGAAAACGTCGTCGTGCTCGATGCCGACCAGCCGCTCGAGCGCATCGTGGCGCAAGCCGAGTGCGCCATCGCGTCGCAGCTCGCGAGACGCACCTCGCAGCGACTCGGCCTGCCATCGGTGAAGAGCCGCAATCCGACTGCAACTCGCATCCTCTTGTTCTTCTCCCGGCGCAACATTCCGCTGATCAGCCGCTTCGTACGCGTGCTGTACAACAGCGACATCCAGAGTCGCCTGCCGCCAGACCTTCATCTGCCGCACCCCTACGGCATCATCGTGCATCCGCAGGCGGTCATCGGCCGACGCGTGACGTTGATGCAGCAAGTGACGATTGGCGGGCGGGACCACCTGGAGAACATCGCGCCGCTGATCGGCGACGACGTCTATATCGGTGCCGGCGCTCGCGTCCTGGGCGACGTTCGCATCGGCCAGGGCGTCGTGATCGGCGCCAACGCGGTCGTGACGCGAGACATCCCGCCGGGTGTCACCGTCGTGGGTGCCAATCGCATCGTTGCAACACCGAAGCCGCATGCCGCGGATACCACCGATACGTCCGTGACCCAATTCCCAGTTGGGATGCAACGCGGTCCCCGGGCGGGCAGAAGCTAGAACCCAGCCCGTCCGCGGCTGGAGGAAATGAGGATCGTCCCCATTTCGGCTACACTAGCCGGCCTTTGTGGGCCGGTAGCGGCCTCCTTCTCATAGCAAATTTCTTTGGCCTAGACAGGAACTTGCGAGCGCAATGAGCGACTCTTTGCGAGCTTTGCTCGACTCCAGCCCTCTGGGGGCCGGCAACGCACCCTACGTCGAGTCTTTGTACGAACAGTTTCTCGCCGATCCGAGCTCGGTCGAGCCGGCCTGGCGGGAGTACTTCCGCAGTCTCGGCGGCACCAACGACGCGGCTCATGGGCCGATCCGCGAGGCGCTTGCCGAGCGCGCGTCGCGTCCGGCCATCGCAGCCGCGAGCACGAGCGCCGCTGCGCCCGCGGCCACGGACAACGTCTCCGCGAAGCAAGCCTCCGTCGCGCGCCTCGTGCAGGTGTATGCGAATCGCGGTCATCTGCTCGCCGACATCGATCCGCTCGGTCTCATGCGCCGGCCGGTGCCGGAAGTGCTGGAGCTCGAGCACTTCGGTCTGAGCCAGGCGGATCTCGACACCGAGTTCTACACCGGCAGCCGCACCTCGGCGATCGCGAAGCGCATGAAGCTCCGCGACATCGTCGCGCAGCTGCGCCACATCTACTGCGGCACGATCGGCGCGGAGTTCGCGCACGTCTCGGATTCGAAGGAGCGGTTGTGGCTGCAGGATCGTTTCCAGGCCGGCCGTGTGCAGAGCCGCTTTTCGAATGAAGAGCGCCGCACCTTCCTGCGCCACCTGACGGCGGCCGAAGGTCTCGAGCGCTATCTCGCGACCAAGTACCCCGCGCAGAAGCGCTTCTCGCTGGAAGGCGGCGACGCGTTGATCCCGCTGCTCGACGATCTGATCCAGCAAGGCGGCCAGCGCGGCATCGAGGAGATCGTGATCGGCATGGCGCATCGCGGGCGCCTCAACGTGCTGGTCAACGTCGTCGGCAAATCGCCGCAGCAGTTGTTCTCCGAATTCGAAGGGCGTTACGACACGAAGCACCTGCGCGGCTCGGGCGACGTGAAGTATCACAAGGGTTTCTCGACCGACATCCGCACGCCGGCCGGCAACGTGCACGTCGCGCTGGCGTTCAATCCTTCGCATCTCGAGGTAGTCGATCCGGTGGTGGAAGGCTCCGTGCGCGCGCGTCAGCAGCGCTGCAACGATGCGGCGGGTGACAAAGTTGCCGCAGTGCTGATCCACGGCGACGCCGCGTTTGCTGGCCAGGGCGTCGTGATGGAGACGCTGCAGATGTCGCAGGCACGCGGCTTCTACACGGGCGGCACGCTGCACGTCATCGTCAACAACCAGGTCGGCTTCACGATCTCCGATCCGCGCGATGCGCGTTCGACTCTGTACGCGAGCGACGTCGCCAAGATGATCGAGGCGCCGATCTTCCACGTGAACGGCGACGATGCCGAAGCGGTCGTGTTCGTCACGCGCCTCGCGCTCGATTACCGCATGACCTTCCACAAGGACGCGGTCATCGATCTGGTGTGCTATCGCCGGCTCGGTCACAACGAGGCCGATGAGCCGGCGGCGACGCAGCCGCTGATGTATCAGAAGATCCGCACGCAGCAGACGCCGCGCCAGATCTATGCCGAGAAGCTCGCCAGCCAGGGCGTGCTGACGATGGCGGACGCGGATGCGATGGCCGACGAATATCGGCGCGAGCTCGACGAAGGCAAGTCGCAGGCGAAGCACGCGCTGGGTTTGATCGGCAACAAGCACACCGTCGATTGGAGCAAATACAACCAGGCGGACTGGAACGAGGTCGTGCAGACCGGCGTGCGCGTCGAACAGCTTCGCGAGCTCGCGACCAAGCTCACGACGCCGCCGTCCAACATCACGCTGCATCGACAGGTCGCGCGCGTCGTGCAGGACCGCGAGAAGATGGCAGCGGGCCAGTTGCCGCTGGATTGGGGTTTCGCCGAGAACCTTGCGTACGCGACTCTTCTGACCGAAGGCTACGAAGTCCGGCTGGTTGGCCAGGACAGCGGTCGCGGCACGTTCTTCCATCGTCACGCGGTATGGCATTGCCAGAACCGCGGCGAGGCGTACATCCCGCTGAAGAACCTGGCGCCGAGCCAGCCGCGCTTCACCGTGATCGACTCGCTGCTCTCCGAAGAGGCAGTGATGGGCTTCGAGTACGGCTTCTCGACGACCGAACCCAACTGTCTGACGCTATGGGAAGCGCAGTTCGGCGACTTCTCCAACGGCGCGCAGGTGATCATCGATCAGTTCATCAGCTCCGGCGAAGCGAAGTGGGGTCGCCTGTGCGGCCTGACGCTGCTGCTGCCGCATGGCTACGAAGGACAGGGCCCCGAGCACTCATCAGCGCGTCTCGAGCGCTTCCTGCAGCTCTGCGCCGAGCACAACATGCAGGTGTGCGTACCTTCGACGCCGGCGCAGATGTTTCACATGCTGCGGCGGCAGATGAAGCAGGACTTCCGCAAGCCGCTCATCGTCATGACGCCGAAGAGCCTGCTGCGTCACAAACTCTCCGTGTCGCCGCTCGAGGATCTGACGCGCGGCAGCTTCCGCCGGCTCATCGACGAAGTCGACGACGTGCAGCCGCAGAAAGTGACGCGTATCGTGTTCTGCTCGGGCAAGGTGTATTTCGATCTGCTCGACTCGCGCCGTGCCGATGGAATCCACAGCGTGGCGCTGGTGCGCATCGAGCAGCTCTATCCGTTCCCGGCCGAAGAGTACGCCGCGGTGATCCGCAAGTACGCGCAGGCGCATGAGATCGTCTGGTGCCAGGAAGAGCCGCAGAACCAGGGCGCGTGGTATCAGATCCGTCATCGTTTGAACGAGCCGCTGACGCGCGAGCATCGGCTGCTGTACGCCGGCCGCGCACCGGCCGCGGCGCCGGCCACCGGCATCGCCCAGATGCACATGGATCAACAGAAACAGCTCGTCGATGCAGCGCTGCGCTCCACCAGTGCCGAAGAGACGCTGCAACAGACCAGTCGCCTGCGTGCGGCCGGTGAGAAATAAGAACAGGACCCCTCACGTATGAGTATCGAAGTCAAAGTTCCGCAGCTGCCCGAGTCTGTCACCGACGCGACACTGGTCGCCTGGCACAAGCAGCCCGGTGAACAGGTCGGCCGCGACGAGAACCTCGTGGACCTGGAGACCGACAAGGTCGTGCTGGAAGTGCCCGCGCCTGCGTCGGGCGTGATCAAAGAGCTCAAGGTCGAGAACGGCGCCACCGTTACCAGCGGTCAGGTGCTTGCGATCCTGGAGGAGGGTGCAACAGCCGCGGCTTCGAAGCCGGCTGCGGCACAGTCACAGGCTGCCGCGCCAGAAGCGAAGGCTGCTTCTGCGGCGAAGCTCGCGCCTTCCGCGAAGCGTATGGTCGAAGAACACAAGCTCGACGCCGGCCAGATCGCCGGCAGCGGTCGCGACGGTCGCATCAGCAAGGGCGACGTCATTCAGCACATGGCTGGCAAGGAAGCAGCGCCTGCGAAGCCGGCGGCGAAACCCGCGGCTGCAGTGAAGCTGCCGTCGCCGAGCGGTGCACGTACAGAACAACGCGTGCCGATGACGCGTTTGCGTGCGCGCATCGCGGAGCGGCTCGTGCAAGCGCAGTCGACCGCCGCGATGTTGACCACGTTCAACGAAGTCGACCTCACGGCAATCAACGAGATTCGCGCGCGCTACAAGGACAAATTCGAGAAGAAGCACGGTGTGAAGCTCGGCTTCATGTCGTTCTTCGTGAAGGCATCGATCGAAGCGCTGCGCCGCTTCCCTGCGGTCAACGCATCGCTGGATGGCAACGACATCGTCTATCACGAGTTCTATGACATCGGCGTCGCAGTCTCCACCGATCGCGGCCTGATGGTGCCAGTGCTGCGCAATGCCGAAATGATGAGCTTCGCCGAGATCGAAGTCGCCGTCGGCGCCTATGCGCAGAAGGCGCGCGAAGGCTCGATCACGCTGGAAGAGCTGAGCGGCGGCACGTTCACGCTGACCAACGGCGGCGTGTTCGGCTCGCTGATGTCGACGCCGATCCTCAACCCGCCGCAGGTCGCGATCCTCGGCATGCACAAGATCCAGGAGCGGCCGATGGTGGTCGACGGCGAGATCAAGGTGCGCCCGATGATGTACCTGGCGCTGACCTACGACCACCGCATCGTCGACGGCCGCGAGTCGGTGCAATTCCTGGTCGCGATCAAGGAAGCGCTGGAAGATCCCGCGCGCCTCCTGCTGCAACTGTAATAACAAGCGAGTCTGCATGTCCCAATACGATGTGATCGTCATCGGCGGTGGCCCCGCCGGTTATCCCTGCGCCATTCGCGCCGGCCAGAACAAGCTCAAGGTCGCCTGCATAGACGAGTGGCAGAACAAGGACGGCTCGTACGCGTTCGGCGGCACCTGCCTCAACGCGGGCTGCATTCCTTCGAAAGCGCTGCTCGAATCCTCGGAGCTGGTCCATCGCGCGCAGCATGAGTTCGCCGTGCATGGGGTGAAGCTCGGCAGCATCGACATCGACATCGCGACCATGCAGAAGCGTCGCGCGCAGATCGTCAAGCAATCGACGCTCGGCATCGCCGGTCTCTTCAAGGGCGCGGGCGTCACCGGTCTGCAAGGACACGGCAAGCTGCTCAGCGGCAATCGCGTCGAGTTCACGGGCAAGGACGGCAAGAAAGAAGAGCTGACCGCGAAGCACGTCGTGCTCGCCGCCGGTTCCGCGCCGATCGAGCTGCGGAGCTTGCCGTTCGACGGCAAGCAGATCGTCGACTCGTGGGGCGCGCTCGAATTCGATGCCGTGCCGAGGCGTCTCGGCGTGATTGGCGCCGGCGTGATTGGTCTGGAGCTTGGCAGCGTATGGAAGCGCCTGGGCTCCGAGGTCGTCGTGCTGGAAGCGCTCGATGCGTTCCTGCCGATGGCCGATGGCGCAGTGTCCAAGGAAGCGCTGAAGCACTTCAAGAAGCTCGGGCTCGACATCCGCCTCGGCGCCAAGGTCACCGGTGCGGATCAGGGCGCCGGCGGCGTGAAGCTGAAGTACACCGATGCGAAGGGCGAGCAGACCGTCGAAGTCGACAAGGTCGTCGTGGCGATCGGCCGCCGTCCGTATTCCAAGGATCTGCTCGGCGAAGGCACGGGCGTGCAAGTCGACGAGCGCGGCTTCGTAACCGTCGATCATGAGTGCCGGACCGCCGCAGCGAACGTCTGGGCCGTCGGCGACCTGGTGCGCGGGCCGATGCTCGCTCACAAAGGTAAAGAAGAGGGCGTGATGGTCGCCGACCTGATCGCCGGCAAGTTCGGCGAAGTGAACTACAAGGCGATTCCCTCGGTGATCTACACCGCGCCGGAGATCGCCTGGGTCGGGCTCACCGAGGAAGAGGTCAAGAACAGCGGTCGGCCGTACAAGACCGGCTCGTTCCCGTTCCTGGCGAGCGGCCGCGCCCGAGCAATGGAGGCGACTGCCGGCTTCTGCAAAGTCGTCTCGGCGAGCGACGACGACGAGATTCTCGGCGTGCACATCATCGGCCCGATGGCTGGCGAGCTGATCGCCGAAGCGGTGCTCGCGATGGAGTACTCGGCAAGCACCGAGGACTTGCAGCGGACCATGCACGCGCATCCGACGCTGTCCGAGGCCTTGCACGAGGCGGCCCTGAACGCGGACAAGATCGCGATCGACTTTCCGAACAAATAGCACTGTGTCACTCTCGCCTCCTCGCCAGAGGAGGCTTGAATGCTGAAGATCTACGGTCATCCCGGCTCGCGTGCCGCCCGTCCCTTGTGGGTCTGTCGCGAGCTCGGTCTGCAGTACGAGCACGTTCCGACCCATTTCGCCGACGGCGGCACGAAGTCGGCCGAATTCCTGGCGATCAATCCGGCCGGGCGCATTCCTGCGATCGACGACGGCGGCTTCCGTCTCGCCGAGTCGATGGCGATCAACATCTATCTCGCGAAGAAGCACGGCGGCGAGCTCGCGCCGCAGTCGCTCGAAGACGAAGCGCGCATGCTGCAGTGGTCGTTCTGGGCCATGACCGAAGTCGAGAAGTCGCTGCTGGCGATCTTCATGCAACGTGCTGAGCTGCCGCCGGGCAGTGCAGTCGAGAAATACTTCCGTGAGCGCGCACCGAAGGATCCGGCCATCGAGCAGGCCGCGATCAAGGCGCTGGAGCATCCGCTGTCGGTGCTGAATGGTCACCTGGCGAATCAGCAGTACCTGCTTGGCGACAGCTTCACGCTCGCGGACCTGAACGTCGCGTCGGTGCTGTCGATGGGTCTCGCAGCGAAGTTCGACTTCAGCGGATACCCGAACGTGCAGCAATGGCTCACGCGCTGCGTCTCGCGTCCTGCCGCGCGTCCGCCGAAGAAATCATGAGCGGCCCGGCCAACGTCAATCCAGACGCGCTGCTCTCGCGCGAGTTGGGTGTTCGGCAGTTCGCCGCCAACATCTTCAACTACACGGTCGGCAGCGGAATCTTCTCGCTGCCGGCATTCGCGGTGATCGGCCTGGGCGGCGCGGCGCCGCTCGCCTACGTAGCGTGCGCAATCGTGATCGCGCTGGTCGTGCTCTGCTTCGCGGAGTCCGGCAGCCGCGTTTCATCGACGGGCGGCGCGTATGCCTATGTCGAAACGGCGCTCGGACCGATGGCCGGGTTTGTCGCCGGTTGCCTGGTGTTCACGACGGGCTGGTTCGCTGCGGCTGCGGCTATCACTGCGGTCGTGCGCTCGCTCCTGGCGCTGACGAGCGGTGCACCGGGCTGGGTCACGCAAGCGTTGATGGTGCTCGTCGTGGTGATTCTGGTGACGCTCAATATGCGCGGCGTGCGCAGCGGAGCACGTCTGCTCCAGACGCTCACCGTCGTGAAGCTGGTGCCGTTACTGTTATTCGTCGGCATCGGCGTGTTCTTCATCGACACCAGCAACCTCGCTTGGGAGAGCGTGCCAAGCGCCGGCACGGTGCTGAACACCGCCGGCATCATGATCTACGCGTTCTCTGGCATCGAAGGCGCTTCTGTGCCGAGCGGCGAGGTGAAGAATGTCTCGCGCACCGTACCGCGGGCGATCTTGCTGGCGCTCGGCGCCGCGACCGTCATGTATCTCGCGATTCAGTACGTGGCGCTCGGCATCATGGGGCCCGCACTCGCAAACACTGGTAATACGCCGTTGGCCGAAGCCGCGGGCGTGGCGCTCGGTCCGGTCGCGCGCACGATCATGATTTTCGCGGCAGTGATCTCGATGTTCGGCTACCTGAGCGCCAACGTTTTGTCGGAGCCACGCGGCCTGTTCGCCATGAGCCGCGACGGCTTCCTGCCGCGAGTGCTGTCGTCGGTTCATCCGCATTTCCGCACGCCGAACCGCGCGATCGGCATCTATGGCGTGATGGTCGTCACGGTCGCGCTCGCCGGCAGCCTGATGACCAGCATCGACGGCTTCAAGTGGCTCACGGTGTTCGCGAACCTGGCTGCGCTGGCGCTGTATTTCCTGTGCGCCATTGCGACGCTGGTGCTGCGCAAGCGCGATGTGCGCCAGGATGGGCAGCCGTTTGTCATTCCTGGCGGACCTATCGTGCCGATCGCTGCATGCGTTGCGATCACGTGGCTGTTCTACGAGACCGTTACCGGCAAGGATGGCAGCGATCAGCTCAAAGGCATGGTCATCGCGCTGCTAGTGATCTTTGCGCTGTACGGTTTGCGCGCGCTGCGTCTCAGGTTCTGGTCACCGGCGACAGCTGCTGAGAAATAAGATGTTGCGGCGGCACCCGCTGCTGTTTGCCGAGTGGCTCGTCGCCTGCAATCTGCTGCGGCGGGCGAGGGCACACGCACCGGTTGTCCTCGGCGCAAGCGTCGGCATCCTCGCCGCCGTTGCCGTCGTCGTTCTGACCTTCGCGCCGCGGTTTCGCGGAGTGTTTGAGGCTTTGCTCGACTATCGCGCGCTGTTGATCGCGGCTGTCGGTCTATACGCGGCGTTCACCGTCGGTAAGCAGCGCGAGCGAGCGGAGGTTCGCTACACGCAGTTCTGGCTCGCAGCCGCACCAGTGCGTCAGTACAGCCGCACGCTGGCGATTCTCGTCGTGACACTGCTACCGCTTGTCGCTCAATTGCTCGGCGCATGCGTGATGCTCGCGGCGCTGGGCGTTGCCGGCGAAGTCCACGCGACCGTAGTCGGAAAGGTAATGCTCTGGATCGCGCTGGCGACCGCGATCGGCTCAATCGTCGGCTGGTGGTCGGCGCGACGCTCGCGTGCCGATGCGCTGGAGGGCTCGCGCTATGTCGGCGCGATCAAGCCTCGGAACGAAACGCTGCCGTCGGCTGCCGCGCTGTCTGGATGGCCGGTCGCGCAAGTCCGGGCATGGGGACGGCCGGAGAATCTGCGCATCCTGGTGCTGATTCCGGCACTGTTCGCGGTGCAAGCAGGCTCGTCCGCGGTTCACGGTCTCAGCGTTCTTGCGATCTGGGTGCTCGGCGGCTACCTGGGCGGCCTCTTGCGAGCGGTGTGGCACACGGCGCGCTCGGCTTCCGCCTGGCTGCGTTCGACACCGATCCCGTTCGCGCAATTCGCATGGGCAATGACGCGCAAGGCGTTGCTGCATCAGTTGGTCGGGACAGCGGTCGCTGCCGCGGTGCTGATCAGTCTCGGGGCTCCCTTGGCGAACGCGTTGTATCTCGGTGCGCTGTGGCTCGCGATCGTGCTGCTCTCGTACAGCATCTTCGTGGTGGATGCGTATCGCGCGCGGCCGCCGCTCATCAGGCTGGTGTTGTCGTTCGCCACGCTGGCGATCGTGGAGGCGCGCCAACACGGCTGGTCGATTCCGCTCGCGGCGTTGTTGGCCGCGTGGCACTTGCGCGCAGGAGCGAAGACATGACTTCGATCGTGCTGGACGTTCGTGACGTGCACGCCCGCTACGGCAAGCAGGAAGTGCTGCGGGGAGTCACCCTGCAAGTCCGCACCGGGCAATGGTTCTGCCTGCTCGGGCCGAACGGCGTGGGCAAGAGCACGTTGCTTCATTGTGTCGCTGCCCGATTGGTGCCGAGCGCCGGCGACATTCTGGTGTGCGATCACTCGGTGCGGACGAGCACCGTCGATGCGAAGCGCAAGCTGGGCTACGGCTGCGCGCCGGAACAGCTGCCGGGTCTGCTGACAGGGCGGCAATGCCTGGAGGTGTATGCGAGCGCGAAAGAGCTGGAGTGCGTCGATCCGGAAGTGATCGAGCTTGCAGAGGCGCTCAAGTTCACGATGTATCTCGACCGCTTCGTCGACACGTATTCGCTCGGCACACGGCAGAAGTTGTGCGTGCTGTTGGCATTGCTCGGCCAGCCAGAACTCATCGTCCTCGACGAGGCGTTCAACGGCCTGGATCCGGCGAGCGCGCTGGTTGTGAAGCGGCATCTGCAGGAGCGTCTGGCGGCGAATCGCTGCGCGGTGCTGCTGGCGACGCATTCGCTCGACATCGTCGAACACTATGCGGACAAAGCGGCGTTGCTGCTCGATGGCAAGGTCGTGCGCGAGTGGAGCGACAGCGAGATCGCAGCGATGCGAGAGCAGGGAGCCGCGAGGTTCGAAGAAGCGTTGGCGGGCGAGTCGAGCTAGGCCTTGCGGCGGGCGCTGACGACGTTCGGCAATCCCTGCATCCGACCCAGCACGCGCGACAACTCCTCCAGATCGCGCACCGTGATCCGCAGCACGATCTCAGCCATGCCCTCGCGCTCGTCGGTCACCACGTTCATCGCCTGAATGTTGATCTTCGAGTCCGCCAGCACCGCACTGATGTCCCGCACCAGCCCGCGTCGATCGAACGCACGCACGCTCACGTCGATCGGGAATGCGCGTTCGCCTTGCTTGCCCCATTCCACCGCAATCACGCGTTCAGGATGCGACACTTGCAGCCGTCGGAAGCTGGCGCAGTCGTCGCGATGGATGCTGACGCCGCGCCCCATCGTGATGTAACCGGCGATGCCCTCCGGCGGCACCGGCCCGCAGCAGCGTGCGAAGCTCGACAGCAGGTCGCCGACACCTTCGATCGTGATTCCCGACGTTTCCTGCGCGCTCACCACCGGCCGGCGCGCCACGGGCGAGGGCAGCTCCTGCGGCTTGGCGCGACGCTGGATCGCACCGATGATCTGCGCGACGGTGATCTCGCCTTCGCCGATCGCGAGATACAGCTGCTCGGCCGTCGTGACGTTGAACTCGCCGATCAGCTCCGGCAGCGTGATGCTGTGAATCGCGAGCCGTTGCAGCTCGCGCTCCAGGATCTGCTTGCCCTGCTGCCGGTTCTGCTCCTCGTCGAGCTTGCGGAACCAGGCGCGCACCTTGCTACGGTTCCGCGGCGAAGCGAGATAGCCGAGCGACGGCACCAGCCAGTCGCGGCTCGGGTTCAGTTGCTTGCTGGTGACGATCTCGACCTGATCGCCGTTCGCGAGCACCGTATTCAGGGGCACCATGCGGCCGTTGACCTTGGCGCCGCGGCAGCGGTGGCCGAGATCCGTGTGCACGTGATATGCAAAATCGAGCGGTGTCGAGCCTCGTTGCAGCTCGATCACCTCGCCGCGCGGCGACAGGGCATAGACGCGGTCCTCGAACACTTCCGATCGCACGCGCTCCAGGAAATCGCCGTCGCTCTCCTGCCGCTCGCCGGGTTCCAGCAGCTGGCGCAACCAGACGATCTTCTGCTCGTAGGCCGGGTTCGCGCGGCCGCCTTCCTTGTAGCGCCAGTGCGCAGCGACACCCAGCTCCGCGTGCTCGTGCATCTCACGCGTGCGGATCTGGATCTCCAGCGGCAACTTGCCGGGCCCGATCACCGCGGTGTGCAACGAACGATAAGCGTTGTCCTTGGGCGTCGCGATGTAGTCGTCGAACTCGCCAGGAATATACGGCCACAGCCCGTGCACCACGCCGAGCGCCGCATAGCAGTCCGCGATCGAGGCAACGAGCACGCGCACCGCGCGCACGTCGAACACCTGATCGAATTGCAGACCCTTGCGCTGACTCTTCCGCCAGATGCTGTAGATGTGTTTCGGGCGCCCGGCGATGTCGCCCTCGATCTGCGCCTTCTTCAGCTCCACTCGCAGGGTCGCGATGACTTCTTCGATGTAGCGCTCGCGGTCGCCGCGCTTGGACGCGAGCCAGCCCGCGACCCGCTTGTAGTTGTCGGGTTCGAGGTAGCGGAAGCTCCAGTCCTCGAGCTGCCATTTGAGCTGCCACACACCCAGTCGGTTGGCGAGCGGCGCGTAGACCTGGCGCGTCTCATACGCCAGCCGCTGGCGCTCGGCCTCGGGCGCATCCTTGCTCTCACGGAGCTTGTGCAGCTGCGCGGCGAGCTTGATCAGCACTAGTCGCGGATCGGTGACGATCGCGAGCAGCATCTTGCGCAGGCCTTCCGACTGATTCCCGGACAGCGACGGCGCGCCGCTCGCGGGCGCCGCGATGTTCAGCGAGCCGAGCCGCTGCAATTCAGTCGCGATACGTGTGGCAGCAGGTCCGACCAGCGCCTCGGCGCGCTCCGTGGGCAGCGCGTGCGCTTCCAGCAGCGCGAACAACATCGCGCCGCGGAGGATTTCCTCGTCGTCCGTCAGCTCCGCGACGATATCGACGATCGCACGGCCGCTCGCGACGGCACGCTCGTCGGTCGCGCTCTGCGCGAGGCGCACCAGCGCGTCGGCGAGCTCACGCGAGCCACGCGCGGTGCTGTCGGGAGTAGTTTCGAGGGATGACATGCCACTGAATCGGCTGCAAAAAACCCTGCGATCAGCGTGTCGGTTTGCAACCGTTGCCGCTATCATACGGCACCGACATCAACGTCGTAGCGGAGGAATCCTTGCGCAGACTCAGGCGCCCGCAGAGTCTTGCCGAGCTGGCGCTGCCGCAGCGTCCCGGAGCATTGCCGGCGCAGGTGCGGATCCTCGGCCTCGACCCAGGATCGCAACGCACCGGCTACGCAGTCGTTGAGACGCAAGCGGGGCGCATTGCCTACATCGTCAGCGGCGCCATCCGGACCCGCGGCGAATCGCTGGCCGAGCGTCTGCAGGAGATTTTCGTCGGCGTCGAGTCGCTGACGAGCGAATTCCGCCCCGACGAGGTCGCCATCGAGCGCGTCTTCATGCACCGAAACGCCGACAGCGCGTTGAAGCTGGGGCAGGCGCGAGGTGCGGCTCTGAGTGCGACCTTCGCTGCCCGGCCGCGAGTGTTCGAGTACGCACCGCGCGAGGTGAAGCTCGCAGTGGTCGGCACCGGCGGCGCGCAAAAGGAACAGGTTCAGGTAATGGTCAAACGTCTGCTCAACATCGCCGGCCCGCTGGCCGAGGACGCCGCCGACGCGCTGGCCATCGCCCTGTGTCACGCACATTCCCGGCGGCTGCACGGGCTCGTGTCGCTGGCGGTGGGCACGGCTCGATGATCGGCTTCCTGCGCGGCCGCCTGACCGCGAAACAGCCCCCGCAACTGGTGATCGACGTCGGCGGAGTGGGCTACGAGGTGGAGGCGCCGCTGCCGGTCTTCTACGACCTGCCGCCGGCCGGCAGTGAGATCACGCTGTTCACGCAACTGATCGTGCGCGAGGACGCGCACATCCTGTTCGGCTTCCGCACCGAGCGCGATCGCCGGCTGTTCCGCGAGCTGCTCAAGGTGTCGAATGTCGGGCCGAAGCTGGCGCTCACGCTGCTGTCGGGCATGAGCGTGGACAACTTCATCATGTGCATCGAGGCCCAGGACATCGACACGCTGGTGCGCATTCCGGGCGTCGGCCGCAAGACCGCGGAGCGTCTGGTGGTCGAAATGAAGGACCGGATCAAGGGATTCGGCGAGATGACGGCCGTGATCGCGGCGGGGAGCGGAACCCAGCCGGCCGCGGTCGGTCCACAAGCGGAGGCATTCAGCGCACTGGTGGCGCTCGGTTACAAACCCGCCGAAGTCACCCGGCTGCTGAAAGGCGTCGACGCGTCGGTGCAGACGACTGAAGAACTGATCCGCAAGGCGTTGCAGGCAGCGGTAGCGAAATGATCGAGCAGGACCGCATCGTATCGGCAGGCACGCAGGGCGACGAGGCTGCGTTCGATCGTGCCGTGCGCCCGAAAAAACTCGCGGACTACGTCGGCCAGACCGCGGTCAAGACGCAGATGGAGATCTTCATCCAGGCCGCGCGCAACCGCCGCGAGGCGCTCGATCACGTGCTCATCTTCGGCCCGCCGGGTCTCGGCAAGACCACGCTCGCGCACATCGTCGCGAACGAGCTCGGCGTGAATCTGCGGCAGACCTCCGGCCCGGTGATCGAACGTCCCGGCGACCTGGCGGCGCTGCTCACGAATCTGCAGCCGAACGACGTGCTGTTCGTCGACGAGATCCATCGCTTGAGCCCGGTCGTCGAGGAGATCCTGTACCCGGCGATGGAGGACTTTCAGCTCGACATCATGATCGGCGAGGGTCCTGCGGCACGCTCGATCAAGCTCGATCTGCAGCCGTTCACGCTCGTCGGCGCCACGACACGCGCGGGACTGTTGACCTCGCCGCTGCGGGACCGCTTCGGCATCGTGCAGCGGCTGGAGTTTTACGATCAGGGAGAGTTGCAGCGGATCGTCACGCGCTCGGCCACGATCCTCGGTGTGCCCACCGACACCGGCGGCGCGGCCCGCATAGCGCAACGCTCGCGGGGAACTCCGCGTATCGCCAATCGATTGCTACGGCGCGTGCGCGACTATGCCGAAGTGAAGGCCGGCGGCCGCATCACCGACGAGGTGGCCCAGGCGGCGCTGGACATGCTCGACGTGGACCCGCTGGGCTTCGACGTGATGGACCGCAAGCTCCTGCTGACGATCATCGAGAAGTTCGACGGCGGCCCGGTCGGCGTCGAGAGTCTCGCAGCGGCGCTCGGTGAGGAGCGCGGCACGATCGAGGACGTGATCGAGCCGTACCTGATCCAGCAAGGTTTTGTGATGCGCACCGCGCGCGGCCGCGTCGCCACCCGTAACGCCTACCAGCATTTCGGCCTGAAAGTGCCGGAGCGCGCGAGCGCAACGCTGGAGCTGTTCAAGGGGGAATGAGTGACGAGGGTCACGAGGGTCACGAGAGTGACGTCAGAACGACTCACGTGACTTCCGTGACTCACGTGACCCTCGTGACTCCTTTTGTCTGGCCTGTCCGCGTGTACTGGGAGGACACCGATGCCGGCGGCATCGTGTACTACGCGAACTACATGAAGTTCATGGAGCGCGCCCGGACCGAATGGCTGCGCGCGCTCGGCGTCGATCAGGTGCGGCTCAAAGAGGAGCACGGCTTGATCTTCGTGGTGGTCGACGTGGAGGCGCACTATCGCAAGCCGGCGCGCTACGGTGACCAGCTGCAGGTGACTTGCAAGGTCCACCAGACCTCGCGGGCCAGCCTGACGTTAGACCAGGAGGTCTTTCGTGACGCCGTTGGCAGTGAGCTATTGCTCGACGGGCGCGTGCGGGCCGCATGCCTCGATGCGCAGACCTATCGCCCGCGGCCGCTGCCGCAGGAGCTGTGGAAGCAGATCAATGCAGGAGATCGGTGAATGATGAATCAGGGCCTGAATCCGCTGGAGCTGGTGCTCAACGCCAGCGTCATCGTGCAGATCGTCATGGTGCTGCTGCTGCTGGCGTCGATCGTGTCGTGGTCGATCATGCTGCGCAAACGCGCGGAGCTGAAGCGCGCGCGCACCGACGCCGACAAGTTCGAAGAAGTGTTCTGGTCGGGCGGCGACCTGACGGCGATGTTCCGCGCCATCGACCAGGGCCGGCGCGTGACCAAGGGCATGGAGGCCATTTTCGAATCCGGTTTTCGCGAGTTCCAGCGCATGCGTCAGCAGGGCGGCTTCCCGTCGGCGCAGCTCATCGAAGGCGCACGTCGCGGCATGCGCGTCGCGCTGTTGAAAGAGAGCGACCGGTTGGAGCACAGCCTGTCGATGCTCGCGACGGTCGGCTCCACCAGCCCTTACGTCGGCCTGTTCGGCACGGTGTGGGGCATCATGAATGCATTCCACGGCCTCGGTAACGTGCAGCAGGCCACGCTCGCGATGGTCGCGCCCGGTATCGCCGAAGCGCTGATCGCGACGGCAATGGGTCTGTTCGCCGCCATCCCGGCCGTCATCGCTTACAACCGGTATGCGGACCAGGTCAGCCGCATCGAGTTGCGCTACGACACGTTCGTCGAAGAGCTGTCGACCATCCTGCAGCGTCACGCGACGTCGCCGCGGGCCGGCCACGCGCCTGCCGCCGAGGCGCACGCATGATGCAGTCAGGAAACCGGCGCGGCCGCCGGCTGATGGCCGAAATCAACGTCGTGCCGTACATCGACGTGATGCTGGTGCTGCTGATCATCTTCATGATCACCGCACCGCTGCTTACGCAGGGCATCAAGGTGGATCTGCCGAAGGCGGGCGCGGAACCGATACCTTCCGAAGACACGCAGCCGCTGATCCTGAGCGTCGACAAGAACGGCAATCTCTATCTGAACATCGGCAAGGACGAGGAGAAGCCGGTCGGCGAGGAGGTCGTCCTGGAGCGCGTTGGTGCCGTCCTGCGACGCGAGCCGAAGACGCCGGTGCTGGTGAAGGCGGACCAGAACGTGCCGTACGGGCGCGTGGTCGCGGGCATGGTGTTGCTGCAGCAGGCGGGGGCCGAGAAGGTCGGCTTCATCACCGACCCGGTCGACACGAAGCGGCGGCCCCAACGCTGACCGGCGATGGCGGAGTTCATCAGCAAACACTGGGTTTACCTGATCGGGGCGGTGCTGCTGCACTTCGCTTTCGCTGCCGTGTTCGGGCTCACGATGGTCAACATCTGGAGCAAGCCGCTGAAGCCGACGCTGGCGATCGAGGCCGTGGTCGTCGACCGGTCCGTGATCGACCGTGCCGCGCGCCAGCAGCAGCGCGAGAAGCAGCAGGAACGCGAACGGCAACAGGCGGAGCAGCGCCGGCAACAGGAAAAACGCGACGCGGAGCAACGTGCCGAGAAAGAGCGTCAGCAGGAGCAGAAGCAGCGCGAGGTCGAGCAGCAGCGTCGCCAGGCCGAAGAACAGCAAGCGCGCGAAAAGCAGGAAACAGAGCGCAAGGCCCAGGCCGAGGCGGATCGTCAACGCAAGGCCGAGGCGGAACAGAAACGCGTCGCCGAGATCGAACGCAAGCAGAAGGAAGAAGCCGAACGCCGCAAAGCTGCTGACGATGCCAAGCTGCAGCAGCAACGCGAAGCGGATTTGCAGAGTCAGATGGCAGAGGAAGAGGGTCGGAACCAGGCTGCAAATGCCGGGCTGCTGAATCAGTACATCGCAATGATCCAGCAGGCCATCGTGCGCAACTGGAACCGCCCGCCCTCGGCGCGGGCCGGGCTGGAATGTACGGTGAGAGTCGCGCAGACCCCGAGCGGCACAGTGCTGTCCGCGCAGGTCGACAAGTGCAACGGCGATGCAGCGGTGAAGCAGTCGATCGAAGCCGCGGTGCTCAAGTCCTCGCCGCTGCCGCCGCCGCCGGATCCGCGGGTGTTCGAGCGGAACCTGGTGTTCGTGTTCAAGCCGCAAGACGATTGACGTAAAGATTGAGATCCGGAGGAAGAGAATGCTGAACCTCGTTCGGTCGCTCGCACTGCTCGCCATCGCGGCGTTCGTCGCGCCCATCGCCAACGCCCAGCTCGTGATTGAGATCACGCGCGGCCAGGAGAACGCGGTGCCGATCGCCGTCGTGCCGTTCGGCTGGGAATCGGCCAATGCGGCGCCGTTCGACGTCGCGGAAGTCGTCGCTGCCGACCTGCAGCGCAGTGGCCGCTTCGCGCCGCTGGATCGCAAGGACATGATCGACCGGCCGACGGCCGGCGATCAGATCCGCTTTCAGGACTGGCGCTATCTAAAGAGCGATTTCATCGTCGTCGGCAAGCTCACGCCGAATGGTGCGGATCGCTACACGGCACAGTTCGAGCTGTTCAATGTGCTCAACGGCCAGCGCCTGACCGGGCAGACGGTGTCAGCCACCGCGAGCTCGATGCGGGCCATGTCGCACCGGGTCGCCGACATCATCTTCGAGCAGCTCACGGGGATTCGCGGCGCGTTCTCCACGCGCATCGCCTTCGTCAGCGCCGAGGGCACGCCGCCGAAGCAGCAGTACACGCTCATCGTGGCCGATGCGGACGGCGAGAATCAGCAGAAGATCGCGAGCTCGACCGAGCCGATCATGTCGCCAGCCTGGTCGCCAGACGGCCAGAGCCTCGCGTACGTGTCGTTCGAGAGCAAGGCGTCCGCGATCTACGTGCAGGTGCTGAAGACGGGTGAGCGTAGTCGCGTTTCGGCGCGTGCCGGCATCAACGGTGCGCCGGCGTGGTCTCCGGACGGCGGTACGCTGGCCCTGACGTTGTCGCGCAAGGACGGCGACGTCGACGTCTATACGCTGAAACTGTCGAGCCAGACGCTGACGCGGATGACGTTCGACCCCGGCATCGACACCGAACCGAGCTGGTCCGCCGACGGTAACAAGCTCTACTTCTCGTCCGACCGTGCCGGCAGTCCGCAGATCTATGAGGTCGACGTCGACCAGCCACAACGTGCAACGCGCGTGACCTTTGACGGTAACTACAACGCGAGGCCGCGATTGTCGCCCGACGGCAAGCAGCTCGCGGTAGTGCACCAGGATAGCGGCAACTTCCGCATCGCCGTCCTCGACCTCAAGACCAAAGGCATGCAGGTCTTGTCCGGCGGCCGGCAGGACGAGAGCCCGAGCTTCGCGCCGAACGGCGCGACGCTCATTTACGCGACACAGGATCGCGGTCGTGGCGTGCTGGCGACGGTGTCGGTCGACGGCAGGGTCCAGCAGAAGCTGGCTGCGAGCACCGGCGACGTGCGCGAACCGGTGTGGTCGCCGTTCCCGGCCAGCAAGTGAACAGGCTTTGTGGCAGAATTTCGCGCGATTTTTGCGGTCTTACCCTTCGTTTTCCGTGTTCGTAGGAGAGGTGAATGCGTGTAGCGCAACTGATGCTGATCGTGATGATGAGTGGCTTCGCCCTGGCAGCCTGTAAGACAAAGCCCCAGACATTGCCCGATGCCAGCAACGCGCCTGAGCAGACTGGTGCCAACACCAACAGCGCCGGCAGTGCCGATACGACCGCGCGTGCCTTGCCCGCGGACGAGCAGTTGAAACAGACAGCAATCCAGACCGGCACGATCATCTACTTCGATTACGACCGCGCCGAAATCAAGCCGGAATTCGTGCCGATCGTGACCGCGCATGCGAAGTACCTCAACGCGAACAACGCCAACAAGATTCGTCTCGAAGGCCATTCGGACGAGCGCGGCTCGCGTGAGTACAACATCGGTCTCGGCGAGCGCCGCGCACAGGCCGTGCGTCGAGCACTGATGCTGCAGGGTGTGACCGAAGCGCAGATCACCACGGTGAGCTACGGCGAGGAGCGCCCGGCAGTGCAGGGGAGCGACGAGGCCGCTTACGCGAAGAATCGTCGCGTCGAACTGGTCTACGGCCGCTAGGCCCACGTCGAGCAGGATCACCATGACCACACTTCGACTCGTGACCGCTGCCGCCGCCTGCGTATGGCTCGCGGGCTGCGCAACGACGCCGCCGGAAGAAGATCCGGTGGTCCAGAAGCTCACGGAGCTGGATAGCCGGCTGCTGCGCATCGAGCGCGTGCTGGCCAACCAGAGCCTGCTCGACTTGTCGCAGCGACTCGAGGCGGCGCAGGTCGAAACACGCATGCTCCGCGGCGTGCTGGATGAGTTGCAGCACCAGGTGCAGCAGCAACAGACCCAGCAACGCGACATGTACGGCGACGTCGATCGTCGACTTGCGGCGCTCGAAGGCGGCGGTGCTCGTGCTGCTGCGAGCACCACCAGCAGCTCCGATCTGCCGGTGCCGGAGGGTGACGATCGGGCGAACTATCAGGCCGCGTTCGATCTGCTGAAGGACGGCAAGTACCCCGAGGCGATCAGCGGCTTCAAACAGTTCCTGACGAAGTTCCCGACCAGCGCCCTGGCGGACAATGCACAGTACTGGCTGGGCGAGGCGCACTACGTCACCAAGGCGTATCCTGATGCCTTGCGCGACTTCCGCACAGTGCTCGAAAAGTATCCGGACTCGCGCAAGACGCCGGACGCGCTGCTCAAGATGGGTTTCTGCAATTACGAGCTGAAGAACTGGTCGGAAGCGCGTTCGTCGCTGAACCAGGTCGTGCAGCGCTTCGGCGATACCACGGCTGCCCGTCTCGCGAGCCAGCGGCTCGCGAAGATGGATGGGGAAGGAAGGTGAGCAGTGGGTGCTGCGCCGTCATCGGCGGCGCCGCCTGCTGAGCAGGCAGCGGCTGCCCGGGTCAAGATCACCGAGATCTTCCTGTCGATCCAGGGCGAGGCGGACAGCGTCGGCTGGCCCACCGTCTTCGTCCGACTCACCGGTTGTCCGTTGCGTTGCCAGTACTGCGACACGCAATACGCGTTCTACGGCGGCGAATGGCTCAGCCTCGATGAAGTCCTCGGCAAGGTGGCGTCGTTCCAGACCCGCTATGTGTGCGTGACGGGCGGCGAGCCGCTGGCGCAGAAGGGCTGCTTCGATCTGCTGCGTCAACTCTGCGATGCCGGTCATCGGGTGTCGCTCGAGACGAGCGGGGCGATCGATATCAGCAAGGTCGATCCGCGCGTGATCCGCGTAGTCGACGTCAAGACGCCGGGCAGCGCCGAGGAAGCGCGCAATCGACTGGAGAATCTCGACCTGCTGCGCGCGGACGAGCAGATCAAGTTCGTGATCTGCAGTCGTGCAGATTTCGAGTGGTCGCGAGACCTCGTGCGCTCGCGGCACCTGATGGATCGTTGCACCGTCTTGTTCAGTCCGAGCTATGGACAGGTTGAGGCGCGCGATCTCGCGCAGTGGGTTCTCGACGAACGGCTCCCCGTGCGGCTGCAGATCCAGCTCCACAAAGTGTTGTGGGGCGACACGCCGGGACGATGATGGACCGCGCAGTCGTTCTACTCTCCGGCGGCCTCGATTCCGCCACGACTCTCGCCATCGCGCGCGAGCAGGGCTGCAACTGCTACGCGCTGAGCGTCGACTATGGGCAGCGCCATCGCGCCGAGCTCGACGCCGCCGCTCGCGTCGCTCGCGCGCTGGGCGCGGTTGAGCACCGCACGTTGCGCATCGATCTCGGCGGCATCGGCGGCTCGGCCCTCACGGATCCGTCGATCGCCGTTCCCGAATCGCCGCAGATCGGCATTCCCGTCACGTATGTCCCCGCCCGCAACACCGTGATGCTGGCGTGTGCGCTCGGCTGGGCAGAGGTCCTGAACGCGCCGCGCATCTTCATTGGCGTGAATGCGGTCGATTACTCCGGGTATCCCGACTGTCGACACGTGTTTGTGGCAGCGTTCGAGCGTGTCGCCAATCTCGCGACGAAAGCCGCGGTCGAAGGCACGATGAAGTTCGAGATTGCGACGCCGCTCATCGAGCTGACGAAAGCGCAGATCGTCCGTCGCGGCATCGATCTCGGCGTGGACTTTTCGCTGACGGTGTCCTGCTACCAGGCGGACGAGCAGGGCCGCGCGTGCGGTCGCTGCGATGCCTGTCGCCTGCGACGCGACGGCTTCAAGGCCGCCGGCGTGCCGGACCCGACGCGATACTTTCAGTGAACCTGCGGAGACGTTTCGGTATCATGCGCGCCCCGCTCGATACGCCTGCTCGATTTCGTGGGTCGGTAGCTCAGTCGGTAGAGCACTGGACTTTTAATCCATTGGTCGTGGGTTCGATTCCCACCCGACCCACCAACCCCGCCGCGGCGCAACCCCTTTGTTCGCCTTGTGCTACTGCAAAAGTCGGACTATTGTCGGGACAAGCAACTCGCGAATGACTCGAACTGAAGGGGTCAAACGTATGAAAGTCAACGAGTTGCGTAGAACTGCTAACGCTCTTGCATGATTGAAAACGCGCGATCTTTAGACGAGTCCGTAGGGTTTGGGCTCGCGACCGCACCGTTCGCCGAAACGAACGACGAGGCGTTCTTTTTCCCAAGCGATCAGCACCTGCGCGCGCTGGAGTTCATGGGCCATTCGCTGTGGACCAACGCACGGCTCGGCGTCGTCACGGCCGACCATGGTTGCGGCAAGAGCCTGCTGATCAAACGACTGCTCAACGATCTCGACGAGCGCATCGTCGCCGCTGCGATCCAGCGCCAGAACATGCCTGCGCGCGATTTCCTGCTGGAGATCCTGCGCCAGTTCGGCTTCGCGCTCGAAGAAACCGACAAGACCGACCGGCGCCGTTGCCTGGAGCGCTTCATGTCGCACCAGGCGAGCATGGGCCGCATCTGTCTGCTCGTGGTCGAGAATCCGCAGGCGATGCATCCGTCGGTGCTCGAAGAATTACGGATGCTCGCTGCTGCGGAAGTCGACGGCGTGCGCGTGCTGAAGGTGCTGCTGCTCGGCCAGCCTTCCTTGAACCTGGTGCTGGAATCGCCGCGCATGGCGGAACTGGTCACCGCAAAGGCGCCGCGCTTCTCGCTCGGTCCGCTGACCGAGGATCAGACGGCTGCCTACGTTGCTCATCGCCTGCGCGCGGCCGGTGCCTCGAATCCCGATGCACTGATGCCGTACACGCTGATGGCTCACATTCACGCGTGCAGCGGCGGCGTGCCTGCTCGCATCAACAAGCTGTGCGCGCGTGCGCTCGCGTGGGCTGCGTCCGAGGGCGCTCCCATGGTGACCACGTCCGCGCTCGATCACGCGACCGAAGAACTTGGCTGGCAATACCGGCGGCCGGTAGTTGCCGAGGTATCCATCAATGCAGCAGCGCCGCCTGCGGCGCCAATGCCCCGAGCCAAGCTCGTGATCACCATGCAAGGCCTGCCGGATCGCGAAATCACGCTCGAGGGCGACCGCATCCTGCTCGGGCGCGGCGAGGAAGCAGATGTTTCGATCGACTCCGTGTTCGTCAGCCGCTACCACGCGCTGATCGTGCACGACAACGGCCAGGACCTGATGCTCGACCTCGGCAGTACCAACGGCCTGGTCGTCAATTCGCGGCGCATCCTGCGCCGGGCGCTGCGGCATCGCGACCTCATCCAGGTCGGTCCGGCGCGGGTGATGTATTTCAACGAGCACGCGGCGGCCACGGCCGGGCCGGACCCGGGCGAGACGATCTGTTTCGCGCGCCCTGGATTTCCGCACGCGGCCGGGGAAGAAGACGCCGGCGCGCTGCTCGCGTTCGGGCGGCTGGATACGTCGGGTTAGCTGTCCGACAGGGCCGCAGCGCCTAGTCACTGGTCGGTTCCTCCGCTAGAGTGTCGCCCTCCCAGCGCTGGCGTCTCCGAGTGTTTGCACCCATCCGGTTCCGGTGGTCATGCTCCGGACGGCAGCGGCTGCGCGGTCGGCTTTGAGAGAGCAACAAGAGATCCTGGCAAGTGGACTGGCGCGTACATAAGTTCGGCGGCTCCAGCGTCGCCGATGCGGTATGCATGGAGCGCGTCGCTCGCATCCTGGAGCAGGACCCGCATCCGCGGCTCGGCGTCGTGCTGTCCGCCTGCCGTGGCGTCACCGACGCGCTGCTCAACCTGGTCGCGACCGCCGAGCGCCAGGAAGGACCGCTGACCGAGCGCATCGAAGAGCTCCGCCGTCGCCACGAGGTGATCGCGGACACGCTGCTGGCCGGTAACGCCCGGACCGAATTCCTCACCAAGCTCGCGCAGGACTGCCGGGACATCGCCGGCATCCTGCACACCGTCGAGCTGATCAGCTCCGCGTCGCAGCCCGTGCGCGATCTCATCGCAGGCTACGGCGAGATCTGGTCGACACGCCTGTTCAGTGCATATCTGCGCCATCGTGGCCGCCGTCCCGGCAACGTCGAGTGGGTCGACGCGCGCGACGTCGTGTCAGTGGAATGGGGACCGCTCGGGCCGGCCGTGCGCTGGGACGTGTCGCAGGCGAACACGGACCGCATCGTGCCGCGCGACGCCTCGACGCCTGCCACCTTGATCATCACCGGCTTCATCGCGCGCGACGCGAAGGGCATACAGACGACGCTCGGCCGCAATGGCAGCGACTTCTCGGGATCGATCTTCGGCGCGCTGCTCGGCGCGGAAGAAATCCACATATGGACTGACGTCGACGGGGTGCTCAGCGCCGACCCGCGGCTGGTGCCGGACGCCAAGGTCATCGACTCGCTGTCCTACAACGAGGCGATGGAGCTCGCGTACTTCGGCGCCAAGGTGATCCATCCGCAAACGATGGCGCCGGCGGTGCTGAAGGGCATTCCGATCTGGATCCGCAACACCTTCGCGCCGGAGAAGCCCGGCACGCTGATCTGCGCCAAGCCTCAATCGGAGATTGCCGTCAAAGGCATCACCTGCATCGATCGGGTCGCGCTCGTGAACCTGGAAGGCGCCGGCATGATCGGTGTACCCGGCACCGCACACCGCCTGTTCGGCGCACTCCGCGATCACGGCATCTCGGTGATCCTGATTTCCCAGGGCAGCTCCGAGCATTCGATCTGCTTCGCGATTCCCGAAGCCGAGGCGGCGCGCGCCGAAACCGTCGTGCGCCAGGCGTTCGATCGGGAGTTGCGCGAAGGGCAGATCCAGCAGGTACAGGTCGACCCCGGCTGCAGCATCCTCGCCGTCGTCGGCGACGGCATGGCCGGCTCGCACGGCGTCGCCGCGAAAGTCTTCGGTGCGCTCGGCAACGCAGCCGTCAGCGTGCGCGCGATCGCGCAGGGCGCCTCGGAGCGCAACATTTCCGCAGTGATCGACAGCAAGTTCTCGGCTCGCGCGCTGCGCTCGGTGCATTCGAGCTTTTACCTCTCGCCGCACACGGTCTCGGTCGGGCTCATCGGCCCCGGCGTCGTCGGCAGCGTGCTGCTCGATCAGCTCGCGACGCAGGTCCAGCGGCTGTCGCGCGATCTGAAGCTCGATCTACGCGTGCGCGGCATCATGAGCTCGAAGCGCATGCATCTCGCCGATCCCGAAGTGCAGTTGCCGCGCTGGCGCGATGCGTTCGCGAGTCGCGGCGAGGCCTCGGATCTCACGCGGTTCGCGCAGCACATTCATGCCGAGTATCTGCCGCACGCGATCATCATCGATTGTTCGTCGAGCGCGGACGTTGCTGACCGCTACCCAGGCTGGCTGGCGAGCGGCATCCACATCGTGACGCCGAACAAGAAGGCGAACAGCGCGGACCTCGAGTTCTATGCGCGCCTGCACGAGGCGCGACGAGCGGGCAACGCGCACTACCTCTATGAAGCGACTGTCGGCGCGGGTTTGCCGGTCATACAGACATTGCGCGACTTGCGCGATACGGGGGACGCGATCCATCGCATCGAAGGCATGTTGTCCGGCACGCTGGCCTATCTATTCAACGTCTGGGACGGCTCGGAGCCGTTCTCCTCGGTCGTGCGTGCGGCCAAGGCGAAGGGTTACACCGAGCCGGATCCGCGCGATGACCTCTCGGGCACCGATTTCGCTCGCAAGCTGATCATCCTGGGACGCGAGATGGGGCTGCGGCTGGAGCTGGCGGACGTGCAGCTGGAAAGCCTGGTCCCGCGCTCACTGGCCAGTTGCACGGCCGAGGAATTCCTCGAGCGCCTGCCCGCATTCGACGCAGCGATGGCCGAGCGGCTGCAGGCCGCGCGCAGCCGCGATCGGGTGCTGCGCTATATCGGCTCCCTAGACGCTGCATCCGGCAAAGCCTCGGTCGGCCTCGTCGAACTGGAGCGCACGCACACGTTCGCGAACATCAATCTCACGGACAACGTCGTTCGTTTCCTGACACAGCGCTACAACCAGAATCCGCTGGTCGTGCAGGGACCCGGCGCCGGTCCCGAAGTCACCGCCGGCGGCGTGTTCGGGGACCTGCTGCGTGTCTGCGCCTACCTCGGCGTGAAACTCTGAGCATGCGTCAGGCAGCCACAGCATTCGCGCCCGCCAGCGTCGGCAATGTCGCAGTCGGGTTCGACGTGCTGGGCCATAGCTTCCAGGCGATCGGTGATCGAGTCAGCGCTCGGCGCACGGCGGAGAAGGGCGTGCGGATCGGCGCCGTCACAGGTACGACCGTGGATCTGCCCCGCGAGCCCGAGCGCAACACGGCCGGCATGGGCGTGCTGTGCATGGTCCGCGACCTGAAGCTGGATTTCGGCATCGAGCTGTCGATCGACAAAGGCATCCCGCTCGGCTCGGGCCTGGGCGGCTCGGCCGCCTCCGCGGTCGCCGCGGTCGTGGCAGCGAACGCCTTGTTGCCGGAGCCGCTCGGCAAGCTGGAGCTGCTGAAGTTCGCGATGAAGGGCGAGGCGGTCGCCAGCGGCTCGGTCCACGTCGACAACATCGCCCCGTCCCTGTACGGCGGGCTGGTGCTGACGGTCGGCATCGACAATCCCAACGTCAAACAGATCCCGGTGCCGTCGACCGTGCGCTGCGTGCTCGTGCACCCGCACATGATGCTGTCGACGCGCGAGGCGCGACAGATCCTCAATCGTTCCATCGATCTGTCCGACGTGATCTGGCAATCTGCGAACCTCGCTGGATTCCTCACCGGATGCTTCACCGGCGACTTGCAGCTGATACGGGAGTCACTCGAAGACGTGATCATCGAGCCGCAGCGCCAGGTGTTGATCCCAGGTTTCAAAGCAGTCAAGGAGGGCGCCATGACGAACGGCGCGCTCGGGTGCTCCATCTCGGGCGCCGGGCCGACCGTGTTCGCGTGGTGCGAACAACAGCACGCCGAACGCATTCGCGATGCGATGGTCGCCGGGTTCAACACCCACGGCCTCGCGAGCGATGCCTGGATCTCGACCCTCGATCCAGCCGGCGCGCGGATCCTCGAATGACCGACTGATCGCGGGCCTTCCTTGCATGCATTACATCAGCACCCGCAAAGCCGACCACGCCGTGACGCTCGGCGAAGCCATTGCGCGCGGCATCGCGCCGGACGGCGGGTTGTACGTGCCGCAGGAGTTTCCGCACTTCACGGCGCGGCAGTTCGAGAATGACGTCGAGCTGCCGCAGATAGCCGAGCGGCTCCTTGCGCCGTTCGCCGCAGGCGATCCGCTCGCCGCCGAGTTGCCCGCGATCTGCAACGAAGCTTTCACTTTCCCCGCACCGCTCGCGAGCTTGCCGAATGCGCCGGCGCCGCTGTCGGTGCTGGAGCTGTTTCACGGGCCGACCGGAGCCTTCAAGGATTTCGGGGCGCGCTTTCTTGCGGCGTGCATGGAGCGCATCCATCGCGGTCAGCGCCGCAAGCTGACGATATTGGTTGCGACTTCGGGCGATACCGGCGCCGCCGTCGCGGCTGCATTCCACGGCAAGCCGTGGGTCGACGTGGCGGTGTTGTACCCGAAGGGCCGCGTCTCAGAGCGACAGGCGCATCAGCTCGCATGCTGGGGCGGCAACGTGCGGACTTTCGCGGTCAACGGCACGTTCGATGAGTGCCAGGCCATCGTGAAAGAAGCTTTCGCGGATCCTGCGCTCGCCGAGTCGCACCAGCTGTCGTCTGCCAACAGCATCAACGTCGGCCGACTGTTGCCGCAGATGGTCTACTTCGCCAAGGCGGGTCTGGAGCTGTGGCGGGAGAGCGGCCGGCGCGCCAACTTCATCGTGCCGACCGGCAATCTCGGCAATGCGCTCGCCTGCATCTGGGCGCGGCACATCGGCGTGCCGATCGGCGAGATCGTGCTCGCGACCAATGCCAATCAGTCGATCACGGAATACCTGCGTACCGGCGAATGGCAGCCGCGGCCGAGCGTGTCGACGCTGGCGAATGCAATGGACGTCGGCAATCCTTCCAACATGGAACGGCTGCGCGACCTGCATCCGGAGTTCGACGAGCTGCAGGGGCAGATCGGCGCCTCGAGCGTCGACGACATCGAGATCCGCGGCACCATCCGCCGCGACTCGCACGAGCTCGATCGTCTGTGGTGCCCGCACAGTGCGACGGCGGCCAAGGTGTTCCGTCGGCTGCTGGCGCGTGGTGCCAGGGGCCATTGGGTGATCGTCGCCACGGCACACCCGGCGAAGTTCAACGAAATCGTGGAAGCGCAGACCGGCCGCGAGGCACCCGTGCCCGAGAGCCTGGCGCGCTTGCTGGCGTTGCCGCGTCAGGAAACGGAACTCGACCCGACGCTCGACGCGTTGCGCAGGGAGCTGCAGAAGAACTGATGATCCAGATTCCCGAACACATCCCAACCTGGTGGTACGCAGTTGCCGGCGCGGTTGCCACGCTGGCGCTGCTCGCGTGGCTCTATCTGCTGTTCCGCGCGTATCGCATTCGCAAGGCGATCGACGCGGCGATCTCCAGCGTCGCGTACGAAATGCTGAAGAACGTGCTCATCCCGAACGGCAACGGCGGCCAGATCCACGTGCATTACCTGCTGCTGACGCAGCGGGGACTGCTGGTCGCGGATCTGCTGGATCTGCCCGGCGCGATCTTCGGCGGCGATCAGATGCTCGAGTGGACGGCGATCGGCAAGAAGCGCCGCTACACGTTCACGAACCCGCAGCACGCGCTGTACGACCGCATGGCGGCGGTGCGGTTGCTGACAGGCGAAGTGCCAGTGGAAGGGCGGCTGCTCTTCACGGTGCGCAGCGAGTTTCCGAAGGGCAAGCCGCGTAATTGCCTGCGCATCGACAACATCACGCAGGATTTCCCGCCGGTCGACAAGCACCGCGGGCACACCACTGCTGCGTTCGGCGATGTGTGGGCGAACGTGAAGCGCAACGCCGAGCCGAATCCGCTGGCGGCGTGAGAGTGTCAGGCTAAAGCCTGACCCACCCTCGAGCGCCGAAGTCCGTTGTGGATCAGGCTTCAGCCTGACTCTTCACTTCCGCTTCGCGTGCTCGGCCACCACGTGCGCCACGCACGCGGTCACGCGCTTCCCCGTCGCGATATCCAGGAACTCGTTCGGTCCGTGCGCATTCGAGTGCGGCCCGAGTACGCCGGTGATCAGGAACTGCGTGCGCGGGAACTTGTCGCTCAGCATGCCCATGAACGGGATCGTGCCGCCGACGCCCATGTACATCGCGTCGCGGCCGAAGAAGGTGCGCGACGCCGACTGAATCGCCGCTTCGAGCCACGGCGCGGTAGAGGGGGCATTCCATCCTCCCGCGGGTGACTCGACCTCGAAGGTCACCTTCGCGCCGTACGGCGGATCGCTCTCCAGTGCCTGCTTTACTGCTTTCGCAGCGGCTTCCCCGTCGACACCGGGCGGCAGTCGGAATGACAGCTTGAGCGCAGTGAACGGTCGCAGCACGTTGCCGGCATTCTGCAGTGATGGCATTCCTTCGGCGCCTGTAACCGACAATGTCGGGCGCCAGTTGCTGTTGAGGAGCAGCTCGTACGGATCCTCGCTCATCGGGCGCGTACCGCCGGCGAACGGCATCTTGGTGTAGACACCTTTGCCGAGCACGTTCGCGGCAGCGCGTGCTTGCTGCAGTCGATCGTCGGGGATCTTGGCCCACAGCGCATCGATCAGCTTGCCGGTTTCTGCGTTCTCCACCCGCTCCAGCAGACGACGCGCGATTCGGAAACTCGACGGCACGATGCCGCTCGCCATGCCCGAGTGCACACCTTCCGTCAGCACCTCGACGCGCAACGTGCCGACGAGATTGCCGCGCAGCGAAGTCGTACACCAGAACTGATCGTAGTTGCCGCACTCGGCATCGAGGCACACCACCAGCGACGGCTCGCCGATGCGATCCGCGAGCGCATCGATATAGGCGGGCAGATCGGGGCTGCCGCTCTCTTCGCTGCCTTCGATGAGGATGACGCTGCGCGCGTACGGAATGTTCTGGTCGGCCAACGCACGCAACGCGAGCAGCGAGCCGAATACCGCGTAGCCGTCGTCTGCGCCGCCGCGACCGTACAAGCGACCTTCGCGCAACACGGGCTTCCAGGGATCGAGGCCTTCCGCCCAGCCGCTGAACTCGGGCTGCTTGTCCATGTGACCGTACAGGAGCACGCAATCGTTCGAGCGGGCCGCCGCGCCGCCCGACGCGGGCACTTCGATGTACAGCAGCGGCGTCAATCCGGGCAGCCGCACGATTTCGATCTGCATGCCAGGCAGCGCGTTCTTCTCGCACCACGCTTTCATGAGCTCCGCCGCCCGCTGCATGTGACCGTGCTGCTCCCACTGCGGATCGAAATGCGCGGACTTGTTCGGAATGCGGATGTATTCGGACAGCGCCGGCACGATCGACTGGTCCCAGGTCGTGTCGATGTAGCGGCTGAGACGTTCGACGTTCATTTCAACTCTCCACGGCCGGCGCGGGCCAGCCGAATAGCGTGTGAGCGTTACGCGTCGTCAGCGACGCGAGTTCCTGCGGCGACTCGCCGCGGGCGGCAGCGACTGCCCGTAAGACATGCGGCAGGTACATCGGTTCGTTGCGACGGCTTTGCGGCTTGGGCTGCAGGTCGCGCGGCAGCAGGTAGGGGCCATCCGTTTCGATCAACAGCCGCTCGGCCGGAATCGTGCGCACGACCTCGCGCAGATGCAATCCGCGCCGCTCGTCCGAGATCCAGCCGGTGATGCCGATGTACAGCCCGAGATCGAGATACTCGCGAGCCTCCGCAGTCCCGGCAGTGAAGCAATGCGCGACGCCGCCGACCAACCGCGAGCCGTATTCGCGCAGGATTCTTAAAAAGTCGTCATGTGCATCGCGCTGATGCAGGAACACGGGCTTGCGCAACTGAACTGCGAGATCGAGCTGGCGCCCGAAGGCGACGAGTTGCGCGGGCCGCGGCGACAGATTCCGAAAATAGTCCAGTCCGCACTCACCGACGGCGACGACCTCGGGCGTTGCGGCCAGCGCGGCAAGCTCTGCCAGCGCCGACTCATCGAGCTCGGCGGCGTGGTGCGGATGAACGCCCGCCGTGCAGCGGAAGCGCTGCGGGTCGCCGCGGACCAGCTCGATCGCGGCCCGCGTGCTTGGCAGCGAGCTGCCGGTGATCAGCATGTGCGTGACGCCAGCGTCAGCCGCGCGCCGGATTACGTCCGCTCGATCGCTGTCGAAACTGTCGTGGGCGAGATTGATGCCGATATCGATGAGCGGGGCGGGCAATGGTCGAATCTGCGTCAGAGGCAGCCTGTGCTATCGTTTCGGCCATGAATTGTAGTGCAACGTCCTGCGGCCTGCTGCTGACTCTGCTCGTTGCCGCCACTGCAAGCGGCGAGAGCGTCGCGGAGCTCGACGACGTCGCGTCACGCATGCAGTACGCCTTCTACACCGCCGACAGCCAGGGGATCGAAACGATCCTGAAGAATCTCGAGCAATTCCAGGTCGAGGAATCGCTGGCGGCGAACAAGGCGTATCAGCTCGCCTACGGCAACTGGAAGCTGTCGCAACTCTACTTGCAGCCGCTGGCCAATCAGAGCCCGCGGCCGAATGGGAAGTCGCTGGCGTCGAAAGCCGCACAGACGTGCGTGCGCGACGCTCGACACGCAGTTGAGCTGGACGCTTCGAATGCAGAAGCGATGGCAATCGAGGCGGTGTGTGACGGGCATTCCGCGACGGCCCGCGCCGGTTCGTCGGGATGCGCGAACAGCAAGCCGCTGCGCGCTGCGAACGGGCTCGCTCCGAATAATCCGCGCATCAAGTTCGTTCAGGCACTCTGCACGGAGAGCAAGGAGACGGATCCCGCAGCAGTGGAGCGCTGGCGCGGCGTCGTGGCGAGTTTCGAAGGCGCACCGCCATCGCGTCCGGGCAAACCCGACTGGGGCCAGGTGGAAGCGCTGACGATGCTGGGTGAAACGTACCTGCAACGCGGCGATCCAGTGGCGGCGCGCGACGCGCTCGAACGCGCGTTGGTGATGGCGCCGGACTACCGGCAAGCGCAGCAGCTTTTGCAGTCTGCCGCGACCCGGCCGCGTTGAATTACACTGTGCACGTGAACCGACGCCAGCTTCCATCCTTCAGTTCGCCGCAGCTGCAACTGTTCGACACGCGCAGCGCGGACGATCGCTGGACGGTGCGCGTCAGCGGGCGCGCGCGAAGATTGTCGGTGCGGGTTTATCCGGGCGGCAGGGTCGAAGTCGTCGTGCCGCCGGGCGCGTCACCCGCAGCCGTGCAGAAGTTCATCGGCACTCATCGGCAGTGGATTCAGCGGCGTGTCCAGGATCTCTCGACCGCTGCAGCGGTCGACGAAAGTCGTCCAGCCTCGATCAAGCTCCCCGCGATCGGACGGCACTACGCCGTCGAGTACGAACATGCGGGCGAAGATTCGGCATCCGTGCGAGTCGCCGGCGAGAACATGATCGTCGTCAGCGGCCCGTTGCACAACGATCGCGCAACCGCCGCGTTGCTGCGTGGCTGGCTCGCCGAGCTTGCGCATCAGCAGCTCGGCGCGCAGCTTACGAAGGTCGCCGAAGAATGCGGGTTCCGTTACGCGCGCGCCCAGGTTCGCCGGCAGCGGACTCGCTGGGGTAGCTGTTCCGCGAGTGGCACGATCAGCCTGAACGTCTGCCTGCTGTTTCTGCGTCCGCAAGTCGTGCGATATCTGCTCGTGCACGAGCTGTGTCACACGCGGCACATGAATCATTCGGCGAGGTTCTGGGCGCTGGTGGCAAGTTTCGAGCCCGACTATCGCGCGCTCGACCAGGAGCTGCTGCGCGGCTGGCAAAGCGTACCGGGGTGGATGTTCTCGTGAGCGAGCAGGATTCCAATCGGCCGTCCAAGCCCGTCGACCTGTCCGACGAGCAGGTGCATTGGGACCTGGGCGAGTCGCAGAGCTATGGTCAGTATCTCGGGCTGGACAAGCTGCTCTCGGCGCAGCGGCCAGTGTCCGCCGAGCATGACGAGATGCTGTTCATCATCATCCACCAGGCTTCCGAGCTGTGGATGAAGCTGTGCTTGCACGAGCTGACGGCCGCGCGCGATCACATTCGCCGCGATGATCTCGGGCCTTCGTTCAAGATGCTGGCGCGCGTGTCGCGCATCCAGGCGCAGCTGGTGCAGTCATGGGACGTGCTGGCGACGATGACGCCCGCAGAGTACTCGATGTTCCGCAACGAGCTGGGCCGCGCGTCGGGCTTCCAGTCGGTGCAGTACCGGATGCTGGAGTTCGTCATCGGCAACAAGAACGCCGAGATGATCCAGGTGCATCGGCGCGATGCCGCCGGCTTCGAGGCGCTTGAGCGGGCGCTGCACACGCCGAGCATCTACGACGAGTCGCTGCGCCTGCTGAGCCGACGCGGCTTCGAGATTCCGGAGGACTACCTGGACCGCGACTGGTCGCAGCCTTATCAGCCGAGCAAGCAGGTGGCTGCGGCGTGGCTGTCCGTGTACCACAGCGTCGACGGCAACTGGGACCTGTACGAGCTGGCGGAAAAGCTGGTCGATCTCGACCACCAGTTCCAGCTCTGGCGCTTCAGCCACATGAAGACGGTCGAGCGGATCATCGGCTACAAGCGCGGCACCGGCGGCACGGGCGGCGTGTCGTACCTCAACAAAGCGCTCGAGCTACGCTTCTTCCCGGAGCTCTGGTCGATCCGAACTGCGATGTGACGGCAGGAATCGCCGCCGCACTTTCCACACCCGCCAGCCGAGCAGCACCAGCGCGATCGCGAGGTAGAACAGCGGCTCGCGCACGTCGGCTTTGACCTGCCAGTAGTAGTGCCAGATGCCGAGCAGCACGATCAGGTAGATCAGGCGGTGCAGCGTTTTCCAGCGTCGTCCCAAGCGCCGCATCATGCCGTTGGTCGAGGTCACCGCCAGCGGGATCAGCAGCAGCAGGGCGAGAAAGCCGATCGTGATGAACGGCCGGCGCGCGATATCGGGCAGGATGCCGGCCCAGTACAGGTCCTGATCCAGGATCAGCCACGTCAGGAAGTGCAGCAGCACGTAGCAGAAGGCGTACACGCCGAGCATCCGCCGCAGCTGGATCAGCCAGGCGGCGCTGAACCAATCGCGCAGCGGCGTGATCGCGAGCGTGATGAGCAGCATGCGCAGGCCCCACTGACCGAGCGTGTCCTGGATCTTCTCGACCGGATTCGCGCCGAGATCGGTGCCAGCGATGCCGAATGCGCGCCATACCAGCGAAGCGAGCGGCAGCAGGCACAGCAGAAACAGCGCCGGCTTCATCACGCGGCGCACTACGAAGGTCGACGGCATCAGAAGTTCTTCTTCAGATCCATTCCCTGGTAGAGCGATGCGACCTCTTGCTCATAGCCGTTGAACATCAGCGTCGGCACGCGCGATTCGAACAGCCCGCCGCCGATGCGGCGTTCGCGTGCCTGGCTCCAGCGCGGATGATCGACGTTCGGATTGACGTTGGCGTAGAAGCCGTATTCGTGCGGCGCCGAAATATTCCATGCCGTCGGCGGCTGGCGCTCGACGAATTTGATCTCGACGATCGACTTGAGGCCCTTGAAGCCGTACTTCCACGGCGTGATCAGCCGCAGCGGCGCGCCGTTCTGGTTCGGCAGCGATTTGCCATAGAGCCCGACCACGAGCAGCGCGAGCGGGTTCATCGCTTCGTCGATGCGCAGGCCTTCGGCGTACGGCCATTCGAGCACGTCGTAGTGCTGGCCGGGCATCTCCGCCGGGCGCATCACGGTCTTGAACGCGACGAACTTCGCTTTGGACGTCGGCTTGTAGCGCTTCAGCACGTCGGCGAGCGGCACGCCGATCCACGGGATGACCATCGACCATGCTTCTACGCAGCGCAGGCGATAGACGCGCTCCTCGAGCGGCAGCCCCTTGAGCACGTCTTCGAGCGTGAACTTGCCCTTGTTTTCGCATTCGCCGCTCACGGTGACCGACCACGGCGAGGGCTTGAAGCCGCCCGAGTTCGCGGCCGGGTCGCTCTTCTCGATACCGAACTCGTAGAAGTTGTTGTAGTTGGTGATGTCCTCGTACTTGTTCGGCTTGTCCGACAGGCTGTACTTCTCGTTGCGCTTGTATTGGAGCGGCACGACGTTGGCGGAGGAGGGTTGCGACCACGCGCCGCCGAGGCCGGCAACGCCGGCAGCGAGCGCGGCCTGCAGCAAGCGACGCCGGTTCAAATACACCGATTCGGCGGTGATTTCCGACGGCTGGATCTTGGCCGAGTCGCCGGGGCGGGGCTGTCGGATCAGCATAGGTTCATGGCTCCTGGCCCATCTGGGCACAGCGCAAGAGGCAAAACAAGTTAGCACGTCGCGCTTTACGCACGGCAGAGCCTCACGGATTCTTGACCCGCCCCGCGCGCCACAGTTCGCCCGAATTGCGTCGGCGGAATGCCCTCTTGGCGGCTCAGGCTCCCCGGCAACTGAGTAGGAGACCGGGGAGACGGGCATGGCATTTCAGATCGGCGAATCGGGTTCGGTGACCCTCAAGGCAGTCTTGATCGGCGTGATCGTGCTGCTGCTGTTGGTACCGCTGGCAATGCTGCGAGGTTTGGTCAGCGAGCGCTCTTCGCTGCGCGAGCAGGCCTATTCGCGGGTCGCCGAAGGGTGGGGCGGCAGTGCCGTGCTCGGCGGACCGATGCTGGTAGTGCCCACGCAGCGGACGGTGACCGAGAAAATCGACGACAAGAAGGAGGTCACGCGAATCATCCGCAGCGAGCTCTACCTGCTGCCGGCCCGCCTGGACATGAAGGTGGATCTCAAGCTGCAGGACGAGGCGCGCTACGTCGGCATCTACGCCGTGCCGGTGTACCTGGCCGATCTGCAGTTCAAAGGTGAGTTCGAGTTCGCGGCGCTGCAGCCGCTGCTCGACCGGCCTGGTGTCACGTACTTGTGGCACGAGAGCCGGTTGCGCTTGCCCGTGTCGGAAGTGCGCAGTCTGCGCGAGGTGAGCGAAGCGAACTTCGCGGGACAGACCGTGAAGCTCGGGCCGGCGCAGCCTGGCCTGTACCGCGGCGTCGAGGCGCGCGTCGATCTGACCGAGCTCGCCAAGACTCGATCGGCGGCGTTCGAATTTCACGCGGTGACTGCCGGCAGTCGCAGCTTGTCGTTGCTACCGCTCGGCAGCACCACCACATTGCAGATGCATTCCAACTGGCCGCATCCCTCGTTCTACGGCTCGTTCCTGCCTGCCGAGCGCACGATCACGGACCAGGGCTTCGATGCACGCTGGCAAGTGCTGGAGCTGAATCGTTCGTACGCGCAAGCGTTCAGCGAAGCGGAGGTGAACGAGAACGCGCTCGATCAGTCCGCGTTCGGTGTCAGCGTCTATCAAGCGGTCGATGTCTATCAGCGCAGCGAGCGCGCAGTGAAATACGCGCTGCTGTTCATCGCGCTGACCTTCCTGACCTTCTTCGCCTGGGAGCAGATCACGCACAATCCGCTGCATCCGCTGCAATACTTGATGATCGGCATGGCGCTGAGCATTTTCTATCTGCTGCTGATCGCGCTCTCCGAGCACATCTCGTTCGCTGCCGCGTATCTGTCGGCAGCCGTCGCGCTGGTCGCACTCATCGGCGTGTACGTGGCTGGAGCACTACGCAGCGCGCTGCGTGGCGTCGTCGCGGGCGTCGCGATGAGTGGGGTGTACGCGTTGCTGTACGCGCTGGTGTTGTCCGAGGACTACGCACTCCTGCTCGGTGCAATCGTGCTGTTCGTCGCGCTCGCGGCGGTGATGCTCGTGACGCGTCGTATCGACTGGTATCGACTCGGAACGCAAACAGTTTCGCGCACCGATGCCGTGTGATGCAAGGACTGCAGTTGCCATGAGCTTCGTGGTAAAACACGGCCGTGATGAGCACGGTGTCCGAATCGCCCCAGCGCCTGAACCTGCGCGAGCAGGTCGAGAGCCTGCTGCCGAATTGGCGGAGCTGGTATCCGAGCCTGTTCGACGCGGCTGCGGACCTGGGATTGATTCGTGCTCGCGTGTGCGCGCCGTCATCGCTGCTGCTGTCGAATCGGCACGCCGCCGTGCAAGCGGAAGCGCTGCAAGCATTCAAGGAGAAGTGGCTCGTCGAAGACGAGCCCGAGCCGCCGCGCCTGCCGATCCGCCTGCAGCGCCAGCCCGCGCCGCCCAAAAAATTGCAGAAGTGGCGCCGCTGAGATCGAAGTCAGGCTGAAGCCTGACCCACAGTGTCTACTGCTCTCGTGGGTCAGGCTTTAGCCTGACTGTTCTGTTCCGCTTCGTAATTCGGAAAAGAGTCCTTCATGTAAGCGGCGTTCAACAGCATCGTCGCCAGAACTTCCTCGCTACCCGGCGCAAACACTCGCGTCCGAATCCACAAACTCTCCGTCCGCCGGCTACCGCTCAACGCAACTACTTCGCGGTCCATCTCATACGCCTGTCCGACCAACAGCGGCCCGCGGTGCATGCGGATCTCCTGATCTGCAAACAATCCGACGACCGGCTTGCGCACCGGAAAGCCGGCCGCATCGCTCGAATAGTTCAGCAGCACGCTGACCATCTCGACCGGAATGATCGCCCGTTTCCAAGGCGAGCTCGTCGCACCCTCGGCACTGTACCAAGGCGAAGTCTCCGTGATCGCCTGCAGCTTCTGCGTGAGCGAGAACGGATAGAGCGCGCCCATGTTCTGGTCCGCGTCCATGCGCACAGGAATGCGCTTGGTGCGCATGCCCACGCTCACATCGCGCAGAATCACCGGTGTCTGCGGCGGAGTCAGCTCGCTGATGCGTTGCTCGAGCGCCGATGGCGGATTGCTGCCGCCCATCGCGGCGGTGCCGCGCAGGATCTCGGTGCCGTCCTCGCGCTCCATGCGGATCGTCGTATGCGTGCCGCCATCCTGCGGTTTGGTTACGAGCGCCCGGACCTTGTCGCCCTCGAAACACGCGTTGCGATAGTGCGCGGAGAGCGTGCCCTGCGCGAGCCATTGCGGCCCCCAGAGCGCGACACACAGCGGCGCGAACTGGCTGAAGTGCGTCGGCCCCTCGATCGTGCCGCCCTTGAAGCCGAATTTCTTGGCGGTCTCGTTGTCGTGGATCGAAGTGTGATCGTCGTACTTCTGCGCGGCGAGCATCTGCCGCGGGATGCGCAACGGCCCGATCAGCTCGGTGCCGGTGTCCTGAATCGGCGTTGCGAACGGTAGCTGCATCGCGAACCTGCGGGCTTAGCCCTGGATCTTCGAGAAGTCGGGCGCGCGCCGTTCGGCGAATGCTCGGAACGCTTCGGCGGCTTCCGGCGAGCGCAATCGCTGGCCGAATACTTCGCCTTCACGCGCCATCACGGCTTGGATTGCGGCCGCATCGCGCATCAGTTTCTTAGTGGCCTGCAGCGCACCCGCAGGCTTGGACGCGAGCGCCTTCGCAGCGGCAAGTGCTTTCGGTCGAACTTCGGCAGCAGGCAGGGCAGCCGTGACGAGTCCCATCGCGGCAGCAGTCTTGCCATCGACCGGCTCGCCGAACGCGAACAGTTGAAACGCGCGGGCGTAGCCGATCCGAGCAGGAATGAGCCACGACGAAGCGGCTTCCGGAACGAGCGCGAGGTTGACGAACGGCGTCGAGAGGCGAGCGTCTTCGGCGACGTACGAGACATCGCAATGCATCAGCATCGTGACACCGACACCGACTGCCAGGCCGGCGACGGCCGCGACGTACGGCTTCGTGCCGCGTGCGAGAGCCTCAAGGAAGACATGCGTCTGCATCTTGTCGCGGCTGACGGCGCCCGTGGCGACGGCGGCAAAGTCAGCAATATCATTGCCAGCGGTGAACGAGTCGCCTTCGCTGTCGATCAAAACGGCGCGCACTGCTGGATCGCTCTCAGCGCGCGTCAACGCCTCGCCCATGGCGACGTACATCGCCTGGGTGAGGGCGTTCTTCTTTTCCGGCCGCGCGAGCGTGATGTGCAGGACGTGGTCGGCGATGGTGATCTTGACGTGTTCGGTCATGACACCCTCGTCAGGCAGCTTTGCTCGACGACGCCAGCTGGCGCAGTACGTAGTGCAGAATGCCGCCGTGCTGGAAGTACTCGCGCTCTTTCGGCGTGTCGATGCGTACGCGCACTTCGAACTTGATCGGTGAGCCCGAAGCCGGCGTCGCGACGACGGTGACGACCTTCGCCGCGCCGCCGTTCAGCCCGATGATTTCGAAAGTCTCTTTGCCGGTCAGGCCCAGCGACTGCGCGTTCTGGCCTTCCTTGAACTGCAGCGGCAGCACGCCCATGCCGATCAGGTTGGAGCGGTGGATGCGCTCGAAGCTTTCGGCGATTACAGCCTTCGCCCCGAGCAGCATCGTGCCTTTCGCAGCCCAGTCGCGCGACGAGCCGGTGCCGTACTCCTTGCCCGCGAGAATCACGAGCGGCGTACCTTGCTGTTTGTAGCGCATCGCGGCGTCGTAGATGCTCATCTGCTCGCCGCTCGGCACGTGCACAGTCACGCCGCCTTCGGTGCCCGGTGCGAGCTGATTGCGCAGGCGGATGTTCGCGAACGTGCCGCGCATCATGACTTCGTGATTGCCACGGCGCGCGCCGTACGAGTTGAAGTCAGCCGGCTGCACGCCGAGCGACATCAGGTACTTCGCGGCCGGGCTCGACTTCGAAATGTCGCCGGCGGGTGAGATGTGATCCGTCGTGACCGAATCGCCGAGCACTGCGAGCGCACGCGCGTTGCGGATGTCGGCGACGGCGCCCGGCTTCATCGTCATGCCGACGAAATAGGGCGGGTTCTTCACGTAGGTCGACTTGTCGTCCCACGAGTAGATCTTGCCGCTCGGCAGCCGGATCGAGTTCCAGTGCTCGTCGCCGGTGAACACGCTGGCGTAGCTCTTCTTGAACATCGCGGAGTCCACCGACTTGGCGATGAACTCGTGGATTTCGCCCGACGACGGCCAGATGTCCTTGAGGTAGACCGGCTTGCCGTCGCTGCCGATGTCGAGCGGCTCGGTCGTGATGTCGACATTGAGCGAACCCGCGAGCGCGTAGGCGACGACCAGCGGCGGCGACGCAAGGAAGTTCATCTTCACTTCCGGATGCACGCGGCCTTCGAAGTTGCGATTACCCGAGAGCACGGAGCAGGCGATCAGGTCGCCCGCGCGCACGGCCTCGGAGATTTCCGGCCGCAGCGGACCGGAGTTGCCGATGCAAGTCGTGCAGCCGTAGCCAACCGTGTAGAAGCCGACTGCATCAAGATCACCCGAGAGCCCGGCCTTGTCGAGATAGTCAGTGACGACACGCGAGCCCGGCGCGAGGCTGGTCTTGACCCACGGCTTCGACGTCAGGCCACGTGCGCGCGCATTGCGGGCGAGCAGGCCGGCAGCGATCAGCACTGC
>Ga0070664_100000110_pt1 | contig 53585 bp, 51 predicted proteins | sample KBSC73metaG_FD_65863 | JGI IMG/M metagenome (GOLD analysis project Ga0070664, IMG submission 65863) | Corn rhizosphere microbial communities from Kellogg Biological Station, Michigan, USA - KBS C7-3 metaG | ecosystem: Host-associated > Plants > Roots > Rhizosphere > Soil ... | reverse complement strand
CCGGGCTCCGCGGCGGGAATGAAGACCTCGAAGCGCGCCATCGGTGCCCGACGGGCTAGCAGACGCCCCCCTCGGCCTGCAACGGGCGCCACCGGGACCCTCCGGGGCTGGGGGGCCGAGCCCTCACCTCACGCCGGGCTCGGCCGGCGCGGCGGCTCGGCGCGGGTCGCCGCGGCGATGTCCTTGATCGGCACCCGGGCGTGGCTCCGGAACACCGCGAAGTCCTGCCCGGACTCGGTGGTCACGTCCGTGACCTGGTCGATGAACGTCGTGCCGTCGCGCAGCTCGATCGCCACCGGGCGCTTCACCAGCACCGCCTCCTCGAGCACGTCCACGAAGCTGCAGCTGCCCACCTGGTCCTGTTCGAGCCGGCTCATGTCTTCCGATCTGGAGTTGCTCCGAACATCGACCTCTCGGCGCCGCGCGGCAAGGTGTACCGTCCGGCCTCCGATGACACCCGACGAGTTCCGCGCACTTGGACACCAGCTGATCGAGTGGGTGGCCGCCTACCGGGAACGCCTTCGCGACCTGCCGGTCATGAGCCCCGTCCAGCCCGGGGAGATCCGCCGCCAGTTCGCGCCGGCCCCACCGGAGCACGGGCTCCCGCTGGAGGGGCTCCTCCCCCAGCTCGACGCTGCCATCCTTCCCGGCGTCACGCACTGGAACCACCCGGGGTTCTTCGCCTACTTCCCGTCGAACTCCACGCTCCCCTCGGTGCTCGCCGACCTGGTCGCCGCCGGCCTCGGCGTCCAGGGCATGAGCTGGCAGACGAGCCCCGCCGCCACCGAGCTGGAGGAGGTGACGATGGAGTGGCTGCGCCAGCTGGTCGGCCTGCCGCCCACCTTCTCCGGCGTCATCCAGGACACGGCCAGCACCGCCACGCTCATCGCCCTCCTCTGCGCGCGCGAGCGGACCACCCGCCATGGCCAGGCCCGGGGCGGGCTGCAGGCCGAGACCACACCTCTCACCGTCTACGCCTCGGAGATGGCCCACAGCTCCATCGAGAAGGCCGCGCTGCTCGCTGGCCTCGGCCGGGACAACCTCCGCCTGCTTCCGACCGACGACGCCCATGCCCTGCGGGCCGAGGCGCTCGAGGAGGCGCTCCAGGCCGACGTGGAGGCCGGCCGCCGCCCCTGTGCCATCGTCGCGACCGTGGGAAGCACCGGGACCACCGCCATCGACCCGGTGGCCCGCATCGGCGAGCTCGCGCGCGCCCGCGGCGCATGGCTCCACGTCGATGCGGCGATGGCCGGCACCGCCATGGCCTGTCCCGAGCTCCGCTGGATGTGGGAAGGGGTCGAGCAGGCCGACTCGGTGGTGTGGAATCCACACAAGTGGCTCGGCATCGGCTTCGACTGCACGGCCTACCACGTGCGCGATCCCGACCACCTGGTGCGGGTCATGGCCACCGACCCGAGCTACCTGCGCACCGCGCAGGACGGAGCAGTGAAGAACTACCGCGACTGGGGGATCGCCCTCGGCAGGCGGTTCCGTTCGCTCAAGGTGTGGTTCGTCCTCTCCACCCTCGGAGCGGAGGGCATCCGCGCCGAGGTCCGCCGCCACCTCGGCCTCGCACGCTGGCTCGCGGACCAGATCGACGCGGCGCCGGGCTGGGAGCGGCTCGCGCCGGTCCCCCTGCAGACGGTGACCTTCCGCCACAGCCGGCCGGGCCTGGACGCGGCCAGGCTCGATGCGCACAACCTCGCCCTGGCCCGCGCGATCAACGCCTCGGGCAAGGCCTACCTCACCCCGGCGGTGGTGAAGGGCGTGCAGACTCTCCGGGTCTCCATCGGCGCCACCGGCACCACGTCCGAGGACGTGGCCGCGCTCTGGGCCCGGCTCCGCGACACCGCGGCGACGCTCACCGGTGGCCGCTGAGGGCGCCGAGACACCTCCCCCATCCCACATTGGACAGTGGCCGGCGGCCCGGGGACGATGGCCCCTCAGGTCCCCGTGCTCGCCGGCACCGTCCTCGGTCTCGTCCTCCTCGTCCCGCCTCCGCACCCGGGAGCGGACGGTGCACGGCTCGAGGCGCTGCTTGCTCCGGTCCAGGGCCGCTCGCTCGACGCGCGCCTCCTCGGACTGTCGGAGCAGCTCCTCGGAACCCCCTATGCGCACTCACCGCTGGGGGAAGGGGAGGGCCAGGACCCCGACCCGCGCCTGCGGCTGGACCGGGTGGACTGCCTGACCTTCGTGGAGACGGTGATGGCGCTGGCGCTCTCCAGCTCGGTGGAGGACGTGGTGCACGTGCTCGACTCCATTCGCTACCGGGGCCGGCCTGATTACGTCGGGCGCAACCACCTGATGGAGGCCGAGTGGCTCCCCTCCAACGCCTCCAAGGGCATGGTGCGCGACGTCACCGCGCAGCTCGCCGGCGACCGCGTCGTCCAGGACGCCAAGGTCATCGGCCCCGAGGCATGGACCTCCCGCACCGCCCGGGCGCTGGCGCTTCCCTCCGAGGCGCGCCTCACCGGACGTTTCCCTCTCCCGGTCCTGCCGGTCGATCAGGTCGCGGCCCATGCTGCTCGCTGGCCCTCGGGCACGCTCCTCCTCGTCGTCCGTGAGGACGCTCCCTGGCGAATCACCCGTGTCAGCCACCTGGGCTTCGTCGTCCAGCGGAGCGGGCGCACCTACCTCCGGCACGCGACCCGCGGATGGAAGGACGGCGTGGTGGACGAGGAGCTCTCTCACCTGCTCGCCCGCCACGCTCGGTACGCCTGGAAGATCCAGGGCGTGTCGCTCTGGGAGATCCGCGACCCGCGCCCCGCCGCCGACGCGGTATCGAGCACCGCCAATTGAGCGGCTACGGCGGTGGTCAGGAGGGTTTTGCCGTCTCCGACTCGCGTTCCTCCTCCTCGGCCGCGCGCTCGGCCTCCGGCGCCTCCTCCACCAGCCGCCGCCGCTCGGCCTCCACCAGCGCGCGGGCGGCCGCCACGTGGTCCTCCAGCACGCTCAGCTCGAACCAGGGCAGCGCCCATCCGGATCCGAGCGCCTCCACCCCGGAGCTGCCGGGATGGTCCGTGCGCAGCACCGCCATCCCGGCCTTCTTCAAGACCGCCTCCAGGGCATCGGCGGTGAACGGGTCCTCCGCCTGTGCCACCTGGACGAATCGCTCCGACTCGGGGTTGCGTTCCATGGCCCGGGGACCTTAACAGGCAGCAAGCCCGAAGGAGGCTGTCCCGATGCAAGTGCTGGTACGAGGCGTTCACATCCAGGTCAGCGACGCACTCCGCGAGTATTGCGAGGTCCATCTCGGTCGCGCGCTGGAACGGGTGCTCGGACGCGAATCCGCCGTCCAGGTCGAGGTGCACCTGGTCGACACCACCGGCGAGAACAAGGGCGGGATGGACAAGGAGGCAAGGGTCACCGTGCACGTCCCCGGACATCCCGCGCTCCACGTCACCGAGCAGTCCGACGAGATTCACCGCGCCATCGCCGCCGCCTGCGATCGAGTGGAGCGCGCGGCCAAGAAGTACCTCGAGCGCCGACACGACCACTCCGGTCCTTCACTCGCAGATCTCCCCACCGAGTGAGGCCGACCCCATCGCGGGAGCGGCCTCGTTCCCTTGCTGGGTCGCGTACCCGCGGCCTATAAAGGGCTGTCCCGACTGGCCCCAAAAGGAAGGGGATGTCCCGCATCAAGCTGCTCTTGTTCGCGCTGCCAGCGCTCGTGCTCTGGCTCGCGGACCTCTCCCTCACCGCGTCGTCCCTCAGCGACAAGGCGGTGGACCAGGCTTCGGTCTACGCTCAGCGCGGGGCGGACGTCGTCTCGGCGCGCCTCGCCGGGCGCCGGGCGGAGCTGCAGGGACTGGCGCTCCGGCTGGGGAGCTCACCGGGAGCCTTCGTCACCGCCGACGCGCTGCGGGCCGGAAAGCCCGAGCTCGCTTCCCAGCGCCTGAGCAACGTGCGCGGCAACGCCGCCGACGCGGTCTCCACCGGTCTCCGGCCGGGCCTGGTGCTCGGGATCCGCACCGACAACGGGGCGGTCTTCGTGAAGGGAACGGATGAGCCGGGCCCCGCGCTGAAGGGCCTGGACGCCGACGCGGTCGCCGGCGCCGGCAACGACGGCCAGACCCGCGAGGCCTTCGGGACCCCGTACCTGTTCTTCTCCTTCCCGCTCCTCGGCTCCGACAAGGAGGCGCGCGCGGTGGGGATGCTGATCCTGGGCGGGCCGCTCCTCCCCGAGGGAGTCGCCGACCAGGTCGCCCTCGAGACCGGCTTCTCCGCCCTGGGGCTGGTCCAGGGAGGGAAGCTGATCGCCAGCGGTGGACAGGAGAAGGCTCGCCTCGCCGAGGCCCTTCGCGAGACGCCGGTCGGCAAGCCGGCGGTCGTGGTCCGGGGCGCTGCCGGGTCGCTCGGTCCGCTCCGCCTCCCGCTCTTCGCCAGCGGCCCGGACCCGGCGCTCCGGGTCGCGCTCCGGCGCGGGGTGCCCGGGCAGCCGCTCGAGGTCCTCGCCGTGGTGAGCACCGAGCCCGTCATGTCCGCGCTGGCCGACACCCAGCGGTTCACCTTCGGAGCGATGGCCCTCCTGCTGGTCGGCCTGGCGGTGCTCTGGCTCTGGATGGGACAGGACGCTCCTCCGTTGCACGCCCGGCCCCAGGAGGACACCGAGCCGGGCACTCGCCGCCGGCGGGGCCTGTTCGGCCTGACCACCTCGCCACCTCCGGTGTTCCGCGCCCCCGACGGCAACACCCGTCCACCGGAGAAGGTCACCCCGGCCTTCGGGCGCTCGCGCACCCCCATCGACCTCGACGAGGGCTCGGCCCGACCGGCGGAGCCGCCGCCACCCCCGCCCGAGTCCCTGGGCTCCCGGGACGAATCCAACGCGCTCGACCCCCAAGGCGCCCTCGACGCGCTGCCCGGCCCGCGCGCCCCGCGCGAGGCACCGCGCGACGATCTCGCCGCACTGCTGGACTCCATGCCTCCGCCGCCGGAGCCGGCACAGCCGGTCCGCCCGCCCTCGCAGCGGCTCTCCCCGTCGCCGGCCACGCCTCCGCGGCCGCCCGCCCCGAAGCCGGCACCGCCCCCGGAGCCTGCCCCCCTCGACTACGACCACCAGCCCACCACGGCCTACCCCATCCCGAACCTGCCGGACTTCAACCTCCCGCCGGCGGCGGCGCTCGCCCCGGCGGCCCACGTCATCCCCGAGGCCACCCGGGTGGCGGACCCGTCGCCGGAGCTGCTCGCCTCGGCGCGGGTCTCGGGCCCGCGGCCGCAGCCGCTCCCCAAGCCGGCGGCGCCGCCGGACGAGGTGCACTTCCAGGACGTGTTCCACGAGTTTCTCGCCGTGCGCGAGCGCTGCGGCGAGAGCGGGGACGGCCTCACCTTCGAGAAGTTCGCCGGCAAGCTCCGGAAGAACCGCGACCAGCTGGTGCAGAAGTACGGCTGTCGCACCGTCCGGTTCCAGGTGTACGTGAAGGATGGTCGCGCGGCGCTGAAGGCCACCCCGGTCAGGGAGTGAGGCGCGGAATGCGCAGCCTCAGCAGCGCGCCACCTCGAGCCGCCCTGTCCACCTCCAGGGTGCCGCCGTGTCCCTGGGCGATGCGCGCTCCCAGGGCGAGTCCGAGACCGGTGCCGCTGGCCTTGGTCGTCACTCCCGGCTCGAGCACCCGGGCCCGGGCCTGGGCCGGAATGCCGGGGCCGGTGTCCTCCACCTCGAGCACCGCCCGGTCTCCGTCGTCGCGGGTGCGCACCGTGACCTGGCCGCCCGAGGGCATGGCCTCCTCCGCGTTCCGCAGGAGGTTGTGGAGCAGCTGCGCGAGCTGATCCCTGTCTGCCCGGACCGGGAGGGGAGGCCCCGGCTCCCAGCGGAGGGCGACGCCTGGCCGCGCTCCGGCGAGACCCAGCGCCTGCTCCGTCCAGGCGGTGAGGTCCAGCGGCTCGAGCTGCGCCGCGGGCAGCCGGGCGAAGCGGGCGAAGGCGTCGATGGTGCGCCGCAGCCGCTCCACCTCCTCGAGCATCGCCGGCGCGCTCTCGACGAACAGCGCCTCGAAGCGACCATCTCGCGCCTCTCTCGCCGCGAGCAGTGTCTCCAGCGACATCTGCAGCGGGGTGAGGGGATTGCGGAGCTCGTGCGCCAGGCTGCGCGCCACGCCCTCCCACGCCGCGGCCTGCTCCGCCGCCCGCAGCGCCCGCGTGGCGTGACCGAGGTCCTCGGCCATCCGGTTGAAGGCGTCGACCAGCACCCGGACCTCGCCGCTGCCGGCCGCCGGCACCCGCGTGTCCAGCGCGCCGCCGGCCACCGACCGCACGCCCTCGGTGAGGGCCTCCACCGGACGGGTGATGCCCCGGGCGAAGAGGAAGCCCGCCGCCAGCGCCAGCCCGAGCCCCAGCGCACCGGCGGTGACCAGCGCCCTCAGGAGCGTGGCCCGCGTCTCGTCCACCGCCGCGCTCCCCACCGCGAGCGTCAGCTCCGCGGCCCCCAGCGGCAGCACACGCCGCACGGTGCGCCCCTCCGCGGTGCCCGCCGCCGCGGGAGCGAGCCCCCCGCCCTGCAGCTCCACCCGCGCGGCGGTGAGCCGGGCCAGGCGGTCGACCCATGCCTCGTCGAGCACCTGGCCACCGACGAGGATGGTCGCCCCCCGCGTGGCCTCCACCGGACGTGCAGCCACCAGCGCCGGCCGGAGCTGGACGCCCTCGGCGTTCTGCACCTCGACCGGGACGACCGCCGAGGCCTCGCCGGCGCGGACCGCCGAGAGCCCGGGCTCGACGTCACCCACCCGCGCGGGGAGGAAGGCGCTGGAGCGAGTCACTCCCGAGGCGTCGCGAAGCGTGAGGACCGTCAGGGGTCTCCCCTCCGCCACCCCGCGCATCGCGTCCGCGGCGGGAGCGACACCCGACTCCAGCTGCAGCGCCACCGCCTCGGTCAGGGGGTCCGCTGCACAGGCGCTCACCGACTGGTCCACCTCGGCGCGGAGCCGGTCCAGCTCGGCCGAGGTGAGCGCCGCTGCCGTGTCGGCGCGGGTCGCCAGCTCGCGAGCGAACGTCTCCTCGATGCGCCGCGACGCGAGCGGCACCGTCACCGTCAGGGGGACGAGCGCGAGCAGCGCGAAGGCGGATAGGAGAATCGTGCGGAGGCGCATCCCTCGAGTCGGTGCCATCAGGGCCACCACGCGTCGTCGAGGGTCCAGAGCCCGAAGGCATCCCGCCGCACGTCCACCAGCGCCGGGTCGAGGCGTGCCCGGAGCCCCTCCACGTACAGGGGCAGGACGGGCAGGGTGGATGCGAGCTGGAGTGCCCGCTCGCGGGTCCGGGCCGCGCGGTCCCGCTCCTCGGCCAGCGCTCCGAGAGCCGCGAGCTCCCGCCGGCTCGTGCCCGCGTCGCCGGCCAGCTCCAGCACCACGGCCAGCGCGGCCGCCGGTACCGGCGGCAGGAGCACCGAGCGGAGGGCGAGGTCTCCCTGCCCCGCGCGCCAGTCACGGTCCAGCGTCTCCGGGGTCCGCGCGCCGAGGGTGAGCGAGACTCCCGCGTCCCGGAGGAGGATCTGCAGTCGCTGCGCCACGGCTCGCTGCGACGGCCGGTCCGCGGCGTAGAGGAGCAGCGCCGTCTGGGAGCCACGGGCCGGGCTTCCGCTCGCCGACGCAGTCCGCTCGGGCCCGCCGAGCGCCGGTGGAAGGAGCCCGGGCATCGCCGCCGCCGGCCCTCCCACGAAGCTCCGCACCAGCGCCGGGCGATCCAGCCGCGGCTCGAGCAGCGCCACCGTCGGGCGCGACTGCGGCCGCGAGACGAGGTAGGTGGCGAACAGCGCTGCCGCGGCCGGCTCCCCGCCATCTCCCAGCAGCACCTGCGCGCTCCGGGCCTCGAGCGCCCGCTGGGCCGCGCGGCGCGACAGCGTGGAGACCAGGAACCCATCCGGGTGGGGCCGGCCCTCGGGGAAGGCGAGCACGGCGCGCCCCCGCTCGACGCCGTCCGGGGCGTAGGGCCCCACCCCGTCGCTCCCCCCGTCGCCGAGCACCGGCGAAAGCTCCGGGTGGCAGAGGCTCACCTCCAGGTCCGGCCAGGGGTGGGCCAGGGGGAGCAGGAGCGAGGCGGACTTCCCCCGCGACTGCTGCTCCAGCGTCGCTGCGAGCTCCCGCACCGGCCCGAGCGCGGCGCGGGCCACGGGGCTCCGCTCCACCGCCCGCGCCCAGGACTGCGCCAGCTCGGCGGTCCCGAGCGGAGCGCCGGAGGAGAACCGCGCCCCCGGCCGGGGTGTGACCGAGGCGCCGTCGGCCGTGCGCTGGACGCTGGCCAGCACCGGCTGCACTCGCCCGCTCCCGTCGATGCGGCAGAGCGGGGCGGCGACGAGCTGCCGGAGGACGACTCCCTCCGGCGTCTCCGCCCAGCGGTCGGCGCGAACCTCCGGAAGCACGGCCAGCCGCAGCGTGCCGCCGTCGCGCGCCCGGGCGGCGGCTCGCGATTCCAGAGGCGCCGTGGCCGCGAGGACCATCAGGAGGGCTCCGCGTCTCATGGCGGCCCCCGCACCATCCGGAGCTCCGACCCGCCGTCCGCCGTCCACACCCCGAGCACCAGCGCCGGTCCCGGGCCCGGCGACCCGCCGCAGACCTGAACGATGCGCCCCGGCACCGCCACCGAGGGCTCTTCCGGCCCCGGGCCCACGAGCCGGAGCCGGTCCTCGGTGGGCGCGGGGGCCGCGCTGCTTGCCGCGACCCGCATCTCGCCCCGCCAGGACACCAGCGCGGCCCCGGCCCCCACGTCGCGGAGCACTCGCACCTCCGATCCGGGCTGGAACCAGCGGGCCGTCCCGTCGGGGAGGAGCAGGAGGCGGTGCCCGGCGCGGGCATCTCCTCCCCACAGCGGCTCACGCTCGGGTCCTCGCGCGAGCACGAGCCTCGCCACGCCGGGAACGAAGCTGGCGGGCTCGGCGGAGGCGCCGCAGCCGACAGTCGGCGCTCCCGCGCCCCCGCCGCGTACCAGCTGTCCTCCCTGGAGCCGGAGCGCCAGCGACCCATCGGCTCGTGCCCAGGCGACGACCAGGCGACCTTCGCCGATGCACAGGGTGCCGAACGGCTCGCGCGCCGGCGCCGCCGCGGGGGGGAGGTCCAGGAGCGAGTGCCGCGCGACCACGCCCCCCGACCCGTCCAGGACCGCCACCTCACCGCCGGCGAGCACCGCGATCTCGGGCCGTCCGTCGCCGTCGAGGTCACCGGTGGCCAGCGCCGCGGTCCGGGCCGCAAGCCGCGCCAGCGGCGCCGGATCCAGCACCAGCCCCGCACCCTGTGCGGGTCCTGCGGCGAGCAGCTGGGTCGCCCGGTCCACCGGGACCGCGGCCGAGAGCACCCGGGTCGGACCGGTCTCCGGCGCGGCGCGCCCCGCCCAGAAGTTCCGCCACACCGAGCGCAGCTCTCCGGCGCCCAGCACCTCCGCCCCGACCTGGAGTCGCAGGCGAACGAGGCTCCGCGCGCCGGCGCTTCGCGCGCGTGCCGCGGCGTCCTCTCCCGAGCCGATGACCACCGCGGGAAGGCCCGACTCCCCGAGACGGGTCGCGAGCAGCGCCGCGGTGGTCTCGGCCAGGGCCGCCGAGGAAGCCTCGACGGCGACCGCCACCGGCGGCTCGGGATGCACGGCGACGACCTGTGCCCGAAGCTGCTCGGACAGCGCCTCCAGCGCGGAGGAAGCGGGGGCGGCGGCGAGGAGCGCGGCGCAGAGCGCCAGGCCCATGCTCACAGCCGGTCCCGGCCAGGCTCCTCCAGGAGGAAGCGGTCCGGGGTCGCCTCCCCCGGCTTCGGCGCCTCGGCCGTGGGCGCGGTGCCCTCGAGGAAGCTCTCCGTGCGTCCCGGCACGTGCGCGCCGGCGAGCAAGCCCGAGCCGGGGTCCACCCGGACCGTCTGCACCCCCGGCGGCAGGTCGAAGTCGCGCGCCGGCTTTCCGTCCAGCGCCGCGCGCATGAAGCCGAGCCAGATGGGCAGCGCCGCCTTGCCGCCCGTCTCCCCCGTACCGAGGCTGGCGTGGTCGTCGAACCCGACCCAGGAGGTGGCCACCAGGTCCGGCGTGTATCCACTGAACCAGGCATCCCGGTACTCGTTGGCGGTCCCGGTCTTCCCCGCCGCCGGCCGGCCGAGGTCACGGACCGCCACCGCCGTGCCCTCCTCCACCACGCTCCGCATGAGGGAGGTCGCGACGTAGGCCACCGGCGGAGGGATGGTCTCCTCGGGTGCTGCCTGGTGCTCTTCGAGCGTCGTGCCGCGCACGTCGGTCACGCGGACCAGGAGCACCGGATCCGCATACTTCCCCAGGGCGTCGAACGTCGTGTAGGCGTTGGCCAGCTCCAGCACCGTCACCTCGCCCGTGCCCAGGGCGAGGGTGAGGTTGTCAGGCATCTCCGAGCGGATGCCGGACCGCCGGGCGAAGTCGATGGCGACTTGAGGAGTGATGGCCTCGATGAGGCGGACGGACACGGTGTTCTTGGACTTGGTCAGCGCCTGCCTCAGCGTCATGGGCCCCTCGAACCCACTCCGCTCGTAGTTGTGCGGCTTCCACACCTTGCCGGTCCAGGGATCGCGCACCGCCTCGGGGGCGTCGTTGAGCACCGAGACCGGAGTGAACTTCTGACTCTGCAGCGCCGCCGCGTAGAGGAAGGGCTTGAACGCCGAGCCGGGCTGCCGGCGCGCCTGGGTGGCGCGGTTGAACGACGAGCGGGCGAAATCGTAGCCCCCGCTCAGCGCCAGGACCCGGCGGGTGGCGGGATCGATGACCACCAGCGCGCCCTGCACCTCGGGGACCTGGTCCAGCGTCACCTCGATGGGCTTGCCGGCCGCGGGGACCGTCAGGACGCGCGCCCGCACCAGCTGGCCGGGCTTCAGGAGGTCGGAGAGCTTCCCCGGCGCCTGCGTCCACTTGCCCACGCCGCGCGGCCGGGCCCAGGCCACGGTGGAGAAGGCGAGGGTCCCCTGGCGGCCCACGAAGTCGAGCGTGGCGGTCTTCCGGGAATCGTCCACCTGGGTGACGTAGCCCCCCAGGCGCAGCCCCTCCTTGAGTGGAAGGAGCGGGACGGCCCGGACCAGGACCTCGTCCGAGCTGGGTGCGGCCTCGCCCTCGGCGCTGGTCTCCGGCCGCTCCTCCGCGCCCTCGTCCTCGCCCGCGGCCTGCTTCGGCTGGGCCAGGCGGGACAGGTCCGCCAGCAGCGTTCCTTCCTGGCTGCGGCGGCCGGTGTCGGCGAGGCGCTTCTCCAGCAAGCTCCGGAGCTGGGTGAAGCGCTTGCTGTCCAGCTCTCCCAGCGCTCCCTGGTAGCCCATGCGCCGGTCGAGCGTCTCCAGCCCCTCGCGGAGCGCGGTGTCGGCGAGCGCCTGGAGCTTCGGGTCCATGGCGATCTCCACCCGCATCCCGCTGGTGAGGACCGCCGTGTCTCCGTAGCGCGCCACCAGCATCCGGCGGATCTCCTCGACGTAGTACGGGCCCACCGGGGGAACTGGCCGGGGCCCGAGCACCACCTCCGTCTTCAGCGCGGCGTCATGCTCGCGTGCGCCGAGCAGCCCGTGCTTCAGCATCTGATCCACGACGTAGGTCTGCCGCGCCTTCGCCCGGGTCATGCTGGTGACGGGGTTGATGCGCTCCGGCTGCTGGACGACGCCGGCGAGCATGGCCGCCTCGGCGACGCTCAGAGCGGAGGCGTGCTTGCCGAAGTAGTAGAGCGCCGCCTCCTCCACGCCGTAGCGGTTGTGCCCGAAGTAGATCTGATTCAGGTACAGATTGAGGATCTGGTCCTTGCTCAGCGCGCGCTCCATCCGCGGGGCGAGGATCCACTCGCGGATCTTCCGGCTCAGCTTGCGCTCCTGGGAGAGGAGGAGGTTCCGGCAGGCCTGCTGGGTGATGGTGGAGGCCCCGGTGAGGTGTCCGCCCGGAAGAAGCGCCTTGATGCCGGCGCGGACCATGCCGAGGTAGTCCAGGCCCTCGTGGCGGTAGAAGTCCGCGTCCTCCGCGGCGAGGAAGGCGTTGCGCACGTGTGCGGGAAGCGCTGCCGCATCCACCAGCGTGCGTCGCTCGAGGAAGTACTCGGCGCAGACCTTGCCATCGGCGCAGGTGACCTTCGTGACCTGGGGTGGCCGGTAGTCGCGCAGCGCCTCCACCGAGGGCAGCCCGCGGTTGAACCAGAGGAAGACCCCGACCACGGTCCCGACCAGCGCGAGCACGAGCGCACCGAGGAGCAGGAGGAGCCGGCGGAGGACGGACGGTCGAGAGGTGCGGCGGGCCATCGGGACGTGAAAGCTGGAGAGCGTAACACCGGAATGCCTGCCGGTCCGACGCTCCCCCGGGCAGGGGTGAAGCGTCGGACCGGCGTGCAGTCCGGGAGGCGAGCCTACTCCTCGCCGTCGTCCACCTGCGGCGTGTGCGTGTCCTCGACCCCGGCATCGGGCGCCGAGCGGAGCATCGCGGTGCGCTCGCCGTTCACCCGCGCCTTCACGTACTTCGGGGCGAGCAGCGCCGAGCGGGCGTAGGCCTCCCGCGCGCCGTCCAGGTCAGCGGTGCGCTCCCGGGCGAACCCGAGATTGTTGTGCACCACCGCGGCCTCGGGGAGCAGCTCGGCCGAGCGCTCGAGCACCTCGAGCGCCTCCGGATTGCGGCTGGCCCGGAGGTAGGCGAAGCCGAGATTGTTCAGCACCCACCCGTGCGAGGGGTCGATGGTGCGAGCCTGCTCGAGGGAGTGGATGGCCCCGGGGAGATTCCCGGAGCTCAGCTGGGCGCGGCCCAGCGCCTGCCAGGCCTCGACGTTCTGCTCGTCCCGGCCCACCGCGGACCGGGCCAGCGCCTCGGCGGCCTCGACGTTCCCCGCGGCCAGGCGCATCCGCGCCGCCTGCACCAGAGAGACTGCATCCTCGGGGTCGATGCGCCCCAGCCGCTCGTAGGCCTCGGCGGCGAGGGTCAGCTGCTGAGAGGCACGCGCCAGGCGGGCAATCAGCTCGAGCGCGTCGGCGTCCTCGGCATCGTCGGCGAGGGCACGGCGTGCCTCGACCAGCGCACCGGCGGTGTCGCCCTCATCTCGCAGCTTCTCCGCCCGCGCGAGGTGGTCCACACCGGGCGGGCCCGAGCGAGGCAGGGCCAGGGTATCGACCGGGGCGCCGGTGGGCTTCGGCGCCTGGACGATCGGCGGCGCGGGCGCCGGCGTGGCGGCAGGGACCGGCACCTCCACACGGGACACCGGCGGTGACGGCGCAGGGGACTTCTGACAGCCCACCACCAGCGCGGCGGCGAGCGGAACGGCCAGCAGATGCTTCGACATCGACGAGCTCCTCATCGGGACCTCCGACGGTCCCTCGGGAGTCCGGCCACTGCGCCTGCCGTGCCACCGGGTAACCCAGCGGAAAGGGTGGCGGGCGCGGCCAGCCGCCCGCGTGCGGGCGTGTCCTGATGGCGGAAACCGGCTGGATTGAGTCGGTCCTCGCGACCCTCGCCACCAACCCAGCCGGTCTCCGCCGTGATCAGGAGGGCCCCGCGACCTGGTGGTGCGGAGGCCTCCCGGCTGTGCGAGGGTGGCGGGCTCCACCGTGCTCGTCGCCAGCTGGAACATCAACTCGGTGCGCGCCCGGACCGACCGGCTCCTGGGCTGGCTCGAGGCCCGGCGCCCGGACGTCGTCTGCCTCCAGGAATTGAAGTGCACCGACGAGCAGTTCCCGTCCGACCCGGTCCGGGCGCTCGGCTACCACCCGGCGCTGTTCGGACAGAAGAGCTACAACGGGGTGGCGATCCTCGCCCGGAGCGAGCCCGAGCGGCTCGAGCGGGGCTTCCTGGACGGCCAGGACGACGATGCGGCGCGCGTGCTGAGCGCCACCGTCGCCGGTGTCCGGGTGACCTCGGTGTATGCGCCCAACGGGCAGGCGGTCGGCTCGCCCGCGTACCGGCAGAAGCTCGAATGGTACGGCCGGCTCCGCCGCTGGCTCGACGTGCGGCACCGGACCGATCAGCCGCTCCTCCTCTGCGGCGACTTCAACGTGGCGCCGGAAGAGCGCGACGTGTGGGACCCTCGCCTCTGGGAGGGCCAGACCCTCTTCTCGCTCCCGGAACGGGCGGCGCTGAAGCGAGCGGTGGAGTTCGGGCTCGAGGACACCTTCCGGCGGCTCCATCCCGAGCCGGGCCGGTACAGCTGGTGGGACTACCGGATGCTTGGGTTCCAGAAGAACCGGGGCCTGAGGCTGGACCACGTCTACGCCACCGCGCCGCTCGCCACCGCGCTGCAGGCAGCGGGGATCGACCGGGAGGCGCGGAAGGGTCCGCAGCCGTCGGACCACGCGCCGGTCTGGGCGCGGTTCCACCTTGCCGGCGAGCCGGAGCAGCCGTCGGATCGGTTCGGTGAATAGCCCGCCCGCGGGCTGCGTCGAACCGCCGGCCGCGCCGGCCTATGCTCCGGAGCTCGGCCCGGAACGGAGTGTCGGTCATGGTTGCTCGTGCTCTCCCCATCGCGGTGCTTCTGGTGGCGGGCTGTGCCCACGCCCCTGCGGAGACGCTGCCCGCGCCCGACTGGGGCATCGCCCGGGCGAGCACCGTGGACACCTTCGAGATCGGCGGACAGGCGGACCACTGGGGTGTCCGCGTCACCGATGACGAGATCCTCGGAGTCCAGCCGGACTTCGCCCTGGGACGGAGCAACGGAGAGATCCGCGGACGCGCCGCCGGGGTGCCGGTGATCGTGGGCTTCAGCGAGGACGAGGGCGCCGGGGTGTACCGGGGCGCTCCCTTCCAGGTGAAGGTGGAGCGAACGCCGGCCGGTCTCCGGGTGAACGGGATCTTCGGCGGGGCGATCAGCACCTTCGAGCTGTCGGTCGACCGGATCAACGGCCGGGTCGGGACCTGCGGGTGGGACGTGCGCTGGACCGGCAGCTACTACTCCGGAAGCCGCGGCTGCGGGAGCCGCATCGAGCCCGTCTCCGTGTCGCTGCCGGCGACCATGGCCCGCTGGTCGGACGTCGAGGTCGCCGGTGCGCTGGCGATGCTCCTGAACGTCGGCGCGCCGAGGGGGATGGATCGCCTGGTGGACAACTCCGCCGAGTTCCGCAACCCATCGAACGCCGCGCTCGTTCCGTACTACCGGATGGCCTCCGGCGTCCGCTGGGGTGGGACGGTGACTGGCTTCGCTCGGCCCCTCGGCGGATCCGGGGGGGCCTCTCCGAGGATTCCCGCGCAGCGCCGGATGGCGCCGACGCCCACGCCGGCGCGGTAGCGACGGCGGCAGCCGGCCGGCGGCTCTGTCAGGTCGACTCGGGCGAGCCCGCTCCCTCGTCGGGGCCGGAATCGGCCCCGGCCGCATCCGGGGTCTGCGCGCGGGGACGGCGAATGCCGAGGGCCTTCATCTTCTTGTAGAAGTGCCCGCGCTCGAGGTCGAGCAGCCGGGCCGCCTCGGTGGCGTTGTCCCGGGTGAAGGCCAGCGTCCGCAGGATGATCTCCCGCTCGGCGTCGTCCACCAGGTCCCGGAAGGGCTTCTCGCCCACCGGACGGAGCGCGGCGGCGGTCTTCTGCTCTCCGGTGGGGGAGGGCGGAGAACCCTGGCCGCGGACCGGGCGGGGACGGGGAAGCAGCTCGCGCGCCTCGTCTCCCGAGACCTGCGGACCCTCGCAGAGGATGGCCAGCCGCTCCACGAGGTTCCTCAGCTCGCGCACGTTGCCCGGGTAGTCGTGGGCGGAGAGCACCGCCACCGCCTCGGGGGTGAGCCTCAGCGGTCGCCGGCCGTTCCGGTGACAGGCCTCGTCGAGGAAGGCGGAGATGAGGTCCGGGAGGTCTTCCCGGTGCTCGCGAAGCGGCGGGGTACGGATCTGCACCACGGCCAGCCGGTAATAGAGGTCTTCACGGAAGCGGCCCTCGGCGACCTCGGCCTCCAGGTCGCGGTTGGTCGCGGCGACCACCCGCACGTCGACCTTCAGGGTCTCGGTGCCGCCCACCCGCTCGAGCTCGGACTCCTGGAGCACCCGGAGGAGCTTGGCCTGCATGGTGGGGGGCATGTCGCCGACCTCGTCGAGGAACAGCGTCCCGCCCGAGGCCAGCTCGAACTTGCCTCGCCGCAAGGCCAGGGCTCCGGTGAAGGCTCCCTTCTCGTGGCCGAAGAGCTCGCTCTCGATGAGCTCGTGCGGTACCGCGGCGCAGTTCACCCGGACGAAGGGGCCCGAGCCTCGCCGGCTGTTCCGGTGGAGGGCGCGCGCGACCAGCTCCTTGCCGGTGCCGTTCTCGCCGGTGACCAGCACCCGTCCCTCGCTGGGGGCGGCTCTTTGGACGAGGTGGTAGAGCCGCTGCATCGCCGGGCCCTGTCCGACCATCTCGTACCTGCCGCTCTCGGCCCGGAGGGACTCCAGCTCCTCGACCACGTCCTTCAGCTCGAGCGCGTTCCGGAGCGCGACCAGCAGTCGGTCCCGGCCGATCGGCTTCTCCAGGAAGTCCCGGGCGCCGAGCCGGGTGGCCTTGACCGCCGTCTCGATGGTGCCATGCCCGGACATCATCAAGACCGGGAGCCCGGGACGGGCCTGCAGCAGCTGCTCGAGCACGCTGAGGCCGTCCAGGTCCGGCAGCTGCACGTCCAGCAGAATGGCGTCGACAGGGCGGGCGAGCGCCACCTCCAGGCCGAGCTTTCCCGTGCCGGCGAGCTCGGTCTGGTAGCCGGCCAGCTGCAGGGCCTGGCTGAGCGTGAGCAAGATGTTCTTCTCGTCGTCGACGAGGAGGACGCTGTGGGGCATCACCGCACTCCCGGTCGCGGTCGGCGAACCGCAATTTCGCGGCCGCGCAGCCGCGCATCTCTCGAATTTCTTTTGACTGCCATCACAGCATGACGGTACAGCGGACGACAGGGATCGGGCCGCTCAGGGCACGCGGCCACCTTTGGAGGTGTGCGCATGTCCCGCCGTTTCGGTGTGCTGGCGCTGGGAGTCCTGGGGGTTGCGGTTCTCACCGGGTGTCCTCCCACGTATCCGAAGTGCGACTCGGACGAGCAGTGCAAGTCGCACAACGAGGTCTGTGTCAACGGGCAATGCCAGGAGTGCGCCACCGACGCGAACTGCAAGGACGGGTTCGTGTGTCAGGGCAACAAGTGCACCCCCAAGCCCGAGTGCACCAGCGATCAGAACTGCCCGGCGGGCTCCTCCTGCGCCAGCGGCAAGTGCACGCCGAGGTCGTGCACCGCGGATGGCGACTGTGGCCCCGGCGCCCGGTGCAAGAACAACCAGTGCGTCCCCAACACCTGTACCGCGGACACTGACTGCGGCACCGGTGAGACGTGCCAGGCCGGCGTCTGCGCCAAGGCCACCGCCGACAAGTGCAACTGGCAGCCGATCCGCTTCGGGTTCAACGAGAGCACGCTGACCCCCGAGGCCCGGACCCAGCTGAACGACCTCTCGGACTGCATCAAGAAGGGCACGGTGAAGAAGATCGTCATCGAGGGCCACGCCGACGAGCGGGGCACCGAGGAGTACAACCTCCACCTTTCCCAGCGTCGCGCGGCGGCGGTGAAGAAGTACCTGGTGGACCTCGGAGTGGCCCCGGCCAAGGTGGACACCGTGGGCTACGGCGAGAACCGGCCGGCGGTGGACGGCCACAACGAGGACGCCTGGGCCGCGAACCGGCGGGTGGAGTTCCGGCACTAGATGCGGGTCGCACGCGCCGCGCTCTCCATCGGGGCAGCCCTCGCCCTGGGAGCCTGCTTCTACTCGTCCGAGGCAGGGAAGAACCTCGAGACGCGAGTGGACAAGCTGGACAAGGATCTCCGCGCCGAGCAGAAGGCGATGGCGGAGAAGGTGGACCAGCAGCTCCCGCGCATCGACCAGAAGATCGCCGAGGTCACCAAGGCGCTCGACTCGCTGGACCAGGCCTCGCGGAGGAGCGGGGCGGACACCAGCGTCCAGCTGCAGAAGGTGATCGAGGACATCGCGGTGCTGCGGGGCCAGGTCGAGGCCTACACCCACAACCTGGACGCCCTCCAGGACCGGGCGGCGGCGGTGGACAAGAAGTCGCCGGCGGACGACGTGGCGCGCCCCACCGACAAGAAGGAGTTCTTCGCCCTCGCCCAGAGCAAGGCCAAGTCAGGGGACCTCCAGACCGCGCGGGTCCTCTACCTGGACTTCATCCGGAAATGGCCCAAGGACGACCTCGCCGGCGACGCTCACTTCGCGCTGGCCGAGTCGTACTACGCGCAGGACAGCTGCCCCGACGCGCTCCCGGAGTACGGGCAGCTGATCAAGAGCTTCGCCAAGTCGAAATCGGTGCCGCTGGCCTACGTGCGGAGCGGCGACTGCTTCGCCCGGCTGAAGAACCCCGAGGCCGCCCGCCTCGCCTACGAGCAGGTCATCAAGGATTACCCCAGGGCGCCCGAGGCCAAGATGGCCCAGAAGGGCTTGGCGGGACTGAAGAAATCGTCCCCGGCAAAGGGGAAGAAGTAGCCCCGGTGAGCGTTGAGAAAGGGCGCGCTCGCTGTTAAAGGAGCCCGCTTCGCCGCCGGTCCTCCGGGGACATGAGGTCTCTCGGGGCAAGGCGGTCCGACACCCTGGAGTCGTCCGCACCATGAAGCCCGACCTTCACCCGGTCTACCCGCCCTCGCGCATCACCTGCGCCTGCGGAAACGTGATCGAGACCCGCAGCACCCGCGGCTCCTTCCATGTCGAGATCTGCTCGGCCTGCCACCCCTTCTTCACCGGCAAGTACAAGCTGGTGGACACCGAGGGTCGCGTTGAGCGGTTCCGGAAGAAGTACGAGTCGAAGCCCGCGCCTGCCGCGAAGAAGGCTTCCAAGGCGAAGGCCTGACCCTCTCTCGGGTGAGCGAGCGTCCCTACATCGGCGGCCAGGCGGTGCTGGAGGGCGTGATGATGCGCTCTCCGGCGAGCCTGGTCGTCGCCGTTCGCCGGCCGGATGGGCAGATCGCGCTCCGGGAAGAGGCCTGGGAGACGCTCTGGCCGAGGGTGAAGGTTCTCCGCAAGCCGTTCTTCCGGGGCGCGGTGGTGCTGATCGAGTCGGTGTGGAACGGCTTCAGCGCGCTCGCCTTCAGCGCGGAGCAAGCCGAGTCCGGGACCGCCCCCGCCGTCGGGTCGCCGCCCGCCGCGGCCGAGAGCAAGCCCACCTCGGACCTGACGCGCGGGCTGATGCTGGGCATCTCCTTCCTGTTCATGGTGGCCCTGTTCATCGCCGCCCCGCATTTGCTCACCCTGGGGCTGTTCAAGCTCCTCGGGCGTGACCCCAGCCTGAAGGGGATCCTCTTCCACCTGGTGGACGGGGTCTTCCGGATCGCGATCCTCGTCGGCTGGCTCGCGCTGGTGGCGCGGACGAAGGATGCGCAGCGGCTGTTCCAGTACCACGGGGCGGAACACAAGGCGATCTGGACCTACGAGTCGCGTCTGCCGCTCACGGTGGAGAATGCCCGGCGCTTCACGACGCAGCATCCGCGCTGCGGGACGAGCTTCCTGTTCGTGGTGGTGGGCGTGGCGGTGCTGCTGCACATCCTGGCCCTCCCCTTCGTTCCCACCATCTCGGCCGTCGGGGCGCTGCAGACGCTGTTCGTGCTGGTCCTGAAGATCGGGCTCGCCTTCCCGGTCGCGGGCATTGCCTACGAGCTGCAGAAGCGCTCGGCCCGGGCGGACTGCCCCCCGCTGCTGAAGGCGCTGGTGAGCCCGGGACTGTGGTTGCAGCGGATCACCACCATCGAGCCCACCGACGACCAGCTGGAGATCGCGCTTCTGGCTCTGGATCGGGCGCTGGCCCGCGAGGAAGGGCGCCCCCGGGCCGCGGACGGCGTGCAGGTCTACCCGGACTTTGCGGTCGCAGCTGCGGCGTGAGCCGTGGAGGCCACCGTCCGGTCCTGACGCTCAGACCTGTAGCACTCGATCCGAAGTTGCCGGGATCGATCGGTCCGGTAGCGTGTCCCGGGCATGCCCAGCACCGCCCGCGAAGCCCGTCCACTCCCGCCGAGCTCACCCTTTCCGGAGCTGCCTGCGTGGGCGGCGGGTCCAGGCTGGGCGCTGCAGGCGGGTGATTGCCTCGAGCGTCTGACGGCGATTTCCGAGGCCAGCGTGGACCTGGTCTTCGCCGATCCGCCGTACTTCCTGAGCAACGGCGGATTCACCTGCCACTCCGGCCGGCGCGCGCCGGTGGGGAAGGGCTCCTGGGACGCCTCGCGCGGCATCGCTGAGGACCACCGTTTCACCCGGGCGTGGATCGAGGCCTGCGGCCGGGTGCTGAAGCCCACCGGCTCGCTGTGGATCTCCGGCACCCAGCACGTGATCTTCTCCGCCGGCTTCGCGCTCCAGTCGCTGGGCTGGCGGCTCCTGAACACCGTCACCTGGTTCAAGCCCAACGCGAGCCCCAACCTCTCCTGCCGCTACTTCACCCACAGCTCGGAGCTCCTGATCTGGGCCGCGCCTCGCCGTCCGGGACGGCTCCAGCACCACTTCGACTACCCCCGAATGAAGGCCGAGAACGGCGGGAAGCAGATGCGCGACGTGTGGGCGCTCCCGCGGCCGGGCGAGGAGGAGCTGGACGCCGACGGGCAGGGGCGGATCTGGACGCTCACCAGCCCGCGCCAGGAGGAGAAGGCCCACGGCAAGCACCCCACGCAGAAGCCGGTCGCGTTGCTCCGCCGCCTCATCGAGGCGACGGCGCCTGCCGGAGGGCTGGTCCTGGATCCCTTCTCCGGGAGCGGGACCACCGGGGTCGCTGCGCTCCGGCTCGGGCGTCGGTTCCTCGGCATCGAGCAGGACCCTACCTGGCTCGCGCTCTCCCGGGCGCGGCTGGAGGCCGAGTCGGACGGCGCCGCACCGCGGGTGGGAGAGTCGTTCGGCCCGCGACGCAGCCGGGCACGGGGGTGACCGCCGGATGGAGCTGACTGCGCTCGAGCGGGCTGTCCTGGACAGGCTCTTCGCGGGGGACCACCCCAGCTTCCCCGCGCTCCGCGCGCAGCTGGACCGGGTCCGGGTGCTGGAGAGGACCTTCAGCCCGGTCGGGTTCTTCTCCGACCTGATGGTCCCGCAGGACGTGCCCCCCGCGACACTGTCGAAGGACGCCGTGTGGTTCGGGGACGTCCTCGCCGACTTCGAGGGTCTGGCACATGGGGCCAGCTTCGTCGTCCGGATCGCCGAGGGTCGGCTGGAGATGCTCGAGGGCTCCACGGCGGACGAGCCCTGGCCTTCGGAGGACACGCCCTTCCGTCTGCGCTACGAGTCCGAGCCGCGGCAGCTCGACGCGCTCGGCTGAGGAATCCGGGTCGGGCCGGCGCCCGTCCCCGGGAGAATCTCGACGCTCACGGCCTCAGGCGTTCTTCCGGAGCAGCGCCTCCACCCCCGCGGCCGCGATGACGTGGTACCGCGGCCGGTAGCGGCGCGCGCAGGCATCGGCGACCGGCCGGGTCCCTGGACCGGCGATCAGCGCGGAGTAGAGCGGCTTGAGGTACTTCATCCGCCCCACCTCGCCGAGCAGCTCCTCGGCGCGGCGCACCGCCGGCACGTGCCCGCTGCGGATCGCCACCGTCAGCCAGGCAACGAGCACCTCGGGGTTCGCCGCCCGGGTGAGATGAAACCGCTCCTCGAGCTCGGTCATCAGCTCTGACGGCGACGGTCGCGGCAGGTGGTTCAGGTAGACCTGCCATTCCCAGGGAGACCAGTCCTTCGCCCCCGGCGGCGGCACCTGCGCCTTCAGCGCCTCCACCCGCTCGAGCCGGCTGCTCCGGGCCACCGGCGCTCCGGGAGGCACGCCCTCTCCGTCGACCCACCGGGGCGCGTCCACCGCCTCCAGCGCGCCGGGGAGCGCTTTGCGGACCAGATCCAGCAGCTCCTCCGTGGTGACCGACTGGAAGCGGAAGGCCTCCATGTAGCGGCGGAGGAACCCGTCGAACGCCGGACGCCCCACCGCGTCCTCCAGCGCGCGCAGGAACAGGAAACCCTTCTCGTAGGGGACCTGGCTGAAGGCATCGTCCGGGTCCACGCCCTGGAGCCTGGTCCGGAGCCGGGTGAGCTGCGGGCGGTCCCGGAAGTTCGCCACCGCCTCGTCCAGCGCCTGCCGGCCGACCGCGGCGTGAAGCGCCACCATCTCCGGGCCCTCGAGCACCTCGAGGATGCGCCGCTCGGCGAAGACGGTGAACCCCTCGTTCAGCCAGAAGTCCTCGGCGCTGGCGTTGGAGACGAGGTTTCCGGTCCAGCTGTGGGACAGCTCGTGCGCCACCACGCTCACCAGCGACCGGTCGCCGGTGAGGACGGTGGGAGTCAGGAAGGTGAGGCGCGGGTTCTCCATCCCCCCGTAGGGGAACGACGGCGGGAGGACCAGGAGGTCGAAGCGCCCCCAGGGGTAGGGACCGAAGAGCGCCTCGGCCGAGGTGAGCATCCGGTCCACGGCCACGAACTCGTGCGCGGCCCGGTCGACGACCGAGGGCTCGGCCCACACCCGGCTCCGGGGGCCGAGGTCGCGGGACGCGAGATCCCCCACGGCGAAGGCGAAGAGGTAGGGCGGGATGGGCTCGTCCATCCGGTATCGCTCGACCGCTCGATCTCCCCGGGCCTCGCGGTCGACGAACGCCGCCGCCATCAGGGCCCGGAGCGTCGCCGGCACGGTGAGCTCCGCCTCGTAGGTGATGCGGAGGCGCGGCGTGTCCTGGAGCGGCACCACCGAGCGGGCGTGGATCGCCTGACACTGGCTGTAGAGGAATGGCGCCTTCCCCCCGGCGGTCTGCTCCGGCTCGAGCCACTGCAGGGCCGAGGCGCTGGCAGCGGTCCGGTAGCGGACGACGCAGGTGTCGACGCCCGGCGGCAGCTCGATCCGGAGCCGCTCGCCGAGGATGGGCTCCGAGGGACCCAGGTCGAAGCGCAGCGCGCGACCGTCCACGGTGGTCACCGACTCGATGGAGAGCCCCCGGCTGTCGAGGTCCACCGGCGAGCCGCCGCGATCGAAGCGCAGGGTCGCCGTCCCCCCGAGCGCTCTCCCCGCGAAGTCCACCTCGGCCTTCCAGGAGAGGTGTTTCTGGTGCGGCTGCTCCACGTCGGCGTGGCTGTGCGGGTCCAGTCGGGCCATCGTCGGTGCGCTCCCTCTCACTCGCGGGCGTCGCCGCGCACCGGGATGCCGGCGAGGGCCAGCACCCGGAGCGCGTTGGTGCTCTGCACCACTCCTTGGCGGAGGGTGTAGTCGAATCGCATCCGGCCGTCCTCCAGGACGTCCTGGAAATGCACCGGGGCCAGCGTGCTCCCGGGGACCCGTGCCAGCTCGGCCAGCGAGAGGTCGTGGGTGGTCACCGCACCGATGCATCCGGTCTGCACCAGCAGATGCAGCACCTCCTCGGACGCCAGCCGGCGCTCGCGGGTGTTGGTGCCGAGCAGCATCTCGTCCACCAGGACCAGCGAGGACCGGGGGTGCGCCCCGGCGCCCTCCAGCACCTGCTTCAGCCGTCGCACCTCGGCGTAGAAGAACGACACGCCCTGCTCCAGCGAGTCCTGCACGCGCATGCTGGTCCAGGTGTGGAGGGCCGAGAGCGAGAGCCGACGCGCCGAGACCGGGCCTCCGGCGAGCGCGATCACCGCGTTGAGCCCGATCGCCCGGAGCAGGGTGGACTTCCCGGACATGTTCGAGCCGGTCACCAGGAGCAGCCGGCCCGGGCCTTCCAGCGAGACGTCGTTGGGGACGGCGTCGTCGAGGAGGGGGTGGGAAAGCCGCTCGGCCACGTAGCGCGGCCCTTCCTCGGTCACCACCGGCATCGTCAGGTCCGGCCGGTCATGCAGGTAGCCGCCGAGGCAGGAGAGCGCCTCGACGTCGGCCAGCCGATCCAGCCATCCGGCCACCTCGCGGCCGTTCTTCCGCCGCCAGTCGTCCAGGCGGAAGAAGACGTGGAGGTCCCAGAGGGTGAGCACGTTCACCACCACCTGCAGCTGGTTCCGGCGCTGCTCGGCCAGCGACGCGAGGCGGGCCAGCTGGCGCATCGCCAGGCTCGGCGCGACCGCCCGCTCGGTGCCGCGGGCGAGGGCGCGGAGCTCGGCCGAGGTGAAGGGCTCCAGCTCCAGTCGGGAGAGGGCGCGGGCGAGCCGGTCTGCCCCGCGCTGGCCCAGCTCGAGCCCCTCGAAGCTCCGGACGATGCCCCGGCGAGCGCGGAGCAGCATCGCGGCGGGGATCAGCAGGAAGAGCCAGGGCAGCTCCCCCGGCAGGAGATCCATCGCTGCCCCGGCCACGATGGCCACCCAGAGCAGCGGTACCACCGCGGCGAGCGGCCGCATCCACCGCACCTCGTCCATCGAGGTCGGTGACTCGGCCCAGGTGATGAAGGACCGCGGCGAGACGCGGGCGTTGCCCCCCAGGCGGCCCTCCACCGCGAGGTCACGGCGGAAGTCGGGGCGGGTCGCCAGCTCCTTGACCTGCGACTGGCGATGCCGGACCTCCTCCGGGGTTGCAGGGCTCGACAGCCAGTCCGCCAGCCGCTGCTCGCCATGGGCGGTCGCGGCCTCGTCGAGAAGCTGGAACAGCGAGCCGTGGCCGAACACGTCGAGGTCGAGTGCGTAGGGGTGCTCGGCGAGCTGCTCGAGCGGCGGCCCCCCGGGCGGATGCGTGTGCCACGCCCCGCTCAGCCGGTCCTCGCCCCGCTGGTGGTGAGCCGCCACGGCCCGGGCGCGGGCCTCGGCCTGCAGCAGCCGCCCGTGCCACAGGGCGAGCCCGGCGTAGGCCAGGGCCGCACCGAGCGCCGGGAGGTATCCCCAGGTCGGCAGGCGGTGAAAGATGGTGAGGAGGAGGAGCGCGGCGGCGGCGAGAAAGGCCACCACCCGAGCGTTGGCCACGCCTCCCATGCGCCGGTCGAGCGCGGCAGCCACGGCCTCGGCCTGGACGCGCTCCTCACGGTGACGCTGGGCCGCCTGGGGCCTGCTCTCGGGAAAGGTTGGCACGGGGCGAGGGAGACTGCCACCGTGGGAGGGCTGGCGGCGAGCCCTCTCGCGCCCGTGCCTGGCTGCGCTTTTCTCCGCGGCTGCTACTTCTCGGCGGCGGCGATCTTCCGGAGCGCCTTCTGGTCCCGGACGCAGAGGATGCGGCCCACGTTCCCGAGCATTCCGTCACGCTTCATCTCGTTGATGAGCGTGGACACGAAGGAGCGCGAGGCGCCGACCAGGTCCGCCAGGTCCTGCTGGGTGATGCCGCGGAGGTCGGTCTCGCCGCCGTGCGGGCACCGCTCCCCGTGGGCCTCGGCCAGGGTGAGCAAGGTGTCGGCCAGGCGCGCCGGGACCTCCTTGAAGGTCAGTCCGAGAACCCGCTTCCGCAGCGAGCGGACCCGCTCGGCGTAGGCGCGCACCACGTCCACCGCCAGGGTGGGGCGGGCCTCGAGCTGAGCGCGGAAGTCACGCCCCTCGATGCTCCACACCTCTGCCTCGCCGGCCGCCACCGCCAGCTCCTCGACGGGCGTGCCTTCCGGACGGAAGAGCTCGCCGAAGAGGTCGCCGGGACGGAGGATGGACACCACCGACCGCTGGCTGTTCCGTCCGAGCCGCATGAGGCGGACGCGGCCGGTCTTGAGCAGGTACACGCGGTCGCTCGCGTCGCCGGGCCGGTAGATGACGGCGTTGTGCGGGAAGGTCTCGACCTTGAAGTACCCCTTGAAGTCGATCGACTCCTGGGGCGCCGTCACCTTGTTGGGGGTGACCAGCATCCCCGAGGACGTGGTCTGCAGCGGGGGGACGACGTTCGATCCGATGGGGCCGAGGGGGCGGTTGTAGCCGTGCATGGAAAGGTCCTCTTCGGGATGACGTGTGCGAGAACTCATTCCAAGACGCGTGCCGTGCTCCGAGGTCGGTACGACTCAGTGCAAAACATCAGAAGTTCGACAGCTTGGGGTGCGCCAGGACAGGTCCAGCGAGGCCCGTTGGACAGTGGATTGAACGAGTCGTTTGAACGTTCTGGAGTGGACTAAACGAAACGTTCAATGACGGGTGCTACCGTCCCTCAACAGACAGTTACCGTCAACTAACAGTCTTCAGAGGGGGCTTCACGGAACGTGCAGCCCCGTACTTGGCGAGCTTGCGCTCGAGGGTGGGCCGGCTGATTCCCAGCATCTGGCAGGTGCGGCCCTTGTGTCCGTGGGTCAGCACGAGCGCCCGCTCGATGAGCTGCCGCTCGGCCTCCTCGAGGGTCGGCAGTGGGGCGCCCGTGGGCACGAGCCAGGCGAGGGCGCCAGTCTGCTCCCCGGGGGCGGTGGCCTCGTCCCGAGGCAGGCTTTCCGCCAGGAGCACCTCCCCGGGCGAGAGGACGACGGCCCGGGTGAGGACGTTCTCCAGCTCGCGGACGTTCCCTCTCCACGGGAGCCTCACCAGTGCCTCCATCACCTCCCCGGGGACCCGGGTCACCCGCTTGTGGACCCGGCCATTGATGCGCTCCAGGAGGCTCTTCACCAGCAGGGGGATGTCCTCCCGGCGCTCGCGGAGCGGCGGCACGTGGAGGGCGATGACCTGGAGCCGCTGGTAGAGATCCTCGCGGAAGCGGCCGGACTTCGCTTCCTCGGCCAGGTCGCGGTGCGTGGCGGCGATGACTCGGGCCTGGAGGGTGAGGCGCTTGGTGCCGCCCACCCGCTCGAACTCACGTTCCTGGAGGACGCGGAGCAGCTTGGCCTGGAGCTGGGGTGAGAGGTCGCCGATCTCGTCGAGGAAGACGGTCCCGTCGTCGGCCACCTCGAACTTGCCGGGCTTGCTGGTGGCGGCGCCGGTGAACGCGCCGCGCTCGTGCCCGAACAGCTCGGATTCGAGCAGGGTCTCCACGATGGCCGAGCAGTTGATGCCCACGAACGGCCGCGGCTCGTCGAAGGAGTAGTTGTGGATGACGCGGGCCACCAGCTCCTTGCCGGTCCCGGACTCGCCAGTGACCAGCACCGTGGCCCGGGGAGCGGCGGCCACCTTGCCGATCTCCTTCACCAGCTTCTGCATCACCGGGGTCTGGCCCACCAGGTCCCCCAGGCGGGCCGGCGCGGTGTCGAGCTCGGCGCTTGCTGCGCGGCGGCTGAGCTGCCGCACGCTGAGGGCGCGGTTGATGACCAGGTCCAGCGCGGCGGGATCGGAGAAGGGCTTGTGGATGTAGTCGAACGCCCCGAGCTTCATCGCGCGGATGGTGCTCTCCATGTCGTGGTAGGCGGTGACCAGGACGATGGGCGCATCGCCGCAGACGGACTTCATCTCCTCGATGAGGTCGAGGCCGCTGCGATCGGGGAGCATCATGTCCAGCACCACCAGCGACGGGGCGGACTCTCGCGCCTTCTGCAGGCCCGCGGCCGCGGTGGTCGCGGTGACGACCTGGAACCGCGGCTGCCCGTCCCTCTCCGCGTCCTCGAAGTGGAGGGTGAGCGACTCGAGCAGTGAGACGTCGTCATCGACCAGGAGGAGCGTGTCCACGGTCAGGCGGCCCTCGCGAAGTCGAGGCGAAAGAAGACCCCGCGGGCAGGCGGCGGGGCGGTCACGGCGGTCACCTCTCCTCCCTGTTGCTGGAGAACCCGGCGGAGCGCGGCCAGGGACAGGCCCGCCCCCCGCGCCAGACGGGAGCCGAAGGGCTCGAACACCCGCTCCTGATCACCGGCCTCGAGCGCGGCGTGCTCGTCGAGCAGCTCGACCTCCACGCCCCGCTCCGAGACCCGCAGGGTGACCAGCAGTGGCTGCCCCTCGCCGAGGCTGGCGGCCACGTTGAGCAGCAGCTGGGCCAGGACTGGACGGAGGCGAACGCCGTCGGACCGCACCCGGGGCAGTCCCTCGGCGCCCACCAGCTCGAGGCGAATGCTGCGCTCGGCGAGATCGTGCTCGATGAGGCCGCTGGACTCCTGGATCAGGTCGGGGAGCGACCAGGTGTCCACCGAGAGTGGAGCCTCGCGGCCATACTCGCTCAGCATCCACAGCATTCGCTCGAGGGTGCGGATCTCCCGGAGGGCAATGGTCAGCCGGCGCTGGTCCCGCGCCGAGAGGTTCTCGTTCCGGGCGAGCGTCTGCACGGCCATCTTGACGCTGGAGAGCGGGTTGCGGAGCTCGTGGCTGAGCGAGCTGGACAGCCGGGAGATCTGTAGCGGCGGCGCGCCCTCGAGGACCGCACCGAGGTCGTGCACCCGCGCCTCGACCACGTTTCCGGTGGTCTTCATTCCCACCCGGAGCCAGCGAGGCGTGCTGGTGGGACTGGCCACGCTGCGGACGAATTCCACCGCACCGCCCTGGCGTGCGCGGGCGTCGAGAGAGCGCGCGCTCCCCGAATCGAGGCCGAGCGCGAGCGCCACCGGCATGCCAGGCACGGGCGGCGGGCAGCCGGGGAGCGCGCCGTCGCCGTCGAGCAGCGACAGCTCCTCATCCCAGCGAATGTGGAGCGGCAGGCTCCACGCCGGATCGGCCATCGGAATTGCCAGCTTAGTCCCCCCCGTGCACACATGCTCGGCCTGGAGCGGCACCCGGTTACAGTGCTGTCCGCATGGAAGGCCGCCTGCTGGTCAAGGATTGCACGCTGCTGGACCGTGGGGCCCTGCACCTGCACCGCGCGGTGGTGGTGGAGGGCGGGATGGTGGCCCGGGTCTCGCCGGACGGGAACGAGCCGGTGCGCCCAGGCGACTGGGCCATCGGGGCCGGCGGGCGGCTCCTCGTGCCGGGACGCGTGGACGGACATGCCCGTCTGGGTCACGTGCCGGGCGCGCGTCGGGCGCCGACCCCCTCGGAATCGTCCGCGGTCGCCGCGGCGGGGATCGCGCTGGGGCTCCGCGCGGGGGTGACCACGTTCCTCGATCAGGTGGAGGGCGCAGACGACGGGGCCGCGGCGCTGGCCGGGAGGCTGTCCGCGGCCAGAGGCCTGGGGGCCAGGCTGGTGTCCTCGCTCGCCGCCGAGGGGCGGCACGCCATCGCCACCCACGAGCTGAACGCGGAAGCGGCGCGAAGCACCGCCGAGCACCCGCTGGTGCGGGCAGGCCTCGGCTTCGCGAGCTGCCTCACCGCTTCCGACGAGCTGCTCCGCGCGGTGAGGCGGGATGCCGAGGCGCTCCGGGCTCCGGTGCACCTGCGCCTGGCAGAGACGAGCGCCGAGCTTGCCGAGCATTTCGAGCAGCACCGGATGCGCATGGTCGAGCGGCTCGACCGGCACGCGCTCCTCGGCGCCACCACGGTGGCGGCGCACGCACGGGCCGTCGATGGGGCCGAGGCCCGGCGGCTGGCGGAGACGGCGGTGCTGGTGGCCTGGAGCCCGCTGGCGGACCTCCTGGGCGAGCAGCACGGGTTCGAGTCGGTGTGGCAGCCGGCGCATCGGGTGGTGCTGGCCAGCGCCGGGGTGGGGGACCTCCGCGAGCAGTGGACCGCCGGACGCATTCTCGCCCACCGCGCCGCGCGCCTCGGGCGGCTGTGGGCCAGGGAACGGGTGCCCGAGGTGCTGGGCGACGGGCCGGCCCGATTCCTCGAGCGCATCTTCCGCCGCCCGGCGGGTCGCATCATTCCGGGCGCGATGGCGGATCTGGTCCTGGTGGACCTCTTCCCGGACCGGGAGGATCCGATCGAGGTCCTCGCGGCCTCCATGCGCGCCCCGGTGTCCTGGACGGTGGTGAACGGGCGGGTGGTGGTCCGCGAGGGCCAGCTGCTCGGGAGCGAGCTGCTGCCCTTGATGGCCGATGCCGCCGCAGCCCGCCGCGCGGTGGCATGAGCGCCGGGGCGCGGGTGCTGCTCGCCCGGGCGCTGGAACGGCGCGCGCCGCTGCGTGAGGACGGGCGCACCACTGCCTTCCGCTGGCTCAACGGCGAGGCAGATGGGGTTCCCGGCCTCACCCTGGACGTCTTCGGCGACGCGGGCGTGCTGAGCACCTACGACGGGCGGGATCCGAGGCGCGTCGCGGAGGCGGCGAGCGAGCTGCTACCCCTCCGGACCGTCTACTGGAAGGCGCGACCCCGCGAGGCGGGCATCCTGCGAGGCGAGGAACGCGCGGCTCGCGCGCCCGCGCTCCCCCTCCTCGGAGAGCCGGTGGAGGCGGTCGACGCGCGCGAGGAGGGCATGGTCTTCCGCATCCGCCCGGGGGGGGGCCTGGCGGTGGGCCTCTACCTGGACATGCGCCAGGCGCGGAGCTGGGTGCGGTCTCACGCGCGGGGGGCCACGCTGCTCAACTGCTTCGCCTACACCGGGGCCTTCTCCATCGCCGCCCGCGCGGGGGGCGCGGCCCGCGCGGTGGACGTCGACCTCAGCCGGCGCTCGCTGGCCTGGGGCGAGGAGAACGCCCGGCTCAACGGGCAGGATCCGCCCCCGTCGGACCGGCTCGCCGGCGACGTGTTCGACTGGATCCGCCGGCTCGGCAAGCGTGGCGAGCGCTTCGAGGCGGTGGTGCTCGATCCACCCGGGTTCGCGCGGGGGAAGGAGGGCAGCTTCTCCGCCTCGCGGGACTGGCCGGAGCTGGTGGCCCGGGCGGCTCCCCTGGTCGCTCCGCGCGGCTGGCTCCTCGCCGCGTGCAACGTGGCGGCGCTTCCCGCGCGGCGGTTCGAGGCGGCGCTGGCGGAGGGTGTGCGACGGGCGGGGCGGACGGCGGAGGAGGTGGCCCGCCCCGACGCCTCCCCGGTCGATTTCCCGGCGCCCCGCGGGGAGGAGCCGCCCCTCAAGGTCCGGGTCCTGAGGCTCGGGGTGGTAACCTCCCGGCGTTGACCCGAGAGCTTGCTGCGCAGCGCACCGGCGGACTCCGCTTCGGCAAGTACGTCCTGCTCGACCGGCTGGCGGTGGGCGGGATGGCGGAGATCTTCCTCGCCCGGCAGGAGGGGCTGGAGGGCTTCGAGAAGACGGTGGTCATCAAGCGGATCCGTCCGCACCTGTCGAAGCAGAAGAGCTTCGTGCAGATGTTCCTCGACGAGGCCCGGCTGGCAGCGCAGCTCAACCACCCCAACATCGTGCAGATCCACGAGCTGGGGCAGGTCGACGACAGCTACTTCATCGCCATGGAGTACGTGTTCGGCCGGGACATGGCGCGGATCATCCCCAAGGCCGAGAAGATGGGGATCGCCTTCCCCGCGGTCTACGCGCTGAAGATCGCCTCCAGCGTCTGCGAAGGCCTCCACTACGCGCACGAGCGCAGCGACGCCTGGGGGAACCCGCTGCACATCGTGCACCGCGACGTCACTCCGGAGAACGTCTTCGTCTCCTTCGACGGGACGGTGAAGATCCTCGACTTCGGCATCGCCAAGGCGCGGGGCCAGACCGGCCAGACCACCGCCGGGGAGATCAAGGGCAAGCTGAGCTTCATGAGCCCGGAGCAGGCGCTGGGAAAGCCCCTCGATTGCCGGAGCGACATCTTCTCCCTCGGGGTGGTGCTCTACGAGTGGCTCACCGGCTTCCGCCTGTTCACCGGCGACTCCGAGGTGGCGGTTCTCCGGAGCATCAGCGAGGGGAAGATCTACGGCCCGAGCTACTTCAAGCCGGACATCCCGCCCGAGGTGGAGGCGGTGGTGATGCGGGCTCTGGAGAAGGACCGGGACCGGCGCTATCCCAGCGCGTGGGAGATGCAGCGGGACCTGGACCACCTGCTCGCGGAGAGCGACTTCCGCCCCTCGAGCATGCACCTCGCCAACTTCCTGAAGCAGCTGTTCTCCGACGAGCTGGAGGCGGAGCGGGCGCGGCTGACCCGGGCGTCGGACACCCTTGCCGGCGACGGCGAGGCGCGGCGTGCCGGCAAGGCGCTCCGGCTCCACCTGGACGACGCGGATCGCAAGGCGCTGCAGACGGTGGCGGAGCGCAACGGGCTCACGCTCGAGGAGCTGGCGCGGGACGTGCTCCGCGACTGGCTGAAGTACCGCTGATGCCGAGGGTTCGGCTCACCCTGGAGTACGACGGCACGGACTTCGTCGGATGGCAGCGACAGCCGAACGGGCGCAGCGTGCAGGAGGTCCTCGAGGCAGCGCTGGCGGAGCTGCTGGGGGCGCCGGTGCCCACCGCGGCGGCGGGACGGACCGATGCCGGGGTGCACGCGCTCGGGCAGGTGGTGGCCCTCGATTCGCCGCGCGCGCTGCCGGCGCAGGCGTACGTCCGGGGACTCTCGGCGCTCCTGCCGGGGGACGTGGCGGTGGTGGGGGCCGACGAGGTGCCCGACGACTTCGATCCCCGGCGCTGGGCGACCGGGAAGCGCTACCGCTACCTCATCTCCAGGCGGCCGGTCCGTGCCCCACTGCTGAGGCGGACGCACTGGGAAATCTTCAGCTCGCTGGACGTCGAGGCGATGCAGACCGCATCCACCTCGCTCATCGGAACGCATGACTTCACGAGCTTCCGGGCTGCCGATTGCGAGGCGCCCCATCCACGCCGCACCCTCCGGGAGCTGGAGGTGCAGACCGTCGGTGCGATCCTGCGGATCGAGGTGGAGGGGACGGCCTTCCTGAAGCACATGGTGCGCAACATCGTGGGCTCTCTGGTCGAAATCGGCCGCGGGCGGCGTACCTCGGCCTGGATCGGAGACGTGCTCAGGGCGAGGAACCGGACGCTGGCGGGACCGACCGCACCGGCGCACGGGCTCACGCTGGTCGAGGTCACCTATGGCCCCGGACCGCGCGCCGGCAGCGCTGGAGAACCGGGGCCACGGAGCTAGTCGCGGGCTGCGCGAGCCTCCACGCCGTGAAGTGAGCGTCATCTGGACGCGGTCAGCGCGACCACATCCACTGCCGAGCCCCGGGCCAGGGTGTAGCCCGCTCCGCCGTGCCCGTAGTGGTGAATGACGCGGCCCACCCGCTCCACGCGGACCTCGGGACGCACGGGGCGCAGGCCGACCGAGTCGCGGAGCACTCGCCCGTGATGGAATCCAGCCTTCCGAGCCCGCTCGAGGAAGCCGGCCCGGAGCGCCGGGTCCGCCGGTGGGATGGCGTCGCCCTCGACGGGAATGGCGCAGCCGCCGATGACTACCTCGGCCCGGCGGGGAATCACGTACAGCATCGCGGAGAGGTCCCGCTCGTCGCCGTACATCGCTCGCAGATCCACCTCACCCGGCTCGACGAGGACCGTCTGGCCGAGCAGCGCCCGGAGCGTGGTGTCGTCGGTGAGCCGCCGGGCGCCGATGCCGGTGCAGTTCACCACCAGGTCACCCGGAACGTCCTCCAGCCGATCGACCCGGCTGACCTCGATGGGTCGCTCCAGCCGCGACTCGAGCCACCGGAGATGGAGCGCGGGCTCCGCTCGTGGCGCCTCGAACTCCCAGGCGAGCCGAGCCCCGCTCGGCTGCAGCCCCTCGATGAGCCGGAGCCCCTCGATCGCCTCTGCCCACCACGGACGACGCGCGTCGGCGGCGCACTCCCGGACCGTGATCACGTCCACCCCCGCCTCGGGCACGTCCCGGGCGAGTGAGAGGAGCCAGGCGCGCGTCGCCCGGGCCCAGCGGTTCACCGCCTCGGGGGGCCCGACCGCGAATGGGTACCACACCGCTCCGGCCGCAGCGGAGGTCGTGCGCTCCGGCCGCTCGGCGCTGACCACCCGGACCCGGTGCCCGGCCTCCTGGAGCGCGATGGCGGTGCTCAGGCCCACCACGCCGGCGCCGACGACGACGATCTCACTCATGGCCCGGCCAGGTTGGATGCCGCCCCCCCAACCCCGCTCACCGGAGGCGGCGGAAATGGAGCGGCTTCTCCAGACTCTCGCTGTAGATGACCAGCTCGCCGCCGACGATCTCCACCCGGTTCGAATTCTGGAGCGCCACCAGGAAGGCCCGCTCCTGGGCGTCGATCTCCGGGGTGCACGCCATGCGGGTGGTCTGCAGCGGGCCCACCTTGATCGTTCCCTCGCCGAGGTCGGCGCCGCCGCCGTAGCGATTACACGAGGCGCTGCCCGAGATCCGGCCGGGATCGAGGAAGCTCAGCGTCGGTCGCCGATCCGGGAGCACGGGGGTTCCACCGAGATCGTTCAGCTCCCATTCCGAGCCGATGAGGTACTGCGCGCCGGGAACCATCTTCTCCGTCGTCGGAGGCGGCGCGGACGAGGCGCAACCCATGACCAGCACCGCGATGCCGGCCCCGACCCAGGAGAGATCTCTCACGAGGGAACCTCCACTTCGCCCAGCCTAGCCCGACGAGGATGCAGCTTGCTCGCTCGGTTGCGCAGGTCCTGCGCTGCCTTCCGGGCGAGCATGCAGCGTTCTCGCAGCGTGACCTGAATGTCGCGTTGGATTCCGGCGGCCATGGTCTACGGTGCCGGAATTGCATCAGTTTCCACCGTGATGCACGCAGGAGTGAGCCCATGACCGTCTCCATCCCTGGCCCCCTTCACGAGTACTGGCTCGACGCGTGGCAGCGGTCGATCCTCGTCCTCGACACACTCCGTCAGCGCGGGAACCGCTACCTCGAGCAGAGAAAGAAGGAAGCTCCTCACGTGCTGGAGTTCGAGTCGGAGCTCATCCGCGATGGGCGGACGATGCCCCGGCCCACCAACTACCTGCTGGTGCAGATCGTCCCTCGCCAGGGGACGCGGATCGATCCCACCAAGCCTCCATTCGTGGTGGTGGATCCGCGCGCAGGCCACGGCCCCGGCATCGGCGGGATGAAGCACGACAGCGAGATCGGCGCCGCGCTCGCCGCCGGACACGCCTGTTACTTCATCGGCTTCCTGCCCGACCCCGTCCCCGGCCAGACGGTGGAGGACGTCTGCCTCACCGAGGCGGCCTTTCTCGAGGAGGTCATCGCCCGCCATCCGAAGGCAGATGGGAAGCCGGTGGTCATCGCCAACTGCCAGGCCGGCTGGCAGATCATGATGATGGCCGCGCTCCGCCCGGAGCTCACCGGACCCATCCTCCTCGCCGGCTCGCCGCTCTCGTACTGGGCCGGGGTCCGGGGGAAGAACCCGCTGCGCTATCTCGGCGGACTGCTCGGGGGGACCTGGCTCACCGCACTGGCCGGCGACGTGGGCGCAGGAATCTTCGACGGCGCACACCTGATCGCCAACTTCGAGTCGCTCAACCCAGCGAACACCTACTGGAAGAAGATCTACAACCTCTACTCGAAGGTCGACACCGAGGCGCCTCGGTACCTGGACTTCGAGACCTGGTGGGGGACCCCGGTCCTCCTGGATGCCGGCGAGATGCAGTGGATCGCCGACAACCTGTTCGTGGGGAACAAGCTCGCCACCGGCGGACTGAGCGCCTCGGACGGTACGCGCATCGACCTGCGCAACGTGAAGGGGCCGATCGTCGTCTTCTGCTCCTGGGGCGACGACATCACCCCGCCGCAGCAGGCGCTGGGATGGCTCACCGACCTCTACGACGACGAGAAGGAGATCGTCGCCGCTGGCCAGACCATCGTCTACACGATGCACGACACCGTCGGTCACCTGGGGATCTTCGTCTCCGGAAAGGTGGCGACGAAGGAGCACCGCGAGTTCGCGAGCTGCATGGAACTCATCGACCTGCTCCCCCCGGGCCTGTACGAGGCGGTGATCACCGAGGTGGACGAAGGCACCGAGCACCCGGACCTGGTGAACGGAAAGTATCTCTTCCGGCTCGAGAGCCGGACCCTGGACGACATCCGCGAGCTGGGCCAGAACCCGCCGGAGGACGAGCGCCGCTTCGCCACGGTCGCCAAGGTCTCCGAGGTGAACCGCAGCCTGTACCGGACCTTCGCCGGGCCAGTGGTCCGGACCGTGTTCCAGGAGCCGGTGGCGAAGCTCATCCGGCGGCTGCATCCGCATCGGCTCCGGTTCTCGGTGCTCTCCGACCGGAATCCCTTCATGTGGCCGGTGAAGCTGCTCGCCCCTGCGGTGAGCGCCAACAGAAAGCCCGTCTCCCCGAAGAACCCGCTCCTCTCAGTGGAAAAGGCAGTGTCGTCTTGGGTCGCCAGCAGCCTGGACGCAGCCGGTGCGATGCGCGATGCGATGACCGAGGCCGTCTTCCTCGGCGTCTACGGGCTGCCCGCCGTCCAGGCGGCGGTCGGTCTCGGCCCGGAGGTGAAGGACCGGACGCACGCCGAGCGAGACCTCTCCCGGGAGCTGCTCCGAGAGAAGAGCCGTGCCGAGCTGGAGACCCGCTACGTGGCTGGCGGGACGCCGGAGGCGATGGCGCGGGCGCTGATCTACGTCCGGCTGCCCGAGGGCAGCGTCGACGAGAGAGGCTTCTGGATGATCATGGCTCTTCGGGACGCCCGGCCAGCCGAGGAGCGGCGGTCCCTCGCAGAGCTGAAGGCAATCGTGAAGGAGCAGTTCCTGCTGGTGACCCTGGACGAGGAGAGGGCCATCGACACCCTCCCGGCGCTGCTCCCCCGGAGCGTCGAGAAACGGCGCGCGGCGCTGGATGCGCTGCGCCGGATACTCATCGCCCGGGGATCGCTCTCCGAGGAGGCCCGGTCGCGACTGCAGCGCGTCGAGAGATTGTTCGACCTCAAGAGCGACAAGGCCGGGCCGGAGCAGCAGCTGCAGGCCTGAAGCACGGGCGTCACGGTTGAGCGAGGCCGCTTCGTCCGCCAGGCGGCCTCCACGCTCAGAAGACGACCTTGAGCAGGCGCATCACCAGCTCCTCCGGGGAGAAGATGGTGAGGGTGAGCGGCAGAAGCGGCAGCGCGGTGACCACCACCAGCCGCGAGATGTCCTGGAGCCCGAACGGCACGACGTTCATCTCCCGGATGATCGAGTAGCTGCCCTCGAGGTCGGCGAGGGACTGGATGTCGGCGCTGCCCAGCAGCTGCTCCTCGGCCCCCTTGCGAGCGATCCACCTGTCCTCGAATGCGGCGACGTACTCGCTGGCCAGCTTGCCGTAGCGCGCCAGCCCGGCCCGCTTCGCGTCCGCCAGGCGGGGGGTGAAGACGGTGAGCGGCCCGAGGAGGAAGAGCACGAAGAAACCGATCAGCCCGATCACGTCCAGCTTGAACGCCATGAGGTTCTGCCCGCCGTAGAGCACCCGGGTTGCGATCAGCCCCGACAGCAGCGCGCCCTGGGCGAAGAGGAACGGCCCGAAGGCGTAGGTGCTCTTTCCGAGGAAGGAGATTCCTCCGGCCCGATCGGGATGGGTGGAGACGAGGTGCAGGTCCATCCGCGAGACCTGCCAGAGGAACCGGAACCAGATCAGGAGGCGCAGATACCACCGGAGGAGGATGAACTGGGTGATGGGAAGGCTCACCGCGGCGAACCAGACCCCCGCGGAGGTGAGCTCCATCCGCTCGCCCTGGGGCATCGCGTACCAGCTGGGCGCACCGAAGGCGATCGTGCTCCTCCAGATCCAGTGCCCGACCGTGGCCACCAGCACCAGGAGGCCGACCTCCAGCGGGATGGAGTTCCGGGTCCGCATCGCGGAGGCGATCAGCTGGTCGAAGCGCCCGACCTCGGCGGGCCGAATGATGCCCCGGTCGACGAATTGCGCCACCACGTTCCGGGTCCGGGAATGGACCACCAGCTCCGCGGCAATGAGCACCGGGAGCGCGATCAGGAAACGGACCTGGGCCTCGATGTCGCGGAGGAAGGAAAGGCTGCTCCCCGGACCCGCCGGCCGGCCGTCGGCGATCGACAGCAGGAGGAGGGGGAGCCAGGCCACCAGGGTGATCACCCAGATGCGCCGCCAGAGCTGCTCCAGCGCCGGTCCACTCAGGTGGGCCCGCCGGAAGAGCTGGTAGAGCGGCCCGCCGAGGACGAGCGAAAAATCGGTCCTCGCGAGCGGCGGCGTCGCGTCCATGGGTCGCCTCCCCGGAGGCAGCGTAGACCGGGGGACTCGTCCGACGCGCGCCCGGCGAGGTAAGCCTTGGGTCCAACGCGTCTTCGCGCTCCCGAGGCGTCCCGGCTAGGGTCGGGGGTGCCGGTCCGTGGAGCCCATGCGCGCGCTGACCCTCGTCCTGCTGCTCATTTCCGGAATCGTACCCGCGGCCCGTGCCCAGTCCGCCGAGGCCGACGCCGGCACGTCGGGCGCGATGCAGTCTGCCGAGGCCGAGGCCGACGCCGACGCCCACGGCCCGCTGACCTGCACCAGCTCGGACGAGTGCGCGACACGCCAGGGAAGGGGGTCGGTCTGCGAGGAAGGCCGCTGCCAGCCGTACCAGGACGCGACCGACCTCTTCGTCGCGATCGGCCTGAGCGAGCCGAGCGCGGCGCCACCCCAGGCCTTCAGGCCATTCCTCTCCATCCTTCCCGTCATCGGCTCCAACCCCACGCAGGGCGTGCTCGCCGGCGTGGCGGTCATCATGGGCATCTACCTGGGCGACCCGAAGACGACCACCATCTCCAACGTCTCCGCCAACATCCTCTACACCACCAAGAACCAGTTCCTCTCCGGCATCAACAGCGTGCTGATGCTCGAGCACAACGAGTGGCAGCTCCAGGGCGACTGGCGATTCCTGATCTTCAACCAGGACACCTTCGGTCTCGGGACGGGGGAGACCCCCATCAGCACCGGCTTCAAGCCCAGCACGGGCTTCACCCTCAACGGCTTCGGCACCACGGCCGCCGTCCAGGGCGCTCAGCCGATGGACCTGAACCTCCTCCGGATCCGGGAGAACTTCCTCAAGAAGGCCTGGCTGGACGCCTTCTACATCGGACCCGGCTTCTCCTTCGACCGCTACTACGGCATCAACGACAAGCTGCTGGACCTGAACGCGAGTCCGCCGGTGGTGACCAGCCACTACGCGTACAGCAAGGCGCTGGGCTTCAACCCGTCGCAGTACAACATCTCCGGCCTGAGCCTGAACCTCCTCTGGGACAGCCGCGACTCCACCATCAACCCCTACCGGGGCCACTACGCCTCGGTCGCTTACCAGTGGAACCCCACCTGGCTGGGCAGCGCCAAGGACAGCTCGGTGCTCACGCTCGAGTACCGCGGGTACTTCGGGCTCGACGTCGCCATCCCCCGGAACCTCATCGCCGTCTGGTTCCTGGTGCAGACCACCGTCACCGGGCACCTGCCCTACCTGGGCCTTCCCGCCATCGGCTGGGACGCGAAGAACCGCACCGGACGGGGGTACGTGCAGGGGCGGTTCCGCGGAACGGCGGAGGTGTACGGGGAGGTCGAATACCGCTTCCGCATCACCCGGAACGGGCTCCTGGGGGGGGTGGTCTTCGCCAACGTGTCGACCTTCTCCAGCGCCCCGGTGAGCTACCTGGGATTCTTCAACGCCGGGGAGAACCTCTTCCAGCACCTCCGGCCGGCGGGGGGGCTAGGTCTGAGATTCATGATGAGCCGCCCGTCCCGGACTAACATCACCCTGGACCTGACGGTGGCCGAGAAGACGTTTGGGCTCTACTTCGGGGCCGGTGAGGCGTTCTGATGGCTGCTGACCCCGGGGCGCCGGAACCGGAGGTCACAGGGGAGGGGAGGTCAGGGATGCGCCGTCCACGGTGGTGGGCCGTGCTGCTGGTGCTCGTGCTGCCGGGCGCCGGCATCGCCGTCGCTCACCCGGTGGAGACCCAGGAGGCCGCGGCCGCTCCTCCGCCCGAGGCCGAGGTCCCCGCCACTGCAGACCCGCGGGATGGCTGGCGCCACGAGTTCTCCCCCGCCTGGCACATGGCCACCTTCTGGAGCAAGGAGTCGGGGAGCCACTACACCTTCCACTCGCTGTCGATCGGCTACCTGATGTCGGTCAACGCCGCGGGCCCCTTCCTCCACCTGAGCTGGGTCATCCCGCTCCAGGCCCGGCAGGACGGGCGGGTGCACTCGGTGTCCTCGCTGTACCAGAACGGCGGCGGCATCGACCTCCTGCTCGGCTGGCAGTGGCGGAAGACGGTCACCCCGGAGATCGAGTTCGAGGGCGGGCCCGGGCTGCACCTGAACGTGCTCAACCTCGGTGGCAAGCCCGGGCTCACCAACTTCAACGCGCTCCAGATCGGCCCGGGCGGGATGACCGTGCTGCGCTGGCGTCCCGGGTGGCGCCCGCACAAGGTGGGCTGGACGGTGGGGGCGGTCGGCGCCTTGGGCATCGACCTCTACGACCCGCTGAGGAGCAATGACCTGCGGATCGGGGTGGCGCTCCGGCTGGGAGTGCTCCTCGGGGTGGATCTGCCATGAGACGGCCGGTGCTCGGAGCCGCCGTGCTGCTCGGAGTCTCGCTCCTGGCCTGTCTCGGCCCCTATCCGAACGTGGGGGAGAAGCTGGACGTGGTGAACCTGGTGAACGGCACCTCGTACATCGCGCTCGACGCGGGCGCGGCGCGCATCCTGATCCTGGCGCCGTTCGACGGTGGCCCGGCTGCGGCGCCCTTCACCCGCATCGACGAGCAGCAGCCACGGGCGGTGCAGACCCTGCAGGGCACGTACTTCGGGGACGCCACGGACAGGCTGAAGGTCACCTTCTCCAGCACCACCCTGTTCTCCTTGCCCAACGAGGCCTCGAAGCCGGTGAGCGATCGCGACGGGGCCGAGCGAACGCAGTTCTCGCCGCCGAGAGAGAGCAGGGCCCGGATCGACACCAACACCGAGGAGGTGCTCGATCTCTCGGGCTCGGGAGACGTTGCGGGGCACTTCCTGACGCTCCTCGGACGGACGGCGATCATCACCGGAACGGATGCCACCGCTGCGGCGTGCGCCTTTCACCTGGCGAATCTGGCAGTGGAGTCGTCCGAGGCGCGCATCCCAGGGTTCAACAGCGCGGAGATGACCCAGTATCTGAACCGGGTCGAGTTCTTCCAGGGCATTCTCTCCGGGACGGTCAGCGTGAACCTGGTCGGGCTCTTCAGCCCCGTGGTCACGACCACCTTCAGCAACTACGCCGACTTCGAGGGGGTGGTGCTCGACGGCGTCCAGGTGTCGAGCACCAACGCCAGCGGCGACGGCGCGCTCACCGGCATCCTCGGGTTCCGCATCCAGCGGAAGGGCCTTCCGGACCTGGTAGGCCAGGTGGACTACCGGGCGGTGAGCCTCACCGGCGGGAACGAGTCGGGGGACTACCTGGTCCTCCTCGACGGAGGGGCGGAGGTGCCAGTTCCCACCGGCCGCCGCATTCCGTCGCTCGAGCAGTGCCTCGGGCTGTGAGGCGTCGGCCCGTTCAGGCGGTGGTCTTCTTGCTGAAGCGGAGCGCGCCCTTGCCCGCGTCCACCGCGACCGTGTCGCCCGCCACGTACGAGCCAGAAAGTACAGACATCGCCAGGGGGTCCTGCAGGTACTTCTGGATGGCTCGCTTCAGCGGCCGCGCCCCGTAGACCGGGTCGTAGCCGTGCTCGGAGAGGAAGGACACCGCCGCCGGGCTCATCTCCAGGGTGAGGCGCCGGTCCTCGAGCAGCTTCCGCAGCCGCGCGAGCTGGATCTCCACGATGCGATTCATCTGCTCGCGGCGGAGGGGCTCGAAGATGACGATCTCGTCCACCCGGTTCAAGAACTCGGGCCGGAAGTGCTGGCGAAGCGCGTCCATCACCCGCGACCGTGTGGCCTCGTCGATCGTGTCCTTGCCCTCGATGCCCATCTGCAGCACGTGGCTGCCGATGTTGGAGGTCATGATCAGCACGGTGTTCTTGAAGTCCACGGTGCGGCCCTGGCTGTCGGTCAGCCGGCCCTCGTCGAGGATCTGGAGGAGCACGTTGAACACGTCCTGGTGCGCCTTCTCGATCTCGTCGAACAGCACCACCGAGTAGGGGCGGCGGCGCACGGCCTCGGTGAGCTGGCCACCCTCCTCGTACCCGACGTAACCCGGAGGAGCGCCGATGAGTCGGGCCACGGAGTGCTTCTCCATGTACTCGGACATGTCGATGCGGATGAGGGCGTTCTCGTCGTCGAAGAGGAACTCGGCCAGCGCCTTGGCGGTCTCGGTCTTTCCGACGCCGGTGGGCCCGAGGAAGATGAACGACCCGATGGGGCGGTTGGGGTCCTGGAGCCCGCTCCGGGCGCGGCGGATCGCGTTGCTCACCGCCTCGATGGCCTGGCGCTGCCCGATGACCCGCTGCTCCAGCCGCTCCTCCATGTGGACGAGCTTCTGGACCTCTCCCTCCATGAGCCGGCTCACCGGGATGCGGGTCCACTTGGCCACCACCTCGGCGATGTCCTCGGCGTCCACCTCTTCCTTGAGGAAGCGCTGCTTCTTCTGCAGCTGGTTCAGGGCGGCGTTCTGCTGCTCCAGCTCCTTCTGGAGGCTGGGGAGGATGCCGAACTTGATCTCGGCGGCCTTGTTCAGGTCGCCCTGGCGCTCGGCAGTGGCCTGATCGGCCCTGGCCTTCTCGATCCGCTCCTTCACCGAGCGGATCTTCTGGATCGCGGCCTTCTCCGCCTCCCAGTGCGCCTTGAGCTGGCTGAACTGCTCGTTGAGGTCGGCGAGGGAACGGTCGATCTCCGAGAGGCGCTCGCGGGAGTTCGGGTCGGTCTCCTTCCGGAGCCCCTCGCGCTCGATCTCCAGCTGCATCATCCGGCGGCGCACGTCGTCGACCGCCTGGGGCATCGAGTCGATCTCGATGCGCAGCCGGCTCGCCGCCTCGTCGACCAGGTCGATGGCCTTGTCGGGCAGGAACCGGTCCGAGATGTAGCGGTTGCTGAGCGTCGCCGCGGCGACCAGCGCCGAGTCCTGGATCCGGACGCCGTGGTGCACCTCGTAACGCTCCCGGAGCCCGCGGAGGATGCTGATGGTGTCGCTGACAGTGGGCTCGCCGACCAGCACCGGCTGGAACCGACGCTCGAGCGCGGCGTCCTTCTCGATGTGCTTCCGGTACTCGTCGAGGGTGGTGGCGCCGATGCAGTGCAGCTCGCCCCGGGCCAGCGCTGGCTTGAGCATGTTACCGGCATCCATGGCCCCCTCGGCCTTCCCGGCGCCGATGAGGTTGTGGAGCTCGTCGATGAAGAGGATGACCTGTCCCTCGGCGGCGGCGATCTCCTGGAGCACGGCCTTCAGCCGCTCCTCGAACTCACCGCGGTACTTCGCTCCGGCCACCATCGCCCCCAGGTCGAGCGCGACCAGCCGCTTGTCCTTGAGACCCTCCGGGACGTCGCCGTCCACGATGCGGCGGGCGAGACCCTCCACGATGGCGGTCTTCCCCACGCCGGGATCGCCGATCAGCACGGGGTTGTTCTTCGTCCTCCGGCTGAGCACCTGCACCACGCGGCGGATCTCCTCGTCCCGGCCGATGACCGGATCCAGCTTCCCGGCGCGCGCGGCGGCGGTGAGGTCGCGCCCGTACTTCTCGAGGGCCTGGTAGGTGTCCTCCGCCTCCTGGGTCGTCACCCGCTTGCCGCCCCGGAGATCCTTCAGGACGGTGAGGATGCGGTCCCGGCTGATGCCGGACGACTTCAGGGCCTCGCCGATCGCGCCCTTGTCCTGGGCGAGGGCGAGGAGGAGGTGCTCGCTGGAGACGTACTCGTCCTTGAGCTTCTTGGCCTCGTCCTCCGCCTTGTCCATGTCGCGGAGCAGCCGCTGGCTGAGGCTGGCCCCCGCGCCGCCCTGGATCTTGGGGAGCTGCTCCAGAGCCTCGTCGACGCGGCTCTGCACCAGGCCGGGATCGGCCCCGATGCGACGAAGAAGCGCCTCGGCCACCCCCTGCTCCTGGGTGAGCAGCGCCTTGCCGAGATGTTCGGGCTCGACCTCGGGGGAGCCCATGCGACGGGCGAGCGTCTGGGCTGCCTGAAGCGCCTCCTGGGCCTTCAGGGTGAACTGTTCGATACGCATGGGGTCACCCTAAGTCTCGGCACGAAGTTGGCAAGCAGGCTGAGCGAGGGTACAAGCGCCGGAAAATGAGGAGTTCCGAGGCACACGGCGGCTATCTCTGCCGGCTGGAAAGCCTGCCGGGCGACGTGCTTCCGCGCCTGGCTCGCGAGGCACTGGCGTCCGAAGGTGAACCGTCCGAGGGTGCCGGGCTCCTCGTCTCGGTGGTGAAGAAGGTGGTCCGCTTCGCCTACGACGCTCCCCACACCTACGGCCGGCGAGGAGCGCACTGGTACGGCGGGCACCATGCGCTGGCGGTCCAGCTCTCCACTGCGCTCGGGGCGACGGTCCACGCCTACGTGTTCGACCCGGACGAGCTCGAGCAGGTCGTCACCTACGGCGGGGGGCACCGGGTGGGCGGGGAGACGCTCCACTACGCGGACGTGGAGGTCGACGAGGACGAGCTCTCCGAGGAGGCGTTCGACAAGCTGCGCGAGCGCTGGCCGATGGGTCGCCTGGCGCGACTCCTCGGGCTCTCCCGCCGGGAGGTGGTCCGGCTGCCCCGGGCCCGGAGCGTGCTCATTCCCCTCGATGTCGACGCGCCGGCCGTGCTCGAGCCGCTCTTCAGCGGCCCGGCGGCCGACCCTCGGGGCTGACGCCCTCCGGTTCGAAGGTCCTGGCCTGAGCGCGCGCGTGCACGATCAGAAAGGCGACCACCGCCACGTTGACCACCAGGACCGCCATGCGCGTCCACCGGAAGCGGTGGAACATCTCGAACACCTCGAAGGGCAGCAGCGAGCCCGTCACCCCGACCACCACCCAGGCGCCCCAGGGCCGGCGCCGGTGCAGGGCCCAGCCCTCGAAGAGGGTGAGCGTGCCGTCCACGAGGAGCGCGGCGAGGGTGATGTGGAGACCGCGCGGCGTCGTCGCCTGGTCCAGCGCCCGGCCGAGTAGCACGGCGTACGCGCGGGTGGAGTTGTTCCGGAACTCGTGCGCCCATTCGGCCAGGTCGTCGTTCCAGCCGAAGGCGAGGGTGAGCGCCAGCCCGAGGAAGAGCAGGAGCTCCGCCGCACCCTTCACCCACTTGTAGGTAATGACCGCCCGAAGTGCCGCCTCGTCCACGCCGGCCCGCATCGCTCCGCCGTCCTCCCCTGGAACGAGGCGGCGCTAGCGCGGTGCCTCGTCCTGCAGCGCCGCCCAGGCCTTCACCCTGGCCGAGCGGAAGTACTGTGCGACAATGGCCAGCGCTCCGGCCACGAGCACGGTCTGGACGATGGAGGTGCCCAGGGTCAACGTCGGGGCGAGGCCGGAGTCGGACGGGACCCGCTGGCCGGGGGGGAGCACCTGGGTGGCGAGCCGAGCGAAGCGAAGAGCGAACGCGGCGTCTGCCGCGCCGTCGACCGTCCTGAGCACGGCGGAGACCAGGGCCGCACCGCACAGCAGGCGCCGGATTCCTTCCCGGGGAAGCCCCGCTGGCCGGAGCACCCTCCCCGCAGAGACGAAGGTGAAGAACATGGAGATGGCCAGCACCACCAGCAGCGCCGCCCGGGCGTGCCGATCCGGCTGAGAGGCCCGGGCGTGCGCCTCCGCCAGCTTGGCGAAGAGGTCGGCGGTCGGCGTGCCCCGGGGAAGAGACTCGACGCTCCGGATCCCCCGCTCGGACAGACCGATGGCCCCGCTCACCGAGGCGGCCCCGGACACGCCGGACACCAGCATGCAGATGATGGCCACGGCCCGCGCCTGCGAGCCGACCGCGGACCGCGGACCAGTCAACGGGGAAACGCCTCGACGAACTTGAGTCGGAGGTCCGTGAGGAGCGAGTCGAAGAAGCGCTCCTCCTCGATGGTGAGATTCCCCCGGGTCTTCTCCCGCAGCAGAGACAGGAGATCGAGGACCTCGCGGGCGAGCGCCGGGTCCTTGTTCACGGTGCCGGACTCGGGATTGGCCTGAACGCCCATGTGGATGAGCGCCGAGGAGGCGAATCCCAGCAGAACCGTGGTGAAGTCGATGGCCTGTCCGCCGCGCTCGAGCACGAACGTCTCACCGCGCGCGCGCTCGTCGGAGGCCACCGCGGTCACTCCTCGTCGGTCTCGTCGTCCGGAAAGTCGTCGGTGTCGGCCATGACGGTCTCCACCTGGGCGGCCTTCTCCGAGACGTCGGGAAGGGACTTGAGGTAGCGCTCCCAGGCCTTATCGTCGACTTCTCCCTGGGCGAGGTACCGGGCTGCGGTGCGCTTGTCGATGTTCTTCGGGTCGAGAGGCTCGGCCATGGCGGGCGAATTTGACGGGCGGCCCTCCGGTCGTCAACAACCCTCTCCAGGGAGAGGACATCGCGTGAGCGCCGTGCCGTTACCGAGGGGGCTGTACGCCGTGCTGGACGATGGCGGGGGCGCGGATCTGCCACTCGCCGAGCAGGCGCGGGTGCTGGCCCGCGCCGGGGTCCGCGTCGCGCAGGTGCGCTGCAAGCGCGCGGTGGGTCGGGCGGCGTGGGAGGCGGTGCGCGGGGCGGTGGGAGCGCTCCGGCAGGCGGGCGTGGTGGCACTGGTGAACGACCGGGTGGACTGGGCGCTCCTCTCCGGAGCCGACGGGGTGCATGTCGGTGACCACGACCTTCCTCCGTCGGAGGCGCGGCGGCTGCTCGGCCCGGACCGGCTAGTGGGGGTCACCGTCCGCGGGGCGACGGGGGCCCGCGAGGCGGCGGCGGCGGGGGCGAGCTACGTGGGGCTCGGGCCGGTCTTCGCCACCCGGACGAAGGAGGTGCCGGCTCCGGTGCTCGGTCTGGAGCGGCTCCGGAGCGAGGTGCAGGGGAGCCCGCTCCCGGTGGTGGCCATCGGGGGGATCGGGCTGGAGACGGTCGGCGCGGTGGCCCGCACCGGGGTTCACGGGGTGGCGGTCGTGTCCGACCTGTGGGCGGGGGAGGACCCGGCCTCGCGCGTCCATGCCCTGCAACGGGCCTTCCTTCTGGGAGAGACTGAGGGCCCCACGTGAAGCCTCACGGACACGTCGTGCGCCGGCCCACCATCGGTCTGACCCCGGACGTCGAGGACGCGGCCGGTGGCGAGGCTCCCTCGCGCTACGTGCTGAAATCCCCCTACGCGGAGGCGGTGTTCCGGGCGGGCGGGCTGCCCATGGTGCTGCCGCTGGCGACCGACCCGGGGATGATCGATGCATTCCTCGACCGCATCTCCGGCCTGGTGGTGACGGGAGGCGCGTTCGACGTCCCACCGGAGGTCTACGGCGAGGCTGCCCGCGAGGGGCTGGGAACGCTCAAGCCGGCTCGGACGCGGTTCGAGACCGCGCTGCTCCAGGCAGCGCTCCGGCGGAACATGCCGGTGCTCGGGGTGTGCGGCGGCATGCAGCTGCTCAACGTGGTGCTGGGCGGAACGCTGTTCCAGGACATCCAGCGTGACCTTCCCGAGGCCCGCAACCACGAGCAGGCGCACGACCGGACGCAGCCCTCGCATCCGGTGGAGGTGCGAGAGGGGACGGTGCTGGCGGAGCTCGTGGGACGCGGACAGCTGATGGTGAACTCGACGCACCACCAGGCGGTCTCGCGGCTGGGCGAGGGATTGCTGACGAGCGCGGTGGCCCCCGACGGGGTGGTGGAGGCGATCGAGTCGAGCAATGGCGCATTCGCCGTGGGGGTGCAGTGGCACCCCGAGCTGCTGCTCCAGTCGATGCCCCTGCAGCTCGGGGTCTACCGCGGGCTGGTCACGCGTGCGCGCGACACGCGACGCTGAGCCCGGACGCGCGGCGCCCCTGCGCCGCTCCGCGGGCGTCCCCCTGGTGCGGGGGGCTGAGCCCGGACGCGCGGCGCCCCGGCGCCGCTCCGCCGGTCGGCCCCGGGTGCTGCTGGTCGGCGGGCTCGAGCCGGCCGGACGTGCCGGGCTGCTGGCGGACGCCGAGGCGGTGCGGGCGCGTGGCGGTGTACCGCTGGTGGTCGCGACGGCGGTGACCGCGCAGGGTCGCCGCACGTTTGCCTGGAGGACGGTGGTGCCGGCGCTGATCACCGCGCAGATCCACGCGCTCCGGGAGCTCGGTCCCGTCCATGCGGTGAAGCTGGGGATGCTCCCGGGCAAGGGACAGCTCCGGGCGGTGCAGCGGGCGCTCGAGGGTCTCCGCGTTCCCTGGGTCGTGGATCCCGTGGTCCAGGCCTCGAGCGGTGGACGGCTCTCGGGCCTCGGCCGTCGCGACTACCTGGTGCTGGCGGGAAGCGATGTCTGGCTCACGCCCAACGCGGTCGAGGCGGCATGGCTGCTCGGGCTCCCGCGCCTCGCCAACACCCACGAGGCGCGCCGCGCGTCCGAGTTGCTGGAGGCGCTCGGCTTCGAGGGGGTGGTGGTGAAGGGCGGGCACCTTCCCGGGCGGGGCGTCACCGACGTGCTGGCGTGGAAGGGGAGGACGCGGTCCTTCCGCGGGGCGCGATTGCCGCGGGGTCCCGAGCATCGTGGATCCGGGTGTCGGTTCGCCTCGGTGCTGGCGACGGAGCTCGGACGCGGCGCCAGCGTGGCACGCGCCGTCGCGAGGGCACGGGCGGTCGTTCGTCGCTCACTCGGGCTGGCCGGCGACGACGCGCGGTCGAACGCACGCGTGCGCTAGGGCGCGGACCGGTGCCGACGAGCTGCTCGAGGCGCGGCTGGCCTGCGGGTGGGCTCCGACCGCCACGAGCACCGTCGACGGAGAGGTCGTGCTGGGTCACGCGGCCTGCACGGTGACCGGGGGGCGGTGACGATCCCGACGCGGCTCCCTGGCGCATCTGGACGTGTCTCCGATCACCGCGTGTTACGCTCGGCGGACGAGGTCGCTCGAGGGTGGCAGGTCCCGTCTACAGCTTCGGTCCGTTCCGCCTCGAGGCACGGGAGCGTCGGCTGGTGCGCGATGGCTCCGTCGTCCCGCTCCCCGGCAAGGCCTTCGACACCCTCCTGCTGCTCGTGGAGGGCGCGGGAAGCCTGCAGCGCCAGCAGGAGCTGATCGAGCGCCTCTGGCCGGACACCTTCGTCGAGCCCAACAACCTCCAGTACAACATCTCGCTCATCCGCCGCGCCCTCGACGGCGCGACTGGCGTGGAGCTCCAGACCGTGCGCGGCCAGGGGTACCGGCTGCTCGCGGACGTTCGCCAGTCTGGCGGACCGACGCCGGGGCCCGACTCGCCTGCGGCGACGCAGCGGACCTACTTCTGCAAGGCAGAGGACGGCACCCGGCTCGCGTACGGCCGACTCGGTGATGGTCCGCCCCTGGTCAGGGCAGCCAACTGGCTGAGTCACCTCGAGCTGGACTGGCGGTTCAAGGTCTGGAGGCACTGGCTCGACCTCTTCAGCCGACGACACACCCTGGTGCGCTACGACGCTCGAGGAAACGGCCTCTCCGACTGGGCACCTCCCGAGCTCAGCTTCGACCGCTTCGTCTCGGATCTGGGCACCGTGTTCGATGCGGCGGCCGTGCAGAGAGCGCCGCTGGTCGGCCTCTCCCAGGGAGCATCGGTCGCCGTCGCCTACGCCGCCCGGCATCCGGAGCGGGTGTCCGCGCTGGTCCTCATCGGGGGCTGCGCCCGGGGCTGGCGGGCGAAGAACAAGCCGAGGCTCACCCGTGCCTTCGAGGCGATGATGGTGCTGATGCGCCAGGGGTGGGGCGGCCGCAACGCGGCGTTCCGACAGATCTTCACCACCACCTTCTTCCCCGAGGCCTCGCAGGAGCTGGCCGAGGAGTTCAACGAGCTGCAGCGGCTGACCACGACCCCGGACAACGCCGCGGATCTGCTCTCCGCGCTCGGTGACATCGACATCCGCGAGGAGCTGGGCCGCGTACGCGTTCCGACGCTGGTGCTCCACAGCAGCGACGACGCGGTCGTGCCAATGAAGGACGGCCTCGAGCTGGCAAGCGGCATCGCCGGCGCACGCTTCGTCCCCCTGGAGAGCCGCAACCACGTGGTGCTGCCGACCGAGCCGGCGTGGGCGCGATTTTCCCAGGAGATCGAGACCTTCCTCGCTCAGGAAGCCCTCAGCTAGCGCTCAGGGTTCCCAAAAGCTTCGGCGATACCCCGCTCCGTAATGTGGCGGCGTGCACACCGAAGCATCGAGACCAACTCCGCGCTCGTCGTTCACCACCGGGATCATCCGCTGGCTGTCATTGCGTGCCTACGGGCTCGTGATGCGCTCGCTGTTCCGGGCGAGGACGCCGCCGCAGACCATGCGCCGGCGGTTCGAGCGCTTCGGCAGGACCTCGCGGGCCACCGTGCTCGCGCGGCATCCAACGGTGGTCTTCGGAGACCACCGGGTGGGGGAGCTGGCGATCGAGAGCGTCCGTGCGACGGCCCATCCGGCGACGGTGCTGCTCTATCTGCACGGCGGCGCGTTCGTGATGGGGTCTCCGAGCTCGTACCGGAGCCGCGCCGTCCGGCTGAGCTACCGCTGCAACGCAGAGGTGCTGGTTCCCGACTACCGGCTCGCCCCCGAGCATCCATTCCCCGCCGCGCTCGAGGATGCGCTCGCTGCCTGGCGGGCCGCCGGGCCGATCGCCTCGGGACGGCCGCTGCTGGTGGGCGGTGACTCCGCCGGCGGCGGGCTCGCGCTGAGCCTGATGATCTTGCTCCGCGAGCTCGGGGAGGCCTCGCCGCGCGGCGCCGTTCTCCTCTCGCCCTCGGCGAACCAGACCCGCGGTGCGGTCTCCGGCCGGCACCGTGACTTGTGGCTCGACGCGGACCGCCTGCGCCAGTGGAGGCGCCACTACCTCGGGACCGCAGATCCGCGCGACCCACGGGTCTCGCCGGCCCTGGCCGACCTCTCCGGGCTCCCTCCCATGCTGGTGCTGGTGGGCGAGGACGAGGCGCTCGCCGAGGAAACCTACCGCTGGGTGGCCCGAGCGCGCGGGGCCGGGACCGATGCTCGTCTGCTGGTGGGGGCAGGGATGCAGCACGACTGGCCGCTCACCCTTCCCTGGCTCGCCGAGAGCCGCCGCGCCTGGCGGGAGATCTCGGAGTTCGTGAAGTGCAGTGCCAACCCGCCGCACCGGCGAACCCGGGCGGCACTTGAATGGAGCAGCACATGACCGCCGTGACCCCCGAAACCCTGTCCGAGCAGACCGCCGAGTCTCGCCGGGGCACCCTTTTCCGTCGCCTGACTTCGCTGCTCGCCGGGCTTTGGACGGCGGACGGAGAGGATCTGAAGACCACGGTCGCTCGCGCGATCGACGAGGCGTTCGCCGGTATCCATCGCGAGATGCGGTGACAGCAGTCCGTCGAGCGTGCCTCCGGCTTCACCCGCGCAGTGCGCGCGCGGGGCTTCACCGAGCAGCGAGCGTGCTTGGCACGCTGGAAGGAGTCGGTTCATGAAACGGTCGTTCTTTCTCCTGTACGGTGTCGTCGCGTACGGCGCCTTCGTGGCGACGTTCCTCTACTTGATCGGATTCGTCGAGGACGTGGTGGTTCCGCGCAGCGTCGATTCGGGAGGACCCGCCGCACCGGTGACCACCGCCTTGCTGGTGGAGGTGACGCTCCTCGCTCTCTTCGGGGTCCAGCACAGCGTCATGGCGCGCAAGGGGTTCAAGGAGGTCTGGACCCGGGTTGTCCCCAGGCCCATCGAGCGGAGCACGTACGTGCTCGCGGCCAGCACCTGTCTGGCGCTGCTCTTCCTGCTCTGGCATCCCATCCCTCGGGTGGTCTGGTCCGTGGAGAGCCTGGCGGCGCGGATGGCCCTGCTCTCGCTCTCTGGCCTGGGATGGCTTTGGGCGCTGCTCTCCAGCTTCCTCATCAACCACTTCGAGCTCTTCGGGCTGCGGCAGGTCTACCTGGCAGCCCGCAGGAGGGAGGCGCCACATTCACGGTTCAGGACGCCACTGCTCTACCGGCTCGTGCGCCACCCGCTCTATCTGGGATTCATCGTCGCGTTCTGGGCAACGCCGACGATGACCGTCGGGCACCTGGTCTTCGCGCTCGGGATGCTGGGGTACGTCCTGATCGCCATCCAGCTCGAGGAGCGCGATCTGGTGCGGGAGCACGGCAACCGGTACCTCGCCTACCGGCAGCAGGTCCGGGGACTGGTCCCCATCCCCAGGCGGCTTCCCGAGGGCACGGAGGTGCAGCTCCAGACCGAGTGAGGCGCCTCAGTTGCCCCGCGCCCGGCTCTCGAACCGGGTGAACTCGGAGAGGAACACCAGATCGATGGTCCCGGTGGGACCGTTGCGCTGCTTGGCGACGATGAGCTCCACCTGCGCCGCTCCCCCGCGTCCGTAGCCCTTGCCTCCGCCCCCGTCCTCGTCGTCCCCGTCGTCGTCGCGGTGGATGAACATCACCACGTCGGCGTCCTGCTCGATGGCGCCGGACTCGCGCAGGTCGGAGAGCATCGGCCGGCCGCCCTTGCGCTCCTCCACCTTCCGGTTCAGCTGGCTCAGGGCGAGGATGGGCACCTCCAGCTCCTTGGCCAGGGCCTTCAGCGAGCGGCTGATCTCGCTCACCTCCAGCTGTCGGCTCTCCACCTTGCCCTTCTGGTGCATCAGCTGGAGGTAGTCCACCACCAGCAGACCCAGGCCCTGGTTCTTCTGCTTCAGCCGACGCGCCTTGGCCCGCAGGTCGAAGGGGGAGAGGGCACCGGTGTCGTCGATGAACAGGGGCGCGTTGAAGAGGCTGCCCGCGACCTCCTGGAACTTCTCCTCGTCGTGCGGCGTGAGCCGTCCGCCCCGGAGCTTCTTCATGTCCACCCGGGCCGCGCTGGCCAGCAGACGCATGAGCAGCTGATCGGCCGGCATCTCCAGGGAGAAGATACCCACCGGCCGCTCCTCCTTGAGCGCCACGTGCATCGCCACGTTCATCGCCAGCGAGGTCTTTCCCACTCCGGGGCGCGCGGCGAGGATCAGAAGCTCGCCGGGGTGCAGCCCGGTCAGCTGCAGGTCGAGGTCGACGAAGCCGGTGGAGAGCCCGGTGACGCCGCTCGACGACATCTTCATCCGGTCGAGCAGGTCCAGCGTGCGCTCCATCAGCTCGCGGACCGGCTTCAGCTCTCCCTCGCGCTTGCGCTCCGCCAGCTGGAATACGCGGCGCTCGGCCTCGTCGAGGATGGCCTCCAGCTCGCCGGTGTCCTGGCTTGCCAGCTCGAGGATCTCCCGCCCCACGTTGGCCAGCCGGCGGCGGACCGACTGGTCCTTGACGATCCGCGCGTACTCGACCGCGCTGGAGGCCAGGGGCACCACCTGGTCCAGGGTCATCAGATACGCGGGGCCGCCCACTCCGGCCAGCTGCCCCCGGGTCTTCAGCTCCTCGGAGAGGGTGAGGTGGTCGACCGGACGCTGCGTCCCGTCCAGGGCCAGCATCGCGGCGAAGATCTGCGAGTGGGCGGGGCTGGAGAAGTCGTCGGCGAGCACCACCTCGGCCACCGAGGCGACCACGGTGTTGTCCGCCAGGACCGCCCCGAGCACGGCACGCTCGGCGGCGAGGTCCTCGGTCTGCTGACGGATGGGCTGGACGACGGCCATCATTCACCACTCCCGGCGGGGAGCGGCGCAGGATCCCTCCGCTCCCTGACAGACAGCAACGGCCAACCGACCCGGACTCGACGTCCCGGGACGGCTTCCAGCGGGGGGGTTGACTTCTAGCCGCCGCCCTCGGGCACGACCTCGACCTTGATCCGCGCCGCGACGTCCCGGTGCAGCCGGATCTCCACCTCGTGCAAGCCCACGGTCTTGATCGGCTCGGGGAGGTGGATGTGGCGGCGGTCCACCTTCTGGCCCTTCGCCGCGAGCGCCTCGGCGATGTCCAGCGCGGTCACCGAGCCGAAGAGCTTGTCCTGCTCACCGACCTTCCGGGCGACCGTGACCGACACCGCGTCGATCCGCTTCGCCTGCTCCTCGGCGTTGCCGCGAAGCTTCGCCTGCCGGGCGGAGATGACCGACCGGTCGTGCTCGAGCTGCTTGACGTTGGCCTCGTTGGCCAGCACCGCCAGCTTCCGGGGCAGGAGGTAGTTGCGACCGAAGCCGGGCTTGACGTTCACCAGCTCGCCCGAGCGGCCCACGTTGGGAACGTCCTCGCGCAGGATGACCTTCATCGGCATCACGTCCTCCGGTCAGCCCACCAGCGCGTTGTAGGGGATGAGGGCCAGACCCCGGGCCCGCTTGATGGCCACCGCCACCTGGCGCTGGTGCTTGGCGCAGTTCCCCGAGATCCGCCGGGGGATGATCTTCCCCCGCTCGGTCACGAAGTACTTCAGCATCGCCTGGTCCTTGAAGTCG
>Ga0070664_100000109_pt1 | contig 53923 bp, 53 predicted proteins | sample KBSC73metaG_FD_65863 | JGI IMG/M metagenome (GOLD analysis project Ga0070664, IMG submission 65863) | Corn rhizosphere microbial communities from Kellogg Biological Station, Michigan, USA - KBS C7-3 metaG | ecosystem: Host-associated > Plants > Roots > Rhizosphere > Soil ... | reverse complement strand
GGCGACGACGACCAGTGCATCTACGGCTGGCGGGGGGCCGAGGTGCGCAACATCCTCCGCTTCGAGAACGCGTTCCCGGGCGCCACCGAGGTCCGGCTGGAGCAGAACTACCGGAGCGTCCCCGCGGTGCTCGAGGCGGCGCACGGAGTGGTCTCGCAGCTGCCGGAGCGGCGGGCGAAGAAGCTGTGGACCGCCGCCGTCGGCGGGCCGCGGGTCCAGCTGGTGGTCCTTCCCGGCGAGGACGAGGAGGCGGCCCACGTGGCGAAGGCCATCGAGCAACGGCTCGCTCGTGGCGTCGGGCCGGATGACCTCGCGGTGCTGTACCGCACCAATGGCCAGTCCCGCCCATTCGAGGAAGCGCTGCGGGCGCGCGGCATCGGTCACCAGGTGGTGGGCGGCGGCGAGTTCTTCGACCGGCGTGAGGTGCGGGACGTCCTCGCCTACCTCAAGGTGCTGGCCAATCCGGCGGACGAGGTCTCGCTCTTGCGCATCGTCAACGTCCCGGCCCGCGGCATCGGAGACGTCACGGTGGAGCACCTGGTCGCCCACGCCCGGAGTCGCGGTGTTCCGCTCGCCGAGGTGCTCGATGCTCCGGCCTCGGTCGCCGGGCTCACCCCGGGAGCGGCGCGCGCCGTCGAGGAGTTTTCCCGGCTCATCCGGCGGACCCGGGCCCTGCTCGGCACCGAGCCGCTCTCCGGCGTGACCCGGGCGCTTCTGCGCGAGGTCGGGTTCGCGGCCGCAACCCGGGCGAGCACGGCCTCGGCCAGCGCCGCCGAGCGCAGGCTCCAGGGCGTGGAGGGCATCCTCGCCTCGCTCGAGCTCTTCGAGCGCCGACAGGACCGGCGCTCGGATCTGCGCAGCTACCTGAACCGGCTGTCGCTCGACACCCGCGAGGAGGAGGACGGGGCCAGTCACGCCCGGGTCAGCCTCCTGACCCTTCATGGTGCCAAGGGTCTGGAATTCCGGACGGTTTTCCTCGTAGGCCTGGAGGAGGGCTTCCTGCCCCACGGGGGGATGCCGGGAGAGCCCCAGAACCTCGAGGAGGAGCGGCGTCTCTGCTACGTGGGCATCACCCGGGCCCGGGAGGAGCTGATCCTCACCCGGGCCGCCACGCGCCTCCGGCGAGGCAGGGAGGTGCCCCGGACGCCTTCCCGCTTCCTGGCCGACATCCCGGCCGAGGTTCTCGAGGTGTCCGACACCACCGCTCCGACGCCCGGCCCCCCCGGCGAGGCCGAGCAAGGGTTCTTCCGAAGTCTCAAGGCCCGGCTCCAGGGAACACCCCCTCCCTCTGCTTGACTTGGGGCGGCAAGACCTCTACATCGCCCGTCTTTTCCGGGGGGCATCCCCCCCGGTGCCGGAGTGTCTCCAGATGTCGAACAGGACGTACAGCGCGAGGCCCGCCGACGTGAAGCGGGCGTGGCTCGTCGTCGACGTGACCGACAAGGTGCTCGGTCGGGCGGCGAGCCAGATCGCCTCGATTCTCAAGGGCAAGACCAAGCCCATCTACACCCCTTCGCTGGATACCGGTGACCACGTCATCGTGATCAACGCGGCGAAGGTGAAGGTCACCGGCTCGAAGGAGACGAAGAAGCTCTACCACCGGCATCCGCGCGCGGGGTTCCCCGGTGCGCTGAAGACGACCAACCTGGCCGCCCTGCGCGCCCGGCACCCCGAGGACATCGTCATCGAGGCCGTCCGCCGGATGCTTCCGCGCAATGCGCTGGGCCGGAAGATGATGACCAAGCTCAAGGTGTACGCAGGCGTTCAGCACCCCCACGCCGCGCAGAAGCCCGAGCCGCGCCAGGTGGAGGCCTGACCAGCATGCCGATCCAGATCGAGAACGGGTTCTACGCCACCGGCCGCCGCAAGGAGTCCACGGCGCGCGTCTGGGTGAAGGAAGGAAAGGGGACGATCATCGTCAACGGCCGCCCGCTCGACGAGTACTTCGGGCGTGAGACCTCGAAGATGATCCTCAACCAGCCGCTGCAGATCCTCGAGCAGGTCGGCAAGGTGGACGTGACGGTGAACGTGGTGGGCGGCGGGCTCTCCGGCCAGGCCGGGGCCATCCGCCACGGGCTCAGCCGCGCGCTGTGCCTTCTGAACCCCGAGTTCCGGATGCCGCTGAAGAAGGCCGGCTTCCTCACTCGAGATGCCCGCGTGGTGGAGCGGAAGAAGTACGGCCAGCCCGGCGCGCGGCGTCGGTTCCAGTTCAGCAAACGGTAGACAGTCTCCGGAGTACGCCGCGACCCGGGCGACTGCGTGAGCCGCTGAGCGCGGGAGGCGGCGGGTGTAGGACCCGGCCGGCAGGCGATGTCCCGCACCGGTGCTAGGCTTCTCCGGCAGTGGAACTCAACGAGATCCTCCAGGTCGCGCTCCGTGGCGGAGCCAGCGACATCCACCTCAAGGCCGGTCTGCCCCCGATGTTCCGGGTGGACGGCTCGCTGGTCCCGCTGAAGGACGGCAAGCGCCTCCCTCCCGAGGAGGTCGCCCGCATGGCCTTCGGGATCATGAACGAGTACCAGCGGGACAAGTTCAAGAACTCGAACGAGGTGGACCTGGCCTACGGCGTTCCCGGTCTGGGGCGCTTCCGAGTCAACGTCTTCCAGCAGCGCGGCACGCTGGGTGCCGTGCTCCGCGTCATCCCCTTCAAGGTGATGACCATCCGGGATCTGCTCCTCCCGCCCGTCCTGGAGACGATCGCGCTCGAGGAGCGCGGCCTCATCCTGGTCACGGGGACCACCGGCTCGGGCAAGAGCACCAGCCTCGCGGCGATGATCGACCACATCAACGCCAACGAGACCGACCACATCATGACCATCGAGGATCCGATCGAGTTCCTCATCCGCGACAAGCGGTCGATCGTGAACCAGCGAGAGGTCGGCGTGGATACCATCTCCTTCAGCCAGGCGCTGAAGAGCGCCCTGCGCCAGGATCCCGACGTCATCCTGGTGGGCGAAATGCGCGATCTGGAAACCATCGAGACCGCGCTCACCGCCGCGGAGACCGGTCACCTGGTCATGTCCACCCTCCACACCCTGGACGCGACCGAGACCATCAACCGCATCGTCTCGGTGTTCCCGCCGTACCAGCAGAAGCAGGTCCGTCTGCAGCTGGCGAGCGTGCTCAAGGCGGTCATCTCCCAGCGCCTCGTCCCCCGCGCCGACGGGAAGGGCCGCGTGGCCGCGGTCGAGGTGCTGAAGAACACCGCCCGGGTCCGCGAGCTCATCGAGGACAAGGACCGGACCAAGGAGATCACCGACGCGATCGCCCAGGGCCACCAGGCCTACGGCACGCAGACCTTCGACCAGTCCCTGATGAGCCTGGTGCGCCAGAACATCATCTCCTACGAGGAGGCGCACCGGCAGGCGACGAACCCGGACGACTTCGCGCTGCGCTTCAGCGGCATCAGCGCGACCAGCGATGCCCGGTGGGACGACTTCGAAGGGAGCCAGGACGGGAACTCGGCTCCCGGAAGCGTCGCCTTCGCCCAGCGCGGGACCCCGGCAGCTCCTGCTCCGGGAGCGGCGCCGCGTCCGCCCGGTCCTCCTGGAGGCCAGCCGCTGGGCCGCATCAACCCGACGGCTGCGGCCCGCCCCCCGGGCGCGCCTGCACCTGCGCAGAAGCCGGCCGCCGGCGGGCCGAGTGGGCTGCCCGCGGCGGACGACGACTTCCACATCGAGCGCTTCTGAAGGCGGGCCGCACGCCGGTATCGCGGCCGCCTCGGGCTCGACGACGGCAGGCCTGACTCACAGGATCTCGGACAGCACCCGCCGCAGCCGGGCCCGTCGCCGCGGCCCGATGAGTCGCACCTCGGCGAGGTGGTCCACGAACTCCGCGAGGGCCATCCGCTGGTCGGGCTCGAGCCGGGCCGCAGCCGTCTCCAGATGCTCGCGACTGATGAGGTCCGGCCCCTCCGACCAGGCCACCCCGCACAGGGTCTGGGCCGCGATCCGCCGGTTCCGTCGCTCGGCGCCGTCCGGGCCACCGGCGAAGGCGAGCTCCAGCGCCGAGACCCGCTGGGCGGTGAGCGTCGCCAGCTGCGCCAGCGTCTCCAGCGACTCGGCGACGAACGCCGCGTCGAAGCCGTCCCCCGGCAGGTCGTCGCCGAAGGCTTCCTCGAGGAGGACCGCGCCCACCAGCGCATCGACCTGCTCGGGGCTCGCGCCCTCCGCCTCGAGCGCGCCCCGCGCCCGCTCCAGCGGTCCGGCGAGGCGCTCGTCGTCACCCAGGACGGTGCTCGCCGTCCGCGCCGCGAGGACCAGGAGCGCGTTCTGCGCGTCCTCCGGCGGGTGCGCCCTGCCGCAGGCGCGCTCCACCGCCGACCAGAGATCCGGCCGCGCCCGGGCCACGGTGACGAACGCCTCGTCGGTCGGCTCGTCCGGCGCGCATCCGTTCCTGCGCTGCCAGACGCCCCACGCGGTCTGAAAATCCATGTACCGTTGCAGGGCGGGGTGCATGCACCGTGAGGCGTAACACCGCTGGAGGCGCCGGGGAAACGGGTCTTCGTGCGCTCCGCACGCTCGCTCGCCGCGAGTTGTCCACCGCTGCGCTCAGGGAAGCGCTGCGTCGTGCCGGGCTGACCGAGCAGGAGGTGGACTCCGAGCTGGAGGCCGTGATCCGCCTGGGCGCGCTCGACGACCGGCGCTCGGCGCGCGCTCGTGCCCGGGCACTCGTCCTCCGCGGCGGGTGGGGCCGCGAGGCGATGCACGCCCGCCTCGTCCAGCAGGGATATCCGCCCGCCCTCGCTGAGGATGCGCTCGTGGAGGCCATCCGAGACGAGGGGTGGACCGCCCGGGCCGCGGCCGCGCGCCTTCTCACCCGGGGTGCACCGGCGCGCCGGTCCGCCCGGCGTCTGCTGGCCCGCGGCTTCGACCCGGCGCTGGTCCGGGAGCTGCTTCCCGGGGTGGAAGGGATGGACGAAGGAGGCTAGGGTGTTTGCCCCCTCGATGCGTCTCGCTCGTTTCCTCCCACTCGCCGTGCTGATCCTCGTTCCCGGCTGCGGTCTCTTCTCCGGCAACGGCGATTTCGGCGAGCCGGACTACGCGAGCGAGGCCAGCACCAACCTCAAGCGCGGCGACGAGGCGCTGGACAGCAGCCAGTACCAGCTGGCCGAGAAGTACTTCGAGTACGTCAAGACCAAGTTTCCCTTCCTCGAAGCCTCCCGGCAGGCCGAGCTCCGCCTGGCGGACGTCTCCTTCGAGCGGGAGCTCTGGACCGAGGCCGCCGACCGCTACAACGGCTTCGTGAAGCTCCACCCCACCCACGCCAAGGTGGACTACGCCGCGTACCGCGCCGCGCTCTCCCACTACCGCGACATCCCCAGCGACTGGTTCATGCTCCCGCCCTCGAGCGAGAAGGACCAGACCCAGGTGCGCGCGGCGTGGGAGGCGCTCAACGAGTTCACCCGGACTTATCCCCAGTCGCAGTACATCGAGGACGCGAAGAAGAAGCAGGTCGAGATCCGCGACCGGCTGGTGCGCCACGAGGTGTACGTGGCCGACTTCTACGAGAAGCGCGATCGGTGGTCCGCCGCCGTGAGCCGCCTGGAGACGGTGCTTCAGAAGTACCCCGGTCCGGACGACGACAAGTACCTCTTCCGCCTGCACGATCTGTATTCGCGCCTCAAGGACCAGACCAAGGCGCGCGATGCGCTCCAGAGGGTCATCACCCGCCTGCCGGGCACGCCTGCGGCCGAAAGGGCGCAGAAGATGCTCGGCTCGTGACCACCGGCGAGCGGCGCGCGAGCCGCGCCCTCGCGGTCGTCCTCGGGCTATGCCTGACCGTGGGAGTTGTCTGGGCGCTGCTTCCGCGCATGCTCGGGGCCGCGGCAGGCCCGGAGCCGGAGCTGGTTGCCGCTCTTCGCACGGCGGAGCTGGCGCGCGCCACCATCCCGGTCCCGGGTGGGCCGCCATTCGAGCCGAGGAGCCTCCGCTTCGATCGGCTCAGCATCACCGTGGACGGTGACCGCGCCTCGGCGGTGGTCACCCTCGACGCCTCGGGCTCCTCCGGAGGCGTGCAGGTGTCGTCCCTGGGGCGCGAGCGGGTCGGGTTCCGGCGACGGGCGGGCCGATGGGAGCCGGATGGCCCGCTGGCTCCGGCGCTGGCCGGGGCGCTGGCCGCTCTGTGGCAACGGGCGGGGCTGCTCTCCGGAAGCGCGCCGGATGCGCTGTTGCCGCTGGTCGCCGCCGGTGATCGGGAGCAGGCGCTCCGGGATGCGCGGATCGACTCCGTGCTGCGCCTTCCGGGGCATCGGTGGGAGCCGCGCGCCTGGTATCTCCGATCGGAGCGGGGGGAGGTCGTGGCCACCGAGGAGGCAGTCCTGACTTCCTCGTCCCGGGAGCCGGAGGCCCGGACCGCACGGCTGCGTTTGTTGCCCTCCGGCGACGCTGGAAGTTTCGTCTTCGCCGGGGGGCTGCTGTAGGGTCACCTGACGACGATGGCAGCGTCGAGCACCGACACGGCCTGGGCCCTCCGGTTCATCTCCGGCAAGTACCAGGGGGGCGAGTTCCCCCTGAAGATGAACCGTCAGGTCACCATCGGCCGCTCGAGCGAGCTGGACATGGTCCTGGTGGAGGACATGGTCAGCCGGAAGCATGCCAAGATCACCGTCGGCCCGGGGAAGGTCCTGATCGAGGACCTGGGTAGCACCAACGGCACCTTCGTGAACGGGGAGAAGATCCGCCAGTCCCGTCTCAAGGAGGGGGACCGGATCCTCATCGGGACCTCCATCCTCAAGCTGGTGCAGCGGGAGGCCGGCGCGGCGACGGAGCTGTCCGACGCCGAGATGCGCGAGCGGCTGGAGGAGGCGGCGCAGGCGCAGGCGTCGAAGACCAACAAGACCTCCTCGATGACCGGGAAGATCGAGGACATTCCTCTCCCGGACCTGCTCCAGCTGTTCCACACCTCGAAGAAGAACGGAGTGCTGGTGGTGACCGGCGCTCACGAGGGCCGCATCTACCTGCGGCAGGGTCGCGTCTATTACGCGGTGGTGGACGGGGACCACGCGCTCGGTCCCCAGAAGAGCTTCAACCGGATCATCACCTGGGAGGAGGGGGACTTCGAGCTCCAGCCGCCGGACGGCCAGGAGTTCATGGTGGAGCTGGACCGCTCCACCGAGGCGCTGCTGATGGACGCGCTGCGGCTCCTGGACGAGTTCAAGCGCATCGAGGAACACCTGCCGCAGGACGATGCGCCGCTGCTCGTCCGCCGGCCCCTGGTGCCCCGGCTGCGCGACCTGACCCCCGAGCAGCTGGATCTGCTCCAGCTGGTGCACAACCACGGAACGCTCCGCGCGGTCATGGACCACTCCGAGGCCGACGACGTGACCATTGCCGAGGCCATCCTCGAGCTGATGCGCAAGGATTACGTGCGCGCGGGCTGATTCCCGGGCAGAAGAAGGTCATGAGCACCGAGACGCCGCGGCGACTGACCCAGTTCAGTCACTGCGCCGGTTGAGCCGCCAAGCTCCGACCGGCGCAACTGGCGCAGGTCCTGCGCCGCCTGAAGACCAGGAAGGACCCCCGGGCGCTGGTGGGCTTTGCCACCCACGACGATGCCGCGGTGTACCGGCTCTCGGCCCGGGAGGCGGTGGTGTCCACGGTGGACTTCTTCCCCCCGGTGGTGGACGACCCCTTCGCCTTCGGGCAGATCGCCGCGGCCAACGCCCTCTCCGACGTGTGGGCCATGGGTGCCCGGCCGCTCTTCGCCCTGAACCTGGTCGCCTTCCCCACCCAGGCGCTGCCCACCGAGACGCTGGCCCGCATCCTGGAGGGGGGGCAGAGCAAGGCCGACGAGGCTGGAATCCCGATCCTCGGCGGCCACTCGGTGGATGACCCCGAGCCCAAGTACGGGATGGCGGTCACCGGAGTGGTGCACCCGCGGCGCATCCTCACCAACGCCGGCGGGCGGCCGGGCGACGTGCTCCTCCTCACCAAGCCGCTCGGATCGGGCATCGCCACCACCGCGATCAAGCGGGGGATTGCCTCGCCGGAGCTGGAGCGGAACGTGGTCGAGCTGATGTCCCGGCTGAATCGAGACGCCGGCGAGGTGTTCGCCTCGGGCAAGTTCCCGGTGCACGCCCTGACCGACGTCACCGGATTCGGGCTTCTGGGTCATCTGGCCGAGATGGCGCTGGGGGCGAAGCTGCGTGCCCGGCTCTTCCTGGAGCAGGTCCCGATCCTCGCCGGCGTCCCCGCGCTGGCGGAGCAGGGCGTGGTGCCGGGTGGAACCACTGCCAACCTCGAGCACTTTGGCGCGCACGTGCGCTTCCCCGAGGGTCTGCCCGATCCCGTGAAGCGCGTTCTCGCCGATGCGCAGACCAACGGGGGGCTCCTCGCCGCGGTGCCGCGTGCCGCTCTCCGGAAGGCCGAGCGAGCGCTCGCACGGGCGCGAGTAGATGCCGCGATCATTGGGGAACTGGTGCGGGGTGTCGCCGGTATCGACGTTCAGTGACGGCCCGCTTGCGCCCCGCTGAGCGATGAACAGTTTGCTCGCACCTCAAACCAGGAGGACGTGCATGAGGCGGCTCATCACCGGACTCACCGCGGCTCTGGCGCTGGCATTCGTCGGGACGGCGCGAGCTGACGATACGAAGGCAACGGAGAGCAAGAGCACGACGCAGAAGACCGAGGCGACCAAGGACACCACCAGCCCCTCCACGACGGACACGGGCATGGGGGGTAGCGGCTCGTCCACCACCAAGTCCGAGAAGAAGACGACCGAGAAGAAGGACACCAAGACCGAAGACGCGAAGACCGCTCCTCCCGCCAAGTAGCCGGAGAGCGCTGGAGATCGACCAGCCGGGGTGGACATGCTTCGCCCCGGCTTTTCTTCGTTCTTCGCGCGGGGCGGCGCTCGGCGGCTCGGCTGGAGGCTTGAAGCACGGCGAGCGATGACCAGCTTACAGGCTTCAAGGAGGCTGTGAATGAAGCGACTGATCATCGGGATGACCGCGGCGATGGCCCTGGCCTTCACGGGGACCGCGCGCGCTGACGACAAGACGACCAGCGAGAGCAAGTCGACCGTCAAGCACAACGACGACGGGACGGGCTCGGTGAAGAGCGAGAAGAAGACCAAGAGCGATCCGGGTGGGGCGATGAACTCCACCACGGACAAGAGCACCTACGAAAAGGACGTCAGCAAGAACACCATGGGTGGGACGACCACCAAGACGGAGAAGAAGGCCAAGCACGACGCTCCTGGGGCTGCGAGCGACACCAAGTACCAGTCCAAGGAGACCGTGGAGAAGGACGCCTCGGGCAACGTGGTGAAGCACGAGAAGACTGGCCCCGACGGGAAGACCGTCGAGGTGAAGTAGGCCCGAGCAGCAATTGAAGTAACATGCCGGGGCGGATGTCCTCCGCCCTGGCTTTTTTGTGCTCTGCGCTCGTCGCGGCCGCTCCGGCGGTCCCCCGGGCCCGGGTGGTCATCGATCCCGGCCACGGAGGTGCCCAGGAGGGGGCAATCAGCCCCGACGGGCAGCTGGAGAAGAACGTCTCGCTCGATGTCGCCCGCCGGCTCAAGGCCGCGCTGGAGCACGCGGGTGCCGACGCCGTCCTCACCCGGGAGCAGGACGTGCTACTCGCCCTCGCCGACCGGGTCACCTTCGCCAACCAGGCGAAGCCGGACGTGTTCGTGTCGCTGCACCTCAACTCCATGCCCACCCGGCGTCTGCGGGCGAAGCTCGAAGGGGTGCAGACCTTCTTCCTCTCCGCCAGCGCCTCGGGCGAGGACGCGCGACGCGTGGCAGAGACCGAGAACGCGGACTCGGCCGGAGCCGGCGCGCCACAGCCCACCGACACCCTCGCCTTCATCCTCTCCGACCTGCGGCGGAGCGAGGCCCATGCCGACAGCGCCCGGCTGGCGTACGCCATCCACTCGCGGCTGGTGGCCGCCTCCGGTGGGAGCGACCACGGAGTGCAGCAGGCTCCGTTCTACGTGCTCACCGGGGTGGAGGCTCCGGCGGTGCTGGTCGAGTTCGGGTTCATCTCCCACCCGGAGGAGAGCAAGAAGCTGGCGAAGCCGGAGTACCGGGACCGCATCGCCCAGTCCATCGCCGACGGGCTGCTGGCCTTCCTCGCCCAGACCGCGGCGCGCGACCGCCGTCCCCCGGTGGCCTCGTCGACGGCGCCCTGATAAGGGCGGTGCCCCGCCCATGCGCTCCTTCGACCGAGGCCCCCTCGATCTCCGTCCCCTCACCATCACCCCCGGAGTGTCCCGGCACGCCGAGGGTTCCGCCGAGGTCCGCATCGGCCACACCTGGGTGCGGGTGACCTGCTCGGTCGAGGACCGCGTGCCACCTCACCTGCTGGGAAAGACCAGCGGCTGGGTCACCGCCGAGTACGGAATGCTCCCGCGGAGCACCAACACCCGGACGGCGCGGGAGGCAGCGCGGGGCAAGCAGAGCGGCCGGACCCAGGAGATCCAGCGTCTCATCGGCCGCGCGCTCCGGGCCTCGGTGGACCTCTCGCAGCTGGGCGCCCGCACCTTCACCCTGGACTGCGACGTCATCGAGGCGGACGGTGGCACGCGCTGCGCCTCCATCACCGCTGCCTTCGTGGCCCTGGCGCAGGCGGCGCGGAACCTCCATGGCCGGAAGGCGCTTTCCGTTCTCCCGCGGATGGTCCCGGTGGCCGCCATCTCGGTGGGCATCCTCAAGGGGACGGTGGTGACCGACCTCGACTACGAGGAGGACAGCGCCGCGGATGTGGACATGAACGTGGTGGCCACCGGCGAGGGGAAGCTGGTGGAGGTGCAGGGCACCGCGGAGAAGGGGTCCTTTGCCAGGGCGGAGCTGGACGCGCTGGTCGACGCCGGGATGGCCGGAGTGGCAAGGCTGGTCGAGGCACAGAGGCGGGCGCTGGGCGGATGAGGCTCCTGGTCGCCACCCGGAACCCCGGGAAGCTGCGCGAGGTCCGGGCGCGGGTGCAGGGCCTGGAGGTGGTGTCGCTGGACGATGTCCAGTCCATGCCCGAGGTGGAGGAGACCGAGGACACCCTCGAGGGGAACGCGCGGCTGAAGGCGCTCGCCGCGGCGCGTGCGACGGGGCTCTGGACGGTCGGCGATGACTCGGGACTGTTCGTCGACGCGCTCGGGGGCGTCCCGGGCGTCCGGTCGGCCCGGTACGCGCCGGGGACCGACACGGACCGGATCCGGGAGCTGCTCCGGGCGATGGAGTGGATTCCGGAAGGAGCGAGGTGGGCCGCGTTCGGGTGCGTGCTCGCCCTCGCCTCTCCCGAAGGCGAGGTGCGGCTGGCGACCGGGGAGTGCCGGGGGAGCATCCTTCGCGCGCCACGCGGGACGGGCGGCTTCGGGTACGACCCGGTGTTCCTGGTTCATGAGCTGGGACGGACGATGGCCGAGCTGTCGCTGGAGGAGAAGGGACGCATCTCCCACCGGGCACGGGCGCTGGACGCGCTCGAGCCGCTCCTGCGGAGCCTGGACGCTCAGGGGGTACGCGGGGTCAGTCGAACCACCCCCGCCCCTCACGCGGAACCCATGCCGGAAGGCGGTCGACCGCGCCGACCACCGCGCTGAGGAGCCCCGGTCCAAGCTCGCAGCGCAAGCTCTCGTCCACCTCGTGCCACATCGGCTCGAGCAACTCGAGGTGCAGTGCCCCCGAGGGCTCGAGCAACCACTCGAGAATCGCCAACGCTCTGGCCGGCGCACCATCCCTCGATCCTCGAGACGCGCCAGTGAACGGCCTGCCGGACCGGGGTCGAGTCGGAGACGGCGCGCGAGCGCGAGCGTCTGTGCCGGCCCCTCCTTCCACAGCATCAGCATGAGCTGGAGCTCGGTCAGTGTGTTCACTCAGGGTTTTGGTTGGAGTGATGGCTCCAGCTTGGACGCGGGGTGCGTCTCCGTCGCACCCAAGCGCCCGAATTTACGTTCAGCGATTTCACTGACATTCCATCTCCTCGGAGTGCTCCACCCCCCCGGTTCCCGGCCGCTCTGGGACGCCAGGCGAGATGCTCGTCCTCGAAGGAGCCCCGTAGTCTGCCGGCCGGGGAGGGAGACGATGCGGACGAGGCGGCTGGTCGGCGTGGTGCTGGTGCTCGCCGGCGGCGTGGCGCGGGCCCAGGGAATCGAGTCGAACTTCCGTCCCTACCTCGTGGGAGGTCGAGCTGCCGGGATGGGAGGGGCGTTCACCGCCCTGGCCGACGATGGATCGGGCGGCTACTACAACCCCGGCGGCCTGGCCTTCGTTCGGGCGTCCTCGCTCTCCTTCTCCCTCAATGCCTACGGGCTGGTCGGCGGAAGAGTGACGGACGCGCTCGGGGACGGCCAGGACTTCCCCTACCAGGACATGAACGTGTTCCCGGTGGCGACCGCGGGCATCAAGAAGCTGGGGGAGCCGGAGCTCGAGACCGGGGTGGCGAAGCACACCCTCTTCTTCTCGGTGTTCCTTCCCGACGGCCTCTACACCGACGATCGGGATCAGCTCGGCGAGAGCGCGAACGCCTACTTCTCGCAGCGAAGCAACCAGACCTTGTGGATCGGCGGAGGGTATGCCCACCGCCTCGGCCGGGTGGGAATCGGCGTCGGTGGATACGTGCTCATCGGCTCACTCAGCCGCTTCCTCGACCTCGACATCATCACCCCGGCTGGCACCGAGTTCGTGATCCTCTCCGCTCGCGACGACCTCAGCACCGTGGGGTTCGTGGGGTCGGTCGGCGTGCGCTGGGACGTGACCGACCAGCTCCGGCTCGGCCTCTCCGTCTTCACCCCGGACTGGGGGGGCGGGTCCCGGAACTCGTTCGTGCGCATCGGCGCCGCCGTCGGAGGAAATGCCGGAGCGTTCGGACAGCAGTCCAACCAGCTCTCGGCGACGCCGTCGCTTCCCTACCGCGTCCAGGCGGGCGTGGCCTGGGAGGCCGGGCGATGGACGCTGGCGGCCGACCTCATTCTCCTCGGTCCCCGCCAGGTCCACGACAACCCCGAGCTGAAGGCCGAGGGACTCGACTACCTCGTGATCCGCAACCCGGTGCTCAACGTCTCCCTCGGTGGGGAGCTCGCCCTGGGAGGCGGATTCGCGATCCGCGCTGGATTCTTCACCGACTTTGCATCCAGCGACGCGACCAGGACCGACGTGGACAACACCTCGCACGTGAATCACTACGGCCTGACGCTCTCGGGCGGGCTTCGCACCGATCATGTGCGAACCGACGTGGGCTTCACCGGCTGGTGGGGCAAGGGGACGGACGTGATCCCCAAGAACCTCGACTTCTCGTTCCTCGCCCGGACCGACGCGAAGGAGTACGGGCTCTTCGTCTTCCTTGCCACGGCGTACGATTTCTGAGCGCTGGTGCAGGTGCCCGCGGTGGAAATCGGCTGGCCGGTGGGCCGTACCCCCATGCGTCAGCTTCCCTGGAGCTCCGCATGCCCTTCGAACCAGCCGATCTTGCCTCCATTCTCGGGACGATGTTCGTCGGCGCCTCGACCCTGCTCCTCACCGCGGCCATCGCCTGGCGGATCGGGGTGAAACCCACCATGCGGGCGTTGATGGAGTATCGCGCCGCGCGCCCGGCGGCCGACCCGCAGCTGCTCCGGCGCCTGTCCGAGCTCGAGGACGAGGTGCGGTCGCTGAAGGCCCAGATCGCCCCGCTTCCCGAGGCTGGCGTGCGCGCGTTGCTCGAGTCTCCCTGGCGGCCCACCCGCGATCGGGCCTAGCCAGGGCCGAGGCGCTCGTCGAGGCGCCGCTCGAGGAAGGTGAGGTCGAGCCAGCGGCCGAACTTGCAGCCCACCTGATGCAGGGTCCCCGCGCGGTGGAACCCGAGCCGCTCGTGGAGACGGATGGAGGTCAGATTGTCGGCATCCACCCCGGCGACCATCACGTGCTTCCCGAGGCTGACCGCGCGCTCGAGGAGCACGGTCACCAGGCCCTTCCCCACGCCGTGACCGCGGGCGTCCGCCCGGACGTGGACGGTGTGCTCCACCGTGTGCCGGTAGCCCGGCCAGGTGCGGAAGTCAGAGAAGGCGGCGAAGCCGAGGACGCCGGATTCGTCGGTGGCCACCAGCACCGGATAGCCCGCCTCACGCCGCGCACGGAACCACTGCCGCCGGTCCTCCAGCGTCGTCGGGGTCTCGGAGAAGATCGCCGTCGAGGTCGCGAGGACGTCGTTGTAGATGGCGAGGATCGCCGGGAGATCGGCCTCGGTCGCGTCGCGGATCATGACGGCGATGAGCGTCCCGCATCCGCGGCTCGTCCCACCAGCACAGTCGAGCGCCCGCAGCTTGACCCGGTCCGGAACTCGTGGTCTCTAGCCCGGACCGACTCGGGGCGTAGCGCAGCCTGGTAGCGCACCTGCCTTGGGCGCAGGGGGTCGGAGGTTCAAATCCTCTCGCCCCGACTCACGCCGTCTCTTGCTGCCTGGCCTGGCCCTCGCGCCAGGCCGCCGGAGGAAGGCCGACCACCTTCTTGAAGGCCCGACTGAAGGCCGCCTCCGAGGCGTAGCCCACCTCCATCGCCGCCTCGAACACGCTGACGTTGCGCGTTCGGAGGAGCGTCGCCGCCAGCTGCATGCGCCAGCGGGTGAGGTACTGCATGGGCGCCTCCCCGACCAGCTGGGTGAATCGCTCGGCCAGCGCTGAGCGCGACAGCGCGGATTCCTTCGCCAGCGACTCCACCGTCCATTGCTCCGCGGGTCGGTCATGCAGCAGCGCGAGCGCCTTGCCGACGAAGGGGTCGCGAAGCCCGGCGAGCCAGCCGGTCTGTTCCGCCGGGAGGGTGGCCAGGTACCGGCGGAGCACCTCCACGAACATCAGCTCGCTCGCGCGGGCCAGGACCGCCTCGCCGCCGTTCCGTCCGCCACCGGATTCGGTCACCGCGAGACGTGCCAGTGCCTCGAGCCAGCCGCCGCCCTCGCGGGTGCTCACCCGGATCGTCCGGGGGAGGGCGGCGAGGATCGGGTTGAAGGGTCGCGCGTCGCAGCCCAGAAAGCCGCAGACCAGCTGGGTGCGCGGCCCGCCCCCGCCTGCGTCCCGGAGGGAGTACGGGAGCTGGACCCCCGGTGGGCGCCGGTAGGTGTCGAGGGAGGTTGCTCCGCGCATCCCGGGGCTGCTGGACAGGACGTGGGCGTCGCCCTGGGGGAAGACGATGAAATCGCCCACCTCGAGCCGAAGTGGCTCCTCGCCCACGACGCCACCCCAGCACGGTCCCTCGGTGACCAGGTGGTACTCGAGCACGTGCTCCACGCCGGGCATGACGGTGGGAGCCACCTCGCGGGCGGGAAGCGCCTCGGCGGCGAAGGGGGCCCTGGCCTCGACGGAGAAGTAGGTCGCTCCGGTCAGTCGAACCGCCCGGAGCACGTCCGAGAGCACGTCGGTGCTCACACCGGCACCCCCCACCGGAACGCGGGCCAGGCCCTCCACGGACGGATGAGCAAGAGATGCGGACGACGGGTCAAGCGCGCTCCCGGCCCTCGAGGCATCCAGAACCGTGCAGCACGTCCCCCTTAGCCCAGGAGCTCCGCTCGTGACCACCGCCTCGATTCCCCAGGCCCCCGCAGCCCAGACCCCGTCGCCGGATCTCGCCGCCATCAAGACCCGCCAGCAGGCGACCTGGGCCAGCGGCGACTACGCCGTCATCGGCACCACCCTCACCATCGTCGGCGAGTCGCTGTGCGAGGCTGTCGACCTCCGCGCGGGCCAGACGGTGCTGGACGTCGCCTGCGGGAACGGGGCGGCCACCCTCGCCGCGGCGCGCCGCTTCTGCAAGGTCACCGGCCTGGACTACGTGCCGGCCCTGCTGGCCCGCGCCGAGGAACGGGCCCGCGCGGAACGGCTGGACGTGGCGCTGGTGGAGGGTGATGCCGAGGCGCTTCCCTTCCTCGACCACCAGTTCGATGCCGCCCTCTCCACCTTCGGCGTGATGTTCACCCCCGATCATGGACGCGCGGCGCGCGAGCTGGCGCGGGTGGTGCGCCCTGGCGGGAAGATCGGCCACGCCAGCTGGAGCCCGGACGGCTTCGTCGGCCAGCTCTTCGCGCTGGTGGGCCGCACCATTCCGCCGCCCGCGGGAGTCAAGTCGCCGTCGCTCTGGGGCACCGTGCCCCACTGCGAGCAGCTGTTCGACGGAGCCGCGGCCTCCATCCGCTCCAGCCACAAGGAGTTCGTGTTCCGGTACCGGTCCGCCGCGCACTTCATCGAGGTGTTCCGGAGCTTCTACGGCCCGATCCACAAGCTCTACGGGGCGCTTCCCGAGGACAAGGCGGCGGTCTTCACCGCCGAGCTGAACGACGTCATCGGCCGCTTCAACCGCTCCGGCGACGAGACGGTGGTGATTCCCTCGAAGTACCTGGAGCTGGTCGTCACCCGGCGCTGAGGGCGCTCACCTCGGAAACTGACGCCGCGAAGGGGGCTGGCCGGGAAGCCACCGTGGCCTCCCCGGCCGTTCCGACCGGCCCGTGGGTCATCCACTGAACTGCCGTTCGCTGGTGAACGCGCCTGCCCGGTTCCACCGAGAACACCGCAGCGCCGTGCGAATCTGGTGCCGCCGTCGACCGGAAGCCTCGGGCCGAGCGCGGCCTCGCTGGGACGATGATCAGGACCCCACATCTGGACGGTGGCTCGGCTGAAGCACTCGATTTCCTCGCCGGCGGCGGGGAGCTCGGCGCGGAGATGCGCCGCAAGGACTGGGCGTCCACCCCCCTGGGCGATGCGCGGTTCTGGCCACAGAGCCTTCGCACGTCGGTGAGCATCTGCCTCAACTCCCGGATGCCGGTGCTCGTCTGGTGGGGCCCCGATCTCCTGATGCTCTACAACGACGCCTACCGGCAGATCATCAGCGGCAAGCATCCCGCTGCGCTCGGACAGCCGGGGCGCGAGTGCTGGCCGGAGATCTGGCACGTCATCGGGCCGATGCTCGACGCGGTGCTTTCCCGCGGCGAGTCCACCTTCTCCGAGGACCTGATGCTGCCCCTGGAGCGGAAGGGCTTCCCGGAGGAGTGCTATTTCACCTTCTCCTACAGCCCGATCCGCGACGAGACCGGGCGGGTGGGGGGCGTCTTCTGCTCGGTCGTCGAGACCACGTCCCAGGTCCTCGCCGTGCGCCGCACGCGCACGCTGCGGCGGCTGGCGGAGATCGCCACGGTGGGCCGCACCGAGGCGGATGCCCTCACCATGTCGATGGAGGCGTTCGCCGACAGCGCGGCGGACGTGCCCTGGGCGCTGTACCAGGAGCTGGGGGAGGCGGGGCTCGAGCCCCCGGTGTCGGTCGGGCTGCAGCCCCCGGAGGTCGAGTCGCTGGTGCCGGTCCTGGCGGCTCGCCTGGAGCGGGGGCGCGACAGTCGCAGCGCCGAGGATCTGCCACCCATCGGAGGCGGGATCGCCGGTCCGCGCGGCTGGGTGCTCCCCATCGGAAAGAGCGGCTCGGGCCTGAGCGGTCTGCTGGTGCTCGGGCGGAGCCCGATGCTCGCCTTCGACGAGGCCTACCGAACCTTCTTCGAGCTGGTGGCTGCCGCCCTGGCCTCGTCACTCGAGACCGCCCGGGCCTTCGAGGAGGAGAAGCGACGGGCCGAGGCGCTGGCCGAGCTCGATCGGGCGAAGACCACCTTCTTCAACAACATCAGCCACGAGTTCCGGACCCCTCTCACCCTCCTGCTCGGGCCGCTGGACGAGCTGCGGGCTTCCGCCGGGCTTCCGGAAGATGCAGAGCAGCTCGAGGTCATCCGCCGGAACGCCCTGCGTCTGCAGCGGCTGGTCAACGCGCTGCTCGAGTTCTCGCGGCTGGAGGCTGGCCGGGCCAACGCCGTGTTCCGGCCCACCGACCTCTCGCGCCACACCCGGGACCTCGCCGGCAGCTTCCGGGCGGCCTTCGAGCGCGGGGGGCTGGAGCTGGAGGTCGATGCTCCGGACCTCGACCGGCCAGTCTACGTCGACCGGGACATGTGGGAACGGATCGTCCTCAATCTCCTCTCCAACGCCCTGAAGTTCACCTTCGAGGGAAAGGTGACGGTGCGTCAACGCATCGAGGGGAACGAGGCCGTGCTCACCGTGAGCGACACCGGCACTGGTGTTCCCGAGGACGAGCTTCCCAGGCTCTTCGAGCGCTTCCACCGGGTGATCGGAGCGCGCGCGCGGACCCAGGAGGGCTCGGGGATCGGGCTGGCGCTGGTGAGCGACCTGGTGCGGCTCCACGGAGGTCGCATCCTCACCCGGAGCCGGATGGGAGAGGGCAGCGAGTTCGAGGTCCGGGTGCCCCTGGGCCATCGGCATCTCGAGTCGGGGCGGGTCGAGCACGGCGAGTCCGGGACGGAAGTCCGCCAGGCGGAGGCCTACGTCGAGGAGGCGATGCGCTGGCTGCCCGATGCCCAGCCCGTGTCGCCGGCGGAGAAGAGCCTGGCCGAGCTTCCCCGCATCGTGCTCGCCGACGACAACGCCGACATGCGCGAGTACCTGCTCCGGCTGCTCGAGGGCCGCTTCCGGGTGGAAGGGTTCCGCAGCGGCACCGACGCGCTCGACGCCGTCCGGCGGGGCAGGCCCGACCTGGTCCTGACCGACGTGATGATGCCCGGGCTGGACGGATTCGGGCTGGTGGCCGCCATCCGGGCCGACCCCGAACTCCAGGAGACGCCGGTGCTGATGCTCTCCGCGCGCGCCGGCGAGGAGGCGCAGAGCGAGGGACTGGAAGCCGGGGCCGACGATTACCTGGTGAAGCCCTTCTCCGCGCGCGAGCTCATCGCTCGCATCGACGCCCACCTCGCCCGGCGCACGCTGAGGCGGCTGGAGCGGCAGCACGCGCGTCAGCTGACCTCGGTGTTCGAGAACGCGCCGGTGGCCATCGCCATTCTCCGGGGTCCGGATCTCGTCTACGAGTTCGCCAACCCCAGCTACCGCGCCCTGGTGGCCGGCCGTGACGTGCTGGGCAAGCCGCTGCTGACCGCGGTTCCCGAGCTGCGGGGGCAGGGCATCTTCGAGCTGCTCCAGGGGGTGCTCCGCGCCGGGAAGCCCATCACCACGCAGGCGCTCCGCGTGAGCCTGCAGCGCAACCCGGGCGCGGGACTGGAGGAGGTCTTCTTCAACCTGGTCTACGCGCCGCTGAAGAACGACGAAGGCCAGGTGCACGCGATCGCGGTGGTGGCCAACGACGTGACCGACCTGGTGCGTGCGCGCCAGGAATCCGAGGAGGCCAACCGCGCCAAGGACGAGTTCATGGCCATGCTCGGGCACGAGCTCCGCAACCCGCTCTCGCCGATGCTCACCGCCCTGGAGCTGATGCGGCTCCGGGCACCGGAGGTGCTGGAGCGGGAGCGGGGGATCCTCGAGAGGCAGGTGCAGCACCTGGCCCGGCTGGTGGACGACCTGCTCGACGTCTCACGGGTCGCTCGCGGAAAGATCGAGCTCCAGCGGGAGAGGGTGGAGCTGTCCTCGGTGGTGGCGGCGGCGGTGGAGCAGGTGAGCCCGCTGCTCGAGGAGCGCGGCCACTACCTGCGCATCTCGGTCCCGCGCAACGGCCTCAAGGTCCTGGCCGATCCGGCACGGCTGGCCCAGGTGTTCTTCAATCTCCTGCACAACGCCGCCAAGTACACCGATCCCGGAGGACACATCGCGGTGGTGGCTCACCGCGAGGGATCGGACGTGGTACTCGCCGTCCGGGACGATGGGGTGGGCATCGCGCCCGAGCTGCAGCCCCGCCTGTTCGAGACCTTCTTCCAGGCCCGGCAGGAGGTCGACCGGGCCAAGGGTGGTCTCGGGCTGGGGCTCGCCCTGGTGAAGAGCCTTTCCGAGCTTCATGGAGGACGGGTGGAGGCGGAGAGTCCGGGCGTCGGGCACGGGAGCACCTTCTCCGTCCGGCTTCCGCTCGCCGCGGAGAGCGGTGCGGTGGATCAGTCCTCGCGAGCGGATCAGGACGGGCTGCGGCGCGGGTCCGAGGGGCTGCAGATCCTGGTGGTGGACGACAACGTCGACGCCGCGGAGAGCATCGCCGAGATCCTGGAGTTGCTGGGGAACCGGGTGCGGGTGGCGCACGATGGGCTGGAGGCCCTGCGGCTGGCCCGGGAGAGCGCGCCGGACCTGGCGTTGCTGGACATCGGGCTGCCGGTCATCGACGGGTACGAGCTGGCCCAGCGGCTTCGATCCGAGCATCCCTCGCTGCGGCTGGTGGCGGTGAGCGGCTACGGGCAGGACAGCGATCGCGCCGCCGCGCTCCGGGCAGGCTTCTCCCGGCACCTGGTCAAGCCGGTGAGTCTGCAGGAAATAGAGTCGCTGGTGACCGGGACGGACCCCGTGCCGGCGCCGTGGGAGGTGCGCGATGGGAAGGAAGATCCTGATGCTGGTGGGCGATTTCGGTGAGGACTACGAGATCATGGTGCCCTTCCAGGCGCTCCAGGCGGTGGGGCACACCGTGCACGCGGCCTGTCCGGGGAAGAAGGCGGGGGAGAAGATCCGGACCGCGGTGCACGACTTCGAGGGCGATCAGACGTACTCCGAGAAGCGCGGGCACGACTTCAGCCTCAACGCGACCTATGCCGAGGTGAAGCCGCAGGACTACGACGCGCTGGTCGTCCCCGGCGGCCGGGCGCCGGAATACCTGCGGCTGGACCCGACGGTCCTGGCCACGGTGCGCCACTTCGCCGAGAACCGGAAGCCCATCGCGGCTCTCTGCCACGGCGCGCAGGTGCTGGCCGCGGCGGAGATCATCCGGGGCAGGAAGGTCTCCGCGTACCCGGCCTGCGCGCCCGAGGTCCGGCTCGCCGGTGGTGAGTACATCGACCTCCCGGTGGATCGGGCGGTGGTGGATGGAATGTTGGTGACGGCGCCGGCCTGGCCCGCGCACCCCGACTGGCTCAAGAAGTTCCTCGAGGTACTGGGAACGAAGATCACCACCTGAGCCGTGGACCTGAACTTGCGGGGAGCCACGGGGCCGGCTTAGGACCGCTGCAGCACCAGTCTGGCCCCGTAGCTCAACTGGATAGAGCGTCGGCCTTCTAAGCCGATGGTTGCGTGTTCGAGTCACGCCGGGGTCGCTGTCGACTCTACCCCACCACCCGGGCGATGGGGCCGGGCCGACCACAGCCCGTCGGCGATCAGAAGGGCGCACCGGTCACTCCAGGTCGAGCTCCAGCCCGAAGAGGAACATCTCGATGCCAGGATTGGGCTTCGCCAGCTTCCCGTTGGACATGTGCGCGAAGCTGGCCAGCGCGCGGAGCCCGGGAGCCAGCGGCACCGCGAGCTCGGCGGAGGTCTTGAAGAGCAGGTGCGAGCCGAAGTCGCGCTTGCCGTCCACCGTGCGAATGCCCGGAGCGAATCCGGGCGAGAGCGTCACCCCCCACACCAGCGGGATCTCCAGCAGCACTCCGGCGAAGAGGAACTGCGTCCCATCCGTCGACTGAAGAAGACCGCCGGTGGGCCGGACCCACCACCAGCGCACCCCGGGGCGGAGCTCGAGCTGGACCGCCAGCGCGTGCTCCGCCGTCGCCCCGAGTCCCCAGTACCCTGCCTGCATGGCGAAGCGCGCCGGCTCCGCCCGGGCCAGCCAGGGAACGAGGAGCAGCCCGGTCACCAAGACTCCGAGCCGCCATCTCACGCCCGCTGGGTTCCTCCCTGTCCGGCCATCCTGCTCTCGCGGAAGCTACCGCGCCCTCTGGGAATGCACCGCCTGAATCCGTGCGCGGCGCGCCGGACGCTTCGCAGGGCCCTGCGGCCGACCGGGCAAACGGCCTCGCTCCCGTCCGGCGAAGCAGCGGCGAGCCCTCCTCTTCACGACCCGTCGTTCGCAGCTTTCGACGACAGAACCTCAAGGGAGGAACACACGCATGAAGATGAACAGACTCTGGATGTGCGCAGCCGTCGGTGCAGGTGGATTGCTACTCGGGGCCTGTGCCTCGGACAGCGGGGCGCGGTCTGACACGAGCCCCAGCGGGAGCGCCACGGCGACGCAGCCCTCGAGCACGAACCCGAGCACGACGCCGGCACCTGGCACGCAGACCACGGACAGCTACGGGAAGCAGACGCCCGGGACCGGCACGAGCGCCGGAACGACGGGCACGTACCAGAGCGGCTCGACCACGACCGGCACCGGATCGACCGGAAGCACCGGCACCTATGGCAGCGGGTCGACGTCGACCGGCGGGAGCGGAACCTACGGCACCGGGTCCAGCTCCACGGGTGGTAGCGGCACGGACAACTCGATGACCGGGAGCACCACCGGCAACAAGACCGGCACCCCGAGCAGCAGCAACACCGATCCCTCGACTGGCTCCGGCACGGGCACCAGGAGCGGCTCGGGCACCAACCCGAGCGACAACCCTCGGCCTCCCCCGACGGGCAACTGAGTCCAGAACCAGCCTCGTCGCACCGCCCAGGGCGGCGCCCGCGATTGCACCGCGGGGGCCGCTCGTCCTGCCCCGGGGATGGACCGCGGGGGCCGCTCAATTCTGCCCCGGGCGGTCACGGAACGGGTCTGCGCGGGGGCTCGGCGCTCCCCGGATTGGCCCGCACCCTCAGCGTGCGCTCGTCGCCAGCTCGGTGAGCCGGCCTTCGCCGAGTCGGTAGTTCGTCGCTTCGAGCGCGGCGGACAGCTCGGCGTCGTGCGTGACCACCACCTGGGGAATGCCACGCTCGCGCACCGCGCCCACGTACGCCGCGACCTCGCGCTTTCGCTCGGGGTCCAGCGCGCTGGTCGGCTCGTCCCAGAGCAGGGCTGCCGGCCTGCAGGACAGCGCTCGGGCGATGGCCACCCGCTGGCGCTCGCCGCCGGAGAGTGACTGCGGCCAGGCATCCGCCCGGTCCGCGAGACCGAGGCGCTCCAGCCAGCTCCTCGCCTCGCGCTCACCCTCGGGCTCTCCCCGGAGCCGCGGAGCGAGCGTGCAGTTCTCCAGCACCCGGAGGTGCGGAAAGAGCTCGACCGACTGGAACACCAGTCCCACACGGCCGAGGAGCACTCCCTGTCCGCCCGGGGCCACCTCGAGCGTTCCCAGCGCCACCCGGCCGGCGTCGAATCTCTCCAGGCCGGCGAGGCACCGGAGCAGCGTGGACTTCCCCGAGCCGCTCGGCCCCAGCACCACCGCCACGCCGCCCGGCTCCACCCGGAGGCTCAGTCCCTCCAGCACCGTGCGCCGCCGCACGCCGACGTGCCGCGCCAGGCCCTCGACGAGGAGGGCGGTCACCGCGCGACCTCCAGGTGCTCGCCGAGCCGGCGCTCCACCCAGCGCGAGAGCCGGGCGAAGGGAAACCCGAGCAGGAGGTACACCGCGCCGACCAGTAGCCCCAGGGCGAGGTGTTCCCGCGTCGCCGCGGCGAGCGTGCCGTAGGTCTTGGTGAGCTCGGTCACCGTCACCACCGAGACCAGCGAGCTGTCCTTGAGCAGCGCGATGAAGTCGTTGGTGACCGGGGGAAGTGCCACGCGGATGGCCTGCGGCGCCACGACGTGGCGGATCGCCTGCCACCGCCCGAGGCCGAGGACTCGCGCTGCGTCCATCTGGCTCCTGGGCACGGCGAGGAGGCCGGCGCGGTCGTTCTCCGCCTCCGCTGCGGCGTAGTTGAGCCCCAACGCCAGCCACCCTGCGATCAGTGGGCTGAGGCGGATCCCGAGCTCGGGCAGCCCGTAGTAGACGACGATGAGCTGCAGAAGGAGCGGGGTCCCGCGGAAGAGCTCCACGTAGCCCAGGGCGAGGGCCGACAGCGGCGGGGGCCCGTAGACCCGGGCAAGTGCCAGGGCCGCTCCGAGCACGACCGCCAGCGCCATGGAGGCGATGGAGAGGAAGAGGGTGACCAGCGCCCCACGCCCCAGCGCCGCGAGGATCGGACCGGCGCCCCCGCTCCACATCCCCTGCGTGGTGCGGGCGCGCCAGGCCTGGAGCTCCACCGGCGAGCCTGCGGGCGCGGTGTCGACACCGAGCACCCGGCCAGCGTCCTCGGTCCACAGCCCCCAGCGCTGGAGCAGCGCCGGAAGGGAACCGTCGCGGACGAGCCCCTCCAGCGCGGCATCGATCTCCTCCCGCAGCCGCGTGTCGCCGGCCCGGGTCACCACCGCGTAGCGAATCTCGCCGAACCCGGCGACGAGCGTGGTGAGCTCGGGCCGGTCGCCATAGTAGAGGGCGATGGGTGCATCGAGCAGCACCGCGTCGGTCCGCCCCAGCGCCAGGTCGCGGTAGGGATCCTCCTGACCGCCCTCGTAGGTGCGGACGTCGGCGCCGGCCGCGCGCAGCATCCGCTCGGCCGTCGTCCCCGGCAGCGTGCCCACGCGGCGCGCGCGCAGGTCGGCGAGCGTCGCCGGGGCGTGCGGATCGTTGCGGCGCACCGTGAGCCGCTCGGGCCCCGCCCAGTAGGGTTGGCTGAGTGCGTAGGCCTGCCGGCGGTCCTCGGTCACCTCGATGCCGTTGATGACCAGATCCACGTCTCCGCGGTCGAGCAGCGGCAGCAGCTGCGCGAACGGCCCCTGGACGTGCCGCGCGGTCCGACCGAGCCGGGAGGCGAGGAGCCCTGCCAGCTCGGCCTCGAATCCGCGCAGATGTCCGGGCGGCTGCTCGAAGACGTAGGGAGCGCCACCCTCGGCATCTGCACCCCAGCGGAGCTCGGACGGGGACGCGACGAGGGCGACCGAGACCAGCAGGGGGGAAACGCTCACGAGCGCGGGCAGTGTATGGCATGCAAAGCGCTCCATGCTCGTTCCGCTGGCGTTCGTCCTGCTCGCCGCGCCTCCGCCCCCCGCCCCCCGCCCCCTCCACCTTCGAGAGCCTCGTCGGCCGGGCCCTGACCGACGGCGCCACGATGGCCACCGCCACCGCCCCGCGTGCGTCCCGGCCCGCGGCGCACCGTCCCCTTCGTGCTCTTCATGGGCGAGGAGCACGGGGCGGCCGGGTCCCGCGCCTGCGCCGAGACTCACGCAAGCGAGCTGCACGTGGCTGCGCTCGAGGCGGACGCGGGGGGCCGGACGGCCACTGTGGGCCTACTTCCGTGGCGGGGAGGGCTCCGAGTCCTTCCTCGGCCCGCTGCTGCGCCCGCTCGCCGCGCTGGTGGGGAGAAAGCGTGGGCTCCCAACGGTTCATCTCTGGCAGGACCCGACGCACGACTTGGGCGTTCACCACTCGGCGTCGGACACCCTGGACAAGATCGATCCGGCGACCCTCGCCCAGTGGTCGGCGGCGACCGTCTGGTTGACCTGGTCACTTGCCGACGCGGCGGGCACCCTCGCTCCGCCGCCCATCGAACCTCCGGCTCGGGCGCGCTGACGTTTTCGTTGCCGGTCTGACGGTGACTGCCCACAATCGCCGGGTGTCCACGCTCATCCGTCGGCTCGAGTCGTGGCCGCTGCTTCGCCAGCTGCGGAGGAGCGACCCCTGTGCAGTGGGTGATACCGCCGCGACGGAGCGGACCCGCGGCCTCCGGGCCCGCATCCGGGATGCAGGGGCGCCGGTTCGCTCCATCTGTCCCTACTGCGCGGTGGGCTGCGGGCAGAAGGTGTACGTCAAGGACGGGAGGATCACCGACATCGAGGGCGACGAGGACTCGCCCATCTCTCGTGGCCGGCTGTGCCCGAAGGGCGCGGCGTCGTTCCAGCTGGTCACCGGGGACCACCGCATCCGCGACGTCCTGTACCGCCCCCCGGGCGGCACGCAGTGGGAGGTCCTCCCGCTGGAGAAGGCGATGGACATGGTCGCCGACCGCGTGTGGCGGACCCGCGAGGAGACCTGGGAGGAGACCAGCGCCAGCGGCGAGACGCTCAGGCGCACCCTTGGCATCGCCCACCTCGGCGGTGCCACGCTGGACAACGAGGAGAACTACCTCCTCAAGAAGCTCTACACCGCGCTGGGAATCATCCAGGTCGAGAACCAGGCCCGGATATGACACAGCTCCACGGTCCCCGGTCTGGGGATCTCCTTCGGGCGCGGCGGGGCGACGGACTTCCAGCAGGATCTGCAGAACTCGGACTGCATCGTCATCGAAGGCTCGAACATGGCCGAGAATCACCCGGTGGGGTTCCAGTGGGTGATGGAGGCCCGTGAGCGCGGGGCGACGCTCATCCACGTCGACCCCCGCTTCACCCGAACCTCTGCCATGGCGGACATCCACGTCCCCATCCGGCCCGGCACCGACATTGCCTGGCTGGGAGGGCTGATCCGCCACGTCTTGGAGAAGGAGGCCTACTTCAAGGAGTACGTGGTGGCCTTCACCAACGCTCCGGTCATCGTTCGGGAAGACTTTCGCGATACCGAGGACCTGGACGGCATCTTCAGCGGCTGGCACCTCGAGGACGGCAAGTACCACGTCGACTCTTGGCAGTACGAGGGCGCGGGCACCATCCCCGCGGCGGGCCACAAGCACCTCCCCGCCGACGCCGGCGCCGGAGCCGACGAGCAGGACAAGCGTCCGGCCACCCTCCAGGAGCGCGACGAGACCCTGCAGCACCCGCGCTGCGTGTTCCAGATCCTCAAGCGTCACTTCTCCCGGTACACCCCGGAGATGGTGGAGCAGATCTGCGGAGTGCCCCGCTCCCTCTTCGAGAAGGTGGCCGAGACGCTGATCCGCAACACCGGCCGCGAGCGCACCGCGGCGTTCTGCTACGCCGTGGGCTGGACGCACCACTCGGTGGGCGTGCAGTACATCCGGACTGCCGCCATCCTCCAGCTGCTCCTGGGGAACATCGGCCGGCCCGGCGGCGGGATCATCGCCCTGCGCGGGCACACCTCCATCCAGGGCAGCACCGACATCCCCACCCTGTTCAACATCCTCCCCGGCTACCTGCCGATGCCCACCACCAAGCACGGCAGCACGCTCGCCAGGTACATGAAGGGCAACCGGTCACCGACGGGGTGGTGGAGCGAGTTTCCCAAGTACGTGGTCTCGCTCCTCAAGGCCTGGTTCGGCGACGCCGCCACGAAGGACAACGACTACCTCTGGGAGCACCTCCCGAGGCTCACCGGCGACCACTCGCACATGACCACGGTCTCGGACATGGCCGACGGGAAGGTGCCCGGCTACTTGGTGATGGGCGAGAACCCGGCGGTCGGCTCCCCCAACGCGGGACTGCAGCGCAAGGGGCTCCGGAACGCGAAGTGGGTCGTGGTCCGCGACCTGGCGATGATCGAGACCGCCGAGTTCTGGAAGAACGCCCCCGAGGTGCAGGCGGGCGAGATTCGCCCCGAGGACATCCAGACCGAGGTCTTCCTCTTTCCGGCCGCCGCCCACACCGAGAAGGAGGGCACCTTCACCAACACCCAGCGGCTGCTCCAGTGGCGGGAGAAGGCGGTCGACCCGCCGGGAAACGCCCGGAGCGAGCTGCACTTCGTCTTCCACCTCGGCCGGCGGCTCATCGAGAGGGCCCGGCGCTCGGGCAAGCAACGCGATCTGCTCCTCCGCGCACTGGTCTGGGATTACCCCACCCGGGGGCAGATCCAGGAACCCAGCGCCGAGGCCGTGCTCACCGAGATCAACGGCTACACCTGGCCGGACCGGAAGCCCGTTCCCGGCTATGCCGAGCTGAAGGACGACGGGAGCACCGCCTGCGGGTGCTGGATCTACTCCGGCTGCTTCTCTGGCGGGGTCAACCAGACCGCGCGGAGAAAGCCCGGACGCGAGCAGAGCTGGGTCGCTCCGGAGTGGGGATGGGCGTGGCCTGCCAACCGGCGCACCCTCTACAACCGCGCCTCGGCCGACCTGCAGGGAAACCCGTGGAGCGAACGCAAGCGGCTGGTGTGGTGGGACGCGGCGAAGCGACGATGGACCGGCGAGGACGTGCCGGACATCATCGCCGACCGCGATCCGTCCTACCGCGCCCGGCCAGGCGTGGAGGGGCTGGCGAGCATCGGCGGCAACACCGCCTTCCTCATGCAGTCCGACGGGCTGGGCTGGCTGTACGCTCCGACCGGGCTCATCGACGGCCCCCTCCCCACGCACTACGAGCCGCTGGAGTCGGTGGTGAAGAACGCGCTCTACGGCCAGCAGTGCAATCCCGCGCGGCTCGAGTACCGCCGGCGCGACAACCGCTACCACGCCGCCTACGACGACCCGGCCTACCCCTTCGTGCTGACGACCTTCCGGCTCACCGAGCACCACACCGCCGGGGGCATGAGCCGCTGGCTGTGGTGGCTCTCCGAGCTCCAGCCGGAGATGTTCGTGGAGATCTCCCCCGAGCTGGCGCGCCTCCGGGGCATCACCCATGGAGGCTGGGTGACGGTGAGCACCGCGCGCGGTGCCATCGAGGCCCGGGCGCTGGTCACGGCCCGGGTCCGCCCTCTTCAGATTCGCGGGAAGACGGTGCACACCATCGGCCTCCCCTGGCACTGGGGCACCGTGGGGCGGACCACGGGTGGAACCGCCAACGAGCTGCTGGCCTTGGTGGCCGATCCGAACGTCAGCATCATGGAGAGCAAGGCGTTGACCGCCCACATCCAGCCCGGCCGCCATGACCTGCGCCGGCACCCCTCGTTGCTCGCGCCGACGCCGTCCTCGCTGGAGCCCGGCGACCCGCGCCGGGACCTGCCGCAGGTGGGGACGAAGCGACCCATGCCCAGTCAGGAGCCCTAGCCGATGGCCGCCGCGAAGGGATTCTTCACCGACACCTCGCTCTGCATCGGCTGCAAGGCGTGCGAGGTCGCGTGCAAGCAGTGGAACCAGCTCCCGGCGGATGGGCTCCACTTCAGCGGGAACTCCTACGACAACACCGGGCATCTCGGCGCGAGCACCTGGCGCCACGTGGCCTTCGTGGAGCAGACGCTTCCCGAGGCGCTCGGCACCGTCGAGCCCCAGGGGGCGGGGAACGGCTCGAGCTTCGGGATGCGCTGGCTCATGGAGTCGGACGTCTGCAAGCACTGCCAGCGCGCCGGGTGCCTCGAGGCCTGCCCCACGGGAGCCATCGTCCGCACCGAGTTCGACTCGGTGTACGTCCAGCCCGACGTGTGCAACGGCTGCGGCTACTGCGTGGTGGCCTGCCCGTTCGGGGTCATCGACCGCCGCGACGACGACGGGCGGGCCTGGAAGTGCACTCTCTGCTACGACCGGCTCGCGGACGGGCTGACCCCCGCCTGTGCGAAGCATTGCCCCACGGAGAGCATCCAGTTCGGCGACGTGGAGGAGCTCCGCATCCGCGCCGAGCGGCGGCTGGACCAGCTGCAGGCCCGAGGGGTGGAGGGCGCACGGCTCTACGGCCAGGACGCGCGCAATCAGCCCGGCACCGGAGGGCTCAACGCCTTCTTTCTCCTCCTCGACAGGCCGGAGGTCTACAACCTCCCGCCGGACCCGGTGGTCCCCACCGCGAAGGGCCGGGAGAGCTGGACCTTCGCCGGCATCGCCGCCGCGGGGATGTTCCTCACCGCGATGGCGGGTGCGCTGCTCGCACGAGGCCGGAGCCTTCGATGACCACCGCACCGCTCAATCCCGTGCCGTTCCTCGCGCCACCGGAGCTCGAGCGCCCCACCGACGGCCGCGAGGTCGATCCGTCCCTGGGGCTCCTCCAGGGCGAAGGCGCCGCGCAGCGCGTCCGGACGCCCGAGCCGCACCCGGGTCGTCTGGTGCCCCACGTCGAGGCGGACGCGCGGGCGCTGACCTACTACGGGCTGCCGGTGCTCCAGCAGCCGGTGTGGATCTGGACCATCCCGACGTACCTCTTCGTGGGGGGGATGGCCGGGGCGGCGAGCGCCCTCGGGGCAGCGTCGCTCGTCGCGGGTGGCCCCACGCTGGAGCGGCTGGAGAACCGGTGTCGCGCGCTTGGGCTCGCCGGCGACCTGGCCGGTTCCGTGCTGCTCATCGCCGATCTGGGCCGGCCGGAGCGGTTCCTGAACATGCTGCGGGTGTTCCGGCCCACGTCGCCGATGAGCATGGGCTCGTGGATCCTCGCGCTCTCCGGAGCGGCGAACACCGCGGGCTTCCTCCTCGGCAGCAGAAGCGGACCGCTCGGCGCGGTGGGGCGGATGGGCATCGCCGCCGGCGGCGGGCTCGGTGCGCTGCTCGCCGGCTACACCGGGGTCCTCCTCGCCAACACCGCGGTCCCGCTCTGGCAGGCAGCCCGTCGAGAGCTGCCGGTGCTCTTCGTCGGCTCGGGGATGGCGAGCGCCGGCGCGGTGCTGGAGCTGTTCTCCGACTCGGGCGCCTCGCGCAAGCTCACCCACTGGTACGGCAGCGCGGGGAAGGCGGTGGCGCTCGGGGCCATGCTGGCGATGCAGCGCTCGGCGCCGGGAGCGCCGCGAATCACGGAGCCGCTTCGCACCGGTGCCACCGGGTTGCTCTGGCGCGCCGGCCTGGTCCTCACCGCAGCGGGCCTGGTGGCCTCGGGGCTGGGGAACAGGTCGCGTGCGCGCGAGCGGCTCGCCGCGGGCCTCACCCTGGCCGGCGCGCTCGCGACGCGCTTCGCGGTGTTTCACGCCGGCAAGCGCTCCGCTCGGGATCCGCGCGCGACCTTCGAGGGACAGCGAGCGGGGATGGGCGCGGCGGAGCTGAGCCGACCTCCGGACCCGAAGCCCGCCGTGTTCAAGCTCCCGGTCATGCGCTGAGCGGACTGAAGCCGGCGGAGCCGCAGGCGCCACCTCCCCGCCGTGGGTGGGCGCCACGAGCACATTGTCCGCTCACCTGACGCTCGTTTACCGTCACGGTCGTGCCCCATCCACGCGTGGTCGTCGCGGCCTGCCTCTGGGCGCTGGCAGGGTGCGCGGGCTCCCTCGACAATCCAGACCGCTTCGGAGACGGAGGCTCGAACGTCGGCTTCGTCTGCTCCAGCCTGAACAAGCCGGCCAAGTCCGAGGTGATCCTCAAGAAGTGCGTGTCGGGCTGTCACTCGGTCGCGGTGCACGAGAGCGGCCTGGACCTGGAGTCCGCCGGCGCAGGCGCGCGGCTGGTGGACGTGAGCACCAATGCCTGTCCGCCCCGGCACCGCGTGGACAGCGTGGACGGGGGAACGCTCCAGGAGCTCATCACCCAGACCAGCCCCACCTGCACCTCGGCCATGCCGCCCGGGGGCGGTCTCACCAACTCGGAGATCAGCTGCATCGTCGAGTGGACCCGGAACCTCGCCACCGGAGGGGAGGAATGAGGATCTCGCTGGCCCTTCTCCTGGTCGCCGCGCTGGCCGCACAGCCGGCGCTGGCGGCGGGGAAGAAGTCTTCCAGCTCCTCGAAGAGCGCCCGCCGGTACGGAGTCCTCGCCACCGGCCCGAGCGCCGCGGCGGCGGGCAAGGCCGCGGTGAGCGCGCTCAAGGGCGTGACGGTTCCGGACAACCGCCTCCAGGAGGAGGCGCAGAAGTATGGCGCGGCCCTCGGAACGGACCCGGCGTACCAGGCCTTGGCGCTGGGGATGAAGCTCGACGCGGTGGTCCGGGTCACCACCCTGGACAAGGGCACCTCCCAGCTCGCGGTGGTGCAGGTGCGCAACGGGGCCACGGGCGCCATCGTGGATGACGCCACCTGGAAGGCTCCCAGCGCAAAGGCACTGGGACAGATGCTCTCCAAGCAGCTGAAGCCGCGGTTCCAGCGCTCGCTCCAGGCGACGAAGGCGCCCAAGCCGGGCTCGCTCCAGCCGGTTCCGGCAGCGGGAGGTGTCGCCGCGGTGGCTGCTGCCCCGGCCGCTGCGGCCCCGGCCGCCTCCCAGGCGCCCTCTCTCTCCGTGGCCCCCGGCGCCGCGGGCACCGACAATCCGCCGCTTCCCACGGGCGCCGCGCCGCCGCTCCCCGGCGCCGCGGCGACCACGGCTGCGCAGCCCGACCCGGGCGTGGTCGGTTCGGGAGTGAGCAGGGAAGCCGGAGGAACGCACGACTCCGATCGGCCGACCCTCGACATCGCCGCCGGCGCTGCGTTCTTCACCCGGAACTTCACCTACAACGACGACCTGAACCAGTCGCTGCAGGGCTACTCGCTGGGGGCAGCGATCGCTCCTGCGGTCTCGCTCAGCTGGGCCCCGCTGTTCGGAGGCCGCGTCTATCTGGTCGGCCACATCGCGATGTCGGTCGGGCTCCAGTCCAAGGACCAGGCGGGGAACAGCTACCCCACCCAGGCGCTGGCCTGGGGCGCGGGGCTCGGCTACCGCTTCCTCATCGGCGAGAAGTCGCACGTCGGGCTCGAGGCTCGGTTCGAGCGACAGAACTTCACCATCTCCGGGACGGCCTCCAACCCCAAGCCGGACATCCCCGACGTGGGCTACTCGGCCCTGGCCGCGGGCGTGGACCTGAGATTCTCTCTCTTTGGACCGGTGTCGCTGCTGGGCGGCGCCGCCTATCGCCATCTCTTCGCGGTCGGCGAGATCGGCAGCACGTCCTGGTTCCCGCGCCAGTCCTCGATGGGCCTCGATGCCAACCTCGGCCTGGGGGTCGCGCTGGGGAGCTCGTTCGAGATCCGCCTGATGGGAGCGCTGCAGCGCTACGGGTTCAGCTTCAACCCCGAGCCGGGCGACCCCCGCGTGGCCGGCGGGGCCACGGACACGTACCTGAGCGGGGGACTCCTCCTCGCCTTCCGGCTGTAGACGGCATCTCAGCCCCTCGCACCAGGGGGAGGCCGAGGAGGGGCGCCGCGCGTCCATGCTCACGCGCGCAGCCGGGCGCCACCGACCGGGCTCAGGGTGTCTCCGGCTCCTTCAGCGACGCCGAGTTCAAGGAGATCGCGTTCCCCTTCGGGCCCAGGGGAAGGAACAGCTGCAGCCGCTCACCGGAAGTGGGCCCGGTCACCGGGAACCGCTTGCCCTCGAGCACCGAGCGGGCGCAAGTGACGAAACGGTCGTTCACCGGCCCTTCCGCGTCCAGGTGACTGCCCACGACGCGCAGCGCTCCCCCCTCGGCGACCGTGTCCAGGACCAGCGCGGCGCGTGCGCCCGCTGGGCTGCGGACCACCGGCTCGGCCGGGCAGCGCGCGAGCTCGTCCTTGAGCGCGGAGACGTTCTTCAGGACGTCCCGGCGGAGGCGGAGCCGGACCGGATGGGGAACGCTCGGACCGGGCAGGGGCGGCCGGGCTTCGGGCGCGGCTGGTGGTGGCGGCTGCGCGGCGACCGCGACGGCAGGAGAGGGGAGGGGGGCGGGCGGGGACGCCGGCGGCGGCGGAGGTGGCTCCGGCGCCGGGCGGCTCGGGCGGGCCACGGGAGCGGGCTCTGGCTCCGGGCGCACCGGGTCACCGAAGGAGAAGAGGCTCCCCACTCCCAGCCCCAGCACTGCGAGCACCAGGAAGCCGAAAGCCGTTCCGGCGATCCAGAGCACACGGCGGAGCAGCGTCCTCGGCCCGCCGCTCGCCACGGGCCGTCCGCCGGCCAGCTGGTCCTCGCTGCCTCGCCCCATCCCGGGCAAGGCATCTCACAGGAGGACGTGGACCTGGAAGAGGGCGCCGAGGCTGTTGGTGGAACCACCACTCTGAGGCTGCTGTCGGAGGAAGAGGTCGATCCGCAGCTCCAGGTGGCTCCAGGGAAACCAGTCGAGGGTGATCCACTCCCCCAGCGAGACACCGCCCACGTCCCCGTACGGCTTCCAGGTCTCGAAGGCAGGCATCAGGTGAAAGCCCTGGATCGGCTCCCAGTCCAGCTGGGTCCAGGTCGCCGCGCCGGCCTCGAGCACGCCGGTGCCCAGCCGCTGCTGGAGCAGCACGTCGGCCTCGGCCAGGAGCCCCAGCTGAGGGAGGATGCCCCAGCGCAGGGACGCGCCGTGCGCCTGGCGGAGCGTGGGCACGCCGCTGGAGACGCCGCGCTCGGCGCGGGTCACCAGGCTGCTCGCGCCGACTGCCACCGATGGCGCGACCATCACCTCGATGTATCCGGAGTAGCCGCGCTCCCGGTAGTCGTCGGGCTTCAGCTGGTAGTTGCCGAGGATGGCCATGATCTCCCCGCGCACGGCCTCGCCGGCGAGCAGGAGGGACACGCCGTACTGCTGGTCGTCGTTGATGTCGGTGCGGCTGGCCGAGCGGATCCAGGCGGTGTGCTCGACGTTCCGGAGCCCGAAGGGCAGGTTCATCCGCCCGCCCCGGACGAGGCCCGCCTCGTCGCCCAGCTCCCACCCCGCCCAGAATTCGCGGGCGACGACGTTGTTCTCGTCGCTGGAGGTGACGCTGATGGCCGAGGCCGGATAAGGCAGCCAGCCGATGGTTCCCGAGGCGCGGAACCTGCCGATGCGCAGCCCGGCGCGGAGGTCGGCCACCATGTGCACCCAGCGTCGGTCGGTCGCGGTGCTCACCTGCTCGCCGGCATCGTTGTTGGTGGTGGATCGGGCGACCAGCTCGCCGCCGCGGTAGCTCAATCCCAGGAACAGCCAGTCGGGGAGATTGAAGAGACCGAAGCCGAAGTCCGCGGTGGGGCTCGCCTCCTCCAGCTTCTCCGTCGACCAGCGCGTGGCCATCAGGAGGTCGGACTGTGCCCGCCCGTAGTCGGTGAGCAGGCCGGCGCCGGAGGGGTCGACGTGGCACACGCCGCACCCGCTGTACCCGTGGCGGATCATCCACGGGTAGGCCTGCGCCGCGCCAGGAGCCACCAGCGCGGCGATCAGGAGGAAGAGCGGGCCGCCCGGGGGGCTACGACTCATCCAGCACGAAGGCGACGTTGACGTCCACCGGGGGCTTCACCGTGGCCCCGAGGTAACTCGGGATCTGGATGCCGAACTCGCGGAAGTCCACCTTGAGATCTCCCTTCACCTCGTAGGCAGCTCCGTTGCGGGTCGCCCTGTAATGGACCGGCACGGTCTTCGACTGGCCATGCAGGGCGAGCGTGGCGGGCACGGTGGCCTCGGTGGTCTGCCCCGGGCCGGGGAACTTGATCGCGCTCCGGGCGACGGCCAGCTGGGCGTTCGGATACTTCTGCGACTCCAGATACTTCTCGTGCATGTGAGAGTCGCGGAGCGAGATGCCCGTCTCCAGCTTGGAGAGCGGGACCGTCACCACCAGGGCATCGGCCCGGTCGGTGACGCGCAGTTCGGCGGACTTGCCCTCGATGCGGAGTCCCGCCGGACCGATCGCGACGAACGAGACCTGCGCGGGCGCGCGCGCCTTGAGGCCCGCGCTTGCCGCCACGGGGATGGTGGCCAGCAAGAGAATGGACAGCAGACGTTTCGTCCTGTTCATCATGGTCGACTCTAGCGCGCGTGGGGCTCAGAACCCCATCCGGAAGCCCAGCTCTCCCCCGAAGGTCGATGCGCTCGCAGCGTCCGCGCTCCCGGGCGCATTCAGGTTGTAGGTCTCCTGCGAGAACGTTCCTGCCAGGAAGAGCCGGAGCGGCCGAGACAGCTCCCAGGTCACACCCAGGCGGCCCTCGAAGGCGGGTCCGGCGCTCTGCTCGGGGAAGGCCGCGTCGAGACCCGTGGAGAGCACCAGGAGATAGCTGAGCTCTCCGGTGAGCCCAAAGGCTCCGGCGACGGGACCGCCGAACTCGAGCCCGACCCGGACGGCCTTGGCGTCCACGGTGGGGATCGCGTCGAGGCGGATCCCCGTCGAGCTGGGATTCACCGACTGATGTGACAAACGAAAACCGACGCCCGGCCCGACCATCCAGCTTCCGAGCCGCAGGCGCGCCCGGAGCCCCGCGTCCAGCCACCACAGGCTCAGGGGGAAACTCGGCTCGGCCGGGTCCCCAGCAGCGATCCTCGCCCCCACCGCCACCGCTCCCGACAGCTCCAGGCCGGCCGAGGCGAGGAGTCCCTCCGCGGTCCGGAGCGGATGGATGCCGACTCGGGCCCTGGGCTCGGTGAAGAGCGACAGCGTGTACGTCCGCAGCCCGCCGGCGGGGTCGTGGTTGGAGTAGGTCCAGGTGCGGTGGAGGAGCTGGGCGGCCATCTCGATCTCCACCAGGTCCGGCCGGGACTTCCCCGCCAGCTCCGCCGTGACGCCGGCGGCGGCCGGGGCGAGCTCGGCGCCAGCGGGAGGGGGAGCGATCTCCCCCGGCGGTGGCGGGGCGATCTCTCCGGGCGGCGGCGGTTGCCCCGGGGCCGCGGCTGCTGCCACGGGGGCAGCGGGCGCGGAAGGCTTCGGGGCCGGGGTCGCCACCGGCGGTGCGGACACGGCGGCTGGCTGGCGAGCCGCGCCGGCCACCGCGTCGCGGATCTGCGTCAGGGTGGTGGAGGAGAGGCGGCCGCTCACCACGGTGTAGCGCTCGCGCCAGGCGCGCTGGCCGTCCGGAGTGAGAAAGCTCACCTCCAGCACCTGGGGCCGCGTGGCCTTGGAGAGCCCGCCGACGACCACGCCCTCGAGACGAGCCCGGCGCACCTTGTCCCAGTCCACCTTCTTCCCGGTCATCACCGTGGACGCGGGGACGCAGCCCAGCTTGGCGCAGATCGAGGACGACAGCTGGCGCTCCAGGGTGTGGTTCCGTGGACCGCTCAGCGGCAGCACGGCGATGCGTGCGCTCACGGGCGTGGCGGCGAGGAGCAGGGCGAGCGCGGCGAGGCGCGCGGCGGAGAGCGTGGGCGTCACCAGCGGGGCAGGTGCCCTAGCTTCTCACGAGACCCCTGGATCCATCACTGCGAACTTCCTCGTCCCCGTCCGTCTCCGCGGTGCTCTCCCGGCGCGGACGGGAGCCGGCACAGGTTGGAGGCGGTGTCCACCAGCGCGATGTGGCTGAAGGCCTGTGGAAAATTGCCGAGCAGCCGGCGCGCGTGGGGGTCGTACTCCTCGCTGAGGAGGCCGACGTCGTTGCGCAGGGTAAGCAGACGCTCGAAGAGCTCCCGGGCCTCGTCGTACCGGTCGAGCATGGCGAGCGCATCCGCGAGCCAGAAGCTGCAGGGAAGGAACGTCCCCTCGCCGGGAGGAAGCCCGTCCACGCCGGGCTCCTCGGTGCGGTAGCGGAGGACCAGGCCATCTTCGACCAGATCGCGCTGGATGGCTTCGACCGTCTTCACCACCCGCGGGTCCTTCGCCGGGAGAAAGCCCACCTGGGGGATGAGGAGCAGGCTCGCGTCGAGCAGGTCGCTTCCATAGAACTGGGTGAAGCTCTGGCGCCGGTCGTTCCAGCCCTTCTCGCAGACCTCGGCGTGGATCCGGTCGCGCACCTCGCGCCACCGCTCGACGGGGCCGTTGAGATGGAACTGCTCCACCACCTTCACCGCCCGGTCGAGCGCCACCCAGCACATCACCTTGGAGTGGGTGAACTGGCGGCGGGGGCCGCGCACCTCCCAGATGCCCTCGTCCGGCTGGGCCCAGTTCCGCGCCAGCCACTCCATCTGGCTCCGGAGCACCCGCCAGGCGTTCTGGCTGTTGGCCAGCCCCAGGCGGCGGGCGGTGTACATCGCGTCCATCAGTTCGCCGTAGACGTCGAGCTGGAGCTGGTCCACGGCCCGGTTCCCCTCGCGCACCGGCCGGCTGTTCTCGTAGCCGGGGAGCCAGGGCAGCTCCAGCTCCGGGAGCCGGCGCTCGCCGCGGACGCCGTAGATGGTGCGCAGGTCGTCCGGGTTTCCGGCCACGCTGCGGAGGAGCCAGTCCCGCCATGCTCGCGCCTCCTCCTGGTAGCCGCCCTGGAGGAGCGCATAGAGACACAGCGTCGCGTCGCGGACCCAGCAGTATCGGTAGTCCCAGTTGCGCACGCTGCCGATCGACTCGGGCAGCGAGGTGGTGACCGCAGCGACGATGCCACCGGTGGGCGCGTAGGTGAGCGCCTTGAGGGTGAGGAGCGAGCGGACCACGGCCTCGCGCCAGGGCCCCTGGTAGGTGCAGCGATCCGACCAGCGCTGCCAGTGATGCTCCGTCTGCTCCAGCTGGTGGACCGGGTCCGACGGGAGCGGCGGGTTCTCGTGGCTCGGGTGCCAGGTGAGGAGGAACGGGACCTTCTCTCCGGCGGAGACCTCAAAGGTGGCGACGGTGTGCTTCCCCTCGCCGTGAGTGGGCACGGGCGAGAGGAGCTCGAGCGCGTCGGGGCCGCCCACGGCCAGCAGCGCGTCGGAGCCCACCTTGCGGACCCAGGGGACAATGGACCCGTAGTCGAAGCGGATGATGAGCTCCATCCGCATGCGGACCTTGCCCTCGACGCCCTCAACCAGGCGGACCAGATCCGGCCAGCGGGTGCGGACCGGCATCCCGTCCACGACGCGCACGACGCCGTCGGCGGTGCGGAACTCGGTCTCCAGGACCAGCGAGTCGCCGCGATAGCGTCTCCGGGTCTCGAGGACCGTGCCCTCGGGGGCGAGGAGCCAGCGGCCGTGCTCGGGTGTACCGAGGAGGGCGGCGAAGCAGGCCCCCGAGTCGAATCGGGGGAAGCAGAGCCAGTCGATGCTCCCGTCCTTGCCGACCAGCGCCGCGCTCTGGGTGTCCCCGATGACGGCGTAGTCCTCGATCCGGAGTGCCATGCGAACCTCGCAGTGTGCGGGTTCGGGGCGGGATGCGCTTCAGGTATCTCGAGGCGACGGGCCGGGGGTGAACATCGGCTGGTCGCCGGTGGGTCCTGCGGCCGGACGGAAGACCGGTCGCGCCGGCATGGAGCCGGCCTTCCACCCGAGCCAGAGCACCCCCGCGGTCATCAGCGAGAGGATGGCCACGAAGCCGATCCTCGAGAGCTCGGAGATGAGGGTGAGCGTCCCGCTGGACAGGCCGGTGAAGGCCAGAGCCACCACCGGCAACACCGGGACTCCGCACCCGGACAGCGAGCAGGGGCCGGTGGTGAGGCCGACCACGCTGGTCACCGCCCCGGCCATCCCGGCGGGCCGTGCCGCCTCGAAGCCGGGCACGGAGGCCGCGCCCTGCGCCCGACGGTAGGACCAGAGGGCGAAGAAGGTCCCGAAGACCAGCGAGGTCAGAAGGATGCGGCCCAGGGTCGGGACGTCCAGGACGAAACCCCACTCGACCCCCTCGCCGCCGGCGTTGTCGGCGCTGGCCCAGCCCAGGGCCATGTTGGAGACGAAGGAGAGCTTCTTTTCCAGGGGTTCCGTCGAGTGGAGGTACTCCGGGAGGCGCCGGAGCCAGGGATTGAAGGTGAAGAAGTCCACGGGCTTGCGGGCGATTGAGAGGACGACGATCGGCGCCAGCAGGTTGAAGGCCGTCACCGCCCCGGCTGCCGCCAGGACGATCCTCGGTCGGGACCGAACGGCAGCGGAGATTCCTCGGAGTGTCTGCACGATGGCGTTCAGTGCCTGTTGAACCATCCGCTCCGTCCTCTCCGGGAAGTCCTGAAGCTAGCCGACAGTGCCAGCAACCGACAAAACAACTCCGTTGACTTTGCGATGGGCCGTATGTTTAGCGGGATTCTTCACGACAGCGGACAGGAGGGCCACCATGTCCAGTCGGCCGACGCGTCGGGACTTTCTCTCTCAGCTCGGTGTCACCACGGCAGTTGCCGTGGGAGGCGCGGCAACCGGAATGGGTGTCTCCGGGATCGCTCATGCCCAGGAAAAGCCCAAGGGCACCGTCCCCAGCACGCCATACAAGATCGGTCACATGACCTTCTTCACCGGCGCCGGTGCCGTGCTCGGCGAGCCGATGTACAAGGGCAACGTCCTCGCCGCGGACGAGATCAACGCCCACGGCGGTCTCCTGGGGAAGAGGAAGATCGAGATCCTCAAGGCCGACGAGGCCGCGGGGACCGACGCCAACACCAAGGAGATGCGTCGGATGAAGCTGTCGGAGAAGATCGACCTGTTCATGGGGATCACCTCCAGCGGCAACACCCCGGCGCTGGGCCCCGTGGCCGAGGAGCTCAAGCTCCTCACCATCTTCGTCGACGGCTGCACCGACTTCCTCTTCGACAAGGCGGTGCCCAACCCGCACTACATCTTCCGCATCACCAACATCCAGTCCGCCGACGGAGCGACCTGTGCCGTGGGCGTGGCCCAGGCCTGGCCGACCATCAAGACCTACGCCCACATCCATCCGGACTACTCCTACGGTCGGAACTGCTACGACCACTTCAGCGTCGTCACCAAGAAGCTCCTGCCCAACGCCAAGAGCGTCTCCGAGGCCTGGCCCAAGCTCTTCGCCACCGACTTCACTCCCCACATCACCAAGACCATCGCCGCCAAGCCGGATCTCCTGGTGACCTCCTGCTGGGGAGGGGACTACGTCGCCCTCTACAAGCAGGCCCTGCAGCACGGCCTGTTCGGGAAGATGAAGGTGGCCACCACGCTGGGCTTCGGATCGGCGCCACAGTCGGTGGGGAAGGACCACCCCGAGGGCGTCCTGAGCGGGGTCCACTCCAACTACCACTTCACCTATCCCGCCGGGGACCGCTGGCCGCTCAACAAGACCTTCGTGGAGAAGTACAAGGCCAAGTGGAACGAGTACCCGAACTTCCAGGCCGAGGGTGCCTACACCGCGACCTACGTGCTGAAGACCGCGATCGAGAAGGCCAACAAGCTCACCGGCGGCTGGCCGGATGACGAGGCGATCATCGGCCAGATCGAGGGGATGATGTACCCGGGCCCCGGAGGCTACGTGTACTTCCGGCCCGACAACCACCAGGGCTACAAGGACGCCATCACCGGGTTCAGCAAGAACGTGGCCGAGTACCCGTTCCCCATCCTCGATCCGAACCGGATCATCACCATCCCGATCCGGAACATCACCGCGCCTCCGGGCTGGCCCAAGGGAGAGCCGACGTCGACCTATACCTGGATCGACAAGACCTGGCCGCAGATGAAGGCGTAACCAGCCCGGTGGACATCCTCGTCGTCCACCTCTTCAACGCGCTCCTCTACGCGTCGGTCCTGTTTCTGATCGCCGGGGGGTTGAGCCTCATCTACGGGGTGATGAGGATCGTCAACCTCGCCCACGGCAATCTCTTCGCCATCGGGGCCTTCGCCACCGCCTCTGCGGTCGGGCAGTGGTTCGCCGGGTCCACCTCGGGGTGGCTGTTCCTGCTCCTCCCTGTCGGCGCGATCCTGGCCGCGCTCATCGGAGCGGCGCTGGAGCCGACGCTGCTCCGGCCGCTCTACAAGCGGCCCGAGGAGTACCAGCTTCTGGTCACCTTCGGCCTCCTGATGATCCTCGAGGACGTGATGCGGTTCGTCTGGGGGCCGTACCCGATCTCGGCCAGCGTGCTCTTCGAGAAGCTGGGAAGCATGCACGTCGGCGAGTTCATCTATCCCCGCTACAACCTGGTGGTGATCGCCGTGGGGGGGCTGGCGGCGCTGTTCCTCTGGGCGTTCATCTATCGCACCAAGTTCGGGGTGGTCCTCCGGGCCACGTCCCAGGACATGCGCCGGGCCTCGGCGCTGGGGATCAACGTCAACCTGGTCTACGTCGAGGCCTTCACCATCGGCTGTTTCATGGCCGGGCTGGCCGGGGCGGTCGTCGTTCCCAGCCAGTCGGCGGTCCTGGGGATGGGGGTGGACGCCCTGATCCTGGCGTTCATCGTGGTGGTGATCGGGGGTCTGGGGAGTCTCGAGGGAGCGCTGGTGGGAGCGCTCATCGTGGGCGTCATCCGGGAGATCGGGATCACCGTGTTCCCGGAGATCGAGCTGGCGGTCCTCTACCTGATCGCCGCCGGGGTGCTCTTCATCCGGCCCGCGGGGCTGTTCGGGCGGACGGCATGAGCGGTCTCTCCCCGAGCCCCGAGATGGCCCCTCCGTCGGCTTCGAGCGCGCCTGCCGCTTTCCAGCGGCGCTCGCCGGTCAAGGTCGCGCTCTGGTCGATCCCGATCACCGTGGTCCTGATCGCGGTTCCCTGGGTGGTCGACGAGTACCAGACCATCCTTCTCGCCTACGGGCTGGCGATGGCCATCGCCGTCCTCGGCTTCAACCTGCTCCTCGGCTACACCGGGCTTCTTTCCTTCGGGCACTCCGCCTTCTTCGGGGTGGGCGCCTACGCGGTCGCCTTCATGGTCAAGTACCTCCACGTCCAGTCGATGGAGCTGTTCCTGCTGGCAGCCATCGTCGGCTCGGGCGTGGTGACGGTGGTCTTCGGATACGTGTGTGTCCGCTACACCCGGATCTTCTTCAGCATCCTCGCCCTGGCGCTCTCCCAGGTGCTGTGGAGCCTCGCTTACAAGTTCTTCTGGGTGACCGGGGGAACCGACGGGCTCCGGGTGCCCACGCCGAAGCTCCTGGGGGTGGGGCCCGCGGAGGGGGAGGACAAGATCCACTTCCTCACCCACCGCTACTACTATTACGTCCTGGTCGTCTTCGTGATCTGCGTGGCGGTGATGTGGCTCGTGGTCCACTCACCGTTCGGGAAGGCCCTCCAGGCGATCCGCGACAACGAGACCCGGGCCCAGTTCATCGGGATCCGGATCCGGGCCTATCGCTTCATGGCTTTTCTCATCTCCGGGATCTTCACCGGAATCGCCGGCGCCCTGTGGGTTCCTCTGAACGGGCTGACCACTCCGGACATCCTCAACTGGCAATTCTCGGGAGAGATCGTCTTCATGGCCGTGCTCGGTGGGTTCCGCAACTTCACCGGGCCCATCGTCGGGGCGGTGGTCTTCAACTACCTGAAGACCTACGCGGTCGGCTTCACGGTCTACTGGCAGGCGTTGCTCGGCATCGTCCTGGTGGTCCTGGTGTTCGTCCTCCCGACGGGGATCGTCGGCACGACCAAGTTGCTCTGGGCGCGGACGAGAAGGCGGACCTCCCGGTGAACCTGCTCGAGACATCGCAGCTCACCAAGTACTTCGGCGACACCCACGCCGTGGACAAGGTGGACTTCACCATCGGCGAGGGTGAGGTGGTCTCCCTGATCGGCTCCAACGGGGCAGGGAAGACCAGCCTGGTCAATCTGATATCCGGCCTGCTCCAGCCGGACAGCGGGAAGATCGTCTTCCGCGGGGCGGACGTCACCCATGAGTCGGTCTATGGCCGGATCCGGGCAGGGATCGCCCGGAGCTTCCAGATCGTCAATCTGTTCGACGAGCTGACGGTGCTGGACAACGTGGTCCTGTCGATCTTCTCCCGGGAGCTGAAGACCCGCGCCTTCTGGACGCTGGCCGATCACCACCATCCCATCTGGCAGGAGGCACACGACATCCTGCTGCAGTTCGGGCTGGAGCCGAAATCCTCGGTGCTGGCCGGAGGGATCTCCCAGGGCGAGCGGAAGCTGCTCGACGTCGCGGTGGCCTATGCCCTTCGCCCCCGCCTTCTCTTCCTCGACGAGCCCACCAGCGGGGTGAGCACCCGGGAGAAGGCGCCGATCATGGACGTGATCAGCTCCATCGTGCGGTCGCAGGGGATCACCGCGGTGGTCATCGAACACGACATGGACATCATCTTCAGATACTCGGATCGGATCGTGGTCATGCACCAGGGCGTGGTCCTGGCCAGTGGCCGCCCGGAGGAGATCCGGAACAACGAGGCGGTCAAGGACGCCGTCTTCGGACCCACCCATGCTTAGGCTCGAGGGCATCAACACCTATCGCGGCCGGGCGCAGGTCCTGCGGGAGGTGTCGCTCTCGGTGGGGGAGAAGGAATCCGTCTGCCTGGTGGGCCGCAACGGGGCGGGAAAGACCACCACCATCGACAGCATCATCGGGCTGCTTCCGCTGCGGTCAGGGAGAATCGCTTTCCAGGATCACGACATCAGCTCGATGCCCCCCTACAAGCGCGCGCGGCTCGGGATCGGCTATTCGCCGGAGGATGCCGGCGTCTTTCCGGATCTGACCGTCTCGGAGAATCTCCAGCTCTGTCGCTGGCTGGCCCTCTCCTCGGGGCGAGCGACACAGGTGGTGGACAGCGACGCGCGGGTCTTCCGCGTGTTTCCCGAGGTCAAGGGCCTCCTGCAGCGGCGGGGGCTTCACCTGAGCGGCGGCCAGAGGAAGATGGTGACCATCGCCCGGGCGATGATGCTCGCCCCGGCCATCCTCCTGCTGGACGAGCCCTTCGAGGGGCTGGCCCCGGTGGTGGTGACCCGGCTGATCGAGGCGGTCCGACAGATCAAGGAGATGAAGATCTCGGTCCTGATCGCCGAGTCGAACCTGGCCAACGCCACCCGAGTCGCCGATCGTCTCTACGCCATCGATCGTGGCGAGATCATCTATCATGGGGATCCGCGGCAGGTGACCGATAACAAGGCGGTCATGGAGACGATCCGCGGATAGGCGGTGCGGTCATCGCCAGGCGCTCTCTTCTCTGGTTGATTTCTCTGCTGGCGCTGATCGGGGTCTACACCCTGGCGGCCCGGCTGCTGTCGCGTCCGGACATCCTCCCGCCCACGGAGGAGATCGGCAGGGCGTTCGGCGCTCTGCTGGGCCGTGGCGTGCAGCTCGGGGGCGGCGGGGAGGGCGGGGAGCACGCCCACCACCAGCACCATTCCGCCAGCCAGCAGATGGACACCTTGCTCCAGGAGGGGGTGACCCTCCAGGGAGCGCTCGCCATCACCACCGGAAGGGTCCTCTTCGGTCTTGGGGTGGGGCTGCCGCTGGGGATCTTGCTCGGGCTCCTGATGGGCGCGAGTCGGCGGGCGGACGACTACCTGCACCCGATCTACACCGTGGCCCGCTCGGTTCCGCCGCTGGCCTTCATCACCTACATCATGCTCTGGCTCGGCCACAGCGAGGCGCACCGGCTGATTCCCATCGTCTACGCGGTTGCAGTCACCATGGTGATTCCCACCTACCACGGGGCTCGCGACGTGGCGGGGAAGTACGTGGAAGCCGCTCGAGCGCTGGGGGCGAGGGGACCGCTCCTGCTCTTCCAGATCCTCCTCCCCGCGGCGGGACCGGCGATGCTCGGCGGGCTCAGGTACGCGCTGGCCATCGCCTGGATGACCGCGGTCGGGGCGGAGATGCTGATGGCAGAGAACGGGATGGGCAATCTCCTGGTGGGAGGAGGAATGTGGTCGTCGCGGTTCCAGACGCGGTCCGATCCCGCGGTGATCATCGTGGGGATCCTGGCCCTGGCAGCCGTCGGGTGGGCGATGGACGCAGGGGCCAAGGTCCTCGGGGCGCGGCTCACCCGCTGGGCACGACGATGATGACCTGGACCAAGGCCAGGCGCGCGGTCATCGCCCTGGTGGCGCTCACCGCGGTCTACGTGCTCGCGGCCGAGATTGGCCACGGACGGCTGCCGGAACGGCTCTGGCTGGGAGCGCACTACGTGGACAACGTCAAGCTCCTGCCGACCTGGCGTCAGCTGACCGAGGAGGGCGCATTCCTGATCGAATCGAACATCCTGGTGGACAGCGTCGTGGTGAGCACCCGGAGGGTGACCCTGGGGCTGCTTCTCGGTTCCGTCGCCGGGATCCTGCTCGGCCTGCTGACCGGAGCGGCCTCCCGCCTGGAGGCACTGGCCGATCCCTGGGTGGCCTTCTTCCGCTTCACCCCGGCACTGGCGCTGCTCCCGCTCTTCGTCGTCTGGTTCGGCTACGGAGAGAGCTCCAAGATCCTCCTCATCGCGGCCAATGTCGCGGTGGTGACCTTCCTCGGGGCACATCAGGGCGTGCGCGGGGTGTCCAGGGTTTACCTGGATGCCGCAGCCTCGCTCGGGGCCGAGGGGTGGCTGCGATTCCGGAAGGTGGTCCTCCCCGCGGCCTTTCCGTCGATCTTCTCCAGCCTCCGGGTTGCCGCCGGGCTGGCCTGGGTGACCATCGTCGTTGCCGAGCTGGTCAACGCCCAGATGCCCAGCCTCGGGTACCTGCTGGCGCTGTCCGGTGCGTATCCCCGGACCCCGACCATGATGATTGCCCTGGCGACGATCGGCGCGCTGGTGCTGGTCTTCGATCTCCTGGCGCTCCTCCTCTACGCCTGGGGCACCCGCTGGATGGAGCGGGCGGCATGACGGCCGGCGCCCCTCCGCCGGTCCTCGAGGCAGTGGACGTGGGTTACGGGTATTCCGGTCCGACGCCCGTCCAGGCGCTGGACGGGCTGAGCCTGGAGGTCAAGGACGGCGAGTTCGTCGCCCTGCTCGGTCCGGTCGGTTCCGGAAAGACGACCCTGCTCCGGATCTTCGCCGGCTTCCTTCGCCCGGCAAGGGGACGGGTGCGTTGCAGCGGCGCGAGCGTCGATGGCCCCGGGTGGCAGCGGGGATACGTGCTGCAGGAGGAGGCCGTCTTCCCCTGGATGACCGTGCGCGGGAACCTCGAGTTCGGTCTGCTGGCGAAGGGCATGGGCCCGGACGAGCGGCGAAAGGTGAGCGACGAGCTGCTCGAGCTCATCGGGCTCACCGCATTCGCCGACGCCCATCCCAAGGAGCTATCCACCGGGATGTCGAAGATGGTGGAGGTGGCACGGGTCCTGGCGACCGACCCCTCCATTTTGCTGCTCGACGAGCCCTTTGGCGCCCTCGACGCGCACACCCGTCAGCGGATGCAGGACGCGCTGGCACGGCTGTGGGCGCAACGGCGGAAGACCGTGCTCTTCGTGACCCACGACGCGGAGGAGGCGCTCTATCTCGCCGACCGGGTGGTGGTTCTCTCGCCGCGCCCGGGACGGGTGAAGGCGAGGTTCACCGTGGACCTTCCTCGCCCGCGCTCCTTCGAGAGCCGCTTCTCCCCGGAGTTCCTGGCGCTCAAGCGCCAGGTCTGGGAAGCGACCGGCCTGGACGCGGGGTGAACCAGGGGCGAAAGCCGACCCGGAGGCGCATCGGCTTGAAGTCGCAGAGGAACTCGGCTACCTGACCCCGCTCGCAGCACGGCGATCATAGCTCAATTGGTAGAGCACCGGACTGTGGCTCCGGGGGTTACCGGTTCAAGCCCGGTTGGTCGCCCAACGAATCCCGAGCCTTGCAACTAGGGTGCTCCGCCTACGCTCGTTGGGACAATCTTGATGCCAACTCGCTGGATGGTCCCAACAACGCGCCTGGAGAGAGCGGACATGGTCTCGACCGTCGGCGGCACTCACAAGAGTCCGAGCTGGGGCGGGGACGTGGCCGGTGCAAGAGGGAGCGGCCTGGAGGGGAGCCGCAAGCGCTCGAGGATGGCCTGGGTCAGCGTGCTCTGTCACGGACGCACTACGAATAGCGGCGCTGCGGGAAGGAGCCGACCCCGGAGCCTTTTAAAAGCAAAACGAACCACTAGAAAAAGACGCCGTTCCGCTCCTCTCCAATGATCGCAGCGACTGTCACCGTCGTATCCGCCGGATCGGAGGCGAAGGAAAAGCCGGCCGTGTGTGCCGACCACTCGATCGCTACAGTTGCGAACTGAAATGTCCCTCGGAATTGGTCGGTAGTGTTTGTGAATTGGAAAGGCGAACCAGTTCCCGTCCAGCGCATCTCGAACGAGACGGTCGCCGGAACCGTCGGGCCCCCATGAAGCGCGTTATCCAGATTCCCGGCATCTGGAAGTGACAGTTTGGTCGCTCTGAACGACACGAAACCGTCGTCCAGCTCCCCCTCGACGCTGTCCTCGGGTACCGCCGCCGTCCAGAAGAGGCCACTTGGCGGGATCCCAAAGCTAAAGTCGTGAATCTGAGTCCCTCGTGAACCATCCAGGTTCACCGTGAAGAGATCCATTCAGGTGAAGCCGAAGGTACCCTTGTGCTTGCGCCCGTCAAGCCCAACGAACTTCCCGTCCATGACGCCATTGTCCACCTGGTAGGCGAGCCTGGTGCGGGTGCCGGCGGCGTCGGTGCCCGTTCCCTTGCCCGTGACTCTGCAGCTCGTCACCAAGCCCTTGAAGTCAGTGATCTCCGAGGGCTCTCGGAAGGGGATGACGGCGGCGACGAACGGAAAGTGGTGAACGAGAACGGGGGGCGGTGAGATCGCCGGAGGGCCTACGGTCACTCCGCCCGGAATGGGACGGGGGGCAGCAACGCGCTCATCCTCACAATCCTGATGGTCACGGTGATGCCCACTGGCCAGCGCCGGGAGCGATAGCGAGGAGGTCGCGACGCCAGCGACGGCTCCGGCTGTGAAGCCGAGGAACCGGCGTCTCGAGACATCGCACCGGCAGAAGTCAACGTGACGCAGGTACGGGAGAGTCTTCATGAATCCACCCCCAAGACTGCCCGGCGGATATCCCACGGTTCCATTCACGTCCAATCCTGCAGATCACGCTTGCTTACTAAGGAAACGATAGACCCCGAAGCTCAGCGACTCCTGCGCCTTTGCTCCAGTCCATGGCATGAACAACCCGGTGGCGTGTCGCTTCAGCCAGCGCGGGGGACGGCAACCGAGAGATTGAGGGCGTTCGCGCTGGGGATCGTCGGGCCCAGGTCGCGCTCCAGACCGAGCGGTTACGCCGCGAGAACGAGCAGCAAGAGCACCGCAATCGCAACGTCAACGACCGCCGTCCGGGTTGCCGCCGGAGTTCGCCTCCAGCTCCCGAAGAACGCCAGACCGGCGAGGGTGAGCTTCTCCACGATGGCCACGACCACCACCGGGGCGCGGACCTCGGGGTGGAAGGCCGCATAGACGAGCAGACTTCCCACGAGCGCGGCCAGTAGCCCCCAGTGGCGCGCGATGAGGAGCGTGAAGCGGTCATCGGTCTGAACGCCGAAGATCAGTGAGAGGGAAGTCCGCGGAACGAAGAGCTGGAGAAGGGCGACCGCGGTGTACAAGCCGGTGGCCACCAGAATGGCAACGCTGTGGGAAGCGATCATCCTTCCTCCTTGCCCCTCTCGAGCACTTGGATCGGGGCCCCAGTTCTAGCGATGCAGGCGTCGCTTGTCCTGAACGCCGAGCAGAACTAGTTGCTCGAGCGATTCGCCGAGGTCTCCGGCGAGCAGACGCACCTCCAGACCAAGACCTTCTTCGAGGCCAGGTGCCCGAACCCCGGCGAGAACCACGGCGGCCACGAGGCCGTGGGTGACGCGATGGCAGAGCCTGCGCTTTTGAAGAACCTCTTTCCTCGCGCTAGCAACCTCCGGCCGGCCGCAGGGTCGCCGGTGTCGAGACACCCTTGATGAGCAGCCAAAGCGCAAGCGCGACCTGGAATACGAGTGCCGGCAGCCACTGCGAGTAGCCGCTCAGCAGCCCCGTCGGGAAACCGGCGAGCTGCAGGGGCAGGGCCACCGCGAGCAGGCCCGACGCGAACACGCCTAGCCATGCGATTGAGACGGGGACCATCCGTCCGCGGAGGAGAAGATAGGAAAAGATCAAACTCCCAACGGCAAAGAAGATCGCACCGATGGGGACGCTCGGGACCGGCATCAGCAGAAATGTACGCAGCGCGTTTGTTGTGGGGATGTCGGGAGCGCCCGTCCCGCTTCCTGGCTTCGCCAGCCACAGCAGTCCCAGGTAGTTCGGGATTCTGAGCGTACCGAGCACGCCTTCGGCAACGCGACACACCAGGCCCAGCACCGCAAGCTCGTGGTCCTCGACGCGAGTGATCCCGTACAGCGTCACGCCCAGCACGAGGGCCGAGACACATTCGAGCACCACGATCAGAATGCTGAGGCGCACGTTCGTCGCATACTGGCCTATGCGCACGAGTTCAGCGGCACCACCGTCGGAGCCCCTCGCCTGGTCCATCAGCAGCTCAATGCAGATACCGATCGCTGCGTAGAATAGGTAAGTAAAGCCGGCGATTCTTGCGTTTGTGGTGCGCGTCATGTCGACTCCTCAGCGCGCTCGTGGCTGCCTACCAATGTCATCCCACTGGTAACTTCTTCAGCAGGAGCCAAAAGCCCATTGTCAGCTCGAAGAAAAAGATGGGAGCTCCATAGATCTCGACGTCGATGGTCTTCGCAAGTTCTGGAAAAATGATGAACGAGAACGCGCTCGCTCCCATCAGAAAGGAGGCGAGCATTCCCCACGCCGCCAAGGTCCTCGGAATGAAGCGGGACTTGAACCACAGATAGCAGAAAGCGGTACTTCGAAGCCCGGCGAACACGAGGCCGACGTTGTACGCGTCGGCATGCGCGCTGAGCGACAGTCTCGCGAGAGCCTGCAACCGGTTCGCTTCGAATGCATGCAGGTAGTCCGCACCACTCAGGAAACGCAGGACATCGAAGTCACTAAGCGTGACGACGACTAGGGTGGCGGTCTCGATCAACCCCCAGCCCGTGGCCAACAAAGCGAGGCTTCTATTGACGGGCACGAGGACCACGTAAAGAGCGATGATCAGGACTACATCAAGCGCGAAGACAGTGAGATTACTGGCGGTGCCCAGACGAAAGAGCCGTTCGTGCGCCACGATGTTCCGCGCCGTTTGCGCCGCGTCGCCGGAGACGATGAGATGGGCGCGTACATAAAACTCGGCGAAGATCGCCGGCGGCAGCGCAAGCAGATAAGCCCATCCGACAACGGTCGCTGCTTTGCGTTGCGCTCCGTCGATGGTGCCGAATGTCACGACGTTTCTCCGCCGTTTCGATGCCACCTCACGATATCGCATCAGGCAGGGAGGAGGAGAGCGGGGACCGACGAGGGCTTCGCTCGTTTGGGTCCTACCCGCGATTCGACAGGTTCTCGTACTGGACGAGTGGCTGGCCAAACCCTACGGCGAGACCCGATCCTAGGAACCACAACCACGCGATGTGGAAGGCGCTCCGGAAGCTGTACCCGGGCGCGTGGAGCCGTTGATGGATATGTGGACCAGGTCCTGGGCACGCGAAGCGTATGGTCGAGACGCTGCCCTGGGGGCATCGCTGGGGGCTTCGGAGCCCCCAGTCCTAGGAATGAGATGTTTGATGATCGCCGCGGCTCGCCGCATCTATCGAACATTCTTGAGTCGTGCTGCTCTGGTACCCTTCTTGCTCTTGCGAGCTGCCCGGACTGTGGCTCCGGGGGTTACCGGTTCAAGCCCGGTTGGTCGCCCAGGAACTTGCAGGACTTTTCGTGCTCTCTGTCCTTCGGTAGTTCCCGCGTGTGCTTCCCTTGTGCCTCGACTTGTCGCGGGCGAGGCGGGACGCGGCAAGAAGTCGGGCTGGAGCACCCGCACCGCATCGTGCAGGTCACTCCGGCCCAGGTGCGCATAGCGCGCAGTGACTGTAAGCACGCTTTGACCGAGCAGCTTCCCCACGGTGGCGAGAGGCACGCCGCGCTGGACCAAGTGGGAGGCGTAGTTGTGCCGGGTCATGTGGATGTTGAATGGCTCCATCCCGATGCAGCGGCACACGCGCTCGATTGGCGCGCGTGTAACGTAGCGGTCGAAGGGACTTTGGTCGTCGTAGGCGAAGACGAGCTCTTCGGGCGCACTGACGAGTGGCCGTAGAGCTCTCGCCACCTCGGAAGGGAAGGGGACAATCCGTGCCCGACCGCTCTTGGGGGTGGTGATGTCTCGGCCGTATCGCGATCGCCGCACGTGGGAGAATCAGAAGCTCACCTCGAGGCGGACGGCGAGAGTCTGGTCGATTCCGCCGGGCTGGAACCAGAAGAAGCTGAGGTCGACCTTCCAGGCCGTGAAGCCCACCAGCGGGCCGAAGATGAACTCGCGCGCCGTGGAGAACAGCCGGGTCCGTTCGGTGACGATCCCTGCGCGCAGCCAGGGCCAGGGCCGCACGTCGAGCTCGGTCCAGGAGTAGAAGAACCAGCCCTTCCCGGTCTGGACCTCCCAGACCCACTCGTGCTGGGAGCTCAGGGAAAGAGGGCCCCAGCTCAGATCGAGATCGAGCCCGGCGATGGGACCACCCTCGTCCCCGATCAGGGCGCCCACGCTCGGCATCAGACCGAGCTTGACCGTCTCACCAAACTCGAACCTCCAGCCGATCAGCGTCGACGCAGTCCCGATCGCCTCGTCGTGATAGCGAAGCTCGATGTGGAGCGGCCCGTGTTCTGCGCTCGTGTTGACCACCCAGAAATTCTTCTGACCGGGCGTGAGATACCAGAACAGGGAGACCCCCAGCGACCACGTTGATTCCCTGATGGGCTCGGCTTGGGCAGGCTCCTCGGCGAGCGCGGGCGAAGCGACCAGAAGGGCCACAATCGCTGGAACGCGGATCTCCCAGAGTCGTCTCACGGCGTCCCAAGGCAACGCCCTTTCCGCCGAGACCACCGCGTCTCCCTGTTCGTGAGGAGCGGATCCCCGCTCCATCTTTCCCTCCCTCGCCCGACACGACGTCTGAGACCTTAGCTACGAATCGAGTGGCCGCCGAATCGCACTGTCGACACGGTGCTGGACGATGCCATTCGCCCGGTGACCTCAGGCCGACAACGGCGACCGCGCTCTCACCGAGATCTCGCGATGCACTGCACAGCGAGCCCCGGCGGAACCACGCGAGCATCAGGACGACCGCGAGGACTCTGACCATGCGTGCGTCTGCAAACCGGAAGGGCCGCTCACTGGCGAGCAGGCCGCAATGCTGGCACGTTCTCTGCCGAGACGATCCCAGGTGTCGCATGGGGGACGACGTGAAGAAGCTCTGCCCCGGCGTCAAGCCCGGGCACGGGGCGATCCTCATCTGCCTGGAGAAGAAAGCGGAGCAGGTCTCTGACGCGTGCAAGGAGAGCGTTCAGGCCAAGGCGCAGGCCATCTACGATGCATGCAAGCTCGACAAGGACAACTTTTGCCCGAAGGCCGAGCCGGGTGAGGGGCGCATCTTGCAGTGCCTCGGCCAACACGAGGCGCAGATGAGCCCTGAGTGCAAGACGGTCTGGAGCAAGGTGAAGACAGCGAAGGCGAAGGCCGAAGCCCAGGCGAAATAGCGATCCGTTCTACGAGAGGGCGATCCGCTGTTCCTTCCGGTCAAGGAAGCGCGGACCTCGGCCCTCGAACCGTCCGCCGGCGCCAACGTCTTTAGGAGGAGCGGTCACGGGGTGGTGAAACGGTCACCGGCTCATGCAGCCCGCCAGCGAGAGTTCCTCGGGTGGAGCGCGGTGAGCTTCCGGAAACTCGAGCTGACTACCTACCGGTTGCAGCCCGCGTACATCGGCGAGTTCTCGTCCCCTCGCTCGGGATCAACTTTTGACGCCAGGGAACGCGCAGAACTTGCGTGCCGGACCGCGCCCGGAGCCGCTCTGCGCAATCACCGATGCCCGAGCTTCGGGCTCCCGGTGAGGAGCTGGCACGAAACGTGTAACTCATGTAAATCCATAAAGGCGTGACGACTGCCCACAAGCCGGAGCCCCTGGGTCCGAACGGCTGGCCCCGGGTCTGGTTACTGGACCACGACGGAGCCATGTGCGCGGCGCTGGAGCGGCTACTCCGGGCGACGGCCATCGAGGTGGAGGTGTTCGAGGACCGCGCGTCGATCCTGGAGCAGCTCGAGCAGCGGCCGCCGAACTGCATGGTGCTCAGGCTCGGGCCGCGCGACCGACTGGGGCTCGAGCTCCTGGAGCGGGCGCAGGGCCCGGGAGAGCAACTGGCCATCGTACTGGTCAGCCGCGCGACGGACGTGGTGAGCAGTGTCCGGGCGATGAAGGGCGGCGCGGTCGACGTGCTCGAGCAGCCGGTGGACCTCGGCGCGTTGCTGGCGGCCGTGGTCCGCGGGCTGGCCCGGGATGCGGAATGGCGCGAGGCCCGGAGCAGGATGGCGGACGTCACCCAGAAGCTCGAGGTCCTGACCCCGCGGGAGCGCGAGGTCTTCGAGCTGGTGGCGACCGGCAAGCCGAACAAGCGAATCGCCGTCGAGCTCGGGACCAGCGAGAAGACGATCAAGGTCCACCGCGGTCGGGTGATGCACAAGCTCCAGGCCAGCTCGGTGGTGGACCTGGTGCACCTCTCCGACCAGTCCCGCTGCTTCCGGCCTGAGCGCCGGGGCTCACGCCAGGCGGCACAACAGGAGGCGCAGGTGAGCCCTGAGCGCAAGACGGTCTGGAGCAAGGTGAAGACCGCCAAAGCCAAGGCCGAAGCCCAGGCGAAATAGCGCTCCTCGTTTCGTGACCTCCGGCGCACCATGGCGACACTGCTGCTCCACCCAGGTGCCGCGGGTCGTGGTCCCCGGAAGCTACCCTCCTCTACGACCTTGGTCGTATCGCAGAGTGAGGGAAGCGCGAGCGAAACAGAGCCAGTCTCCGAGGGTCGCGGTCTACGCGCGTTTCCCGACGACGCTCCAGGACGCTAGGTCCATCGAGGACCAGCTTCGCCGTTGCGGTCGGTTCGCAAAGGAGCGCGGCTGGAGTCGGGGGCTCGTCGCATTGAAGCACGCGGCCCAAAGAGAAGGCGCCCAAGGCCACTGTGGCCGCTGCATTGGTTGGCGTCACGGACTCCGGAGTGACCTGCACGATGCGGTGCGGGTGCTCGAGCCGACTCCTGCGGCGGTCCCGCGTCGCCGGTCGCGGGGAGCCGGGGGCACGTCCACCGGGAGCTGAGCGGTCGGGCTGCTTCGGCAGGACGGTGGGGGCGCTCGTGGGCTGGGCGACGAGCCTGTGTTCGTTTAC
>Ga0070664_100000108_pt1 | contig 53982 bp, 43 predicted proteins | sample KBSC73metaG_FD_65863 | JGI IMG/M metagenome (GOLD analysis project Ga0070664, IMG submission 65863) | Corn rhizosphere microbial communities from Kellogg Biological Station, Michigan, USA - KBS C7-3 metaG | ecosystem: Host-associated > Plants > Roots > Rhizosphere > Soil ... | reverse complement strand
GGGTCCGGATCCGCCAGAGCCAGCGCCGGCCCCGGCACCGGACGTGCCGCCCGCCTCCACCGCAGCCACAGCGAGGCCGAGGGCACGCTGGTCACCGCGTAGCGCCCGCCGAGCGGTGCCCCGTCCTCCATCACCAGCGCATCCAGCGGGAACCCGTGCAGCGGCCCGTCCGGAATCACCACCAGCGAGCGGACCTGCCGGGGAATCCGGTCCAGCGCCCGACCAAGTAGCACTTCTCGCAGCTGCATCCCCGCCGCGACCTCCCCGGAGTCACCACGGACCAGCAGGCTCCGGAACACCGCCAGCTTCGGCTCCAGCATCTGCGCGTCCGGCATCCGCACCGCGGAGACCCGCTCCCGGGTGAGCACCACCAGCCATGAGGCGCCGGAGGGGTAGGGCGCCTTGAGCGAGATGTCCGGCTTCCAGAGCTGGAAGGACAGGAGCGCCTCGTCCTCGCGAAGCACCGACTGGAGCTCGCCGAGCGTCGCGACCGGTACCGGCGCCGATCCGGGGTCGCGTCGTGCCACCTCGTCCTCGACGGCCGCCAGCGCCGCCTCCGCGGACTCGACCTTCCGTCGGAGCTCGTCCCGTCCCGTCTCCTGACGCAGGAGCGCCTGCTGCGCCCGGGTCAGCGACGCCAGCGCCACGGCCCGCCGCTCGGCGATGTCCGGGGAGGGACTCGCCGACGCCACGCCTGACCGGGCCAGCTCGTCGAGCAGGATGCGCCCCCGCAGCCGCTCCATCGTCGCGAACGCCGGCTCCACCGCGGAACCGGATGGCTCGGGACCCACCATCTCGAGCAGCCATCCCGCCAGCAGCTCGTAGGCGAACGCCCACTCGGCACTCGTCCGCGCACGGGTGAGGGCCCGGGGCTGGCTCCACCGGAGCCGGTCCACCGAATCCAGCGTCACGTCCGCTTGGCGCACCAGCTCCGCCCGGTCCCCGCTCCGCCACTCCACGTGGGCGCGCGCCAGGTGCGCCAGCGGCTCCCAGGCATGGTTGCGGGTGATCTGCGACTCGGACAGCGCCTCGTCGGTCAGCGTTCGCGCACGCTCGGGATGACGCGGATCGGTCTCCACCGCGAATCGCGCGAGGAGGCGAGCCGCGGTGATCTGCAGGAAGGACTGGGTCGCCCGCCCGCGCTCCAGGATCGCCTGAAGCTCGTCCGTGGCCCCTGGTCTCGGCCCGCGGAGCGCATGCCGGAGCATCGTCACGGGCAGCTCGCCTCGGGTCTGGTAGCTCGCCACTCCAGCCCGCGCCGCCGTGAGCGCCTCGTCGAGCCGTTGCTCGGCGGCCTCCGTCGGCAGCTCACCGGTCGATGCGAGCCGGACCGCTTCCTCCGCGCACCCTTGGAGGCTGAATGCGCGGTGCGTCGGATCCCCCTTCGCCTCCACCGCCGCCCGCTGGTAGGCCTCCAGGGCTCGCCAGGGCCGGCCCGTCGCCGAGTACAGCCGTCCCCAGGTGTGGGCCACCCGCCAGCGAATCCACGGCGGCGCTCCGGCCGTCAGATGCCTTTCGGCCTGGCGGATGCGGACCTCGGCCCGCCCGTAGTCCTCCGCGTTCAGGGCCAGCTCCGCCCCCATCTCGAAGGCGAACGCGAGCACGTCCGGATCCCCGAGCTGCGGCGCCAGCTCCATGCCCCGAGCCCACTTCGCCTCCCCCCGCTCCGGCTCGCCGTACCACCCCGCGCTGGGGGTGACCGCCATGGTCACGAAGAACTCGCCCTCGACGTCACCGCGCTTCCGGAACTCCTCCTGCGCCCGGTCATAGAGGGCCCACCGGTGGTCACCTCCACGGAGGTCCTCGGCCATGGCTTCGAAGAAGAGCGCCCGGGTATTCCCGGGCTCGCGCGCGCGGACCCGCCGGAGATGGCGCACGATGGCCGGGAGCAGGTCCCGCCGCTCGTACGCGAGGCGGTAGTAGCAGTACCAGGGGGCGAGGTCCGCGGTGCGCCGGGTGCGCTCGCGGCACTCCTCGACCGATGCAGCGCGTGGCTCCCAGGTGTCACCGATGGCCAGTGACTCACTCGAGCCGAGCACCACCAGCGCGACGATGGTCCGGGCAAGTCGCATGACCGCCGCCATCCGGAAGAGGCGCCGCCCACGACCGACCCCAGAAGAGGGTCGAGGCTAGAAGAGCTCTTCCGTGCGGTGCAAACCGCGCCGCATGAGAGGCCAGGTGCCGGGTGACCCGGTCCGCCGGGCCGTTCACCTGCACTGGAAGATGCTCAGCTGCGCTCGTCATGGAGCAGGACGTTCCCCGACCGGAAGGGGCGAGCCTCGGCCAGCTTCACCCGGTGTCTGCCGGAGAGGCCGTCGATCAGAGGTCGGCCCCGTCCGCCAGGTCCGTCGCCTCGGCGAGGTTTTCGCTCCAGCTGAACGGGCCTGCAGAAGCTGGATCGGCAGATCGTCAATCGGAACGACGCGCGGCGCGCCACTGGTGAAAGCGTTCCGAGTCAGCAAGAGCGGGAAAACCCCGCGAGCCTGCGTCGTTCCCGAGTGAACTGTCTCCCCCCGCTCCGGCGCGCCAAGGGTCCCGAGACGTCACACCATCAGCAGTCATGGTCGACGAGGTCCTGGGGACAGGCGTCAGCGGGCTCGACGAGGTCCTCTGTGGGGGTCTGCCGCGCCGGCGCATCTACCTGCTCCAGGGGGAGCCGGGCGTGGGCAAGACCACCCTCGGCCTCCAGTTCCTCATCGAGGGCGTCCGGCGCGGCGAGCGGGGCCTCTACGTCACCCTCTCCGAGACCGAGGAGGAGCTCACCGCCGTCGCGACCTCGCACGGATGGACCCTCGACGGTTTCCGGGTCCACCCCCTCTCCACCCCGGAGGAGATGTTCGAGGCCCAGAAGCAGAACACCCTCTTCTACCCGGCGGAGGTCGAGCTCAACGAGACCATCGACCGGGTCATGCGCCTGGTGGACGAGACCCGGCCGGTCCGCATCGTCTTCGACTCGCTCTCCGAGATGCGCCTCCTCGCCGGCGAGTCCCTGCGCTACCGGCGCCAGATTCTCGCCCTCAAGCAGCAGTTCGCCGGCCGCAACACCACCGTCCTCTTCCTCGACGACAAGACCGGGAACACCGGCGACAGCCAGCTGGAGAGCCTCGCCCACGGTGTCATCCTGCTCGAGCGGGTCGCGCCCGAGTTCGGCGCCGTGCGCCGCCGCCTGGAGGTGGTGAAGCTTCGCGGCGTCGACTTCCTCAGCGGCAAGCACGATTTCGCCATCGATCGGGGAGGCCTCCGCGTCTTCCCCCGCCTCGCCGCAGCCCCCGGCCGCACTCACTACCCGCGCGAGGTCCTTCACAGCGGCGTGCCGGCGCTGGACGCCATGCTCGGCGGGGGGATCCATCGCGGGACCAGCACCGTGCTCCTCGGACCGGCCGGAACCGGAAAGTCCAGCATCGCTTTCCAGTACGCCCGCTCCGCCATCAAGCGCGGCGAGCGGGTGGCCTGGTTCGCCTTCGACGAGAGCCTGGAGGTCTTCGCCGAGCGCAACCGCAACCTCGGACTGGAGCTCACGCCCGCGCAGCGAGACCTCCTCTCCATCCGGCAGGTCGACCCGGCCGAGCTCTCTCCCGGGGAGTTCGCGGCCATCTGCCGCGACCAGGTGGAACGGCTCGACGCGCGCGTGGTGGTCATCGACAGCCTGAACGGCTACCTCATGGCGATGCCCGAGGAGCGCTTCCTGCTCCTCCACATGCACGAGCTGTTGACCTACCTCGGACAGCGCGGCGTCTCGACCTTCCTCCCGGTGACCCAGCACGGCCTCGTGGGCCGCATGCACGCTCCGGTCGACATGACGTACCTCTCGGACTGCGTGCTGCTGCTTCGCTTCTTCGAGGCAGGGGGCCGGGTCCGCAAGGCCATCTCGGTCATGAAGCGCCGGGTAGGGGCCCACGAGGACACCATCCGCGAGTTCCGGACGATGGCCACCGGCATCCAGGTTGGCGAGCCGCTCGTCGGCTTCCGGGGGGTGCTCACCGGCACCCCGGAGATCGACTCCGCGGGGCTCAGCCACGGAGGAATGAAGTGACCGCAGCCCCTGCGGACCCGAACCTGGACGAACGGGTCCTCCTGCTCACCCCCACCGGCCGCGACGGCGCCCTCGCGACGGAGACGCTCCGCCGCTCCGGCATCGCCGCCCGGGAGATGAGGAGCGCCACCGCCCTCGCGCTCGCCATGGAGGAAGGCGCCGGGGCGGTCCTGGTCGCGGAGGAAGCGCTCTCTCCGTTTGCGGTCCGGACGCTCTCCCAGACGCTCTCCCGCCAGTCGCCCTGGTCGGATCTGCCGTTCCTGGTCTTCGCCGCGCCCATGGATACCGGGGCCGCCTCGCTGCGCGTGGAAAAGCTCTCCAGCTCCCTCGGGAACGTCACCCTACTCGAGCGTCCGGTCCGCGTGGCCACCCTCGTCGCCGCGGTCCGGGCCGCGCTCCGGGCCCGCCACCGCCAGTACGCCGCCCGTGAGACCCTCGACGCCCTGGAGATTCGCGAGGCCGAGCTCAAGCTCGCCGATCACCGGAAGGACGACTTCCTGGCCATGCTGGCCCACGAGCTCCGGAACCCCATGGCCGCCCTGTCGCTGGCGCTGGAGCTGATTGCCAACGCCCGAGGAGACGCCACCCGGGTGGAACGACATCGCACCACCGCCCACCGGCAGCTCGAGCACCTGGTGAGGCTGGTAGACGATCTCCTCGACGTCTCGCGGATCACCCGGGGCACCTTCGAGCTTCGGAAGGCGAGCGTCGACCTGTGCACGGTGGTGGACTGCGCGGTCGCGGCGCAGGGCCCGGTCATCGAGGCGCAGGGCATCGAGCTCCGGATCGAGCGATCGGAGGTTGCGCTGCCGCTCCATGCGGACGCGACGCGGCTCGAGCAGGTGGTGAGCAACCTCCTCTCCAACGCGGCCAAGTTCACCGACCCTGGTGGGCGGATCGACCTCCGTGTCTCCGCCAGCGATCGCGAGGCCCTGCTCGTCGTCCGGGACACCGGCCGCGGCATCCCCGCGCCGATGATGGATCGTGTCTTCGAACCGTTCGTCCAGGTGGACCCCGGAGTCGACCGGACCAAGGGCGGGCTCGGGCTCGGGCTGACCCTCGTGCGCAGGCTGGTGCAGATGCACGGCGGCCGGGTGACCGCGTCGAGCGACGGGCCTGGCGCAGGCAGCACCTTCGAGATCCGGCTGCCCCTCCGGGCCTTCGCGCCGGTCGTCGCGAGCACGAGGGAGTACGTGTCCCTGGTCACGCCACGCCGGCGCATCCTCGTGGTGGAGGACTCACCCGACGTGCGCGACACGCTTGCCGAGTATCTCGAGTCACTTGGCCACACCGTGGAGCTCGCGAGCAGCGGTCCCGAAGGAGAGCAGAAGCTCCTGTCGCTCCTCCCCGACGTGGCGCTCATCGACGTCGGGCTCCCCGAGATGGACGGCTACGAGATCGCTCGCCGGGTGCGGGCCCATCCCAAGGGCCAGCAGCTCCTCCTCGTCGCGCTGACCGGCTACGGGGGCCCGGAAGCCGAGGCGGCGGCGCGCAGTGCCGGCTTCGACCTCTATCTGGTCAAGCCGCTCGACACCGCCCGTCTGCCCGAGGTGCTGAACCACCCCCGGTTCAGCCGGCAAGAAGTTCGACTCGGCGCGTGAGGCGAACCACCGCTCGACCCGAGGACCCGAATCAGGTGGAGATCCTTCGCAAGCAGGGATGGCGCGCTTGGGGATGACGCGTCGAGAGCGGCTGGAGGGTTCCTGATGGAACCCCCGGAGAGCTCGCAGGCAGAGGGTTTGTGGCCTCAACCCTCCTCGTCGGATCCCGGTTCGAGCGCGCGCCGGCGCCAGGCTCCGGGAGAGAACCCTGCCGCGCGCTTGAAGGCGCGGTTGAACGCAGCCTCGGACTCGTAGCCCACGTCGCGGGCGACCGCCCCGACCTTCGCCGTCCCCTCGCTCAACATCCGCGCCGCGACCTGCATCCGCCAGCGGGTGAGGTAGTGCATCGGCGCGTCGCCCACCAGCTCCGAGAAGCGGAGCGACAGTGCCGATCTGGACGCCCCCACCGCCCGGGCCAGCCCGTCCAGCGTCCACGCTCGCGCGGGATCGGCGTGAACGAGTGCCAGCGCCCGCCCGACCACTGGATCGCGGAGGCCCAGCAGCCACCCGGTGTCGTTCACCGTTCCCGACTCCACGCACCGGCGCACCACCTCCACGAACATCAGCTCGCTCAGGCGGAGCAGCACGGTCCGACCACCCGAGCGCGGCCGCCTCGACTCGGCGACGGCGAAGTCCACCAGGGGCGTGAGCCGGTCCTCCGTCCCCCCGGGCTGACGACGCACGCGCACCACCGGCGGCAGCCCCGCCACCAGCGGATTGAATGGATCCACGTCGCATCCGAGGAAGCCGCAGATGACGTGTGTCTTCGTCGAACCGCCTCCACCGGTGGTCACGACCGGCGGGAGCTGCCCTGCGGCCATCCGCCGCAAGAAGCCCAGCGACGTCTCGCGTGGCTCGCCGGCCCGGAGCGTCGGTGCGCTGGCCATGAAGTAGGAATGGCCGTGCGGCACGAGCAGCACATCTCCCGGCTCGAGCTGCACCGGTGGGCCATCCACCAGCCCACCCCAGGCATGACCGCCGGCGATCACGTGGTAGGAGATGATGTGCCGAGCCCGCGGCAGGATCAGCGGTGCGAACTCCTCCGCCCGCGGCGCCTGCAGGACGAACGGCTCCGAGCAGTCGACCAGGAAGAACAGTGCCCCGGTCATCCGGACCGTGCCCAGGACGTCGGAGAGGGTGTCCGCCCCGGTCGGCCGGTCTCCGGCCACGAGGTCCCGATCCTCACGGGACGCGCGAGCAAGAGAACTGGAAGGTCGGCGATGGCGAGCCTTCATCCTTCGGGCCACCCTCGGCGGTGACTCTAGCGGGAATGCCGTCCGCTCGGCCGAGGAGGTGCCCCATGAGCGATGGTCGTCGGGGCCTGGTCAGCCCAGCCGCCGCGGAACACTACGAGCAGCACTTCGTCCCCGCCCTGTTCGCCCAGTGGGCCCCTCGCCTCGCCACCGCCGCAAACGCCCGGCCTGGCGACCATGCGCTCGACGTGGCCTGCGGCACGGGTGTCCTCGCGCGTCATCTCGCCGAGCGGGTGGGCGCCAGCGGCGCGGTGGTCGGTCTGGACGCCAGCGAGGGCATGCTCGCCGTCGCGGCCCGCCACGCTCCGAGAATCACCTGGCGAGAGGGCCGGGCGGAGCAGCTTCCGTTCGAGGAGGCGTCCTTCGACGTCGTGGTCTGCCAGTTCGGGCTGATGTTCTTCGAGGACCCGGTCGGCGCCCTGCGCGAGATGCAGCGTGTGCTCCGCCCGGGCAGACGCATGGCGGTCGCGGTCTGGGACAGGCTGGAGAACAGTCCGGGCTACGCGGCGGTTGCTGCCCTGCTGGAGAAGCTCTTCGGGGCCACGGCTGCAGAGGCAATCCGCGCTCCCTTCTCTCTCGGGGAGCGGGCCACGATCGAGGAGCTCGTCAGCGGAGTGAGCCTCCGGGGGAGCGAGATCCGCACGGTCCCCGGCGAGGCTCGCTTTTCCTCGATCCGGTCCTGGATGGACACCGAGATCTGCGGGTGGACTCTCCGCGACCTGCTCGACGAGGACGACCGGCGGCGCCTCGCCGACGAGGCCGAGATGGCGCTCGCCCGGTTCGCCGGACCCGGAGGAGCGGTCGCCTTCAGCGTCCCGGCGCACATCGTCAGCGGGGTGAAGCCATGAGCCGCGCGACCATCCAGTAGTTTCTGCCCATGCCACGGCGGAGGTCACGCCCCGGGGGTTGTCCGGCGACGCGTTCCGGGCAACCATCGGGATGAAAGGCCAGCGGCATGGGTGGTTCGGCGGGTGGCAGCCACAGCGAGCTCGAGCGCGGACGGGAGAGCTTCCGGTCGCGGGCCTGGGCGAGCGCTCACGAGGCGCTGAGCCGCGTCGATGGAGCGGCGCCCCTCGCCGGCGGTGATCTGGAGCGACTGGCCGCCGCTGCCTATCTGACCGGAAGGGACGCGGAGTACCTGCAGCTGCTCGAGCGGGCCCATCGGACTCATCTGGCGAGCGGTGCACTTGCCCGGGCAGCGCGAGCCGCGTTCTGGCTCGGGCTCAAGCTGCTGCTCCGGGGTGAGGTGGGAAGCGCCAATGGATGGCGCGGTCGGGCCGAGCGCATCCTGGAGGAGCTGCACGAGGACTGCGTCGAGCGGGGGTACGTGGCGCTGCTGGTTGCTCAGCAAAGGGTGGCCGAAGCCGACTGGGAGCGGGTCATCGCCACTGCGGCCGAGGCAGCGGCTGCGGGCGAGCGCTTCGCAGAGCCCGATCTCCTGGCGGCGGCGCTGCATCTGCAAGGTCGCGCGCGCCTGCAGCAGGGGCGAATCCACGAGGGCCTGTCGCTGCTCGACGAGGCGATGGTCGGCGTGATCGCGGGTGAGCTGTCGCCGATCATGACCGGGCTGGTCTACTGCAGCGTCATCGAGGGCTGCCGGGAGGTGTATGCGCTCGACCGCGCCCGCGAGTGGACGATGGCACTGTGTCGCTGGTGTGAGGCGCAGCCGCAGATGCTGGCGTTCGTGGGTCTGTGCCGGGTGCATCGCGCCGAGCTGCTCCACCTGGACGGCGCCTGGCGAGAAGCCCTCGGTGATGCACAGCTGGCCTTCTCGCTCTCGGTGGGGGTCAACAGACGCGCGGCCGCGGCTGCCCTCTACTTGCAGGGGGAGATCCATCGCCATCTCGGCGAGCTCACCGCGGCCGAGATGGCCTATCGCGACGCGAGCCAGCGGGGTTGGCCAGCGCACCCGGGACTGGCACTGCTGCGGCTGACCCAGGGGCGCACGGCCGCTGCGGCCGCGGCCATCCGGCGGGCGCTGGAGGAGAGCATGGAGCGCTCCCGGCGCGCGGAGCTGCTGGCCGCGGCCGTCGAGGTCATGGTGGCGGCGGGCAATCGGGGCGAGGCCCACGCCGCCTCACGCGAGCTGCAGCAGATCGCGGAGGGCCTCGAGGCGCGCTGGGTGCGGGCCATGGCCGCAGAGGCAGCAGGTGCGGTGGAGCTGGCGGAGGGAAGTCCGTCCGCGGCCGTCGGCCCATTACGGCGTGCGTTCGAAACATGGCACGAGCTGGCAGCCCCCTACTTCGCGGCGCGGGTCCGGGTCCTGCTCGGGTGTTGCTGTCGTGACCTGGGGGATCAGGAGGGGGCGGATCTGGAGTTCGCGGCGGCCCGGAGGGTGTTCGAGATGCTCGGCGCGGCGGCCGACCTGGCTCGACTTCGAGGGCGATCGTCCGACGAGCGCTCATCGCGCGCTCATGGGCTGACCTCGCGCGAGCTCGATGTCCTTCGCCTCGTCGCCTCGGGAAAGAGGAACGAGGAAATCGCCAGGACGCTCTTTCTGAGCGAACGCACGGTCGAGCGGCACGTGAGCAGCATCCTCCACAAGCTCGACGTCCGCTCGCGTTCGGCAGCCACCGCCCACGCCTTCCGGCACGCGCTGGTGGGCCCCGAGCTCGAGCCGGCAACCCTCGCGCGGCACCGAACTGGGGGGAAACACCCACGCCGGGCTCGGTGAGATTGCGTGGTTCCACGGACGCGCTGGTCGCCGCGGAGCGGTAGGTCCTTCGGACAAAAGGAGGCGGACCATGGCGGCCGGGCGCGAGCAGTTGCACACGCTGGTCATCGGAGCGGGTCAGGCGGGGCTCGCCACGAGCTACTGGCTCCAGCGCACCGGGATCGAGCATCTACTGGTCGATCGCCGGCAGACCCCGGGCGGCTCGTGGCCCGACCGCTGGGACAGCTTCACGCTGGTGGCACCCAACTACACCCTCCGTCTTCCGGGGATGTTCTATTCAGGGCCGGATCCCGAGGGCTTCATGCCGCGTGACCAGGTGGTGGGCTACGTGGGCGAGTACGCGGCGTTCGTCCGCCCGCCGGTGCGACTCGGGACGGGGATCGATCGACTGTCCCGGTCGAGCGACAGGTTCGAGGCACGGAGCGGGGAGACGACCTTCGAGGCCAGGAATGTCGTTCTGGCGACCGGTCCCTACCAGCGGCCGAGCATTCCGGCCGCGGCGCGCTTCCTCTCCGGCCACATCCAGCAGCTGCACTCGAGCGACTATCGCCGGCCCGCCCAGCTCGACCCCGGTGCCGTGCTCGTCGTCGGAACGGGGCAGTCGGGCGCGCAGATCGCCGAGGAGCTGATGCAGGCCGGACGCGAGGTGCACCTCGCGGTCTCGATGTGTCCTGGCATTCCTCGCCGGTACCGCGGTCAGGACAGCATCTGGTGGTTGCTGCAGACGTTCCTCCACGGAGCGGAGGTAGGGGTCCACTTCCCCACGGTCGACGACCTCCCGAGTCCCGCGGCCCGCTTTGGATGCAACCCCCACGTCTCGGGGAAGGACGGCGGTCACGACATCCAGCTCCGCCGGCTGGCGCGTGAGGGCGCGCACCTCTACGGGCGCCTGGAGGACATCGACGGAACCAGGGTCCGGTTCAGCGAAGACCTCGCGGAACGGCTCCGCTTCGCGGAGACGAAGTTCGACGAGGAGTTCCGGCCGCTGTTCGACGCGTACATCAGCGCGGCAGGCATCGACGCCCCTCCGGACGACCGGCCTCCACCGGACGATCTCCTGCCGCCCACGCGCACGGATCTCGCCCTCGAGCAGGCTGGAATCCGGAGCGTGGTGTGGGCGACCGGGTTCCGGCTCGACTTCAGCTGGATGGATGTGCCCGTGCTCGACGAGTGGGGGTACCCGAAGCACACCCGCGGCGTCACCACCTGCCCGGGCCTCTATGCGGTCGGCCTCCCGTGGCTGTATTCCGAACCGTCCTCGGTCTTCGCAGGCGTCGGCGCCGACGCCGCTCACGTCGTCGAGCACCTCGCCCAGCACCGGCTCTGACAGCAGGTTCCGCGACTGGACAAGGACTGGCTCGTGTGCTGACGAGCGATGGCGGGGACGGACCCCGTACCTAGATTGAGCGCACGAGTACTGCACGTCCTGAACGGCAGTACACGGAGGATGTGCTCATGGCGCTGCCGTCACTCTGGATCGAGGACACCCCGTTCCCCACCTACCCGAAGCTGCGGGGAAATCTCGACACCGACGTCCTGGTCGTGGGGGCAGGCATCGCCGGGATGACCGCAAGCCTGCTGCTCCGGCAGGCAGGAAAGCGTGTCGCACTGATCGAGGCGCGCCAGGTGGGGCATGGCGAGACCGGCCAGACGACGGCGCACCTCACCGAGATGCTCGACGCGCGCTACCACGTGCTCGAGTCGAAGTTCGGCCATGAGGGAGCTCGACTCGCCGCCGAGTCCTCACGCGCGGCGATCGACCGGATCGAATCCTTCGTTGGTGGGCTCGGCGTGGACTGCGGCTTCGAACGCGTCCCTGGCTACCTCTACGCGGAGGACGAAAAGCAACGAAGCGATCTGGAGAAGGAGCTCGAGAGCCTGCAGCGTGCTGGCGCCGATGTCGCCTGGGTCGACTCGTTCCCTCTTCCCATTCGCGTCGACGGCGCGCTCCGGGTCGAGCGCCAGGCTCAGCTTCATCCGCTGGAATACGTCCGGGCGCTCGCGGCGCAGCTGGTGTCCAGCGGAGGCCAGATCTTCGAGGGGACGAGGCTGCTCGACGTCGACGAGGGCACACCGTGCCGGGTGTCGACGACGGGCGGGGCCGTCACCGCGGAGCACGTGCTGGTCCTGACCAACGCTCCGGTCTCGACCAGGTTCGCGCTCCACCCCAAGATCGCCGCTTACCGGACCTATGCCCTCGCGGCCCGCCTGGAGAAGCCCTTTGCCGCGGGCCTCTTCTGGGACATGCAGGACCCCTATCACTACACGCGGACGCAGAAGACTCGCTCCGGCTCGTTTCTCATCGTGGGTGGCGAAGACCACAAGACCGGCAAAAAGAAGGAGACCGGGGAGTGCTTCGACCGGCTCCGCGAGTACGCGGCGACCCAGTTCGGCATCGCCGACATCTCCCATCGCTGGTCAGGCCAGGTCCTCGAGCCCGTCGACGGGCTGCCCTTCATCGGAAGGAACCCCGGAGCTCGGCACGTGCACGTGGCAACGGGGTTCTCGGGAAACGGCATGACGTTCGGCACCCTGGCGGCGATGATCCTGTGCGATGCAGTGCTCGGGGTCGAGAATCCGTGGGCCGAGCTCTACGACGCCACCCGGGTGAAGCCGCTGGCGCAGGCCCGCGAGTTCGTCGCCGAGAACGTCGATTTCCCCGCCCATCTCGTCACCGATCGTCTGGTGAGAGGCGAGGCTGGCAGCATCGACCAGGTGCCGTCCGGTCAGGGTCGTCTCCTTCGGTCCGGTCGAAGGATGGTCGCGGTCTACCGGGACGAGGCAGGAACGGTTCACGCGCGGTCGGCCGTGTGCACGCACCTCGGCTGCCATGTCCAGTGGAACCAGGAGGAGCGGTCCTGGGACTGCCCATGCCACGGGAGCCGATTCGACGTGGACGGAGCCGTGCTGAACGGACCGGCCGTCAAGGACCTCGAGGAAGCGACCGTCGAGCCCGCGTCGGATGAACGTGCCCCGAACGAGTGAAGGTCAGGCGGGCTGACGCATTCAGGATCAGGAACTGCCGAGCTGCCGCAGGAGCTCCGCCTGCTCCCGGCGCCTCTCGGGGCTGAGCGGCAGGTCGGCGAGGATGAGCCGGCGCTGCGCATCCTCATGCTGGGCCACCAGCGTCGTCAGACGTTCCAGCATCCGTGGCACCTGCGCGTTCTTCTCCTGGCAGAGGGAGGCCCAGACGCGCTCGGCTTGCTCGAGCATCCGCGTCCGCTCGCGCTGCAGCCGGGTGACGAACGACGCGGTCTCCCGGATCTCGCGGTAGAGCGCCTCCAGCTTTCGCTCCCTGATCAGGTGTCGCTCATGCGCGAGCCGGTACTCTCCGAACCGTTTCTTGGCGGTCTCGAAGGAGCCATCCGCGGCGAGGCTCTCCACGTCGCCAAGGACCTTGTCCAGCTGCCGGTGCTCCGACTCCAGATGCTGCCAGAGGTGCTCCCGGATCCGCTGATTCTGCGCGCGCTCGTCCATTCTGCAGCCCTCGAGTGCCGAGTAACGCGCCATCGCTCCGGCGTCATCCGGTTCTTCGGCTGCGCGGTGGGCAAGCGCCGGGGGCGCGTCACGAGACTGCTACAGTCCAGCAGGTCGATTCACGCCCTGTGTCGTCGCCTGCCTCCGGCTGCGTAGCAGCAGACCGGGGGACCTCGTCGGCCTGCGTCGCCTCACAGCGGCCAGAGCCGAGTCACCGGGCGCTCCAGTACCCGGGTTGCCACCGGTCCGCGGGAGGCGACGGCGGGCTGCACCCACCGTCACCTCTCTGCCTTCCTCCGCCGCGTCGCGTTGGGTCACAGCCGCGCTGTGGCGGAGGGAGGGCAAACCCCCGCTGGTGTCAGTCGTCGTCCAGGATGATGCCGGTCGCCGCCGCGTGATCCGGGTCGATGGTGCCGTTGGTCACGTTGGTGATGCGGAACGTGAACGACTCGTCGCCCTCGGACACCTTGTCATCCTTGAGCGGCACCTGGACGAACGTTCCGCCCACCAGCGAGGTGGCCGAGGACGCCGGGATCACCACTGTCCCCACGGTGCGGTCGAAGTCGTTGCCGTGACCCGCCGACCCATCGACGGTCTCGACCGTCACCACAACCGGCAGGATGGTGGGCGTCGAGAGCCGGATGCTGAAGACCAGCGCGCCGGAGGCTTCAGGTGCGCTCACCACGGGGCCAACGACGGAGACCACCGGAACCTTCGGGACACAGCTGAACACGTTGACGTTGTCCAGGTACCACCCCTTGCGGGCGGAGCACTGGTCGATGCCGATGTCCCAGCGCAGCCGCACGTTGCTTCCCGGTGGGGCGAAGTTACCGAGGTCCACGTGCGTGCGACCCCACGACCCGCCAATCGAGCCGACGTCGGTTCCGCTCCATGCGGGTTGCCCGGCGAGCGGGTTGGTGTTCCCGTCCGCCGCGGTAAAGAGATTCAGGGTGTAGTTGTTGAACGAGAACTGCGACGGGGGCACCAGCTGGAACGGTCCGCCGTTCACGCTGATCTTGAGGTTGCCGCCATCGAAGCCCGCCTCCGTCGACATCCAGTGCTCGAAGGTCGCGCGTGCGAAGCTCGCCGACGACGGGATCGCGATCACCGGGCTGGTGAGGTGAAGAACGCCCGTCTCGTCCTGCTCGTTGCAGTTGACGGGATTGGGGGTGGGCCCGAAGAAGCCGGATCCGACCCCGAAGCCGGCCGTGCTGGTCGGCGGAAGCGTGTTCACCCAGGTCCAGTCCCGCGGAGTGAAGGTGGCCGAGGGGGTCTCGTGGCTGACGGTCCAGTCCGTCGGGTTGCTCTCGAAGTCGAACGAGGTGATGGGCGTCGTGACCCCACTGGTGGTGCTGACACTGCACGTCGGCGCGACGCGCGGGTCGAGTAGCGAGGCGAAGCCACAAAATGCCGTACTCCCCCTCAGCTCGACCGCCGCGATTGCATTCGTCACCTGCGCACAGTCGCTCGCGTTGATCGGGCCGTTGAGCGGATCACTGCCGACCACGGAGAACGACTGCCCGATCAGGTCCGAGCACGAGGCCTCGAGCGCGTCGGCGTGGTCGGCGAAGTCGCTGTCGTCGACCTGATAGACGCTCTGCGCGCGGAAGTAGATCTGCGCCGCCTTGGTACGTCCGATGGGGTTGACCGTCTTGCCATTGTACGTGCCGCCCGACACCAGCAGCGCATACCCATGGTTCGGTACGCCGGAGTTGGTGTGGACGCCACCGTTGTCAGCGGCGTTGCAGACGTAATACGCGCTGTCGCTGACCTTGCCCGGATTCGAGTAGCAGGTCGGGTTCCACATGTCGCGGAGCGCTCCGGTGATGCCACCGACGGAGTCCTCCCCCAGTAGCCACAGGAAGCTGTTGTCCGTGCCGGGCCGCGCCAGCAGTGTCGCGTTCACCGTGACCAGGGCGGTGAGCTCATTGCGGATCGAGGTCCCGGTGCTCTGCTGCACGCCCAGTGAGGGGACGGTGACCTGCGCGGCGACAGCGCCCGGCCCCATGCCCGGCAAGCCGGTGGCGGCGTTGTTGGCGATGATGACCGCGACTGCCCCCGCGTTCTGCGCGTTCAGCACCTTGGTGGAGAACTCGCACGTGCCGCGGTTGATGATCGCGATCTTGCCGGCCACCTGCGCCGCGTTGGTGATCGCACTGCAGCCATCGAGCGTGCTCGGACCGGCAGCGTCGGCGGCATCGAGCGCAGCCACCACCTCGCCGGTGATCCCGGTTGTGCTCAGCGGCGGCCCGAACCCTGCGGACTGGGCGAAGTAGTCGGCGGCGATGTTCGCCGGTGCATTCACCCTCAGGGTTCCCACCGGCGGCGAGAACGTGGAACAGGCCCCGGCAGTCCGGGCACCGCCGGGAGAATCGCCTCCTCGCCCGTTGACCTGATCGACGGTCTCGCCCCAGATGTCCGAGTAGGACTCGTTCAGTGCGCCCGGCTGCCACTGGTAGATGAGGTTGTGGGTGTACTGGGTGTAGGCGTGTCCCCACTCGTGCGCCGTGACGTCGTCGACCGTGAGGCCGGGGCAGAAGGAGATGAAGGTCCCGTTCCACGACGCATTGGGACAGGAGTAGCCACGGTTGAAGATGGCATCCATCTTCGTGCCGTTGTCGTCGAAGGAATCGCGCCCGAAGTTATTGAAGAAGAAGTCGTACGTCTCCTTCGAGGCGATGATCATGTTGTTCGCTTCCTGCGAGGCGGTCGGGAAGCGCTGTCCCTCAACCCAGTAGGGGCCGTTCGGATAGTTGTTGGGGACCCGCGGGAGATTGAGGCCGTTGTACGCGCGACGGAACATCGCGTCCTGCACCATGTTGATGCGGTCGACCACCTTTCCGCTGTGCGCATTGACGTAGACCAGATCCCGGACACCGGCTCCGTCGGTGACCTCGACCTCCCAGGCCAGGAGGTTCTCGCCGTCCGGAACGCCCTGTGCGAGGCCTTCGCGGAAGACGTACAGCGTGCCCCTGGCGACACGGAGCTCGGCGGAATCGCCACGATCAGCGACCACCGCGGCGCGCGCCACGGCACCGGCGCGATCGCTGCTCACGCTCGGCGTCGTGTTCACCGAGATGTCGGGGATGGCGGTCCCATTCACCTCTTCCATCCGTCCGTTCTTGTCGAAGTGTGTCTTCAGCGTCGCGCCGAAGACCGGTACGTCGCCGTGGTACTGACGGTAGGTGAGGTGCGTCTTCCCGAGCTTGTCGGTCTTCCTCGATTGGAGGCGCATCGAGGCGGGGTCGCTGACGCCCACCGCGGGGCCGAGGTCACGGAAGAAGGCCGCCGAGTCCGCCGCCTGCTCGACGGCAGTCTTGGCGTTCCCGTTCCCGAGTGAGGCGTTCGAGCCTGCCGGCACGCGGAGGAAGCGCGCCATGGCGGTGGACTTGTGCATCGACACCTTGAGGTTTGCGCCAGCCTTCTGCCTGGCTTTCCCCAGGGCCGTGTCGCGGGCTTGCTTGCTCGCCAATTCGTTCGTCTGCGTGACGGTGAAGGGATCGGCCTGGGGTGAGCTGCCGCCGTTCTGCCCCACGCCACATCCAATCAGAGTCCCCATCGCGAGCAGCGCCCCCGCTCGTGATGCACTGGTCCATTGCATGTCCCGCCCTCCCTCGCAGAGGCATTGCGCCTCGAAGCGGGTTGCAAGAACCAGATTCGTTCACCAGAGTCCAGCGCTTCGGACCGCGCCCCCCTCGCACTGTCCCGCAGTAGGTCCTCGTGGGGTCGTCACCCCGCGCGACCGACCGCTCGGTCGCCGACGATGACGCTGCCTCTCCCGGAGGAGGAGCTTGCTCCCCGTCGGCGCGGGCTTCGGCTCAAGGGCACATCTGCCGGACGTGTTCCGGCTACTTCGCCTGATCCCCGCGGTCCTCGCGACGACCGCGGTCAGCGCGAGCGCCCCCCTGCGCCTCGACGGGCTCGGGCGGGCGCGGTGCCTCCGCCGTGCTCGGGTAGGCCGCCGCCAGGGCGATCCCGAGCAGCGTCGCGCCGACCCCCAACCCGACGTTGAGGTACGGCGGCGCGGTCAGGGCGATGCGGATCAGCACCGTCACCACCGCGTATCCGGAGCTGCGGAAGACCAGCTCGTAGCTGAAGCTGTGGCGCAGGGAGAGGAAGACGATGGTCAGGTCAGCGAAGACCAGAACCGTGTAGAGCGTCTCGAAGAAGCTGTCGTACGCGGCTGACCCTTCGTGATCGACCAGGGCCGCGCTGACCCCGCGCCCCGCGAGGATCAGGAAGATCACCAGGACCACCAGCGCGACCGCCTCCTTCGAGGCGGCGAAGAGCTCGGGGGTGTGCTCCGCGGTCTGTTCGTCTCCCTCGCGCTGGAGCCGGTAGAAGAGCCCCACCAGCGCGAACACGGCGACCGCTCCCGCCGCATCGGCGACCATCGGCCAGATGAATGGACGGAGTGCTTCCCACTTGAGCGGTTCGGGCGCGTTGACCAGCTCCTTGAGGCTCGTCCGGAGGAGGATCAGGGACAGGATCTCGAACTGCCTCCCGAGCGTGCGTCCAGGGCTCCCGGTCAGCCCAAAAACCAGGCCGATGACCTCGACCGCCAGGAGCAGGTTGAACCCGAGCCGGACCGCGTGGAAGTGATTCGAGGGCATCCACGCCACCGGCAGGAGTCCGAGCCGCTTCAGCTCGATCAGCAACAGCGAGCCGACGAAGCTGGCGATCAGCACGGTGGCCACCGCGTGCTGGACCTGCTTCGACTCCCACGCCCGATGGAGCGAGCGATACAGCCGTCGGATCCACCTCAGCGGGGCGGGGAGCGCCATGGGGACGACCACGTTGCCATGAGCTGCCCGCCCGCTGGGAAATGGCTCTCAGGAATCGTTTGTCGATCACCACATCGGCCCAATCCCGGCTTTGCCAGGGTCCCGGGACGGAGCCCCGGTGATCGGGCATGCTGCGGCGGTGACGTCCCGAGCCTCCACGGGGACGCGGCTCCCCACGCTCCAGGCGCTCGAGCGCGCCGCGCGGGATCGTCTGGCACAGCTCGACTGGTCGCAGCTTCCCGAGGTCCGGCGCCAGGTCCTGGAGGCGCTCGGTCCCGTCCTCCACGGCGGTGATGCGGCCCGGCTCCTCACGGTTCTGCTCCGCTCGCATCCCGGGTGGGACGCGGTGCATCGCGCCGTCGCCTCCGAGGCACTCTTCGGGGTCGCGCTCTGGCGCCGGCGCCTGGCGCACCATGCCGGGTCCGACGCTCCGGCCGGCCTCCTGACCTCGCTCCTCCGTGACGTCGTCCACCTTCCGGCTCACTCGGTCCGCGACTGGACCGGCGCGGCGCCCCCCGAGGCCCGGCCTCCGCCCGACGACTGGCCGACGCGGTTCTCCTGGCCCGATCCGCTCGCCCACGAGCTCGAGCACGCCCTCGGTGCCGAAGCGGCCCTCTTCGCCGCCGCCTCCAACGTTCCCGGCCCCATCACCGTCCGTGCGAACCGGCTCCGGCTCGACCGCGATGCGCTCGCCGAGCGGCTTCGGGCCGAGGGCGTGTCCAGCCACCCGGCGCGATACGCCCCCGACGCGCTGCACCTCGACGGACGCCCGAATGTCCTCGGACTCACCGCCCATCAGGAGGGCCTCTTCGAGGTCCAGGACGAGGGGAGCCAGCTGGCCGGCGCGCTCGTCGACGCACGGCCCGGCATGCGCGTCCTCGACCTGTGCGCCGGCGCGGGTGGGAAGACCTTGCTCCTCGCTGCCGCGCTCCAGGGAGCGGGGAGGGTGGACGCTCACGACATCGACCGGGAGGCCCTGGAGCGGCTGTGGCACCGGGCCGAGCGGGCGGGGGCGGCGACGACCGTACGCGTCCTGCAGGCTGTTCCGGAGGAGGCCTACGACGCCGTCCTGGTCGACGCGCCATGCTCGGCGCTGGGATCCATCCGCCGTGGGCCAGACGTTCGCTGGCGTCTCGACGTCGCGTCCTTCGCGCGGTGGCCGGAGATCCAGCGCAGGCTACTCGAGACCGCTGCTGCCTGCGTGCGTCCTGGCGGCCGGCTCGTGTACGTCACCTGCACCGTCCGTCCCGAGGAGAACGAGGACGTCGTTCACGCGTTCCTCGAGGCACACCCGGAGCTCCGGCAGGTCGAAGCTCCCGTCCCGGCCGAGCTGCGGCACGGGGCAGCCCTCGTCGCCCTGCCGCACCGGCACGGCACCGACGGCTTCTACGGCGCGGTGCTCGAGCGGTTCTAGTACCTCGACCGGGGTGTGCTGATCGCTACGACGGCCGATCCTCTCGCTTCGAAGCGCAGACTCGGCCCTGCGCTGCTCGACGTGCCACGAGGCATGCCTCCGCTGCTCGTTCCTCGCTGTGCGCCGTCTCGCTTCGGTCTCGTCCATCTCGTTGTGCTCACCGGTCGAGGCACCAGGCACCCGCGGCCGAGACTTTTCCGCCGGCGTGGTGTTCCTCGAGGGATGACTCTGCAAAGAGCTGCGACGTTGTTCGCCTTGCTGGCGCTGATGCTCTCTGGTTGCGTGGTGCACGAGCGCGAGGTGGTGCGGGCGCCGGCACCTTGCCCGGGCGCTGTGTGGGTGGCGGGTCACCATGGCCTGCAGGGGGCGTGGCATCCGGCGCACTGGCGTTGCCCGGGTGTGGTGGAGGAGCGGATGGTGGTCCGCCCCTGAGTGACCAGAGGAACCCTCGAGCGCTCAGCGCCCCTCGTACGCCGCCTTCAGCTTCGCGATGTCGAACTTCACCATCTTCAGCATCGCGTTGGACGCCCGCTTCGCGCGCTCCGTGTCCTTGTCGGCCATCATGTCGTCCATGATCCGCGGCACGATCTGCCAGAACACGCCGTAGCGGTCCTGGAGCCACCCGCACTGCTCCTCCTTGCCCCCCTGCAGCAGCCCGGACCAGTACCGGTCGATCTCCGCCTGGTCCTCGCAGACCACCACCATGGAGATGGCGTGATTGAAGGGGTCCAGCGGCCCGGCGCTCATCGCCTGGAAGCGCTTCCCGAACAAGGTGAAGTCCACGACCTTCACCGAGCCTGCGGGGCCGCTCGGGGTTTCCACCGGCAGCGGCGTCACCCGGTCCACCCGGGAGTCCGGAAAGATCGACGCGTAGAACCGCGCCGCTTCCTCGGCCTCCTTCGTGTACCAGAGGAACGGGAAAATCTTGTCGCCTTGCATGCTTGCCATCGTCGGCCTCTTTCGAAGGGGGTCTTCGCGGGGTGAGACTTCCCGAAGCCCCGAGACTCATCGGTAGCCAACGCCTCGCGCTGTCACCATCTTCCGGAGCGGAGACGACCGCATGATCCGCCGCCTGGCTTCCGGCAAGTACCGGCTCTACTCCAAGAAGAAGGACCCCCGGACCGGCAAGCGGAAGAACCTCGGGACGTTCGGCAGCCGCGCGGCCGCCGAGAAGCACGAGCGGGCCGTGCAGTTCTTCAAGCGGCGCTGATCAGGAACCGGCGAATGCCGTCTCGGCATTTACAGCCGGTGGACCGAGCGGATCTCGTAGGTGACGTCCTCGCTGGCCGACTTCATCTTCGAGCACAGCGGGTCGTTGAAGGTGATCGTCGCGTTCCCGCCCGACACCGTGGCGAAGGTCCACAGGTCCGACGGGTACGGATACGACGTGGTCACGGCCTTCTCGGTCACCAGCACGGTGAGGAAGGTCGGATCCACCGGGGCTGGCTCGAGCTGCACCAGGCACGGATCCCCCTGGAGGATCGCCGAGCTGATCGCTGCCAGCGCCGCCGAGAGCTGCTCCTTCGAGGTCGCCCGGAAGAACTGCTCGGCGCAGAGATTGGGGTTGCTCGACTGGAAACAGGCAGTGTCGCTCGGATCGCACTCGCCGCCGCCAGGCGCGCATCGCCGCTGGAAGTCGCCGGCGAGCGCGATCTGCTGCAGCGACTGCTGCGCCGAGGCCCCGAAGACGTCACCAAACCCGATGACGATCGTCTTCACCCCGGAGTTGCCGCGGATGTTGGAGACCTTCCGCGCCGTCTCGTTGAAGTCGTTGCAGTCCAGCACCGGGTAGTACGTGCACACCTGGGACGTCGGCCCGTCGGTGCAGTCGCAGGCCGCCGGGTTCAGGTTGGCGTCGAGCCCCGAGTTGGGATTGCAGTTCGGCAATCCGTCGGTCATGAGCAAGAGGAAGCTCTGGCGCTGGATGGTGGAGCCGAACCCCGCATTCGCCGCCACGTAGACCAGGCTGTCGCCCGTCGGCGTCCCGCCGCCCACCCCCCCGGCCAGCGGTGATGCAGTGGCGCCCACCCTCCGGATCGCGAAGTCCACCGCGTCCGCGCTGGCCTGGAGATCGCTGTCGTCATCCGAGCTGGGGAGGGTGACGTCGATGCTGCTCGCCGGGGTGCAGAAGTTGCTCGTGTTGTTGCTGCCCGGGTCGACGATGGTCGCGTCGGAGAGCGCGGGGTAGAAGGCCACGCCCATCCGCGCCACCGTCCCGTCCTGGGTCATGAAGTCGGTGGCGGTGCTGGTCAGCACGTCCCACCGGGAGGGGCAGGTCGCCGGGTCGCACGAGGGCTGCCCGGTCTGACCGCACGTGCCGCACGCTGCCGGCGTCGGGTCGAACGGCAGGCGCATCGACCCGGAGCGGTCGAGCACCAGCATCAGATTCGGCTTGAGCTGCTTCGCGCTGATGGTGACCTCGGTGGTCGTCTGGCCCAGGCTCACCGGCGTCACCGGCTGGAAGTCGTAGGTCTGACAGGCCACGGAGAGCATCAGCGCGGCCCCGAGCGGGGCGCGGACGAGGAGCGCGGTCTTGAGAGGAGCGAAGCGCATCAGTTGATCGGGACCTGGCAGGAGCACGGTTCCCCGGCGACACAGGGGGCCAGGCTCTGGCCGAGACAGGTGAGGCCGCTGCAGCACGGCTGGGTGGTCGAGCAGGACTGATTCAGCGACGGGCATACCGCGGGGGGCAGGCGGTCGTCCTGCACGCAGGAGGACACGTCGAAGAGCATGAAGACCAGCGCCTTCTCCTGACCCGTCATCGCGCCGGCCTTGCACGATTGCGGGAAGAGGTTCCCCTGATTGCTGACGCGACCGTCGGCGGTCACGTGGAAGTCGCTGAACACCACCCGGCCGCACTGAACCCCGGCGTCACCGTCCTGCTGTGGCGGTGGGAACACCGGCGTGTTCCAGGTCAGGTGCTGGGTGGTGATCGGGGTGATGGTGTTGTTCGGATTCGGGCCGTAGATCCAGCGGGTCCCGGCGTCGAGGTCCACCGGGCCGACGTCGTCTCGCGGATCGTTGATGGAGATCTTGCCGCTGGCCAGCGCGCCCACGTTCGACAGCCAGTCCTGGAAGGCCACGCCCTTGGGGAAGGTGGTGTCGATCAGCGCCTGGAACGGGTCCGGCGGATTGTGGATCTGCGACGGGTCCGGCACCCAGTTGGCCACCTGGTTGAACGGAGGATTGAATGCCGTCCAGACGTAGCTGTAGTGGGTCACGAAGAGCCGGCCGCCCACGGTGGTGTAGTCGACCAGGTTCTGGATGCCGGCGTCCGGCTTCCGGAACTCGCTGCCCTCGCAGGGCAGGAGCACCACGTCGTAATTGGACAGGGTGGCCGGGTTGAGCCAGAGGTCCGTGGCCGGCGGGCTTCCACCATCGAGGCGCAGCGGTGGCGGGTTGCCCTGCGGCGTCACGTACATGTGCACCTTGCCGCCGTTCTCGGGGCGGGTGAACTCCGCCACGTCGAGCATCTTGAGCAGGAGGCACTCGAACGCGTCGGCCGATCCGGTGGCGATGGCCATCTGCGGGATGTCACCCTCGTTCTTATTCCGCGGGAGCCGCTGCTGGCCGACGTCGGTCAGCGTGGTCGTGGTGCAAGCCGGCACCGCGGGGATGGTCACCACGCGCCGCCACTTCCCGATCTGCATCACCAGGGGGAAGCTGGTTCCGGCCGGGACGTTCCGCAGGGTGAAGGTTCCGGTCGCATCGGTGAGTCCGGAGACGAGCGGGTCACCGCTGGTGGGGCTGCCGCAGCGATCGCAGGTCAGGCCGGCAGGGATCGGCTGCACCTGTCCGTTCGGGACGTAGACCACGGCGTTGTAGAGCGGCACCTGGCCGCTGGGGTCGTAGACCTTTCCCATCAGGTTGGTGCTGCCGCCGCCGGTGCAGGTCACCTGGAAGCACTGGAGGTTCACGCAGCTCGGGCCGGCATCGGGCGGAGGAGGCGGGAAGCCGCCGTCCGGCACCGGGGGCGGCGGCGTCCCGACCGGAGCGCACGAGCCCTGGATGCAGACCTGCTCCAGGCCGCAATCGATGGCGCTGGTGCAGCTCGGGGGGGCGCACCGATCGTGATCGGTGCAAATTGCGCCTGGCGAGCAGTCGCGGCTCGCCTGGCAGGGATTCCCCACCGGAACGCAGGCGTTGTTGATGCAGCTGCTGCCCGCGGCACAATCACCGGAGCGCGAGCACTGCGGCAACATCACGCACTGCCCCGCAATGCACGAGGCGCCCGACGAACAGTCGGACGCCTGTGCGCACTGAGTGTCGACCCGGCCGGAACAACCGACCATGCCGACGAGAGCGAGCAGCAGACAGGAAACTGCTGAAGAGATGAGGACCGAAGCCGGTCGGCCGTGCACGTGACGAGTATGTCGTGCCTTTGCCGTCAGCGGAATCCGGTGAACGCTTGAGCGCGAGGGTGGGACGTACGTCTACTTCCACCTCATCGCTCGCGGCGAGGAGGGTTCTGCTTCACTCCCATTGTCGGACGCGCCCGGAGCGAACGCGCAAGTCGGCGTAGCGCCAGCGCGAGTCCGGTCCAGACCAGCACACCGCTGCTCCGAGCGAGGCGAGCCCCGCCGCGAGTTGCCAGGCGCCGCCGAATGCCTCCCCTGTATGGAGGAAGCGCATCCATACCCGTGCCCTCCGACCCGGAGCGAGGTCGCCGGAGCACTGCCCCGCCGCGAAGCGTGGACGCGCGTCCCGCTCGCGGACCGCGGGAGCGCTCCCCCGGGCCTCTGGGCGGAACACCTCCCCCGCACATCCGGGATGACTGTGCAAGGCCGAAGCAACGGCCCCTCACAGGGGGTTCCAGTTCTCGACGAGAGCTCGCTTCCCCAAGGAACTGCTCGCTCCCCACGCGCGAGCCGGTAGCATCGCGTCCCACGAGGAGGGACCGCCCGATGGACGTTCGCCGCATCTCCCGCCGTGACGCCCTGATCCAGTCCGGAGGCGCGCTGGCAGCGATCGCCTTCTTCCAGAGCCCGCTCTTCGCCTGGGCCAGACCGGGCGAGACGAACGTCCCCTTCCTGGACCAGCCGCCCGCCCCACCTCCGCCGCTCGCGGGCCTCAACCAGCTGGACTGGGAAGCGCAGACCCCGGACTCGTGGATCACCCCCAACGACAAGTTCTTCCGGGTCGGTCACTACGGTGTTCCCGAGGTCGACGCCGCGAAGTGGAAGCTGGAGATCGCCGGGCTCGTCGCCAATCCGCGCTCCTACGATCTCGCGGCGATCAAGGCGCTCCCGAGGAAGGACGTCGTCTTCACGCTGGAGTGCTCGGGTAATCACGGCTTCCCCTTCCTCCCCGGGGCGATCGGCAACGCGCGCTGGGGCGGAACACCGCTGGCCGGCGTGCTCCAGAAGGCCGGGCGCAAGCCGGCAGGAGTGGAGGTCGTCTTCTACGGAGCCGACCAGGGCGAGGAGCCTCTCCAGTACATCGGCGGCCTCGGCGACAAGATGGGCGAGTTCAAGGCCAAGGCGCCCTTCGCCAGGAGCATGTCCTGGGCGGAGGCGACCGACCCCACCAACCTCCTCTGCTACGAGATGAACGGGAAGCCGCTCCCCGCGCCGAACGGCGCCCCGCTCCGCCTGATCGCGCCGCGCTGGTTCGGCATCTCCAACGTGAAGTGGCTCACCCGCATCGAGGTGATCGACTCGCGCTTCGAGGGCCCCTTCCAGGCGCAGCGGTACCTGACCGTGCGCGAGACGCCCCGCGGCGACGGCACGACGGTCTGGACGCGCACCGCGGTGGGCAGGACGCTGCTCAAGTCCGTCCCGGCCAAGGTGACGGTCCAGGACGGCAAGTACCGCATCTACGGTGCCGCCTGGGGCGCGCCCATCGCCCGTGTCGAGGTGAAGGTGGACGACGGCCCGTGGAAACCGGCGGTCATCGACAAGGGAGCCGACCAGGAGTTCGCCTGGAAGTTCTGGCACATCGACTGGCCGAGCGCCGCCGCCGGTGAGCACAAGATCACCTCGCGGGCGATCGACAAGGCGGGGAAGGTCCAGCCTGCCCAGGACGACCCGTCCATCGCCAGCAAGCGCACGTACTGGGAAGCCAACGGGCAGGTCACCCGCACCGTCAAGATCGCCTAGCTCCGGCTGCACGCGCGGCGAGCGCCGCCCCGCGTCCCGGAGTGGTTTGCACCCGTCAGCTGGCAATCGAGGGCGGCGGCGGATCGCACTCGCCGTGCAGCGGGCGGGGGCGTCACGTAACTTCGCAGAAGAACTGGCGCGCATGCTCGGGCAAGCGTGGTTAGTAGGGCTGGCATGAGCGCCGAGCCGCGTCCTCCGGGGCTGCCGGAGCGCCTGCTGCGTCCCTTTGCGGAGGTCCGGCCGGGTGAGGCGTGGGCCGCGCTGGTCCTGATGGCGACCATCTTCCTCATCCTGACCGCCTATTACTTGCTCAAGGTCATCCGCGAGCCGCTGATCTTGCTGTCCGGCGGCGCGGAGGTGAAGGCCTATGCCGCCGCGGGCCAGGCCCTCCTCCTGATCCCGGTGCTGCGCGCGCACGGAGCCATCGCCCGGCGGGTCAGCCGGCTGAAGCTGATCGCCATCATCTTCCTCTTCGTCGCCTCCAACCTGCTGGTCTTCGCTGCGCTGTTCCGGGCCGGCGTCTCCATCGGGCTCTCGTTCTATCTCTGGGTTGGAACGTTCAACTACCTGCTGGTCGCGACGTTCTGGAGCTTCGCCAACGACGTCTACACGCCGGAGCAGGGCAAGAGACTCTTTGCGATCATCGGCGTGGGCAGCTCCGTCGGCGCGCTGGCCGGTGCGGCCCTGGCCAGCTACCTGCTCAGGAGGCTCGGGCCCCTGGAGCTGATGCTCGCCTCGGCGGCGCTGCTGGTGATCACCCTCCTCCCCTTCGCCCTGGTCAACGGGAAGCAGCAGTGCTGTCCGAAGGATCGCGGCCGGGAGATGACGAAGGATCAGCCGTTGACCGGCGAGGGCGGGTTCCAGGCGCTGCTGAACGACCGCTACCTGCTGCTCATCGGCTTCATCACCGTGCTCGCCAACTGGGTCACCAACTCCGGCGAGTACGTCCTGGACAAGACGCTCATCGAGGTCGCCCGCTCCAGCGCCATCGTGGACCCCGGCAAGTTCGTCGGTCAGTTCAAGGCGGACTACTTCTGGTGGGTGAACCTGGTCGCGGTGATTGGCCAGTTCTTCGTGGTCTCCCGCGTGTTGAAGTACCTGGGCGTGGGTTCGGCCCTTCTCATCCTGCCCGTCATCTCCATGGGCGGCGCGGTGGCCATCGTCCTCTTCCCGGCTCTCGGCCTCATCCGGGTGGCGAAGATCGCGGAGAAGGGCACCGAGTACTCGCTGGAGACCACCGCGGTGAACGCGCTCTACCTGGTCGTCTCCCGCGACGACAAGTACAAGGCCAAGGCGGTGATCGACACCTTCCTCGTCCGCGCCGGAGACGTGTGCGCTGCGGCGTCGATCTGGATCGGCACGCACCTCGGCGTCCGGACCAGCGGCTTCGCCGCATTGAACGTCCTGCTCACCGCGACCTGGCTCTTCACCGCCTGGCGCGTCCGTGCCCTCCACCTGGTCCGGAGCGGCGCGATCGAAACCCGTCCTCTCACCGCCGCGACCGCGGCCCACTCCGCATGAGCGCCGCGGCCCGATCGCCAGCGAGCCCCATCCGCCGGGCGCTCCCGTTCGCGGCGCTCCTCTTCCTCCTGGTCGGCGCGCATGCGCTGCTGGAGACCGCCCGCGACGGGCTGTTCCTCACCGAGGAACCCATCAGCCGGCTCCCCTGGCTGTACCTGGGCGTGACCGCCGGCGTGCTGGTGCTGACTCCCCTCCAGCGCAGGCTCGGAGGCGGGCGGTCCGTCCTCGTGCTCATCCTGACCCTCCTCGGCGCGTGCGCCGTGACCCTGGGTTTCTGGACCTTCGCCAACGCGCGCGGAGCGGTTCTCGGCTTCTACGTGTGGACAGCGCTGTTCGCCTCGCTGATCTTCGTCCAGTTCTGGCTCGTCACTGCCGAGGCGTTCTCGGTCGAGGAGGCCAAGCGCGCCTTCGGTTTCATCGCCGCGGGCGGGCTTCTGGGAGCGGTCTCCGGGAACGCCCTGGCGCGGATGGCCCTCGGCTTCACCGGCCCGAGAAGCCTTCTGCTCGTCTCCGCCGGCGTGACCCTGGCCTCGGCGGCGGTGGCCCAGCTGGCGGGCCGCGCCAGCTGCGAGGGACATGCCGCCCAGCCGGAGGTGGTGGCTCCGCGGGCCTTGCCCGGCTACGTCAAGCGGGACCCCTATCTGAGATTGCTCGCGGTGCTGGCGCTTCTCACCGCGGCGAGCGCCACGCTGATCGACTACCTGTTCAAGGCCACGGTCGCCGCCAGCACCACGCCCGAGCACATCCCGCGCCTGGTGGCGAACGTCTACCTGGGCCAGAGCGTGCTCGCCCTGGTGGTGGAGCTGGTGGTGGTGGGCATCCTTCTCCGGAACACCGGAGTGACCCGGAGCCTCGCCCTGCTTCCGGTGGTGGTCCTGGCCGGAGCGGCCGGATACGCGGTGGGCGCCGGACTCCTGGCGATGGTGGTCCTGAAGACTCTCGACGGCGGACTCCGCCCCTCGGTCTACCGGGTGGGCACCGAGCTGCTCTATCTCCCCATCAGTCCGGCCGAGCGGCGCGTGGTGAAGCCCTCCATCGACACGCTGGGGCAGCGCGGGGGACAGGCCCTGGCCTCGCTCTTTCTCCTGGCGTTGCCATTCTTGCCCGAGCGGCACGAGATGGCGGCAGCGACCGTGGGTCTCGGCCTGGTCGGCCTGGGCTGGGTCCAGGCCACCCGCGTCCTCCGGCGCCGCTACCTCGAGCGATTCCAGCGAGAGCTCGGCGCGGGACGGGTCTCCATCTCGGACATCGGGGGACTGGACCTCGCCTCGGCAGAGGTGCTGGTCGCCGCGCTGGGCTCCTCCAGCGTGCGTGAGGTGCTCACCGCGCTCCAGGTCCTCGCCGGATCCGGGCGGATGCGCCTGGTGCCCTCGCTGATCCTCTACCACCCCGACCCGCTGGTGGTTCGGTCCGCGCTGCGCTACCTCGTCCCGGACCGGCGGCCCGACGTGGAGGCGATGGTGCCCTTCCTCCTCCGGCACCCGGATGATCAGGTCCGGGCGATCGCCGTCGGGCTCTGGGCGAGGTCCGGTCACGAGCCGGAAGTGCTCCGCGCTGCGCTGGATGACGCCAGTCCCCGGGTCCGGGCCTCGGCGCTCGTCGCGCTGTCCGCCTCCGAGAAGGACGGGGAGGCCGGGAGGATGCTCGTGGCCATCGCCTGCGGTCAGGACCTGGAAGCGCGCCGCGCGCTCGCCTGGGCCCTGGGCAACTCTCCTCGCGAGGACCTGCTCCCGATCCTCAAGATCCTCTTCCTCACCGGCGACGTGGAGACGCGCCGCGAGCTGCTCCGGGCAACCGCGGCGCTCCCCGCGCCTTCCGCCGAGCTGGTCTCCCGCCTGGTGGAGCTGCTGGTCGAGCCGCGGCTCCGGTCCCGGGCGAGCGATGCGCTGGTCGCGATGGGAACGCCGGCGCTCGCCGAGCTGGAGCGGCTCCTCCTCTCCCCGGACACCCCGTACGATCTCGCCCGGGAGCTGCCACCCGCCATCGCCAGGTTCCCCGCCGAGCCTGCGGCGGGGGTGTTGCTGAAGCGCCTGGTCCAGCCCCGCGGCGGGCTCGACCGCTTCCGTTCCCTCCGTGCGCTGAACCAGCTGCGGCGGACTCACCCGCGACTGTCGCTCGATCGCGGAGCGCTGGAGACGGCCCTGGACCTGGAGCTGCGGTCGGTGTTCCGCAGCCGGGCCCTCCGGCAGGCAGGCATCAAGCTCGGCCTCGCCCAGGGCGACGGAGCGGAGCCGGCGGGCACGCTGCTGGTCGGCCTCCTGGCCGCTCGCGCGCGACGAGGGACCGAGCGAGTCTTCCGGGTCCTGAGTCTCATCTTCCCCGACGAGGGGCTGGAGCAGGTGTACCTGAGCGTCCGCTCCGATGACCGGCGGCGTCGGGATGCCGCGCAGGAGGTGGTGCTGGAGCTCGTTCCCGCCCGGTGGAGGGAGCCGGTGCTCGCGCTGCTCGAGCCGGACGCCCTGGTGAGCTCCTACGTTCCCGAGGCGCTGCGATCCTCGCCAACGCCCGAGAGCTTCGTCGCCGCACTGCTCGACCAGAGCAACGAGGTGGTGCGACTGCTCACCCCTTGCCTCGCGCGGGAGCAGGGGTGGACCGGGGTGGTGACACGGCTACGTGCCGGCCCGCGCTGCGCCGACGCCGAGTCCGCCGCCACCGTCGATCATGCCCTGGAGCAGCTCGAGAGCGGGGCCGAGGCGGTCCATGCTTGAGCTGGATTCCGCCACGCTCGCCGAGCGAGTGCTGCGGTTGAGCCGAGCCCCTCTGTTCGACCGCATGTCGGTCGAGGACCTCACGCTGATCGCCTCCGCCGGGCGGGAGGAGGTCGTTCCCGTCCGGACCGTCCTGGGGCGGGAGGGAGAGCGCGCGTCGGCCCACTACGTCGTGCTCGCCGGCGAGCTCCATCTGGGGCGCCTGCCCGAGCTGGGCGCGGACACGACTCGGCCGGGCGTGGGCGCACTCTCCGTTCTCGGCGGCGCCGTGCTTCCCGGGGATCTGGTGGCCGACGCGGGATCGGTGCTCCTGGTCATGGACCGGGACGCGCTGTTCGGCGTGCTGGAGGAGCACGGCCATGTGGCGCGGTCCCTCCTCAGGCTCCTCGCGGCGAGGCTCCTGGACGCGCAGCGCCTCGCGCCCGTGACGCCGCCGCCGCCCCGGCCACCTCCCACCGTCCGGCTGGACCTGGTGTCGAGGATGCTGACCCTCCGCGATGCCCTGGGGCTGGGCATGGACGGCATGGCGACCATCGCCCGCCTGGCCCGGGTGGCTCGGGCGCGTCAGTACGAGGCAGGCTCGATCCTCGCGAGCGAGGACGGGGCGGCCGACGTGCTCGTTCTCCTCGAGGGTTCGCTGGAGCTCACCTCCCCCGAAAACACCGCCCGAACCGTTTCCCCTGGCGAGGTGCTGGGGTTCGCGCAGGCGGTCGCCGGGGTCGCGGTCGATGGCCAGGTGGTCGCGACCTCCGACTCCACGGCTCTGGTTCTTCCTCACCGCGAGCTGGCCGAGGACATCCAGGACGACGACATGCTCTGCCTGGAGCTGATCAAGAGCTTCGCCGAACAGCTGTGGCTCGCACTGAAGGCGGCGAAGTTCGACCGGAGGCTCTGGGAACCTCAGCCTCAGTCTGAGGCTCAGGTTCAGCTCGGCGGCGGTTGATCGTCCTCGGGCCGGGCGAGGCCGACGACCCGGAGTGGCTCGCCTTCGAGCAGATGCACCCGGAGAGGGAACTGCCCGGCCCGGCCGGTGGAGAGGTCGAGCACACGCTGCCCCTCGCCGAGGTCCGGAACCGTCACGCACAGCTCGGCGCGGTCCTGCCGGGAGACCGGCAGCACCGCCGCCGAGCCAGACGACAGGTAAAGCTTCGCGGTGGGGGTGGGTGCGGCACCGAGGTCGACGGCCTCGGCGCGGTCCTCCACGCACAGGCGCCGTCCGTCCTTCACCTCCGGCCGGGTGAGGGAAGACAGCCGGAGCAGGTACCGGCGGAGGATCTTGTCCCGCCGGCCGCGGAGGATGCGTTCCAGCTCGCTGCGGATCAGCGGGTCATAGAGGTGCGCCTCGTCGATGATGGCCGACAGGGCGGCGTCGTCGAGATGGGAGATGATCCGTGCCATCCACGCTCCGTCGGCCTCCTCCATCGACGAGAACGCGGTGTTGGGATAGCCGACGTGCCAGTCCTCGGGCACGAACTCGCGATCGTCGAAGTAGCCCCAGATGGGCCCCGCCGGACCGAAGCTCGCCCGCTCCCAGGGGCGCTCGACGGCGCCGAAGGTGATGAAGTCCGCGCCCATCTGGCCCCAGTCGATGTAGTAGGTGTAGCCCACCCGCCGGGAGACGCTGTCCCAGTCCAGCAGGCCTCCCAGGGTGTCTCCCCAGTCGATGAGGTAGTGCTCGACGTGGCCACGCCCGTCGGGCTGTTCGATCCAGACTGCGAGCGTGTTCTGCGAGCGCGCGTCGTGGTGGTTGGTCCAGGCGCCGAGGAGGCGTGAGCCGCGAAGCTCGCGCCGTTCCTGGTGGTCCACGACGTCGTTGGGGTCGTCGCCCCGGGTGCCCTCGTAGAGCCATGGACCGAGGGGCTTTCCGGGGAGGAACTCGCTGGCCAGGGCGCGGACGGTGCCGTCCTTCTCGCGAGGGAGGTGCTGCATCAGCTCCAGGATGCGCTCGCGGGTCAGGGTCTTCCCGCCGGGGTCCTTGATCTCCTGCTCGGGGAGCTCCAGCTCCTCGGTGCGGACCTGCACGATGCGGTTGCAGGGCGCCTGGAAGCCAGCCGCCCAGGACAGCCGGCTTCCCACGACGTCGCCGGTCGAGGCACGGCCCCACTGCTGGATGGCGTCGAACTTCAGGACGTGGACCTTTCCGGACGCGGTCTTGATCCGGAAGCCGGGGTTGGCGCCGTCGATCTTCACCCCGACCACCTTCCAGGGGTGATCCTCGGAGGGCGACGGGCCGGTGCACGGCCCGCGGGCGATCTCCTCGGTGGTCAGGGGCCGCCGCCCGAGCCGGTTGACGAACCAGCTCGAGTCAGGGACCTCGTCGAAGGCGTTGACGTTCCGCGCCGGGCTCCCGGTCTCGAGGAGCCACAGGTGGCTGAGGGGGCGGAAGAGAATGTGATCGATGCCATCCCAGTACAGCGGAACGAAGGACTGCTCCGGCATCGGTCGGAACGGACGGCGGTCGTCGTCCTCCCAGAGCACCGGCTTCGTGGAGAAGGGTCGGGCCCCACCGCAGGCGAGGAGAGCGGCGACGGCCAGGATCACCAACGGGCCGAGCGCCGGAAGCCGTCTCTGCGGTATCAACGGCCGGTGGACGATTCGCGGGCCCTCAACGAGGAGCACCGGAGGCGCTGGCTGGTCAGAGCGGTGCGGGACCGCCTTCGCCGGCACCGACGCGGGCTGGTGGAGCTGTTCATCGGGGTGCTGGTGCCGCTCTGTGGGCTGGCGCTCCTGGCGCGCTGGGTGGTGCATCCCCAGCCGCCGCCCTGGGACCTGGCCCTGCTGGGGTGGATTCACTCCCTCGCCACGCCCGCTCGGGACCGGCTGGCGATCTGGATCACCGACCTGGGGACCTGGGGCGCCGTGACGCCGATCACCATCGCGCTCGTGGTGTATCTGCTGTACCGCCGGCGAATTGCCCTGACGGTGTTCGTCCTGCTGGCGATGGTGGGCTCGTTGATTCTGAACGATGCCGCGAAGGCCTTCTACGGCCGGGAGCGGCCCGCGCTCTGGAACTCGGCCACGCGGGAGATGTGGTTCGGGTTCCCCAGCGGGCATGCGATGGCATCGATGGCGCTGGGCACGGTGCTGACCATCCTCGCCTGGCGAACACGCTTCCGCTGGCCGGTGCTCCTGCTCTCCGCGGTCTTCGTCCTGCTGGTGAGCGGCTCGCGCCTGTACCTCGGAGTCCACTATCCCTCGGACGTCGTCGCGGCCTGGCTCGCCTCGCTGTCCTGGGTGCTTGGCCTGCGCCTGCTGGTGCTGCCTAGAGCGCATAGGTCACCCCGAACGCCAGGCTGAAGGAGGTGACGCGCAGCCCCTGGCTGAAGGGCTCGGTGCCGATCCCGATGACGAACTGGAAGTTGCTCGCCCCGAGGAGCGCTGCGGTGCGCACACCCAGCTCGGCCGAGAGCCGGAGCGCGTCCCAGCGGAAGTTTCGCAGGTGTGCGTCGAAGACGTTTCCGAAGCTCACCCCGGCGACGCCGTCGAGATAGGCGAACACCGGCCAGCGCCAGGAGAGCTGCGCGCCGAGGGCGCTGCGGTCGCGGAGTCGCCCACGCAGAAAGCCGACGAATGGCTCGGCGCCGCCCACGGTGACCAGCTCCCAGAAGGGGACGGGCTCGCTTCCCAGCGGGTCCGCGAACTCGGCCAGGACTCCCAGGCTGATCACGCGACCCTTCCCGGTGATGTCCCACGAGCCCTCGATGCCGGCGCCGTAGTGAATCCACGAGCGGTCGAAGCCGCGGGTCACGTCCACCGAGGGCGCGACGCCCACTCCCACGCGGATCCCGCTCCGGTTGACGTCCGGCGCGCGGGTGTCGAGCGAGGCGCGGAAGAAGAGCTGGGCGGCGGTGGTGTTCTCCTGGTACCCGGGTGGCGGCGGAACCTCACCGCGGTCGACGCGCTCGGTGAGGGTCGGGTCGCCGCAGCAGGAGTAGTCGCGGAACACCGTCCGGTTGAGGCGGGCCCCCGTTTCCAGCCGAGACCTCTTCCCCGCGTACAGGTAGGTCAGGGAGCCGCCGACGTTGTCGGTCCCGTAGCGAGACTTGAATTCGTCCGTGGTGAGCGAGCCGATCCCGTAGAAGAGGTTGTCCGGCCGCCGGTTCCAGTGGCCCTCCAGGCCCACCGAGCTCTCCTTGGTGAACCTGTACCGGTCGCCGACCCCGATGGTGATCCAGTCCGAGCCGCCCCAGGCGAGATCGGCGGTCACCTTGTTCCCGGTGACGAAGGTGTCCTCCCAGAAGAAGTGGAGGCCGATGCTGGGCCGGAAGCCGAAGTTGATGAAGAAGGTCGGGAAGATGCCCCCCTTGTTGTCCGGGCCGAAGGCGAAGAAGTTGAAGACGGCGGGGCCCCAGTTGCCCTTCTCCCCGGCGGTGGCCAGAGCTCCGATCGGCGCGCGGACGACGTACTCCGTCACCAGGTAGGCCGGGAGGAGCACGACCCGGGGGATCCAGATCAGCACCTCACCCACGGTGGGCGGGGGTGGCTCCTGGCCGCGGTAGTCCGGGATGGGGCGCTTTGGCGGCCGCTCGGACTCGGGCGGCTCGGTGCCGGACTCCGGTGGCGAGGGCGTGGCCTGCGCGACGGTACCCGGAGGCGCGATTTCCGGTGAGGACGGCGCCGTGTCGGACGTCGTTGGCGAGGGCGCCGCCCTGGAGGAGGGTCCGAAGGCGACCACGCCGGCCCAGAGCCCGATCGCGAGACACCTGGCTCGGGACCGCAACCCTGGGCCCATCGGCCGACCCTCCCGTCCGAAATACCGCGCCGCCCCAAGCCAAGCACACGTCAGGGGGTCGCAGCCCGGGGCAATCCCGGCAGACCGTTCGATCTGGTGGGTGCCCGCGGGAGTCAGCCCGGAGAAGCCTCGGTCCTGGGGGGCGGGCGCAGTGACTTCCCCTGCGGCTCTTCACCCGGAGGCAGCGCGCCGGGGTCACGGGCTCGTGGAGAGCGCCTCCGGGAAGGGGATGACCCGCCTGTCGGCGAGCTCGGCCCGATGCGCCCAGCTCCCCCCGTCCGTTCCCGAGAAGCGACCGACGTGCGGCGAGCCCGCTGGCGCCACATTAGCTTCCGTCCGTGGCCCGCCTCACCGCACGGCTCGCCGAGAACGCTCCCGGCGCCTTCTTCGTCGACGACAGCTGCATCGACTGCGGCGCCTGTCGCGAGATCGCGCCCCGGACGTTCGGCCGCTCGCACCGGCGCGGACAGTCCGTCGTCACCGCACAGCCGGAGTCGGGCGAGGGTGAGCTCCAGGCGCTGATGGCCCTGGTCGCCTGCCCGACGGCGAGCATCGGAACCTCGCCGAAGCGGCCGCTCGGCGCCGCGCTCACCGCTTTCCCCCAGCTCCTGGAGGAGGGCGTCTTCTACTGCGGGTGGCACTCGGAGGCGTCGTACGGCGCGTCCTCGTACCTGATCGTCCGGCCGGCCGGGAACGTGCTGGTCGATTCGCCGCGTGCCTCGCGTCCGCTCCTCGAGCGGCTCGTGGCCATGGGCGGGGTGCGGACGATGGTTCTCTCCCACCGGGACGATGTCGCGGACCACGCTTCCTTCGCGCGCCGCTTCGGATGCGAGCGGGTCATGCACGCGGCCGACGGGGGTGGGTTGCCCATCGAGCGGCGGATCACCGGAACGGAGCCGGTGGCCCTCGACGAGGACCTCACCGTCATCCCGGTGCCCGGGCACACCCGGGGATCGATCGCGCTCCTGTATCGCGAGAAGTTCCTCTTCACCGGCGACCACCTGTGGTGGGACGAGGACGACCACCGGCTCGACATGGGGCAGGGGGTCTGCTGGTACTCGTGGCCCGAGCAGCTCCGCTCGCTGGAGCGGCTCCGCGAATTCCGGTTCCAGTGGGTGCTCCCGGGGCACGGACAGCGATTCCGCGCGGAGTCGCCGGCGGCGATGCGTGGGGCGGTCGACGAGGTCGTCCGTCGTCTGGTCCGGTAGGGCTATCCGCGGCCGCGCCCGAGGATCACCACCGCGATGCCGCCGAGGACCAGCACGCCGGCCCCGAGGAGCCGCAGAGTGATCCGCTCGCCGAGGAAGGCCACCCCACCCAGCGCGGCGATCACCGGAACGGTCAGCTGCACCGTCGCCGCCTGGAGCGAGCTCAGCTTCGACAGGGCGCGGTACCAGATGACGTACCCGAGGCCCGAGGTCACGGCTCCCGAGGTGACACCGGCAACGACGCCGGTGGTCGAGAGGTGAGGGTGCTCGACGAGGAAGCTGACCGCCATCATCACCAGCAGCAGGGGAACGGTGCGGACGAAGTTCGAGGCCGTGGTCTGCAGCGGATCGGCGGCCCGGCGTCCGCGGAGGGAATAGATCCCCCATCCCAGACCGGCGAGGAGCATCAGCGCCATGCCGCCAGGCGGCGAGCCGGAGACCGAGGGATTGGTGAGGAGGAGGAGGCCCACCAGGGCCAGCGCGAGTCCGGACCACTCCGCCGCGCCGGGGCGCTCGCCCTTCACCAGTCCCCAGCCGATCATCGTCAGCTGCACCGCTCCGAAGAGGAGGAGCGCGCCCAGGCCGGCGCCGATCTGGACGTAGGCGAGAGAGAAGGCGATGGCGTAACCGAAGAGCACCGCGGCAGAGATCCAGCTTCCGCCGTGCGCTCGCCCCTTCCCGCCGAACCGTGCCAGCACCGCCATCACCAGGGCCGCGGATCCGAAGCGGACCGCGGTGAAGCTCGGGGCGTCGATCGCGCCACCCCGCAGCGCCAGTCGGCAGAGAAGCGAGTTCCCGGCGAAGCAGATCATCGCCAGCGTGGTGAGGGTGGCGATCTCCCGCCCGGTCGGCTCGCGGCGCCCGGCGCCGAGTCCGGTCCCTCGGTCCTGCAGCGCGGATGGACTGACGGACATGGACGCCTGGTCTCTCAGTGCAGGCGCCAGCAGAGGAGGAGCGCGACCAGGGCCGGGACGCCGAGTACCCTGCCGACGAGGAGACAACCGGCCAGGAGGACCAGACCGACTCCGGTGACCCACGCCGCGTGCACCGGGGCTGGCTCAGTCCGCCTGTCCGATGTCCAGCCGGTGGATCTTCCCGTCCGGACCCAGCTGGAAACGGAAGTAGGTCTTGAAGTCGCCCCACTGCTCCGAGTGGAATTTCCCGACGACCTCGAGCCCGTCGGGGCTCACCCGATCGAAGGAGGTGAAGCGCTCGTGGCCGAGCGCGTCGCGGGTGAACTTCTCCAGGCTGCGCGGGCTGCCGTCGTCGAACAGCTCGGCGTCGTGCTCGAACAGGACGGACCACGCCTTGCGGTCGCCCGTCTGGAAGGCCTCGATGGCGGCTTTCACCGTCGGATTCTCGAGCGGGTGGGGGAGCATCCGGCCCCTTTACCGCATCGGCGCCGGGAAGACGCGGAACACCTGTCAGGCGCGTGCACCCTCACACCCACGCCGCCGGCCGAACGACCCGTCGCGCGGCAGTACTGTGGACCACACCTCGGGCGCAGCGGAGTTGCACCAGTCTTTCGGCCGATGATCTGCTGACCCCATGCGCTCTCGTGGGGGCGCGCATCGCCAACGTCTGCCAGCCGGACGGGACGTGTGCGGTGCCTCGCGGCTGCGAGTGAGGTCTCCAGCGTCTGCGAGCCGGACCGCCCCCGCCGCCGACCTCGAAGTCGAAGACCGACCGCTGCGCTTCAGACCTCGAGGACCAGCTCGCGGTTCATCGACGTGCCGACCTCCGCGGGATAGCCGCGCGCATTGCAGACCACGCGCGTCTGGCCAACCCGGTAGTCGAAGCTCATGTGGGTGTGCCCGTGGATCCAGAGCCGCGCACCCCGTCCCTCGACCAGCGGGGCCACGTCCTCGGCGATGAAGAAGCGGTTGAGCGGGCTTCCCTCGTACTGCGGAGCGATGCTCCGGGGATGGGGCACGAAGTGAGTGATGACCACGTCCCCGGGGCGGACGTTCTCCTCGAGGAAAGTGACGTGCCGAGCGTGCGTCTCGTGCACCCAGGGGACGAAGTTCTGGATGAGCGAGAAATCGGCCAGGAAGCGACGGTAGTCCTCTTCATCGGGCGTGGGCGGAAACCAGAGCGTCGCGCCGACGAAGCGCGTCCCGTCGATCTCGGCCACTCCGGGGTCGAGCAGGGTCAGGTTCGGGAAGTCGCGGGCGCAGGAGGCCAGCAGCGCCGACGCCGCCGGGGGTGAGGTCTTGTACGCCTCGTGGTTTCCCGGCACGTAGACCACGCGAGGGAACCGGTCGCAGAACCAGCCCAGCATCTCGCGGACGTGGGGCTCGCGGCGGATCGGAAGGATGTCTCCGCCGAGCACCAGCACGTCGCCGAGCACCGGCAGCTCCTGGGCGAAGCTCTTGCCGTGGTCCTTGTCGAACTCCAGATGCAGGTCTGAGACCGGCTGGATCCTCATGGCTCTACCGGAGCTTAACTCGCGTACCTGCCCCGGGGTGTTCTCGGGGGGTTGCACCATGCGACGTGCGAGCTGGACGGTGGCAGCGTTTCTCCTCGCGGGCGCTCGCGCCGGGCGACGCCGGTGCGCCTCCGCGCTGACGGCGGAACTCGACGGACCCGACGTCGCCTCAGAGATTCGTGTCCTCCGGCGGCACCTCCGAGGGGTCGGGGATGCTGCCCGGGAACGGGCTCCCGCTTCCGCTCGGCGAAAGGTCGGCGTCGAGCGTGTACGCCGCCATGGACAGTGAGCCGTACGCGTATCCGTCCACCAGGACCTCCAGCGGCCGGCGAGCCGCGCTCGCCACACCGGCGACGTAGAGCAGCGGAAGGAAGTGGTCCGGCGTCGGCACGCTGCGCGCGTAGTCCGGATGGGTCCGGACTCGCGGGATGTCCGCCGGGCTCGTGGTGAGAACCTGGCGCGTCGCCTCGTCGAAGCGGCGTGTCCAGTCGAGGCCGGCGTCCGGAGCAGACCAGTCGAGCAGCCGCAGGTTGTGCACCACGTTCCCGCTCCCCAGCACGAGCACCCCGCGTTCCCGGAGCGGTGCCAGCCGCGCGCCGAGCTCGAGGTGGAAGTCCAGATCGCGCCGCGCGTCGATGGAGAGCTGCACCACCGGGATGTCTGCTTTCGGAAAGGCATGCACCAGGACCGACCAGGTGCCGTGGTCGATCCCCCAGCTGTCGGCGTCGAGACCGACGTGCGTGGGCTTCACCACCTCCGCCACCTCTGCGGCCACCTCGGGACTTCCCGGGGCCGGGTACTGCACCTCGAACAGCTCGCGCGGGAAGCCGTAGAAGTCGTGGATGGTCCGAGGCCCCGGCATCGCCGTCACCGCGGTGACGTTCACGTACCAGTGCGCGGAGACGGCCAGAATCGCGCGCGGGCGGGGCACACTCGCCCCGAAGCTGGCCCAGGCAGCGGAGAAGCGGTTCCGCTCCAGCGCGTTCATCGGGCTGCCGTGTCCCACGAACACGGCGGGCATGAGTCGTCCGGCCACCAGGGGCTCTATCCTTGTCCAGCCGAGTGACTGATTGTACTCACGCCCGCACCACACCTCACCCAGGCAGGCAGGCGCGTGGACCCGCCGCCGCTCGACGTCGCGACCACGTGCTACGCTCTCGCACAATGGTGCGCTCTCCGCGTCTGCGACCGGGGGACCGCGTTGCGGTGGTTGCCCCGTCCTCTCCCTTCGATCGCGAGCGCTTCGATCGGGGCATGGCCCGGCTCGCCGAGCGATACGAGCTCGCCCCTTCGCCCAGCCTCTTCGAGAAGCGCTGGTACCTCGCCGGAACGGACGACGTGCGCACCGCCGCGCTGGTCGACGCGTTCTCCGACCCCGGCAATCGCGCGGTGGTCTGCGCCCGGGGTGGCTCGGGCGCCGCGCGGCTCCTCCCCCGCATCGAGTTCGGCCGGCTTCCGCTCAAGCCGCTGGTGGGCTTCTCGGACAACGTGGCCCTCCACTTCGCGCTCCAGGCCACCGGACGGATCTCCGTCCACGGGCCGGTGGTCACCCAGCTGGCGGACCAGCCGCCCTGGGTGTCCGACCGTCTGTTCGCGCTGCTCGAGGGCCGCGTCACCGACCCGCTCCAGGGCAAGCCGCTGGTGCCGGGCGTGGTCGAGGGCCCGCTGCTCGGCGGGGACCTGACCGTCGTCGCCACGCTGCTCGGGACGCGATGGCTGCCGGAGATGAACGGGGCCATCCTTCTCCTCGAGGAGGTGGGTGAGCCGCCCTACCGCATCGACCGCGTCTGGACCCACCTCCGCAACGCCGGCGTCTTCTCACGCATCGCCGGCATCGCCTTCGGACAGTTCCTGGAGTGCGAGCCCATCGACCGGCGCTACGAGCCGCACACCTGCCGCGAGGTGGTGGCCGCCCTGGCGGAAGAGGTGGGCCTGCCCTGCATCACCGACCTGCCCATCGGGCACGGCGACGTGAACGCGCCGGTGGCTCTCGGCGCGCGGCACCGGCTGGACGCGCACGAGGGAACGCTCCAGCCGCTCGAGGCCGCCACGGCGTGAGCCGCTCGCCGAGCGCCCAGCTGCTTCTGCTCGGGCTCCTGGCCGTCGCGACCGCCGGTTGTCGGGGCTTCGAGCCCACCGTCCGCCGCAGCATGTCCGCCGACGCGAAATGTCCCGAGGACAAGGTCCAGGTGAAGGCGCTCACCGGCGGCGGCTACCAGGCCGACGGTTGCGGCAAGAGCGCGGTCTATGAATGTTCCTGGCCGGAGGGACAGGCGCGCTCGTGCACGCGCCGAGGAGCACCTCCTCCACCCAGCCTGCCCGGGACCGGCTGGTGAACGCCATGCTCCGCGCGCTGCTCGAGGCGGGAGCCCGCGAGGGCGTGTTTCCCGCCGCCCAGGCCTCGGTGTTCCACCAGGGCCGCGAGGTGGGCCGGGCCGCGGTGGGCGCAGCAGAGGAGACGCCGTTCGATCTCGCCTCGCTCACCAAGATCCTCTGCACCGCCATGGCCTTCGTCGGGCTGTGGGCCGAGGGAAGGGTGGGCCCGTCCACGCCTGTGTCGCGATGGATCGATGGCAGCCCGCTGGCGAAGAACGACGCGACGCTGGGTGACCTCCTGGTGCATCGCTCCGGGCTTCCGGCCTGGCAGCCCTTCTTCGCGGTGGTGCTCCACACCGTGCCCGAGCTGCGCCGCGCCGACTGCCCCGCCGCGACCCGGATGAGCGTGCGGAGCGAGGTCAGGGACGCGGCCGCCCGTTCACCGCTGGACGCGCCGCCGGGCACGCGCACGCTCTACAGCGACATCGGGTTCCTCCTGGCGGGCGAGATGCTGGCCGAGGCCGCCGGTACGCCGCTCGACGCCTTGCACACGCGGATGTCCTCCAGGCTCGGTGTCGCCACCCACTTTCACCGGCTCTCCATCCGCGGGCACGACGACCGGGACCCCTGCGGCGGACGATGGGACGGACTGCCGCCCACCGGCTCGCTGCGACCCCGCCCACCGGCGCCCGGGCAGGAGAACCGCTGGCCATCGCTCGCCAGCGAGCCATCCCGTCCCGGCGAGGTGGACGACGACAACGCCTGGGTGATGGACGGCGTCTCCGGGCACGCGGGGCTCTTCGGCACCGCCACCGAGGTCGCCCGCTTCGGACAGCGGATCCTCGAGGAGCTGGGCGGGGAGGGGCGCCTGGCTCCGGCCGCGCTCTGGGAGCGTGCGGTGACCCCCGCTCCGGGCGGCGGCCGCGGGCTGGGCTTCGACACCCCGGCTGGCGAGTCCAGCGCGGCGGGGCGTCTGCTGGGCCGAACGCCGCCCGGCGGGTTCGGCCACCTCGGCTTCACCGGCACGAGCCTGTGGGTGGACCGCGCGCGGGGGCTCAGCATCGCGCTGCTCACCAATCGCACGGCGCTGGGGCGGCAGAATCTCCAGATCCAGGAGTTCCGCCCCGCCTTCCACGATGCGGTGTTGCACGCGCTCGGGCTGGGCTAAAGAACAGCGCATGAACCGTCCCCTGCCTCCCGTCCTCCTGTCCGCCGTCCTCGGGGGCGCGCTCGGTCTCGCCGCCTGCGCGGCGGGCGTGCTCAACACCGCCGCGCGCGACTCCCTGGCCAAGAGCGCGAGCTGCCCGGCGGACCAGGTGAAGGTGGAGGAGCTCGGAAGCTCGCGCTACCGGGCCACGGGATGCGGCAAGAGCGAGACCTACGTCTGCAAGGTCGCCGAGCACGCCGTGACCTCCTGCGTGCCCGAGTCGTCGGTGACGCCGCCGCCAGCGACTCCGGGCAACTAACGCCGAGACCACGACAGGAGCGCGACATCACCCGGCCAGCCTCGACCCCCGACGACGGCAACATTCTCCAGGACATTCGCCCCGAGCAGGCCCGGCGGGTCCACCTGCTCGGCGTCGCCGGCACCGGCATGGGGAGCTTCGCCGGGATGCTCAAGGCGGTGGGCCACGTCGTCACCGGAAGCGACCAGAACGTCTACCCGCCGATGAGCGACATGCTGGCCGCCTGGGGCATCGAGGTGATGACCCCCTACGGGCCCGGAAATCTGGAGGCGGCGAAGCCCGATCTGGTGGTGGTGGGCAACGTCATTCGCCGGGTGAACCCGGAGGCCACCGCCGTGCGCGAGCGAGGGCTCCCGGCGATGAGCTTCCCCGCGGCCTTCGGCGCGCTGTTCCTCCGCGGCCGCCACCCGGTGGTGGTGGTGGGGACGCACGGGAAGACCACCACCTCGGCGCTGACCGCCCACCTGCTCGTCACCGCGGGGGTCGATCCCTCGTTTCTGGTCGGAGGTGTGGCCGGCAACGCGGGCAGCAACTTCCGCGTCGGAAAGGGTCCACACGTGGTGGTGGAAGGTGACGAGTACGACACCGCCTACTTCGACAAGGGCCCCAAGTTCCTGCACTACCAGCCGCGAACCGCCATCTTCACCAGCATGGAGCTGGATCACGCGGACATCTACCGGGACGAGGCGCACTACGCCTCCGCCTTCCAGCGCTTCGTCGCCCTGGTCCCAGCCGACGGCCGCATCGCCGTGAGCGCGGCCTGGCCGGCGGCGGTGGCGCTGGCCCGGGCGGGCCGGGCGCAGGTGGTGACCTACGCGGTGAATCCCGAGTCCCCGGCGGACGTCCAGGCCCGGGCGGTGACCCACCACTCCGACGGCGTGCGCTTCACCCTGGTGGACCGCGAGCGGCGCATCGGGGCGGTGCACCTCGCGGTCCCGGGGCTCCACAACGTGGAGAATGCGCTCGGCGCCTGGGCGGCCCTCTCCCCGCTGGGCGTGAGCTTCGATGCCTTTGCCGCCGGCTGTGCCTCGTTCCTGGGGGTGAAGCGGAGGCAGGAGGTGCGGGGCGAGGTGAACGGCGTCCTGGTGGTGGACGACTTCGCCCACCACCCCACGGCGGTCCGGGAGACCATCCAGGCGCTCCGGGCGCGCTGGCCGGCGCGGCGGCTGTGGGCGGTGTTCGAGCCGCGGAGCAACACCAGCCGCCGCAAGCTCCACCAGGCGGCGTACGCCGAGGCCTTCGCCGGCGCGTCGCGGGTGAGCCTCAAGACGCCCGAGAAGCATGACCAGGTGCCCGAGGGCGAGGAGCTCGACATCCCGCGGCTGGTGGCTGACCTGCGAGGGCAGGGGGTGGAGGCCGACGCCGCCGGGGACGTGCCGACCCTCGTGGCTCGCGTCGCGGGCGAGGCCTGCAGCGGCGACGTCATCCTCGGGATGAGCAACGGAAGCTTCGGAGGCTTCCACGCTGCCCTGCTCGCGGAGCTCCGGAAAGGGCCCCGGTGAGACGGCTCGCGGTCATGCTCCTGGTTCTGGTCGGCTGCGCGGGAGCGACGCCTTCGTCCTCCGGCTCGAGGACCCAGGAGCTCGCCGCGCAGCCCTCGCCGGCGGGCCCCTCGGTCAGCGACATCACGCTCGGCACCTTTCCCGAGACGGGCAAGCACTCCTTTTCCGCCGACCGTGGTCAGCTGGTGGTCATCGACGCGTGGGCGACCTGGTGCGCGCCGTGCGTGCGCTCGCTCCCGCAGCTCCAGAAGCTGCGGCGCGAGTACTCCAAGCACGGCGTGCGCGTGTACGCGGTCAGCGTGGACGAGGACCGGGCGCAGATCCCGACCTTCCTCGCCGCCGCCCGGGTCGACCTTCCGGTGCTGCTCGATCCCGGAGGCTTCGTGCTCGAGGACAGGCTGAAGCTCAAGCAGATGCCGACCACCTGGGTGGTGGACCGCAACGGACGGGTCCGCTACACGCAGGAGAGCTTCGACGGGAACCTCGACGAGATCCGGGTGCAGCTGGACGCACTGCTGAAGGACGGCCAGTGACCCTCTCGCTGGACACGCTGCTGGAGACCGCGGTGGAGGGCGCCCGGCGAGCGGGCCGGGTGCTTGCCGAGGGCTTCCACCAGCCGCGGACCATCGACTTCAAGGGCAGCATCGATCTGGTCACCGACGCCGACCGGGCGAGCGAGAAGGTGCTGCTGGAGTGGATCTGCACTCGGCATCCGGACCACGCGATCCTCTCCGAGGAGAGCGGAGCCAGCCCCGGCTCGACCTACCGGTGGATCATCGACCCGCTCGACGGAACCACCAACTACGCGCACACGCTCCCGCACTTCTCGGTGACGGTCGCCGTGGAGGGGCAGGAGGGGATCCTGGTCGGCGTGGTCTACGACCCGATGCGCGACGAGCTGTTCAGCGCCGTCCGGGGCCGCGGCGCCACGCTCAATGGCCGGCCCATCCGTCCGAGCGGCGTCGAGCGGCTCGACCGGGCCCTGCTGTGCACCGGTTTCCCCTATGACGTCCGGGAGCACCCCGAGGGTCCGGCGGGGCTCATCGCCCGGTTCCTCGGCGTGGCGCAGGGCATCCGCAGGCTGGGGAGCGCCGCGCTGGACCTGGCCTACATCGCCTCGGGCCGGTACGACGGGTACTTCGAGTTCGACCTCAAGCCGTGGGACGTGGCCGCGGGGGCGCTCCTGTGCTGGGAGGCCGGTGCGGTGGCAAGCCGCATCGACGGTGCACCGTACGACACCTCGGTGGTGGACATCCTCGCGGCAGCGCCGGGGGTGGCCTCTGCGCTCACCGACGAGTGCCGGCGGTTCCTCGCCGAGATCCACTGGGAGCCGAGGGCGTTCCGCTGATGCCGGCGGGAGCAGCTGCGCGCGATCTCTAGGCGGGCTCCAGGGCCTCCAGAGCCGGCTTGCGTGCCCGTTGCGGGCTCACCCGCGGGATGGCGGGCCGCTCCTCCCGGCTCCGACTCCTGCTCCTGCCGTCCATCACCACCGCCACGGGACCCGCGACGACCACGAAGCCAAGCGTGAGCCATCCGATCTGCGCGTTCGAGGCGACCAGCGCTCCGGCGAGCACGGCGACCAGCAGCAGGAGAACCAGCACCGCGCGAAGAAGCGGGGACATGGTGGCGACCGGAACCGGAACAATCTGATGCACGGAGGCTCCCTTCGAGGCGGCCGGCCGCGACCGGCGCTCCAGGGTCCTTGCACGGGTCGGGCCGAGATCCGGGCCCGGGAAATCAGAGGTTACCGCTCGACGGGCGCCGCCGAGGGCGGCCCGCGCGACACGGTGTAGCACCCGATGCAACGACCGACGCTCAAGGTCCAGAAGGCGCGGCGTAGCGCTCGGCGCCCAGGAAGTGAAGCGAGACGTACGGAACGTCGCCCACCACCCACGAGTCGTGCGGTATGGCCGGGACGTAGAACAGGTCGCCGGCCCGAAGCTCGACGGTACGTCCATCGTCGAAGGCGACGGTGGCCACGCCCGAGAGCACGAGGCCCGCGTGTTCCACCTTGCAGCGGGTCTGTCCCAAGCCGGGGCCCACGTGCACGGACCACTTCCAGCCCGGCTCGTAGGTGGCACGCCCGATACTCATCCCGCCGACCCGGACCAGCTCGAAGCGGCCCCTGGACATCTTGCGCACCTCATCCGGCTGGGCGAACCGCTTGAGGATGACTTCCGTTTCTGCTGGGGCGTGCATGTGGGTGTCGTATCACCGGCGCACGCTCCCTGCCGCGCGGAGGGGCGGCGAGAGTCGACAGGGCGTCGCTGGGTGGCTTCCGGCGTACCTAGAAGATGCTCTCCGGCACGAAGACGATGTCACCCGGCTGCAGCCGGAAGTTCCTCTCCCGGCCGGTGCCGATGTCCGCCACCGGCACGCGGATCTTCGTCTCCTTGCCCTCCACCTGGCGGGTGACCGCGATGTCGTTCTTGCTCGCCACCTTGGTGAAGCCTCCGGCCATGGTGATGGCCTGGATGATCGACATGTCCTCCTCGTAGGGGAACGTGCCGGGCTTCTGGACCTCGCCGAAGACGAAGATCTTCTTGCTGTTGTATTCGCGGAGCAGGACCGTGACCTGGGGATGCTTGAGGTACTTCTCCCCGAGGCACCGGGTCAGCGCATCGGCGGTCGCCGAGGTGTTCAGCCCCTGCACCTGGACCTTGCCGCAGAGCGGGAAGTCGATGGTTCCGCCCGGCGCCACCCGGTACGGACCCGAGAGGTCGGCTTCCTCGAAGACCCGCACCTCGATCAGATCGCCCGGTCCGAGAGTGGTGGAGCTCGACGGCGCGGCGTTGACCTGCGGAACCTCGTCGGCGCGAAGCGTGGTGCCGCCGGTCCCGCGCGGGCCCTTGCAGCCGGCGGAGAGCGCGAGCGCGGACATCAGGATGGGGAGGAGGCGGTGACTGGACACGAAGATTGCGGCGCTCAGTAGGTGAAGGTGAGGCGCAAGTAAACCTCGTTCCGCGTGTAGTTGAGCGGCAGCGACTGCTCGTAGTCCGACGAACGCTTGGAGAACACGTAGCCAGCCGACACGATGAACCACCGGGCGATGGCGTAGTCGGGGCCGATGTCGATGCTGAAGAGCTGGTCGTTCTGTCCCCGTCCCTGGGTGAAGGCGATCAGGTCGTAGGCGAAGTTGGCGTGCAGCCCGAGCCGGCCGATCAGGAAGGCCTTGCTGTTCAGGTAGAACCGGAGGTCGGTGGCGCTGGCGGCTCCCACCGCGTTGTTCACGTCCCGCAGCACGCCCACGCTGATCGCGCTGAGCTCGTTGGGGTTCCAGGTCAGCTCTCCCTGGCCGATGAAGGTCGAGGCGGCCCCGTCGAAGCCGATGGCGTAGCCGGCCTTGAGGATGGCCTGGATCTTGGGCGTCACCAGCCCCTGGGCCCCGGCGAGGAGCTTGAGGATCTTCCCCGGGGGAACCACCGTGCCGTCGGGGTGGAAATAGCTCCGGCCCTCGAAGTTGGACTCGAAGATCAGCGCCGTCTGGGGCAGGAACTTCCAGTGGAGGTCCAGCCCACCGGCGTAGTTCTGATAGTCGTTGACGCTGGGATCGGACGGGTTCCCGGGGCAGGTGCCCGGCGGGCAGGGCCCGATGCCCGACGGGATGCCGCTGTAGGCGCCGAAGAACTCCACCGTGTATGCGCCGTGGGGACGGATCTCGAAGGCGCGGCCACCGGGACGGATGGGCGCGGTCAGCTGCAGCTGGTTGTAGAGCGAGATGACCGCGACGCCGAGGCCGATATCGCGCGGGCGGTCACTCCGGGCGAAGGCATCCGTGACGTCGAACTCGACCACGCCCTCGCGGTTGATCTCCGCGTGCATGTCGGCGCCGGCCTGGCTGTGCGACGGGGCGCTGGTGTCGCTGATCAGGCCCGTGTACCAGACGTAGTCGTAGAAGGCGTTGAGGCCGAACGTGACATCCGTTCCCGGAACGTCCAGCCGGAAGCCCGGCCGGAAGTGCATCAGGATGTCGCCCTTCAGATCGTAGGGACCGGCCTGGTTGTTGGGGTCGACCGGGACGTAAACGGCAGCCGAGTCGTAGCGGCCCTCGAGCTCGAAGTAAGGATGGAGCCGGCCCGGTCCGAAGCGGATGCCGTTGTTGTCCCCCAGCACCGGGTTGACGGTGGAGGTCTGGGCGTGTGCGGACGCCGCCGCGAGGAGCGCGCCGAGCAGAAGCACGCAGGCGGCATGGGGGGACGTCCGTCTCAACCGCTCCGGTCCTCCGAAGTACAGAGTCCTCTCCAATCGGGACGGAAGCCGTCGTGCGTCATACCATGCAAGCACGCGGTCGCTCCAGGTTTCGGGGGGTGGGCGGGCAGGCGAGATACACGCCTGGAGGTGCACGCCGCCTGACTACAGAATCGGGCTCGCCGGTGGCGGACGGTTCGTCGGCGGCTCCGGGCGCGGCGGGTTCGTCGGGTCCTCGGTGGGAAGCCCGCCGGGTACTTCCACCTCCACCGTCAGGTTCTCGTCCGTGCGGAAGGCGAGCTGCCCGATGCACTGCTGGGACTCGTTCGCCAGCTGATCGACCTTGGTCTTGGCGATGCTGACCTTCGAGTACTCGTGCTCCGCCGCGGTGGCGTCCTTCTTCACCACGGCTTCCTGAAGCGCCACGTCCGACTGCTCGGAGATCCGGAGGAGCCCCTTCACCTGGGTGAGTTTCTCGTTGACGCAGTTGAGCTTCACCACGTCCTTGGTGGCGCGTGCCTCCTCGAGGCGCCCGAGGACCTCGCTGAGCACGGTGCGCATGCGACTGACCGCAGCGGCGGAGCGCTTGACCTTCTCCGCGTCCGGTACGTCGGCCGCCCGCTCCAGGGTGGAGGTGGGGGGCCTTGCCGGCCCCTGTGCGCGCGCGAGGCCCGCTCCGAGCAGAAGCAGCCCGGCCAGGACGTGCAGGCGGACGGACGGTCGCATCCGGTCCGAGCGTAGGGAGCGCTGACCGGGGGTGTCAAACTCGGATGTGGGCAAGGATGAGCACGCCCTCGGCCGTCATCCGGCGGAGGTGAAGAGGAACGGGTACTGCACCGGGACCTCGTCCGGCGGCTTGAAGGGGAAGATCCAGCTGCGCATGAGGCCGGTGATGCAGGAGGCCACCTCGGGGCTGGCCAGCGTGTTCTCCTCGATGCGGACGTCGCCCGCGCGGCCCGCGGGCGTGATGTTGAACCGCACCACGACCTTGCCCTTCAGCCCCGGATTCCGCTTGAGCTCGCGCTCGTAGCAGCCGCGGATGGCCCCCAGCCGGTCGCGGATGTAGCGGGAGAGCGCCGCCCGGTCGACGTCCGCCGAGTCCACCTCGGGAGCCGCCGTCGACACGTGGCCCGAGACCCTCGCGTCGCCCTTTCCGGCCAGGGCGACCTTCCCGCCGCCCGAGGTGCCCACGTCGCCGATACCCGCCGTGCGCCCCTCGCCGCCTCCCGCGCGAGCCCCCACCGAGTCCGCGGTGGCGATGCTCACCCCGCGCGCCCCGGCCAGCGCCGCGGCCACGTCGCCCGAGCCGGTGCCGCTGCCGAGCACGTCGGAGAGTGCGCCGCTCCCGCCGGCCGAGCCGAGGATCCTGAGGAGCCCCTTGCTGGCCACCTTCTGCTGGATCACCGCCTTGCGCGCGGTGGCATCAGCCGGGAGGTCCTTCTTCTTGTCCTTCTTGGTGTCCTTCTTCTCCTCGGGCTGCGCGGTCTGCTCCGGCGTCTTCTGCTCGGGCTCGGGCGGCTTGGGCGGCAGGAGCACGCGGGCAAAGCGGTCCGGTAGCTCGTCCAGCGCCAGGTCGGCGTCCGCCGGCTTGGGGCTGAGCATGATGCACGCCGCTCCGGCGAAGTGCAGGAACAGCGACGCGGCGAGAATGCCGAAGAACAGGTGATCGATGCTCCGCCACACCGTGCCCCGGACCTCAGGGGGCAGCTCGATGCGGGCCGGTTCGGGCCGCGGGGAGACGAACTGGAAGAGCAGCGTCACCTCGCCGAGGGACACCTTGCCCTTCGCCGACTCGTCGAGCGGCAGCACCCAGACGCTGCCCCGCTTCTGCACCAGCCCCTTGCTCTTCAGGCCGGCGAAGTCGAAGTCGCCGCTCCGGTTCGCGACCCGCCCGTTCATCCGGTCGGTGAAGAGGAGGGTGTACTGGCCGTTCCGGTACTCGAAGACCGGGAAGCTGGCCGGGAGCTCGCTGGCGGGTATGACGAAGGTGTTGGTGCCGTCCTGGCCGACGGTGACGCCCGACGGCTGACGGATGTGCCGCTCCTCGATGATCTTCCCGTCGCGGATCACTCCCACGCGGAGGATCTTGGCGCCGCTCGAGGCAGGCTTGGACATGGGCCGGGCAGGAGCTCTCACGGCTAGAACGGATCCTTCTGCACGCTCTTCTCGATCTTCGGCACGAAGCTCTCGGACTTCTGAAGCTCGTCGAAGCTCAGGTTGGAGCGCGGAAGCACATAGAACGCTTCCGGCTTCTGGATGCGGCCCTCGACGGTGAGGGTGTCGAGCCTGATGACCTTCCGGCCCCCGGTGCGAGCAGGAGCCTTCCCCGCTGCCTGCACGTCCGAGCGAGCCTGTCTCGCGACCTGGGCCGCCCGCTGGGCTTCCTTTTCCGCCGCCGAGGTGTCCGGCTGGGCCCGCACGCCGCTGGCCACGGCGAGCGCCGCGCAGGCCACGAGCGCTGGAAGGGCAGGGCGTGTCACGGAGTCTTCAGCTTAGCGCGAGAGCTCTTCTTCTTGCTCGTCTGTGCGGGGGGAGTCTGGGTGTCGGAGTGCGTCGCCTCCGCGGGTTTCGCGGCGTCGCCACCCGCTGGCGGGGCCGCCTCCGTTGCCTGACCGGCTGCCTTGGCCTGCGCGGCAGCCTCGGCCTGACGCTTCGCCTCGGCTGCTTCCTTCTCTGCCTTGCGCAGCTGGTCCTTCTTCTCCCGCTCGCGCCGGCGCTGCTCCCGGTCGATGGCCCGGTTCGCGTCCTTGAGGTACTGCTCGACCCGCTCGTCCGCCCCGCCCTTCTCCTTGTAGGTGGTGAAGTAGGCGATGGCCTTGTTGTAGCGGTCGATGGTGTCCAGCCCGGGCACGTCCGAGTCCAGGTGGAGGATGGCGAGGTTGTAGTAGGTGTCGGCCAGGGTGGGGTCGAGGGCCACAACCTTCTCGTACTCCTCCCTCGCCTTCGCCAGCTCGAGCTTCCCCCGGTAGGCGTTGCCCAGGTTCATCCGCGCGGGGAGCAGCTCGGGCGCGGCGCTCACCGCCTGCTCCAGCTCCTTCACCGCGCCCTCGTAATCGCCGCTCTCCACCAGCATCGCGCCGAAGTTGCTGTGCGCCTCGGCGAAGTCCGGGCGAAGCGAGGCGGCGGTCTTGTACGACTCGAGCGCGGCCGGTCGCTGCTTCAGCTTGAGCAGGACCGTGCCCAGGGCGTTGTGGGTCACCGGGTCCCTGGGGTCCACCGCTCTGGCATTCTCCAGGACCAGGCGGCACAGCTCGTACTTGCCCTGCCGGTAGTAACCGCCGGCGAGCAGCTGCATTGCCCGGACGTTCTGCTCGTCGGCCTTGAGGACCTTCTTCGCCTCCGCCTCGGCCTCGGGCAGGCGCCCGGTCTCCAGGAGCACCCAGGTCAGCGCGTTTCGGGCGCCGAGGTCGGTGGGCTGCTGCTGGACAGCGCCGCGGGCCAGCGCCTCGGCCTCGCTCGCGCGCTTCGTCCGCACGAGGAGCCGGACGAGGAAGTCCCATGACTCGGGCGGGGCCGGGGTGCACTGCGCCGCCCGGCGGTAGCTCGCCTCGGAATCTTGGAGGTCGCCGCGCCGCTCGGCGAGGACGCCCAGGTTCACCCACGCTGGGCCGGCGTTGGGATTCCGGTGAACGATGTCCTGGAAGGTCCGGCGCGCGCCCTCGACGTCGCCGCCGCGCCCCTGGGCGGTGCCGCGGTCGATGGCCGCCTGGGTATCCGCGTCGAGGGGGCCCGGCTTTCCGACCGCTTCCCTCACCTCGGGGGTGGGGGCGGTGGAGGTGGTGAGCGGCCGCGGCGGCGGGGCCTGGGCATGGCCGCAGGCGGCAAGCGCGCCCACGGCGGCGAGCGGAAGGAGCAGGCGCCTCACGGGCCACCTCCCTTGCCGGCGGGTCCAGTGGTCGCGGGCGCGGCCGGCGCCGCCGGGGCGGCCGGAGTGGTGGATCCGGGCCTGGGCGTTGCCGGCTGCACGTCCTTCGCCGGCGCGACCTGCCCCCTGTCCTTCGCCACCGCGGCGCTGACCAGACCATCGGGCCACGTGACATCAACGGCGATGGCCGGCTTTGGATCTTTGAGGACCGGGTATTCCTTGGGCCGATACCGGTTGAGCGCCTCGAGGGTCTTCTTGGTCCACTCGTTGCTGATCCGGTTCTTGCGGGCCTGCTCGAGAGTGGCGGCGTAGCTCTCCACCGCCTTGTCCTCCAGGGCGGCGGTCTGCTGCTGGAGCAGATCCTGGTAGGCGGCCACCGCCTCGTCCCCCAGCCGCTTCACGTCGGGAGGAACCGGCGTCTCGTTGATGGTGGCGCCGAAGCGCTCCAGCACGTAGCCCTGCCGGTAGAGTCCGGCGAGGGTCCACTCGATGCGCTTGTACTTGAAGACCTCGGCGTAGGCACCCTGCACCTTCTTCACCGCGTTTCGCTTGACGGTGAAGCTGTTCTCCAGGGCCTTCCCCCGGCCGCCGATCTTCAGCTTGTCGAACTCCTTGAGGTCCTGCTCGGCCACCTGGAACCGCGCCTCGGCGGCGGCGTCCGCTCCCTGGAGCGCGGCGTCCGGCTTCAGACCGCGCCGGTCGAACTCGCGGGCAGCGGTCTCCCACGACTTGCGTGCGTCCTTGGGGCTGCCGGACTTCGCGTACGCGTCCCCGAGCTTCTTCTGCGCCTCGACCACCAGCTCGCCCTGGTTGGCCTTGCTGCCGAAGCGCTTGACGAACTCGTTCAGCGCCTTGACCTCGTTCCTGGTGTCGCCCTGCTTCTCGTAGACCAGCGCGGCGCGGTACTGATTCTTCGGCGCGTCCTCGGACTTGGGGAACAGGTCGGCGTAGCGGGCGTAGGCCGCGGCGGCCTGGGGGTACTTCTGCTGTCCCTCCAGGAGGCGTGCGGCATTGTACAGCGCCGCCTCGCGGTCCTTGCTCGCCGGGTACTCCTTCACCAGTCGCTCGTAGCTGCCGACCGCGTTGTCGAAGTCGTAGGAGTTCTCCTGGTTCACCGCCACCCGGAACAGCGCGGCGTCGGCCAGCTTGCTCTTCGGGTAGTCGCGGAAGATGCGCTCGTAGAGCTTGAGCGCGCTCTCGAACCGGTGGTCCTTCTCGTAGCAGACCGCGGCGTTGTTCAGCGCCTTGTCGGCGAACTCGTGCTTCGGCTCCTCGTCGACCAGCTGGATGTACTTCTTCGCCGCCTCGTCCCAGGCGCCCTGGGCCATCAGCTCGTCGGCGAGCTTGAACCGGCCGGCGAGCTTGAACTTGACCAGGTCCCTGTACAGCTCGCTCTTGGGGTCGATGACCTCGGTGTTCTGCGCCAGCCGGGCCGAGACCTCCTCGACGCTTCTCCAGTCCTTGTCGATGAGGAAGCTCTCCACCGTGAGGTTGGTGGCGTACTTGCTGACCTCGCTCCTCGGATAGCTCCGGATGATGCTCTCGAAGCGGTTGCGCGCGTCGGGGAACTGGTTGTGGGCGTAGAGGAGCTCGGCGGCCTTGTAGGCCACGCCGGGCGAGCGCTCGTCGGTGGGCGAGAGCTGGACGAAGGCATCGGTGGCAGCGATGAGCGAGCGCTCCTCGGGGGCGAGCTCGATGGGCTGCGGCTTCTCGCCCTCGGGGCGGTCCTTGCTCCGGAGCACCGGATATCTGGCGAGCTTCTTCTGATCTTGCAGCTGCTCGACCAGCTTGCTCCAGGCGAGCACCGCACCGTAGGCGGCGTCCTTGCGGTACTTGTCGTCGGCGCCGGTGTCGCGGATGGAGTCGTAGTTCCTGGCAGCCTTCGCGAACTGGAGCGAGTTGTACTGGCACTCGGCGGCGAAGAACTGCACCTCGTACGCCGCCTTGCTCCGCGGAAAGCGCCCCAGGTAGCCCTCGTAGCCCTTGGCCGCGGCCTCGAACATCGTCTTGGCCGCGTCGAGCTTCCCCTGCTGCTTGAGGGCCAGCGCCTGCTGGTGATGGTAAACGGCGCTGCCGTACAGGTTCCGCTCGGCGAGATCCTGGGTGGCGTTGATCACCTGGGGATCGTTCTTGTGCTTCTCGTACCAGGGCGTTCCCGGGGCGTAGGCGTTGGCCAGCGCCTCGGACTCGGCGAAGGCCTCGTTCAGCTTCCGGTCGCGCTCGTAGGCCTGGACGATCTTCTGCTGGAGCTTGGGCGCGTCCACCGCCAGCGGGTCCCGCTGCAGCGCCAGGCGATAGGCGGCGATGGCGTCGGTGTGGCGGGTCTGGTCGAAGTAGACGTCGCCCATTCGCCGGTAGACCTCGGCCTCGTAGGGGCGGCCGCCCATCCTGGCGAAGGTGGCCTTCGCCTTGTCCACCGAGCCCCACTTCTCGTCGGCGAAGCTGATCGCCGTGTACTGGAGCGCCTCGCCGCGAAGGTCTCCGGTGATCTTGCCGTCCTTCTGCACCGCCGTGCTGTCGTAGTGATCGACCAGCTCGAGGAAGCGCTGCACCGCAGGCTCGAACCGGTCCTGGCGGTAGTAGGTCCACCCCAGCTTGTAGAGCGCCTTGTCGTAGAGCGGGCTCCTGGTGTCCTTGATGGCGTGCTCGTAGGCGTTGGCCGCCTGGGGAAGCGCGTCCGGGTCGTCGTAGTCGTCGAAGTAGTACTCGCCGAT
>Ga0070664_100000107_pt1 | contig 54015 bp, 39 predicted proteins | sample KBSC73metaG_FD_65863 | JGI IMG/M metagenome (GOLD analysis project Ga0070664, IMG submission 65863) | Corn rhizosphere microbial communities from Kellogg Biological Station, Michigan, USA - KBS C7-3 metaG | ecosystem: Host-associated > Plants > Roots > Rhizosphere > Soil ... | reverse complement strand
TGGCGCGTGCGCAGGACGACGACCTCGCCCTCAGTCAGGAGGCTGTCGGCGTAACGGGCCATTCCTCTGTGTCTCCTCTTCGCTCAGGCGCGGGGGTGTGCCCGCGCATAGACCTGTCTGATGCGCTCACCGGTCAGATGCGTGTACAGCTGCGTGGTGGTGATGCTCGCGTGTCCCAGCAATTCCTGCACGACGCGCAGGTCCGCGCCGCCTTCGAGCAGATGCGTGGCGAACGAGTGGCGCAGCAGGTGCGGATAAAGGTTCTGCTCGATGCCCGCCGCCGCCGCGCGCTCCTTCACGATCTCGCGCACGCGGTCGGGCGAGAGCGCGCCGCCGCGGACGCTGAGGAAGACGTGCGACGACGTTCGCTTGGTCACCAGCTCAGGCCGTTCGTTCGCCAGGTAGTCGTCGAGCGCCGCCCGCGCCGCCTTGCCCATCGGCGCGAGGCGCGTCTTGTTGCCCTTGCCGGTGACGCGGAGGAAGTTGCCCTCGAAATCGACGTGTTCGAGCCGCGCGTGGCACAGCTCGGACAGGCGCAGGCCCGAGGCGTAGAACAACTCGAGCATCGCCCGGTCGCGGCGGCCGAGCGGCCGGGCCGGGTCGATCGATTCGAGCAGCCGCCGCACCTCCCCGCGGTGCAGGGTTTCCGGCAGGCGCTTTTCCGGCCGGGGCGAAAGCAAGGGCTCGGCCGGATCCATCGGCAGCCGGCCGCGCGCCGCCAGCCAGCGGAAAAAGATCTTCAGGTGCACCGTCGCGATCCGCAGCGAGGAGGCCGCCAGACCTGCCGACTTGCGCGAGCCGAGGAAGGCCGAGAGCTCGTCGACGCCGACGTCCGCCAAGCCGGTCCCGCGCGCCCGCATCCACGCCGCCAGCGCGTCGAGCGTCTGCCGCACCGAGAGCTGGTAGGCCGCCGACAGACCGCGCTCGGTCGCCAGATAGAGAATGAAGCCGTCGATCTCCGTTTCCATCGCCTGCCGCGAGCATCCCGCACGCGGGCGAACTTCCAAGCTTCGATTGCCCCGCCGTGCCCCCGCCGCACCGGGAATTTCATTGACTTCAACGCATGCTTCGGGCTTTTCGGAGGTTAATTGGAAAACAAAGGAGGATTGGTGCAAAGCGACTTACTGCACACGGAGAAGATTCTGGCCGACCGCAAAACGTTCTTCCTCGATCTGAAGGAGAACTCGCGCGGCATGGTGGTGAAGATCACGGAAGACGTCGGCGGCAACCGCGACACCATCATGGTGCCCGCGGAAATCCTCGGCGACTTCATCGCGGCCCTCACCGACATCAAGGCGACGGCCGACACGCGCCTCTGAGCGCGGCCGGACGTTGGGCTTGCGGCGGCGCGGCGCGTCACGAATGATAGGCGACGATTCCCGCCATGTCCTCGTCGTCGCCCGCCGTCAACGTCGCCCGCCTGACCTATCTGCTCGTTTGCGAGGCGGCGGGCTTTTTCATCGCGCTGAGCGCGCGCAACAGCGGCTACGATTTCCCGTTGTGGGGCGGGCTGGCCGGCGGGCTGCTGGTCGCCGCGTTTTTCATCCTCGTCGAAACCCTGATCAAGGGCTTCACCCTGCGCGGGTTCTCCACCGCCACCTTCGGCCTCTGCGTCGGCCTGTTCTGCGCCTGGCTGCTGACCCGCGTGCAGCTCTCCGCGCTGTTCGAGCTGGTGTTCCGCGACAAGCTGACCGGCCAGGACAATTTCGACACGCTGATCGGCGTGTTGCGGCTCGCCTTCGATCTCTCGCTCTACGCCAGCCTCGGCTTCATCGGCGCGGTGCTCGCGCTGCGCAGCAACCGCGACGAGTTCGCCTTCATCATCCCTTACGTCCGCTTCCGCCAGGACGCGGCGACCGGCCAGCCGATCGTGCTCGACCCCGAGGCGGTGATGGACGGCCGCGTGCCGGGGATCCTCCGCTCCGGCTTCCTTCACGGCCGCCTGATCGTGCCGCGCTTCGTCCTCGCCGAGCTCCACGAGCTGGCGAACTCGTCCTCGAGCGCCAGCCGCCAGCGCGGCCAGCGCGGGCTCGACTGCCTCGAACAAATGCAGGCCGCGCCCGACCTCCAGATCACGATCCACGACACCCGCGATCTGGCCGGCGACGAGACGATGACCGCCCGCCTGCTGGAAACGACCCGCCTGCTCGGCGCGCGGCTGATGACCGTGGACGACACCCTAGGCAAGGTCGCCAAACTCCAGAACGTGCCGGTGCTCAACCTGCACGAGCTCGACGAGGTGCTGAAACCCTCGATCACCGTGGGCGAGCGGCTGCGCATCGCCCTGGTCCGCCCGGGCAAGGAAGAGCACCAGGCGGTCGGCTACCTGCCGGACGGCACCATGATCGTCGTCAACAACGCCGCCGCCAGGATCGGATCGACCATCGACGCGCTGGTCATCAGCACCCTGCAAACCAACGCCGGCACCATGGTGTTCGCCGAGCCCTACGGCGCGTGACGCCGTTCACCTTGCCGCCTCCCGCCAGTCGCGGAACGCGCCGCCGAGGTGGTCTACGGTGTCGCCGGCGAGCAGCGATTCCTCGCTCCGCCCGCCGTGCCACAGCGCGCGTTCGGCCGCCCGACCGCACAGCCACGCGCCGAGGCAGGCGGCCTCCAGCGACGGCAGCCCGCGCGCGAGCAGCGCGCCGATCACGCCGGCGAGCACGTCGCCTTGCCCGCCGGTGGCCATGCCGGGCGTGCCGGTGGCGTTGCACCACAGCGTTTCGCCGCCCTGGGCGACGAGCGTGCGCGCGCCCTTGAGCAGCAGCACCTGCGGGTGGCGGCGGGTGAACGCCCGCGCCGCCTCCTCGCGCGGCAAGCGGGCGAGGTCGGGCGCAAGCCGGCGGAACTCCCCCGGGTGCGGCGTGAGCACGTGACCCTCGGGCAAACGGCCGACCCCGCCGGTCATCGCCAGCAGGTTCAGCGCGTCGGCATCGACCACGCACGGCACCTCCGAACGGCGCAGCATCGCATGCAGTTCTTCGGCGAATTCGGCGGTCGCCGGGCCCAACCCCGGCCCCACCACCCGCGCGTCGTCGTTCGCCTCCAACAGCTCGAACGGCCGGGCGAGCGGTCGCACGATCGCTTCCGGCGGGCATTTCGCCGCGATCGAGGCAAGCGCCTCCTCGCGCGCGTGCAGCGTGGTCAGGCCCGCGCCGCCGCGCAGCGCGCCGCGCACCGCCAGCACCGCCGCGCCGGGATAGGCCGCAGATCCGGCGAGCACGCCGACGCGGCCCGCCTGGCCTTTGTGGAACTCGAACGGCCGCCGCGCCCGCGCCACCGCCAGGGTTTGGGGCGAAACCAGCTCCAGATCGCCCGTCGTTTCACACGCCAGGCCGTCGACCGGCACCAGCGCCAGCGCGCCGGTCGCGTTGACCGCCGCGGCCGTGAGCAGCCCGCGCTTCGGCGATCCGATCAGAAACGTGACATCCGCCTCCACCGCGCCGGGATGGATTTCGCCGTGGTCCGGGTCGACACCCGACGGCAGGTCGACCGCCGCGATCCACGCGCCTTGCTCGTGCTTCAGCCGGTTCATCTCGGCCGCGGCCGCCGCGATCTCGCCCCGCAGCGGGCCGCTCGCCCCGATGCCGAGCAAGCCGTCGAGCAGCACCCACGGCCGCGCGGGTTCATCACGGGAAACGGCCACCTCGCCGAGTTCGGCGCGCTTTTTCGCGGTCAGCTCCGCCCAGCGCTCCGGCGGGAACACCTCCCGCAGCTCGATCCGCCAGCCGGCGGCGCGCAGCACGCGCAGCGCCACCAGGGCGTCGCCGGCGTTGTGGCCCTTGCCGAGAAAGGCGGTGGCGGTACCGGGATGCGGGAAAAACCGGGCGATCGCCCGGCCGAGCCGTTCGCCGGCCTGATCCATCAGGCTCTCCGCGGTCGCGCCGCGCTCGAACGCCGCCGCTTCCAGCGCCCGCATTTCGTCCGCCGTCACCGATCCCATGGGCACAACCTAAACGCCCGTGACGCCCCCGTAAAGGTGGCGCACCCCGTAACGCAGCGGGCGAATCGAAGCCTTCGATTCGCCCGGAGAGGAAACCACGGACGGACTCGGCGGTCCGTCCCTGCCTTGGCGCCGACCGCTCAGCCGTCCTTGCGGAAGCGCATGATGCCTTCGGCGATGCCCTTGGCCAGCGCGTCGCGGTACCACGCCGACTTCATCCGGTCGCGCTCGCCCTGGTTGCTGACGAACCCGCACTCGACGAGGATCGCCGGGCACTGGTTGTTCCGGATCACGTAGTAGCGGGCGAACTTCGGACCGCGGTTCACGGCGCGCACCCGGCACATCACGCTCGACTGGATCATGCTGGCGAAGTTCTGGCTGTCCGGATTGCAGTAGAAGGTCTCCAGCCCGCTGGCGCTCTCGTTCCAGGTGAAGTTGTAGTGCACCGCGACGAACACGGCGTCGCGGTAGCGGCTGGTGATCGCCACGCGCTGCGGCAGCGAGACGAAGTAGTCGCTGTTGCGGGTCAGCACCGTGTTGAAACCCATCTCCTTCAGATAGGCCTCCAGGCGGGCGGAGGTGTCCATGCACAGGTGCTTTTCATACACCCGGCCCCATTGCGCGCCCTTGTCGTGGCCGCCGTGGCCGGGGTCGATCACCACCGTCCGGAAGGAACGGGCCTCCGCGCTGGCTCCGGTGAACAGGCAAACCGCCGCGCAGGCGAAAAATCGTTTCAAGAAAGCTTTCATTGGGAGTCTTCCTAACTCGGGGACACGATTGATAATTAAGAAACCGGAATAATGTGTAAAGCGCTTTCGTCTAACGGGTTGCGGCGGCCCGCGGCTCACTGCGCCGCGTTGCCGGGGCGGTCGGTGGCCTTGCGAGCCTTCGATTTCTCCGCCTGCGCCGCCTGCGGGTCGTAGGGCAGGCTGTTGGCCACCGTCACGGCGCCGGTGCCGGAGGTCATCAGCTGCGGATCGCCTTGGGCGCCGCGGAGGTGGAACTCGCGCTTCACAAGCTTCCCGTCGGCGCCGACCAGCGCGTGCGTGTACATCGTCGGGCTGATCAGGAACAGCACGTGCATCACCTGGTTGCCGTCGACGGTGATCTGCGGTTTGCGGAACATCAACGCGTCGCCGAGCGAGAACGTGCTGATCGGCATGCCGGTGCGGTCGTCGACGACCTGGGCGTAGAGCTGGGTCGACTGGTCGCCGGCGTAGGTGAGCACGCGCAGCTCGCGCGTCTGGCCCTTCACGCCGACCTTCTGGGTCCAGTACGGCCGGCCGCCGGTGATGTTGAACCAGCAGCGGTTGGTGACGAAGCCCTCGGTCGCCTGGCCGGGCGTGCGGACCACCGCGTAGACCGTGAAATTGCCCTGATCGTTGAGGGGGAAGAGCTGGGAAAGGTTCACCTGGCGCGACATCGACTGGCCGGCCGGGATTTTCACCGAGCCGAACGCGTTGCGGCCGCTCGGGATGCTCGGCGCGCCGCTGTCGCGTTTCACCACGAAATCGAGCCAAGGCGCGCGCGAATCGCCCTTGAACACCAGCTCCTGCCCGGCGTGGTTGGTGATGGTGACCACCGCCATCACCGGTTCGCCCGCGACGAACTGCTTCTTCGTCAGGCTCAGCGAGGTCGCGATCTGCGCATGCGCCGCCACCGCGGAAACGACGAGCAGGGCGCAGAGCCGGAAAAGGGGGCGGACGATCATGGCTCCGCAGCCATAGCCGCACGGCCGCGGCGAGTCAACCCGGCCTCCCTAACCGTTGGCGGACGACCCGCCGTCATGGCAGCGGCGACCAGGTGAAGTCGTCGTTCTCCGCGAACTCCACCCAGCCGTAGAGATCGCTGTAGAACGACCCGCGCTGGCGGCCGTGCAGCACGGCGCCGGACAGTTGGTCCGGGGCGAGGCGGAAGCGGAACGCGCCGTCGCCCGTGGTGTCGACGATCAGGGTCGCGCCGTAGCCGTCGGGCTCGTAATAGAGGTCGTTGATCGTGCCGCTGTGGCTGCCGCCTCCCGGGACGGTGAGCACGTAGGACGACGCCTCGGTCGAGCTGAAATGGAAGAGGTATTCGCCCGACTCGTTCGCGAGCTGGAGCTGCGTGTCCGCCAGCGAGCTCGGCGTCAGGGCGTCCGCCGGGTAAACCGCCATCACCGCCCGGAACACGAACGGGCCGGGCGCCTGGTTGGCCGGCGGCAGGCCGATCTGCGTCAGCGTGACCGGCTTGTCGTCCGGGCCCAGATAGCGCCGGCCGACGTAGTTCCAGTCCGTCCCGCCGTTGTAGGACGACCACAGCTGCATCACGCTGCGGGCCGGCTGCTTGAACTTCACCCAGGCGTACAGCCCCGCCTTCGCCGAGCTCTGGACTCTCGGCGCGCTGACGACCGGCAGCGGAACACGCGTGGCGTTGAATTTCAGGGCCGCTTTGCCGACGCGGCGGATGCCCACCTGCTGGATGACCACCGGCGCGACCGGCTTGTCCTGCGCGTCGGTGTCCACGCCGAGGATCGCCTCGACCACGTCCTGGCCGGTCACCACCTCGCCGAACACGGTGTGCTTGCCGTTCAGATCGGGAATCGCGCAGCCCGTGAGGAAAAACTGGGCGCCGTTGGTGTTCGGCCCGGCGTTCGCCATCGACAGCAGATACGGGCGGTCGTGCTGGTAGCTCGCCGGGACCGATGCCTTGCACTCGTCCGGGAACGTGTAACCCGGGCCGTCCGTGCCGTCGCCCGTGCGCGAGCCGCCCTGCGCGATGCGGAAACCTTCCTGATCGATCACCCGGTGGAACGTCAGCCCGTTGTAAAACGGCTTCGGGGGCTTGACGGTCGACACCGTGTCCGTGGTTCCGTCGAGCCACACGCGCGTGCCCTCGGCCAGCGTGATGAAGTTCGCTACGGTGCGCGGCGCCGCCGTTTCGTTGAGCTGGCAGGTGAAAGCACCCTTGGACGTTTGAAAATCGGCGAAAATCTGAGCCACCAGCGGCATGGCAGCAGCGAAACCAGGGCGGCGAGCACGAACGAGCGCATGATGCCCGGCAAACTGGCGGGCCGAGCGAATGCTTGCAAGCGGCGAGTCCGCCGGAAACGCTGTCGTCGTGGCACACCCGACACCAGACGCCCCGGTCCGAGGCACCGCCTTGTTCGATCTCGACGGCACTCTGCTGCCGTGGGACTGCCAGCTCCTGTTCTGCCACCGCGTGCTGCGCGCCCAGCCGTGGCGGCGATTCTACCTGCTCGTCTTCCTGCCCTTCGTCCCGCTGGCGAAAGGGCTCGGCCCGGGTCCGATGAAACGGATCTTCCTGAGCTACCTGTGGCGGATGGAGCGCGCGGAAATCGAGCGCCACGCCCGCGAGTTCGCCGCCGGGCTCGAATTCTACCCGGAGCTGCTGGCGGAAATCGAACGCCAGCGCGCCGCCGGCCGGATGCTCATCCTCGCCTCCGCCAGCCCGGAGTTCTACGTCACCGAGATCGGCAAGCGCCTCGGCTTCGATCTCTCGCTCGGCACGCCGGTCGGCATCGGCGCGCACTCGCCATTCTTCCCGGACCTCGACAACCATAAGGGCGACGCCAAGGTCGAACGCCTGCGCCACCTGCTGCCGCCCGGCTGGTTCGAAAACGGCGTGCTGCGCGACTCCCACGGCTACACCGACAGCACGGCCGACCTGCCGATGCTCGCGATCTGCGAGCGGGCGACGCTGGTCAACCCCTCGCCCGAACTCACCGCGCTGGGCGAACGGAAGGGCTGGACGATCGTCCGCCCGGCCCGGCCGTGGCGCTCGCCCCTAGAGAAGCTGCTCAAGCTCGCGAAGTTCGCGCTGGGAATTTGAAACCACGAAAGGCACGAAATTTCACGAAAAACGGGCGAAGCGATTGGCTCATCCTTTCGTGAAATTCCGTGCCTTTCGTGGTTCTTCTCTGAAAGCGAAAAACCGCCGCGGGCGAACCCACGACGGCTTCCGTAAAGGCTTGGGCGAGAGCGCTTAGCGCACCACGCGGGCGCCGCCGCCGGAGATCTGCTTCTCGACTTCCTTGCGGGTGGCCATCGAGGTGTCGCCCGGCGTGGTCGAGGCCAGCGCGCCGTGGGCCGCGCCGTATTCGACCGCCTTCTGGGCGTCGTTGAACTCCATGAAACCGAACTGCACGCCGGAGGCGAACGAGTCGCCGCCGCCGACGCGGTCCATGATTTCGAGATCCGGATACTTGCGGGATTCGTGGAACTGGCCGTCGTGCCAGAGGATGGCGGACCAGTCGTTGATCGTCGCGGTCTTCACGCCGCGCAGGGTGGTGGCGGCGACCTTGAAGTTCGGAAACTCCTTCACCGCGGTCTCGATCATCTTCTTGAACGCGTCGGTCTCGATGTTGGAAATGTTGTGGTCCACACCTTCGACCTCGAAGCCGAGCGAGGCGGTGAAGTCCTCCTCGTTGCCGATCATCACGTCGACGTACTTCGCGATCTCGCGGTTGACCTCCTGCGCCTTGGCGAGGCCGCCGATGGTCTTCCACAGCGACGGGCGGTAGTTGAGGTCGTAGGAAACGACGGTGCCGTATTTGTTGGCGGCCTTCACGGCCTCCACGGTGAGCGCGGCGGTGGTTTCCGAGAGCGCGGCGAAGATGCCGCCGGTGTGGAACCAGCGGACGCCGAGCTTGCCGAAGATGTGATCCCAATCGATGTCGCCCGGCTTGAGCTGCGAGGCGGCGGTGTTGCCGCGGTCCGGATTGCCGACCGCGCCGCGGATGCCGAAGCCGCGCTCGGTGAAGTTCAGGCCGTTGCGGACCTTGCGGCCGATGCCGTCGTCCTCGCGCCACTGGATGAAGTCGGTCGCGACGCCGCCCTGCATGATGAAGTCCTCGACCAAGTGGCCGACCTCGTTGTCGACGAAGGCGGTGACCACGGCGGTCTTGTAGCCGAAGACCTTCCGCAGGCCGCGGGACGTGTTGTATTCGCCGCCGCCTTCCCACGCGGTGAAGCTGCGGGCGGTGCGGATGCGACCCTCACCAGGATCGAGGCGGAGCATGACTTCACCCAGGGAGATCTGGTCGAAGGCGCATTCGGACTTGGGCTTGATCGTGAGCATGGCTGCTGGACGTGAGTTCTGAGGAAATATCCCGGCTCGTGGCCGGGGCGGGCGAATCCTGCGAACTACCCTAGCCTTTGAAAAGCTCCCATTCCGCGCATCCCGCAGCATTTGCGCGGCAAAACGCCCCAATCGGGTTTCCCCTAGCAACCTCAAATGCAGGAAATAGGGCGGCCTCGCCGAGGCCGCCACCCAATGGTTCGATATTTGTTTCTTGCCGGTGCTTTTGGAAATTCGAGAGCATAGAATCCATGCTGCAACTGCCGTTTCGCGCCTTCCGCGGAGCCTTTCATCAGAGTGCTGTCTGGGCCCTCACCGCCAGCCTTGGGATCTTTTGCGTTTCCTCCTGCAAGCGTGGCTCATCTGCGGAAACCCAAAGAGGCTCCGGAGATGCTCCCGTCGCGGGAGACACCAAGAACGCTACTTGGTCACCGCTCAAGCCGCAGCTCTTGCAGAATGCCGGTGACGCGGTTGCGATCGTGGCCATTCCCGACGAGACACCCCGGCCGGGGTTGCTCCTGCAAGGTGGCCCGGCGAAGGGCGGCGCGCGGAGCTGGCTCATCGTCTGCGACCTTCCGGCCGATCTCAAATCGGTTCCGGTGGCCTGCCGGAGCAATGGCGGCTTGATCACAGGTTCGGCGCAGCCGCTGTCGAAGCTTTCATCGGGTCTGACCGTGCTGGGGTTCATTCCCGCGGAGACGCCAGCGCTTGCGAGCCGGGCATTCGCTCAGAGCGAGGGGGGAATTCATGCCGTCCGCTTCGAGTTGGCGGAACCTCTTGCCGGCCAGGTCCTCACGTCCCTGCAAACCGAGTTGGAAACCGTGGGGAACGAGATTTCCGCGTATGACGAGAAAATCCAAGCGGCCCGTGACGCGCGCGCGTCCCAGCCGCCGCGCGCACCCGGCGAGTGGAGAAACTCGATGGCGGCGATGCCCGAACTTCAGCGGAACAGGTCGGATGCCGACCTCCGACGCAACCGATTGGAATCCAAGGTGAAAATCCCGTTTCAAGCGATCAGCGCCACAGAAATCGCGGCGGCGGAAACCCCAAAGGCGCTCGAAGCGGCGGGCAGGGCGCTGGAGAACGCCCTGCTGGTTTCCGACACGGGAAAGGTCGTAGCTTGCCGGTGGCAGGGTCGGTGGGAGACACTGGAGTCGATCCAGTCCGAACTGGCCCAAAAAAATGGCAAGGCCGAAAGCGCGGAAATCAGCATCGTTTCCCAGAGTGGCTCCAACGCTCTGATCACCTGCGCGATCAAGACCATGAACGGCATGCCCGCCGGAGATTTTTCTCTCGTGGCGGCCACCCAGAGCGATCTGGAAACGATGGGAGGCGGGACTCTCGAACAGCGCCTTGAACGCTTCGAACGCGTGCCGATGCGCGGCGACGGCAATGAGTTCCGCGCATCGCGGTCGGTCTCATACAGCCGCCAGGTGACGACCCGTCTCTGGCTGAAGGTTTTCTCCGGAAAGGCCGCCGAGCCGCTGCTCGACGAAGTCATTCTCCTGATCTTCTCGCCCAGGTCTAATGAACTCGTTCCGGTCTGGGAAAAGCCGCCGTCACCGCTTATCAAACAGCGCCCGGCTCCCGCCGACGTGCCGGCGGATGCGCTCAAGGAATCCAATACCATCGCGGCGTCCGGCACAATCCGCGATCTCGTCCCAGCGGGGGATGGGGCGATCCTGATGGTTCAAACCGACCGCGCGCCCTTCTGGGCGGCGCTGGATCTGAAATCCGGCAAATGGATGGAGGTACCGTGGAAGGCGACCGCCGAAACCCTGTTGGTTTCCCAAGCCGGGAAAATTCATCTCGTCGACAAGGCTACCGGCGTCATCGAAACTTGGAATCTTACATCCGGAGAACGAGAAGGAATCAAACTGTTGCAGGTCGAACTGCCGATCACGGCGGTCGCGGCTCCGCTTTCCAATCCGCAGCAACCGCTCATCATCGCCGACGCAAAAGGCATCCGTTTCCTCGATCCCACGGACTTCCACCCGGTCGATATCGAAGGCGATTTGCGCGATTTCCACAAACCAGAACTGGTAGATCGTTCAAGCATCTGGCTGCGGGCCTCCGGAGACGGGGCGATCTATCAAATACACGCGCGCGCATCCAATCGGAATGGCGGAGCCATGAGTCGAACGATGGTGGTGGACCCTTCGTGGCGGAATGTGCCGTATAACGCGAGCGGGGAATTCGTCGCGTCGAGTGGGAGGAAATTGTGCCGATGGGACCAAGTGACCGATCAAGCGGGCACGGGTTGGAGCGTCGCGATCAAGCATAACGGCGAGCGGTTTCCCAACCAGGCGGGATTCGTGTCGATCGAATCGCCGGAACCGAATGGCGGGACCAAGGAAATCGTCCGCCTTCATTCCCGGCGCTTGTTCGCGGCGGGCCTATCCCAAGGCCCCCGGGTGGATCGGCAGATCTATCTGGACTCCCGGTTCGGCGTGCTGGTCGCGCCTGTGGGCGACAAGCTCGAGTGGGCGCGGATCGGCCTCCCCAACACGGGAACCGTTTTGCCAGAGTTCGCGTTCAGCGGTGAAACGGTGAAAATTCCGCTGCCTTCCGGAAGCGGCCACCGCCTGACTGCGGCCTCCTCAGCCAAGGTCGAGGTTGGCAACGGTTTCGCGTCGTGGACAGCCCCGAATGAAGTGCGTTCCGATGCCAACGCCTTCTCGCTCGTCTGGACCGGTGAACTCGGGTTCGAGGTAAGCCGGGAATTTCAAATCCCTCTGTTGCAGCGCCCTCGTGAGCTTGAACTGGTCTCTCCAGATGGCTCGAATGTTCTCACACCTCGCCTACGCGGGCAGTTCTCGGGATCGATCAGGATCGCCGCCATGGCCGGATCCGGCGAAGTTGTGATCCTGGAGGACGGGTCGGTGTGGAGCCTGTCCGACTGCCAGCTGCTTTTCAAAATAAAGGAGAGCGGCCCCTACCTCGGAGATGCGGAACGCGCCTACGCCCGCGGCGACGGCCAGACCTTGACCGCTTACGACCTCCGCTCGGGCCAAACCGTAGGCTCGGTGCCGTTGGGGAAGTCCATCACGGAGATCATCACAGGCATGTCCTCCCGCAATCCGCTCATCGCGGTCGAAACAGTCGGGCTCAAAGGCATACTCCTGCAGATCCCGCGGAATCTGACCCGACCGACACCCGTGACAATCCCGGCTGCCTCTTTGGACAGCGAGTTGCAAATGCGCCTTTTCGTTCCGAGAATGGAAGCCAATGCCAGCGGCTTGATCCTCTGGGATAAGGGCGCTCTGATTACGTCGAACTCCGGCGAGGTGGCGGTTCGGATTTACCCCTACGAGGAGTATCAAGGAGTGGCAGGCAAGCCGGACGCCACCGGCCGGATCATCGTCGATACCGGGGCCTTGCTGAATCTCGGATTCAACCCGCCACGGCAAATCAAGCTTTCCGAGTTACCTGGCGGTGAGAATACGAAAGGATCGCTGGATGAATCCGGAAGCTACCTCCTCCTCTCATCTGTTTTGGGCGACACCGGGTTTATTTCCATCCGCGAGGTCACGAAGCCTCAGGTGGAATTGCTGAAAATCCGCTATCCTTATGGGACTGGAGGTCCGCCAAGGATCATCAGCACCACCCGCACCTTGTGCGTTTCTGACGGCAGATCCACGCGCGTCTACGATCTGGACATCCCCAAACTCGCCGGGCAATTCGGCGCACGGCCATGAACCCGATTCGTTTGCTCATAACCGCGGCTGCCGGAGCATCGCTCGTCACGGCAGGAGAAAGCGATTCACGTGAGATCTTCCGCAACTTGCAACCCTCGCTCGTCTATATTTCCAGCGCCGAGGGCATGGGCAGCGGAGTGATTCTCAGCGCGGATGGCCTCATCATGACGAATTACCACGTGGTGAACACCCCGATGCCGCTGTCGGTGGAGGCCATCGCGGATGGCCGGGCACAAGAGCCCAAGGTGGTTTTCAAGGGGATCAAATGGATCAAGATCCACCAGACGCAGGATCTCGCGTTGGTCCAACTGGACTTGGGAGGAAGGAAACTCAAGGCAGCCCGAATCGCCAAAGACGAACGCGAGACAGTCACCGGAGACATCTGCTTCGCCCTCGGCTTCCCGCTCGTTCCCGGTTCGAGCAAGCCCGATCTCACAATCACCAAGGGCGTCATCAGCTCCTCCAAACGGATGGTGAACGAACTTCCCTACATCCAGATCGACGCGCCGATCAATCCGGGCAACTCAGGTGGTGCGCTGGCGAACTCGAAGGGCGTGGTCATCGGAATACCGACGCTCAAATTCGTCGATATGGACCGGGTCGGCATGGCCACCCCGGTCGTTGGTCTGCGGATGGACCAGTTCGTGGAGATCGCACGGAAAAGAGGCGATCGCGAGGCGGCCGCCAAGCTATCCATGTGGGCTTCTCTCCGCGCCAACGGCGATGTGCCGGCAGCGATCTACCTTCTGCACCAAGCCATCGCGCTCGACCCGTCAAATCCGGAATGGTCCACCAGTCTCGCGATGATGTACCTCCGTCTCAGGCAGTATGACATCGCCTTGGCCTATTCCAAAGACGCCGTCCGCAAGGGACCGGGCGATTTTCCCGCACGGCTGCAACTGGCCAAGGTTCACGACCTCCGCAGCGAGCCGAAGGAGGCGGAAGCCGCGCGGCTTTCGGCCATCGGTCTGCCGAGGACGAAAGCCGATCTTCACAGCCGCAGGCAACTGGCCGAAGAGCTCGCCCGCGGATACCTCGCGGCGGGGGACCACCCCCGTGCCGCTTACGTCGCTTCGTGGGCGGGGACATTTTCCGACGATCCAATGCCGTTCGACCTCGGCCGAATTCTGCGCGAGGCATCGGCCGCCCTGCCAAAGGATCTCAGCGACGAACTGGCCGCGAAGAAAACCGGCCATTCGGTCGAGGACATGAACTCCTTTGCGAAACGCGCCCTCGAATCTGGGGTCGCCCCTCCCGTCCCGCCGCTCCAACCCTCCCCCGGCGAAAGCGGACCAGAAGTCGTGGTGTCCAAAGTCACCTTCCCCGGCTCGGCCAAGGGAGAACTCACCGATGCCCCCCCCGGAGTGGTCTATCACGAGGACCGCCAAGAGCTGGAGTGGACGCCCGGCCTATTTTCAAAAACCGAGAAAGTGAGGGTTCTCTTCACGCTTACCCACCCGGACGGAACAGAGGGAACCTACATCCATACGATCAATCGCAATTGACGCCGGCTGAGGCGAGTGGGTGATGGGAGTCGAACCCTCACATGCAGCTTGAGAAACTGCCGTTCCGCCATGGAACCTCACTCGCGTTTGATCCGGATTGGATCAAGGCGGGCGAGCCTTAAAGCAGCTTGGCCTTCGCCGCGGCTTCGATCTCGGCGACCTTCGCGCGGTCGGGCGCGCCGCCTCGGGCCTGGTCGGCCTTGCCGCCGCCTTTGCCGCCGGCGATCGCCGCCAGTTCGCGGAGCAAATCGCCCGCCTTGAGCCCTTTCGCCTGGGCGTCCGGACCGCAATGGGTCGCGAGGTGGAGCTTGTCGCCGTCGTCGACGATCAGCAGGGCGGGACCGGCGAACTGCTTCTTCTTGAGGCCGTTCTGGAGCTCCTGCAGCAGCGAGGCGTCGGCCTCGAAGGTCGCGATGATCGGTTCGCCCTTGGCGACGAGATCGGCCAGCGCCTCGTCGGCGAGCTTGGCGGCCTGCGCCGACTGGATCTTCTTGATCTGCTTTTCCGCCTCGATGACCGCCAGCTGGGTTTCCTCCAGCGTGCGTTGGCCGTGGGCGAAGGTGGCGTTGATCTGCGCGATGTCCGCCCGCTCGGCGAGCATGGCGCCCATGATGTGCGGGAAATCGTTCACCGAAACGGCGGCTTCGCCGAGCGCGGCGAGCTTCGCGTTGACGGCGGCCAGCTTGGCGCGGGCGGCCTTGAGATCGTGGTCCCACTTCTCGACGGCTTCATTGAGGTAGCCCCAGGCGGCGTCCCCGCAGACGGCCTCGATGCGGCGCACGCCGGCGGCGATCGCGCCTTCGCTCTTGATCTTGAACAGGCCGATGGCGCCGGTCTGGCGGACGTGCGTGCCGCCGCAAAGCTCCATCGAGTAGCCGTTGAGCGCGTTCGCCTCGCCGCCGATCTGTACGACGCGCACGGTGTCGCCGTACTTGTCGCCGAAGAACTGCATGATGTCCGGACGGCCCTTGATCGAGGCGTGCGGCACTTCGGTCCAGGAAACGACGCCGTTCTCCGCGATCTTCGCGTTCACGAGCTCCTCGATGGCGGCGAGCTGCTCGCCCGTCACCGCGCCGGAGTTGAAGTCGAAACGCAGGCGGTTCTCGTCGACCGACGAACCCTGCTGCGCGGTGTCCTTGGAGACGACCTCGTGCAAGGCCCAGTGGAGCAGGTGGGTCGCGGTGTGGTGGGCCTCGATCGGGCGGCGGCGGGCGGTGTCCAGTTTGAGAACGACCTTCTGACCGACCAGGCTGTGCATGCCTTTCGGGAACTCATCGTTCTTCTCCATGAAAGCGTAGGTGTCCTTGTTGAGGAGGAAACCACGGGCCTTGCCGACATTCACCACGCCTTGGATGAGCGGGCTTTCGCCATAAAACTCCATGGAGCCGGTGTCGCCCGACTGACCACCCATCTCCGCGTAGAACGGGGTCTTGTCGGTGATGACCAGCCACTGATCGCCCGCTTCGTGAACTTCGATCACGGTGGCATCGCAGGAATCTTGTTCGAAGCCGACGAACGCGGTCACCGCTTCGGTGGCGATGTCGAGGGCGCGGACGATGGTGGACTTCTGCGCGGCGCGGGAACGCTCTTGCTGCTGCTCCATCAGCTCCTCGAAACGCGCCATGTCGAGACCGAGGCCGCGCTCCGTGCAAAGCAGCTGGGTGAGATCGATCGGGAAACCGAAGGTGTCGTAGAGTTCGAAGGCGAGATCGCCGGAGAACACCGCGCCTTCCGCAAGGGAGGCCGCGCCGTCCTCAAAGCGCTTCAACCCCCGGTCGAGCGTCAGGTTGAAGCTCTCTTCCTCGCGGTTGAGCGTCTCACGGATCGCCTGCTCGCGGGCCTTGAGCTCGGGGAACACGCCGCCCATTTGCTCGACGAGCGTCGAAACCAGACCATCGAACAACGGCTTCTCGCCGGAAAAACCGAGCTGGCGACCGTATTTCACCGCGCGACGCAGAATACGGCGCAACACGTAGTTGCGGCCGTTGTTGCCGGGCAGGATGCCGTCGGCGATGGAGAACGAAAGTGTGCGGAGGTGGTCGGCGATCACGCGGAATGCGATCGCGGTTTTCATTTCCTCGTCGAACTTCGTGCGGTCGGCGCCGAGATCCGGATAAATATCGACGTAGGTCTTGCCGCTGAGCTCCTCGATCTTGCGGAAGATCGGCGCGAAGACGTCGGTGTTGTAATTGCTCGGCTTGCGCGAGAAGTCGGTGAAGCCCTTGGTGTTCTGGATGATCGAGCAGGCGCGCTCGAAGCCCATGCCGGTGTCGACGTGCTTCGCCGGCAACTCGCGGAACGTGCCGTCGGCTTCCGCATTGTATTGGATGAAGACGAGGTTCCAGATCTCGATGCAGAGGTCGGAGTCGTTGTTGACCAGCTTGCCCTGCGAATCGCCGTTCGGGGTGAGGTCGACGTGCAGCTCCGAGCATGGACCGCACGGACCGGTTTCGCCCATCATCCAGAAGTTGTCCTTCACGTTGCCGTGAACGATGTGGATTTCCGGGTCGACGCCTTTGGCGCGGAACAGCTCGGCCCAGAGGTCCCAGGCCTCCTGGTCGAACTCGCCCGGGTCGCCTGGCTTCGGCGCGTAAACCGACGCGTAGAGGCGGTTCGCCGGGAGGCCCCAGCGTTCCACCACCAGGTCCCACGCCCAGCGGATCGCTTCCTTTTTGAAATAGTTGCCGAAGGACCAGTTCCCCAGCATCTCGAACATCGTGTGGTGATAGGTGTCGTAGCCGACATCCTCAAGGTCGTTGTGCTTGCCGCCGGCGCGGATGCACTTCTGGGTGTCGGCGGCGCGCGGCGGATCGTAGGGGGCCTTGTCGGTGCCGAGGAAATACGGGACGAACTGGTTCATCCCGGCGTTGGTGAACAGCAGGCCGGGCGACTGCGGCATCAGCGACGCCGAGGGCACGATCGTGTGCTGCTGCTCGCGGAAGAAATCGAGGAACGATTGGCGGATCTCGGCGGAGGTCATAGGCGCGGGGGGACGAAAAACCACGAATCCGGGGAAAGGGCACGGATTTTTTCCAGCGGCAGGGAGGTGCGCTGAGAGTTGAAGGGCCGGTGAGCCTTTGAGGAGCCAGTGGTTAGGGGCCAGTGGTTAGGGGCCGGGGGCCAGGAAGAGAGAAGAGTTCCCAAAGGGGCAATCGAGGCCAGGACGACATTTGTGGACAATTCCCTGCGTCTCCAAAATCAGTGATCGGAACTCTTTAACTGGCCCCTAACCCCTAACCACTGGCCCCTCAAAGGCTCACCGGCCAAACGACGCTCCAAGCACCACTCGACGCGCCGCCGCCCTCAGCGGCTGAACCGGTAGTGACCGACGATCTGGTAAGTCATGAGGCAGTTTTCCCAGACCGGGCCCGCCCCGTTGTTGTGCACCACCCACGGCTCGCCACCCTCCGGTCCCGGCGCGACGATGCCGATGCGGGTCTCGATCTTGCCCTTCGATACCTGGCCCGGGTGGGTCCAGATCACCACGTCGCCCGGCTGGTATTTCGAAAGCTCGCTTTTCGAGGTCGTCAGCGTTTCGCCGTGGCGTTCGAAGAACCGCTGGAGGTTGGCCGCGCGGCGGTGGTCGATGTTGGCGTCCGGGCCGGTGGCGCCGAACAGCTGCGGGTACTCGCGGAAATCCTTCTCCATGTCCTCGTGGACCAACCGCTGGAGGTCGATGCCGAGCGCCCGGTAGCTACGGACCACCACGTCCTCCGACTTGCCCTTGCCCGCCGGCACGTCGCCGTTCGGATAGGCGATCGGGTAGTAGGACTCGTCGTAGTCCACCGCCAGCTTGGTCTGGTCGAGCGCGGCAACCGCCAGACGATCGCCGAAGGCGGACGAACCGGCGAGTTTGCCGCAGGCGTCGTCGACGCTGGCCGGCGTCGGGCCGCTCTGCGCGGCTTTCAGCGGCTCGATCCAGTGGCGGCCGAACAAGAACGCCACCCCGACCGACATGGCCAAAATGACCCATCCACCGAACGGCTTGCGGCGCTTTGGCTTCTGCGGGCGCGGGCCGATGTATTCGATGGTGTCGTAAAAGCCGGAGGAACGTCGGGAACGTTTGGCCATGGAAATGCGAGCTGATTGCAACAAAGCGGAGCCGGTCTGGCGACACTTTTTCGGCTGCAACCCGATCTTTTTCAGATGCTTCGGAGTTCTTAACGGGTTCCGGCTCGACCCCGCCCGCGCCCGGACCTAACCGGTAGGCCATGATCGTCTTCGACAGCCCGGTCCCGCTGGCGTGGGGCGCGCTCGATTTGCCCCTGCTCGGCCTCGTCCGCGACTGGCACGGCGCGGCCGTTTCGCCCGCCGCCGGCTTCGCCCTCGCCCGCGACGCCGACCGGCTGTGGTTCGTCGCCTCGCGGGCGAAAGCCGCCGCGCCCCACCCCGACGCCCGGCCGGGGAAATTCCTGCCGCGGCTGTGGGAATACGACGTCGCCGAGCTGTTCCTGGCCGACCCGGCAAGCGGTCGTTACCTCGAATTCAACCTCGCCCCGAACGGCGCGTGGTGGAACGCCGAGTTCACCGCCCCGCGCGTCCGCACCGACGGGGCGAACGCGCAGATGCCCGACGTCCAGACCTTCGCCGAGCAGGCGACCGACGGCTCGTGGGCGGCCGCGCTCGCCCTTCCGCTCGACCTGCTGGAGGCCCGCATCGGCTTCGGTCCACACACCCGGGCGAACGTCACCTTCATCCTCGAATCGCCCGCCCAGCGCTTCCTCAGCGCCAACGACCTCGGCGGCGGCGGGCCCGATTTCCACCGCCCGGACCGCTTTTCCATCCTGCAACCCACGGCCATTCCGGCATTCCCATGACCGCTTCCGGACCACTGCTCTTCGCCGCCCCCACCCGCTGGGACGAGGCGTGTTTCGCCGTGCCGGCGGTGCGGGCGCTGGTGGCGGCCGGTTTGCCGGTGACGGTGCTTTGCCCGGCGGAACAGGACGCGTTCTGGCAAACGCTGCCCGGCTTGGAGCGGCTCGCCTACGGGGCGAAAACCTCCGCCAAGACATTGGCCGCCAGCCTGTCCGGCCGTTTCTCCGCCGCGTTTTTGTGGGAGTCCGGCCTCGCGGCGGACGCTTGCGCGAAAGCGGGCATCGAACGTCGCACCGGGCCGGCGGGCGAACGGGCGCTGGAAAAACGGCTGACCGATCCGGTGCCGCCGCGCGCGCCGGGGCCGATCGAGCACCGGGTGTGGCATTACCTGCGTTTCGCGGAAGCGCTCGGGCTCGACACCCGGGTCGCGGCCCTGTTCGAGCCGGCGGCGCTCGCCGCTTCGCCCGTGGCCGGCTCGATGCTGCTGGTGCCGGATTCCGACTTCGGCCGCAGCCACGAATGGCCGCTGGAGCGCTGGGAGGAACTTGCGAATAACTTGCGAGGAAATGGTGCAAGCCTCTCGATTTCAACGCATCGCCCGCTCGGCCGCGAACTAGCAAATCGCCTGGGCGAAGCCGCCGAGGCGCTCGATTTGCCTGCGTTCGGCGACTGCCTGCCGGTGCTGGCCGGCTTCGAGCGGGTGATCGCGGCCGACGGTTCGTTGCCGCACCTCGCCTCCCACGCGGGCGCGACCTGCACCGTCCTGTTCGGGCCGAACGAACCGGCGTGGAAACGCCCGCTCGGCAAGCGCCACACGGTGCTGCGCCGCCACGTCGAGTGCTCGCCGTGTTTCGCCGCGAAATGCGCGCTCGACCTGCGCTGCCAGACCGAACTGACGGTCGATGCCGTGCTCGCGGCGTTACTTTGATCCGAAATGATCCCAGCCACCGCGGAGCTCGCCGCCTTCACCGGGCGGAACGAGCCGGCCGATGACGGTGAGCGGGGTTTCGGGAAACGCGGCGCGCCAGGCTTCGGCGGCGCGGGCGGACCCTTTCCGCGGCGATAGGGTGACGAGCAGCTCGAAGTCCTCGCCGTCGCCCAGCGCTTGGTCGACGGTGCAGCCGCGGTGGCGCGGGATCGCGGCGCGGTCGAGCTGGAACCCGCAGCCGCTGGCGGCGGCCAGGCGCGGCAGGTCTTTCGCCAGGCCGTCGGACAGGTCCATCATCGCGGTCGGCCGCAGGTGGTCGGCCAGCCACGCCGCCTCGGCGACGCGCGGGGTGAAAGTCAGGTGACGGCCGCCGAGCGAACCGCCGAGTTTGCCGGTCACGGCGATCCAATCGCCCGGCCGTCCGCCGGAGCGCAGCGTCAGGCGGCGGCGGGTGACGCTGCCGGTGGCGGCGACCGAGATCACGGCGGCGGAGCCCTCCGGCACGCGCGAGGTTTCGCCGCCGGCGAGGGTGGCGCCGAAGGTTTTCAGGCACTCGCCGAAGCCGCGGTAGAGCCCCTCGATGCGGGCGAGCGGCCAGCTGGCGGGCAGGGCGATGGTGACGAGGAAACGCTCCGGTTTGCCGCCCATCGCGGCGAAGTCGGACACCACGCGGGCGGCGGCCTTCCAGCCGATCTGGCGCGGCGGGGCGTCGGGCAGGAAATGCACGCCCTCGACCATCGCGTCGGTCTTGAGCAGCTGCAGCGGCCGGCCTTTGCCCGCGTCCACCACCGCGCAGTCGTCGCCCGGCCCGGCGGCGGGCGAGGTGTCGTGCGGGACGAGCCGAACCAAGCGCTCGATCAGCGCGTCTTCGGACAGGTGCTGGAGCGTGCGGCTCACGAGTCGATCGGCAGGTGGAAGTAGCGGGCGATCGCTTGCAGCGCGACGGTCGCGCCGTTGAAGCAGAAATGCACGGCGACCGGCGCCCACAGCGAGCCGGTCCGTTCGTAAAGCCAGACGAGCAGCAGCCCGAGCACGAACAAGGGCAGCAGCGTGGCGAGCTGGCCGTGGGCGGCGGCGAACAACAGCGCGCTGCACACGGCGGCGGCACCGGGACCGGCGAAGCGTTTCGCCGCGGCGTAAAGATAGCCGCGGAACACGGTCTCCTCGCAGATCGGCGCCACGATCACCGCGGCGAAGGCCATCAGCCCGAGCCCGAGCGGGTCCTGGCTGGATTGGAGGAAACGCACCGTGTCCTGCGCGGTCTCGCCGCCGAGCGACTCCATCCACTCCATGTAGCCGCCGAGCTTGAGGGCGATCAGCAGCGCCCACATCGCGGCCACGGCGGCGGGGGCGATCCAGAGCGCATGCGGCCACCCGCGCCAGCGCAGCCCGAGCCAAGCCGCGACCCTCACGCGCCGCGCCACGACCACCAGCACGGTCACCCCGGCGAGGACGAACCAGAAGCCGATCGACTGGACCAGCATGTATGGCTGGATCCGCGTCACGTCCATCGGCTCCGGCCTGAGGGCCGCGCCCATCGCCATCGAGAAAAACGTCAGGAACAAAAAGCCCATCCACAGCAGGTCGAGCGGACGGAAAAAACCGGCGGCCACGCCCGGAGTCGCCGGCAGGACCGGCGGCTTGGCGGCGGGTGCCGGCCCGGACGCGGCGGATTCCCCGACCGGCACCGGCGGAGCCGCCGCCGTTTCATCCGCCTTCACCGCGCGTTTCGCCCGCCAGGCACGGCCGGCCGCAGCCACGGCGAACATCACCGGCACGGCGAGAAAGCTCGCTTCGAGGATCTGGACGGACACGTCGGACATCGCGCGGCAATGTGCGCGGGCCAACCGTCGGCTGAAAGCCCGAATATCCGGGCGCTGGCACGCTTTTGTCTTTCTCGGCTCCGATGCCACGCGCATGGTATTTCGGAATGCCGTCCCCCCGCGACAACCCCTACCGGCGGATCCTGCGGCGCCGGCACGCCTGGCCCCTGTTGCTCGCGCTGGCCATGGTCTGGGGCTACTGGATCGCGGCACCGTATTTCGGGCCGGTGGAGGAAAATCCGGACGCCGCCCGGATGACGTGGCTGAAAACCGAGCGCGACGGGATGCTGGCGGAGGCGATGGCCGGCGACCCGGCGTGGCTGCGCTGGCTGGCCGGAGCGAAACCGCGCACGGCGGAAACGCGCGTGTTCGCCGCCGCCCCCGAGTCCCAGCTACGGGCGCTGCGCCAGCGCGCCCTGCTCGGCCGCGGGTTTTTCTGGGGCGTGATGGCCGCCGGGGTGTGCTGGCTGCCGCAAGCGCTGCGGGGGTTCATCCGGGGGGCCTCGGCCCGCGCCAGCGGCTACTCCGGCCATTGGTCGCTCACGCTCGGGCTCACCGTTTTCCTTTCCGCCACCCTGGCCTGGCTCGGTTTCAGCGGCGTGCTGACGCTCGGGCTGCTCGCCATTCCCCAGCCGCCGGACGGCCTACTGCTCGCGCTCGATGTGGCGATGCGGCTGCTGCCCGCCCTGATCGCCACCGGCATTTTGTTCCGTCGGGTCCGCCACGTGCGGCGCGTCTGGGGGCTCGACCGCGAACCGCCGGTGGCGCCGGTGCTCGGCGCCTTCGCCCTGCTGATGGGCCTCGACGCGCTGCTCGCCCACGCCGCGGGCGACTGGGGCGGGCTGGACTCGGCTGGCGGCTTGAACGCGCTCGATTCGGGCGGTTTTGGCCTCGTGACGCTCGTCGTTTCCGCCTGCCTCGTCGCGCCCTTGGCCGAGGAAATCCTCTACCGCGGCGTGTTGTTTCGCTCCCTGGCGAACCGCTACGGCGCCATGCCCGGCGCGCTGTTCTCCGCCCTCGCCTTCTCGCTGATCCACGCCTACAGCCCGTATGGTCTGGCCAGCCTGATCCTGCTCGGCCTCGCCTGCTCGCTGCTCTACTCCGCCACCGGCAGGTTGTCGGCCGCCATCGCCCTGCACATGCTCTACAACGCCGCGTTGAAACTGCCGGAATGGCTGGTCTACCACGCCCCCTTGTCGTGAGCCGCTTTTCGTTCGCGCCCGCGGACTTCCGCTGTTAATCCATGCGGAAACCTCGATGAGCGAGTTCTCCGCCCCGTTCGAAGCCCCGGCGCTCGAAACCCTGAACGCCCTGCTGCCCGCTTACGCCTTCGACCACCTGATCGCCCAAGGCGGCATGGGCGCGGTGTACCAAGCGCGGCAGAAGTCGCTCGACCGCGACGTCGCGGTCAAAATCCTCCCGCCCGAGCTCGGCGCGGACGAAACCTTCCGCCAGTCGTTCGCCACCGAAGCCCGCGCGATGGCCCGGCTCAACCACCCGAACCTGATCGCCGTCTACGACTCCGGCGAGGTCGGCGGCATGCTCTACATCGTGATGGAGTATGTGCCGGGGAAATCGCTCTACCACTCGGCCTACGGCATGCGGGTCGATCCGCACCAAACGGCCGACCTGCTGATCGCCGTCTGCCGCGGCCTCGCCCACGCCCACGACGCCGGCATCCTCCACCGCGATATCAAGCCGGCCAACATCCTGCTCACCCCCAAGGCCGAGCCGAAAATCGGCGACTTCGGACTCGCCCGGCCGATGGACGCCGGCAATTCCGGCCCGGCCATGGGCACCCCGGGCTACACCGCCCCCGAAGTCATGCGCCACCCGGAATCCGCCGATCCGCGCTCCGACCTCTACGCCGTCGGCGTGATCCTCTACGAACTGCTCACCGGCGAACGCCAGAAGCCGGATTCCCCGCCGCCGTCAATGGTCGGCGCGGGCGATCCCGCCCTCGACCAGATCTGGCAGCGCGCCACCCAGCCGGACCCGTCCCTGCGCTATCCGGACGGCCACGCGTTCGCCCGGGATCTGGACACGTGGAGGAAGCAGCATCCCATGCTCGTGGGGCCCGGGCCAAGCCGGCAGCCGTCCTTGCATCCCTCCGCACCGATGCGCCGCCCCGCCGCACGCCAAGCCGCGATCGTCGTCCGCCGCCGCCATCCGCTCGGCAAAATCGTCCGCCTGCTCGTGCTCGCGACGCTCGCCACCGGCGGCTACTACCTGTGGCGGCATCCGGAGCTGCTCGAGCGGCTGCGGGCGATCGTCTCCGAATTCAAATTCTAAGCCGTCCGCCTCTTACCCATGTTGGTTGCGCATGAAATCCGCCACCTGCGCGAAGAACCCGTCAAGCCATAGCCGAGCCTCGTCCGGCACGCCGGTTTCCTCCATCGCCGCGATCATCAGGTCCAGCCAACGGTCGCGCTCCGCCTCGCCGATCGCGAACGGCATGTGACGCATTCTCAGCCGCGGGTGGCCGCGCTGCTCCAAATAACGCGGCACGCCCCCGATGCGGAACAGCAGGAAATCCCGCAGCCGCGCCTCCGAGCCCTCCCAGTCGTCCGCCGGATACATCGGCCCGAGGAGATCGTCGGTCTTCACCCGGCGATAGAAAGCCGCCGTCAGACGGGCGATGCCGTCCTCACCCAAGAGTTGGAACGTCGTTTTTTCGTCCACGCGCACAGCCTGAGGGAGGCCTCGGCGGCCTGACAAGACGGCAACGTCTCCCGCCGAAAGCCCTATGTCCGATTTTGGGACCACTTTTTCGATAAGATCGGGAAAGGGAACCCGTTTCACGCTCGACCGGGGGTGAGGTGAGCCGTATTGCGGTCACGTAGTTTCTCGTATGAGTCAAACCGCCGCACCCGCCTTCGAGGCTCCCTCGCCCGAGCATCTCGCCACCCTGTTTCCCGGCTACGCCATCACCGGTTTGCTCGCCTGCGGCGGGATGGGCGCGGTTTATCAGGCGGTCCAGCTTTCGCTCGACCGTCATGTCGCGATCAAAATCCTGCCGCGCGAGCTCAGCGCCGACATGGCGTTCCGCGAGCAGTTCCAGGCCGAAGCCCGGATCATGGCGCGGCTCAACCATCCGAACCTGATCTCGGTGTTCGACTCCGGCGAGGTCGACGGCATGCTCTTCATCGTCATGGAATACGTGGAGGGCGAATCGCTCTACCACGCGTCCTACGGCATCCGCGTCGATGGCCGCGAGTCCGCCCGTCTGATCGCCGCGATCTGCGACGGGCTCGCCCATGCCCACGAGGCCGGCATCCTCCACCGCGACATCAAGCCGGCCAACATCCTGCTCACCCCGAAGGCCAACCCGAAGATCGGCGACTTCGGCCTCGCCCGGACCATGGAGACCCAGGAAGGGGTCCAGGGCGTGGTTTTCGGAACGCCGCACTACACCGCGCCGGAAGTGGTGACGAACCCATACTCGGTCGACGCCCGCGCCGACATTTTCTCCGTCGGCGTGGTGCTCCACCAGTTGCTGACCGGCAATGTGCCTGCTGCGGACCCGCGCACGGCCTCGGCGATCGCCGGTTGCGACCCGCGCTTCGACGAAATCATCCTCAAGGCCACCCATCCGTCCCCGGCACGGCGCTACTCCAGCGCCGCCGAAATGGCCGCCGACCTGCACCGCCTTTCGAACTCCATCGGGGCTCCCGCCGTCGCCATTCCGGTCGCGGCGCACGTCGCCACTCCCACCGCCCCGCTCGTATCCCCCGCCACCGCCAGCCAGCACCGCGCCCCGACCCGGCGCCCCATCGCGCCCCGCGCCCAGGTGGTGATCGTCAAAAAGTCCAAAGGCGGCCTCAAGGCGCTCGCGTTCCTCGCCCTCCTCGCCGCGGGCGCATACGTCTATATCAAAAAACCCGGCGGTGTGGATCTCTCCGCCCTGCTCGGCGGAGCCAAAGCCGCCGAAACCCAGCCGGCGGCCGCCCCAGGCAAGGAAGCCAAACCCTTCATCGCCAACATGCAGGCCGGCACCACGCCGGAGCTGCCCGTGCAACCGACGCACTCCGCCGCACCGGCCCCCGCCGCGAACGTCTTCGGCACGACCGAACCGCCCAAGAATTGATCCTCTTTTCCGGGTGCCGCCCGCCGTGTCGCCCGGAAAATCCGCCGCTTGGGTTGGCGGCCGCGGCATTCCCGCCTAGCTTCCCGGCGTGCCCGCCCGGAAAAAAGCCGCTCCCGATTCGCCCGCGCCCGCCATCGCCGTGCGCGGCGCCCGCCAGCACAACCTGAAGGGCCTCGACCTCGATTTCCCGCTCGGGAAACTCACCGTCGTCACCGGCCCGTCCGGCTCGGGCAAATCGTCGCTCGCCTTCCACACGCTCTACGCCGAAGGCCAGCGGCGCTACGTCGAAACGTTCTCGCCCTACGTCCGGCAGTTCTTCGACCGCATGGACAAGCCGGCCGTCGACCGCATCGACGGCATCCCGCCGGCGATCGCCATCGAGCAGAAGAACTCCGTCCGCACCACCCGCTCGACCGTCGGCACGCTGACCGAGCTCAACGATTACCTGAAGCTCCTCTTCGCCCGTCTCGCAACCGGCTTCGACCCGCACACCGGCGAGGAAATCCGGCCCGATTCGCCCGAATCCGCCGCCGCCTGGGCGGACACCCACCTCGCCGGGCAAACCACGCTCGTCACCTTCCCGGTGCCCGTGCCGCCGGACACCCCAGCCGCCGAGCTCTTCCCCCTGCTCAACCAGCAGGGCTACCTCCGCGTCCTGATCGACGGCCAAGTCGTCCGCACCGACGAGCCCTCTGACTCTGCGCTCTCCGCCCTCCGCTCGCCACTCACCGTTCTCCAGGATCGCCTGGCGGTGACGCCGGAAAACCGCCCGCGCCTGCTCGAAGCGCTCGAAACCGCCTTCCACCTCGGCAAGGGCCACGCCGCCTTGGTCGCGGGCGAACGGACCAAAGCCTTCTCCAATACCTGGTCGAACCCGGCCACCGGCTTCACCCTGCGCCCGCCCAGCGCCGCGTTGTTCTCCTTCAACAACCCGCTCGGCGCCTGCCCGAACTGCCGCGGCTTCGGCCGCGTGATCGGCCTCGACCTCGACAAGGCCGTGCCCGATCCGTCGCTCACCCTCAAGCAGGGCGCGATCAAGCCGTTCCAAGGCGAACGCGGCGACGAATGCCAGCGCGACCTGCTCAAACACTGCAAGGAGCGCCGCATCGATGTGAACACGCCGTGGGAGGACCTCGACGACGACGTCCGCGAGTGGATCTATTACGGCGACAAGCGGTCGTCCTCCCTCAGCGACGCGGACGCCTTGGAAGAGCTCTGGCGCGACGGCAAATGGTACGGAGTGAAAGGCTTCTTCGACTGGCTCGAAACCAAGGCCTACAAGATGCACGTCCGCGTCTTCCTCAGCCGCTACCGTTCCTACACCGCCTGCCCGGCCTGCCGCGGCAAGCGCCTCCAGCCGGAAGCGCTGTGCTTCAAGATCGACGGCAAAACCCTGCCCGACCTCTGGGCGATGCCCGTCTCGGACCTCTCGGCCTGGTTCTCCAATCCGCAATCCGCAATCCGCAATCCGCAATCGCCCGACTCCTCCCTCGATCTCGTCGTCACCGAAATCACCTCCCGCCTCCACTACCTCGGCGAGGTCGGCCTCGGCTACCTCACGCTCGACCGCCAGACGCGCACGCTGTCCGGTGGTGAAATCGAGCGCGTGAACCTGACCACCTGCCTCGGCGCGGCGCTCACCGGCACGCTGTTCGTGCTCGACGAACCGACCGTCGGCCTTCACCCGCGCGACATCCACCGCCTCGTCGGCGTGATGCACGGCCTGCGCGACAAGGGCAACACGCTCGTCGTCGTCGAGCACGAGGAAGCCGTGATGCGCGCCGCCGACCACCTCGTCGACCTCGGTCCGGGGTCGGGGCAGTTCGGAGGGGAATTGGTTTACCAAGGCTCACTGGATGGAGTGGCCAGGGGTCAGGAGCCAGGGGCCAGTGAAGAGAAGAAGCCCGCCAAACGTGCGTCCTCTTCCCTGAAAACTGAAAACTGCCAACTGACAAACTCCAGCAGCGGCACGCTCCCTTGGCTCACGGGCAAAAAATCCATCCCGGTGCCGCAGATCCGCCGTTCGCCCGGCGAGGCGAAGCTCGAGATCCGCGGCGCGAGCCGCCACAACCTGCGGAAGCTCGACGTGGATCTGCCGCTCGGCCTGTTCTGCTGCCTCACCGGCGTGTCCGGTTCGGGCAAGTCGACCTTCGTCCACGACGTCCTTTACCTGAACCTCGCCCGCAGGTTCCGCCTCGAAGCCGAGGGCGATCCGGCGCGGATTTCCGAACTACGGGGAACACAGCACTTGAGCGGCGTCGAACTCGTCGACCAATCGCCCGTCGCCCGCACGCCGCGCTCGACGCCCGCCGTGTTCCTCGGCGCGTTCGATCCGATCCGCCAGCTTTTCGCCCTGACCGAGGACGCCAAGGCGCGCGAACTCACGACCGGCTTTTTCTCGTTCAATTCCGGCGACGGCCGCTGCGACCGCTGCGCCGGCGCGGGCTTCGAGAAGGTCGAGATGCAGTTCCTCTCCGACCTCTACGTCACCTGCCCCGACTGCAACGGCCGCCGCTACAAGCCGTCGACGCTCGACATCACCTACCTCGGCAAATCGGTCGCCGACGTGCTCGAAATGACCGTCGACGAGGCGATCGCGTTCTTCGCCGCCCGCGACGGACTCGCCGCCCCGCTCGCCAAGCGCCACGGCCAAATCGCCGCGCTGCTCGCTCCGCTCACCGAGGTCGGCCTCGGCTACCTCAAGCTCGGCCAGCCGCTCAACACGCTCTCCGGCGGCGAGGCCCAGCGACTCAAGCTCTGCCAGCTTCTCGCCTCCTCTTCCTCTTCGCCCTCCGCTCCCGGCTCCAAGCTGTTGATCCTCGACGAGCCGACCACCGGCCTGCATTTCAGCGACATCGAGAAACTGCTCGGCGTGTTCCAGCGCCTCGTCGATGCCGGCCACTCGCTGCTGGTGATCGAGCACAATCTCGACGTCATCAAGTCCGCCGACTGGATCCTCGACCTCGGTCCGGAAGCCGGCGCGAACGGCGGACAACTCGTCGGCGAAGGCCCGCCCGAGCACATCGCCACCCTCGGCACCGAAACCGCCCGCTTCCTCCATCCCCTCCTCGCCGGTGCGGCCTCCGCCGGGACCGCGAGTTTCCAAACTCGCCCCTCTCCCAATCCGCATTGTCCTTCGGACCATTCCAATCAGGGCTTCGCCGATCCCAAACGGTCGTTATCACTCCCGCCGAATTCCGCAATCGCCAATCCGCAATCGATCTCCCTCTCCGGCGCCCGCCATCACAACCTGAAGAACATCTCGCTGGAAATCCCGCGCGACCGGTTCGTCGTGATCTCCGGCCTGTCCGGCTCGGGCAAATCGACCCTCGCCTTCGACATCCTCTTCGCCGAAGGCCAGCGACGCTTCCTCGACTCGATGTCGGCCTACGCCCGGCAGTTCGCCGAGCAGCTGGAGAAACCGGAAATCGACCGCCTCGCCGGCCTGCCGCCGACCGTCGCCATCGAACAGCGCGTTTCCCAAGGCGGCGGGAAATCGACCGTCGCCACCGTCACCGAGCTGTGGAACTTCATCCGCCTGCTCTACGCCAAGCTCGGCGTCCAGCACTGCCCGGACTGCCAAGTGCCGGTCGAAAAGCAGTCGCTCGCCGCCATCGAAAACACGATCCGAGGCTACCTGAAGCAAGGCCCGGTTTCCCTGCTCGCGCCGGTCATCCGCGCGCGCAAAGGCTTCCACACCGAAGTCGCCGAGTGGGCGCTCAAGCAGGGATTCACCAGACTCCTCGTCGACAAAAAGTTCGTCGAAGCCGAAGGCTTCCAGCGCCTCGAACGCTTCAAGGAGCACGATATCGATGTGGAAGTCGCTAGTTTTCAGTGTTCAGTTTTCAGCAAGAAAAAGGCTGCCAATGCCTCTTCTCTGAACACTGAAAACTTGAACCTAGCAAACTCGCTCGAAAGAGCGCTGGATCTCGGCAAAGGCGTGATCCGCCTGTTCACGCCGGACAAGAAGTTCGTCCTGCTGTCCCGTGAGGCGAGCTGCCCGTGCTGCCACCGCTCGTTCGACGACCTCGACCCGCGCTTGTTCTCGTTCAATTCGCCGCACGGCTGGTGCCCGTCCTGCCGCGGCCACGGCGTGGTGCCGAAAAAGCGCCGCACGCTCGACACCTCGAAGTTCGATTCGGTGCTCGAAGCCGAACTCGACGCCGACCGCGCGATCGACCGGCTGGACGACGACGAACTCGTCGAATGCCCGGCCTGCCATGGCACGCGGCTCAACCGCGACGCCTCCGCCGTCCACCTCCAGGGCGTGCCGGTGAGCGGGTTGTCGCGTCTCGCCATCGACACCGCGGCGAAGCATTTCGAGAAGCTCGGCTTCGACGGCGACCGCGAGCAATTGATCGCCCGCGACATCCTGCCCGAGGTCCGCCAGCGCCTCGCGTTCCTGCAGGAGGTCGGTCTCGGCTACCTCCAGCTCGACCGCTCGGCGAAAACGCTCAGCGGCGGCGAAAGCCAGCGCATCCGCCTCGCCGCCCAGCTCGGCAGCAATCTACGGGGCGTGCTGTACATCCTCGACGAGCCGACCATCGGCCTGCACCCGCGCGACAACGCCGCCTTGCTCGACACGCTCGTTTCGCTGCGCGACAAGGGCAACTCGCTGCTCGTCGTCGAGCACGACGAGGACACCATCGCGCGGGCGGATCACCTCATCGATCTCGGTCCCGGTGCGGGGCGTTTGGGAGGGGAAGTTGTGTATCAGGGTAAGCCGCCCGGAGGGGCCAGGGGTCAGGGGCCAGGGGCCAGGGAAGAGAAGAAAGCAGGCAAAAAGGCTTCTTCCCTGAAAACTGAAAACTGGGAACTCGCAAACTCCCCGACCTGGCGGGCGTTGACCGATCTGATGGCGCATCCGAGCCGGGGCGAACGGCGGGCGATTCCGGGCGATCATCCGCACCTCGTCGTCACCGGCTGCCGGGCGAACAATCTCAAGGACGTCGAGCTGCGGGTGCCCCTCGCCCGCCTCACCGTTCTCACCGGCATCTCCGGCTCGGGCAAATCGACGCTGATGCACGCCTGCCTGGCCGTGGCGGCGGTTTCCAGCCGCCAGGCCTCTCCCAAATCCAAAAAATCGAATCGCCCGTTCGACAAGGCCACCGGCTTCGAGCGCATCGCCAACGTCTACGAAGTCGACCAATCGCCCATCGGCAAGACCTCGCGCTCGTGCCCGGCGACCTACGTGAAGGTGTTCGACGACATCCGCGCGCTCTACGCCCAGTTGCCCGAGTCGCGCCTGCGCGGCTTCGACGCCTCGCGCTTCTCGTTCAACACCGAAGGCGGCCGCTGCGCCGAATGCGGCGGCAACGGCCGGGTGAAACTGGAAATGGAATTCCTGCCGTCGACCTGGGTCCACTGCGAATCCTGCAACGGCGCGCGCTACAACCCGGCGACGCTGGAGGTCGAGTTCCGCGACAAGACGATCGGCGACGTGCTGGCGATGACGATCGACGAAGCCGCCGTGTTCTTCGAGTCCCAACCACGCATCGCCCGGCCGTTGAAACTCATGGCCGATACCGGCCTCGGCTATCTCCAGCTCGGCCAGCCGTCGCCCACCCTGTCCGGCGGCGAAGCCCAGCGCATCAAGCTGGTCAGCGAGATCGCCCGCGGTCGTTCGATGAAGCAACAGCTCCGCGAGGTTGGCGACCGCCCGCGCAATCTCTACCTGATCGAGGAGCCGACCGTCGGCCTCCACTTGGAGGACGTGAAGCGCTTGATCGATGTATTGCATCGTTTGGTCGACGAAGGCCACACGGTGGTCGTCATCGAGCACCACATGGCCGTCGCGGCGGAAGCCGACCACGTCATCGACCTCGGCCCCGAAGCCGGCGAGAACGGCGGCACGATCGTCGCCCAGGGCACGCCCGAACAGGTCGCGAAATCGAAGCAATCCCGCACCGCGCCGTTTTTGGCAATCTGCTTAAAATCAAAGAGATGAGAGTTTTATCTGAACAACGAAAGAGCAATTTTACCAATTTATAGGCACTTATAGCAAATTTTGTGTATAAGCGCCTACAATTCGCTAGAATCGCCCAGATCATTCCATGGATGCGATTCAAAATCCCTTTTCTCCTGGCGCAGGAGCGCCGCCACCCGAGCTCGTTGGCCGCGATGGAATCATGGAGCAAGCGAGAATTCTTTTGGGCCGGATTCGCCTTAAACGCGCGGAAAAAAGCATGCTTCTCACTGGCCTGAGGGGCGTGGGCAAGACGGTGTTGTTGAACGAAATCGAACGACTTGCCTTGGCTCAAGGCTACCGGGCCATTTCCATCGAAGCACACGAAGACAAATCGCTGGGTGCGCTCATCACCCCTCATTTGCGCAAGTTGTTCTATGAGTTGGACCGGTTGGCTGGCACCGGCGCGAAAGTGAAGCGCGGCTTGGCGGTACTTCGCAGCTTTATCGGGTCCATCAAGATCTCGGTGGATGACGTCAACTTCGGGTTGGACATCGAGCCGGAGAAAGGAACCGCGGATAGCGGCGACTTGGAGATCGATCTGCCGAACCTTTTTGTGGCGGTGGGAGAAGCTGCGGAGGAGCGCGGGGCAGCCATCGCCATTTTGATCGATGAAATCCAGTATTTCAACCAGGTGGAACTGAGCGCCTTGATCATGGCCATGCACAAGGTCCAGCAGAAGCAGCTACCCTTGGTCCTGCTGGGAGCGGGTCTTCCCATTCTGCCAGGACTGGCCGGCGAGTCCAAATCCTATGCCGAGAGGCTGTTCAGTTTCCCGGACATCGGCGCACTGTCGGAAGCAGATGCGGCGAAAGCTTTACAGGATCCTGTGAAGAGCGAAGGCGTGGTGTTCGAGGAGGATGCCCTCGCGGAAATCTACCGGCTGACCCAAGGCTATCCCTACTTCATTCAAGAATGGGGCTATCAATCGTGGAACTGGGCCATGAGTTCTCCCATCACACTGGACGTCGTGCGGGGTGCCACTGAAACCGTGATCGCCCGTTTGGATGAGAATTTTTTCCGCGTACGCTTCGATCGGCTGACTCCCGGAGAAAAGAGGTTTCTCCGCGCCATGGCTGAGCTGGGACCGTCGGCGCATCGGACCGGAGATATCGCCGAAGCGCTCGGCGTGAAAATAGGCAGCCTTGGTCCTGTTCGTGCCAAATTGATTAAGAAGGGAATGATTTACAGTCCGGCCCATGGAGACATGGCGTTCAGCGTGCCATTGTTCGACGAGTTCATGCGCCGCGCCATTCCCGAATTTGACGCCAAAGTTTGAATCATTCGTGTGAGGTGTTAAGCCCGCGCCGCCTTCGCTTTGCAGGGATGCACGGATCTGTTAGCCATGGTGCATGAATGAACCTAAATGGCCACTTCCCGCGTTGTGGCTTGCGATCTTGCTGCCACCGTCGGTGGCGTTCTTTGGCACCTGGGTCTTTCTGATCGCCAACATCATTGTCACGGCCATCGCCATTTTCGTCGGACTCTTCCTCTATTTGCACGCGCTCGAAATCCGCTATCCGGGACGGCCACGTTTCTGGTCCGGCGTGCTTTATTTCATCGGCCAGTCGGCCATTTGCCTCGCGGCGGGCTGGGGGGCATGCGTGCGGCTGATGCATTGAATCCATGAACCTTCCCTCCCTCAAACAAACCCTCAAGCGCACCACGTCACGCTGTCCGGTGTGCCAGCAGCCGGCTCCGGCCGAGGTCTGGAAAACCACCGGCACGCCGTCGAAGGTGTGGCTCACCCGCACCTGCCCGGATCACGGCGCGCACGACGCCTGCATTTCGAGCGACGCGCGGTTCTACTGGCTGGCGCAGGGCGATCCGTCGAACGCCTGCGGCGCGGGCTGCGCGTGTGCGGCCGATCCGGCGGGCATTTCCGGCACGCTGGGGAAGAATGCCGATGCCAAAAGCAACGCGGTCGAGGTGCTTTCGACCTGCCTGGCGCTGATCGAGATCGTCGATTCCTGCAACCTCGCCTGCCCGACGTGCTTCGCCGATTCGCCCGTCGGCGCGGCGGGCGCGAAGCTGAAATCGCATTCGCTCGAATCGCTGCAAGCGCGCATCCGCGGTGTGATCGAACGGAAGGGCAAACTGGAAATCCTCCAGCTTTCGGGCGGCGAACCGACGCTCCACCCACAGTTCTTCGAGTTGCTCGATTGGATCCACGCCGAGCCGGGCATCGACTACTGCCTGGTGAACACCAATGGCGTGCGCCTCGCCAAGGAGGATGCGTTTCTCGAAGAACTCGGCAAACGCGCGCGACGCGGCCATTTCCAGCTCTACCTGCAATTCGACGGCCCGCAGGAAGCCGGGCAAAAGCAACTGCGCGGTGGCGACTATCGCGAACTGAAACGTCTCGCGATGGAACGCTGCGAGCGCGAGGGCATTCCGTTCACGCTGGCGATGACGGTGATCCCGGAAAATCTGCCGCACCTGTGGGACACGGTGGAAACCGGGCTGCGTTACCAAACCTGCCGTGGTGTTTCGTTCCAGCCGAGGTTCGGCGGCGGCCGCGGGCCCGGCGACGACGTTCGCCTCAACACGGCCGATCTGATCCTCGGTGCGGTGGAACAAGCGAAGGGACGCCTGCGCTTCGAGGATTTCACGCCTCTGCCCTGCGGCGATCCGAACTGTGCGACGATCGGCTACCTGCTGCGCACGCCGATCGGAGTACGGAGCATCTCGGAGTTCATCGACTTCGCCAGCGTGCAGGGCTTCCTGCGCGACAAGGTGCGCTACGAACTCGCCGACCTGATCCAGTGCGGCTGCGAGAACACCGAGCTGGGCGAAATCCTGCACCGCTTCGAGATGAAGGAGAAAGACGCCTTCCGGCTGTTCATCAAGCCGTTCATGGACGCCTGGAGCTGGGACGAGGACCGCATCGACCGCTGCTGCACCCACGTCATCCGGCCCGACGGGAAACTCGATTCGTTCTGCCGGTATTATTCGAACGTTCCATCATGAGCGAGCGACCTCCCATGACCAGAGCTGAAGGCTGGCTGCGCACGATCCTGTGGTTATCGCCTTCCGCCTATGCCACGCTGGTAGTTTGGTTCGGCGGTCGTATTCCTCCTCGCATGTATCTGTGGCCGGACCAAATCGTGGACCGAGCACCTCTGTGGATCATTTCCACTCTCGTCCTTATGGGGATGACAGGTTGCATCTGGTCGCTCTTTAAAGTCGAACGCCCGCTAACTGGGCATTGGAGTGAAATGGCGGTCTGGACTCTTTGGTTCTGTGTGATGCAGACCCTAATCGTGCCCATCGTCGCCGGAACCTCGGCGGTCGCAGTCTGCTTTCTGAAGCTCTGACGCCATTTGAGTCCTCGATAGGCGGGCGAAAATAGCCACGCAGACCATGCCCCAACCCTCCGGCTCACCGTTTTACTCCCTCATGCTCCTCGCCGGGCTGGCGTGGGGCGCGGTGTATTGGTTCCGCGAATCGAAAAAGGACGGCCGGGTGGCGCTGATCTACTTCGGCGGACTGGTCGGCGCGTTCGCCGGGGCGAAAATCGCGTTCCTGCTGGCGGAAGGCTGGTTGCATGCGGGCGATCCGAACCGCTGGCTGGTCTGGCTTTCGGGCAAATCGGTGATGGGCGCGCTGCCCGGCGGCTGGATCGGCGTCGAGCTGGCGAAGAAGACACTCGGCTACCGCGAAACGACCGGCGATCGCTTCGCCCTGCTGCTGCCGCCCGCGCTCGTCATGGGCCGGCTCGGCTGCCTCAAGGCGGGGTGTTGCCAAGGCATCGCCTGTTCGCTCGGCACTTGGCCCGCGGTGCCGGTCGAGATCGGTTTCCAGCTCGCGGCGCTGGCGGGGTTGCTCTGGCTGCGACGGGCGAAGCGCCTGCCCGGCCAGCATTTCCACCTCTATCTGATCGCCTACGGGTTGTTCCGCTTCGCCCATGAATTCCTGCGCGCCACGCCGAAGCCGTTCGGCGGCCTTTCCGGCTACCAGCTCATCGCGCTCGGCACGGCCTGCGCCGCGGCTGTCGCCTACCGGCGGAGGGATCGCCTGACGAACCGCGGGCGATAGCTCGCTGTCCGGCGCACCTCGGCTCTTGCCGGGACCGGGCGGGGCGGCTAAAGGGACCGCCGCCATGGCCACGATCAATTCCAATTTCCTGAAACTCAAAGCCGGATACCTGTTTCCCGAGATCGCGCGACGCGTCAAAGCGTTCTCCGAGGCGAATCCGGACAAGGCCGCCCGCATCATCCGCTGCGGCATCGGCGACGTGACCGAGGCCCTTCCCCCGGCCGTGGTGAAGGCGATGCACGAGGGAGTCGACGAGCTCGCCAGCCGCGAGACGTTCCACGGCTACGGCCCGGAGCAGGGCTACGAGTTCCTCCGCCAGGCGATCGTCGACAACCAGTTCGCGAACCTCGGCATCCAAGCCGACGAGGTGTTCATCTCCGACGGCTCGAAGTGCGACACCGGCAACATCCTCGACATCTTCGGCAAGGGCAACCGCACCGGCATCACCGACCCGGTCTACCCGGTTTACGTCGACACCAACGTGATGGCCGGCAATACCGGCGAGGCCGATGAAAAGGGCGCCTACGAGGGCCTCGTCTATCTCGAGTGCAACGCCGCCAACGGCTTCGTCGCCGCGCCGTCGGCCGAAAAGCTCGACCTCGTTTACCTCTGCTTCCCGAACAACCCGACCGGTGCCGTGGCCACCCGCGGGCAGCTCGAAGCCTGGGTGAAGTACGCGAAGGAAAACGACACGATCATCCTGTTCGACGCCGCCTACGAGGCATTCATCCAGGATCCGTCGGTCCCGCGCTCGATCTTTGAAATCGAAGGCGCGCGCGACGTGGCGATCGAGTTCCGTTCGTTCTCGAAGAACGGCGGTTTCACCGGCGTCCGCTGCGCCTACGTCGTCATTCCGAAAACCGTCACCGGCAAAACCGAGTCGGGCGAACGGATTCCCCTTCATCGCCTCTGGAGCCGCCGCCACAGCACGAAGTTCAACGGCGCGAGCTACCCGGTGCAGAAGGCCGCCGCCGCGGTGTTTTCGCCCGAGGGCAAGGAGCAGGTTTCCGCATTGATCGCGCATTACATGGGCAACGCCAAGCTGCTGCGTGAAACCGCGGAGTCGCTCGGTCTGCAGGTCTTCGGCGGCGAAAACGCGCCCTACGTCTGGGTCGGCTGCCCGGCGGGCCTCGGCTCGTGGGACATGTTCGACAAGATGCTCAACGAAGCGCAGGTCGTCATCACGCCCGGCTCCGGCTTCGGCGCGGCCGGCGAAGGCTGGTTCCGCATTTCCGCCTTCAACTCGCGGGCGAACGTCGAGGAAGTCTGCCGCCGCCTGAAGGCGCTGGTGGCATAACTGCTCCGGCATCAGGGAGTTCTTGAATCGCGGGCGACGGTTGATACGTTACCCCCGTGGGCAAGCGCTCCCGAATTTTGCGATTTCGGGCGCTCCCGCTGCTGATCGCGGCGGGAGCGTCGTTTTCGTGCCAGCCGCCGCGCGACAAGACGCGGCAGACGCCACCGGATGGGGAAAAACCGGCCGCCGAAGGCGCGGTCGCGGACGAACCGGCGGGCATCGAACGCCTGCTGCCGCCGGGGACGGCCGTGAACGGCACGCTGCCGGACGGCGAAGGGGTGCTTTCCTGGGCGATCCGGAACCGGCACCCGGAGCTGATCCGGCTGGCGCTCGCCCGCGGCGCGGACGTCCGTCAAACGGCCCCCGACGGCACGCCCCTGCTGGTGCTCGCGCTGCGGCAGCACAGGCCCGAATTGCTCGCCGAGCTGCTGCGCCACGGCGCCGATCCGAATCTCCGCGACGCCACGGGCGAGACGCCGGTGCATGTGTCGCTGGCCGCCGGGCGACCGGAAGAACGCCGGCAGCTGGCCGGCGCGGGCGCGGATTTCAATTTACCGGACGCCTCGGGCGTCGCGCCGCTGGAGCGCGCGCTCGCGGAGCGTGATCTCACATTGGCGGAAGAACTTGCCGGCTACGGCGCGCGGGCCGGACGCGAGGTATGGCGGCAATCGCTGTGGCGGGCGCTCGTGCGACGCGATGCCGCGGCGTTGAAAATGTGCCTGCGGCTGGGAGCCGATCCCGCGGCGGCGGATGAACATGGAATGCTGCCGCTCGAATGGGCGGTGCGGAACCGGCAGCCGATCCTGGCGGGCGCTTTGCTGGAGGCTGGCGCACCGGCGGGAGACGCCTTGTATCACGCCTGCCGGGCGGGTGATCACGATCTCGCCGCGTTGCTGCTGGCGGACGGCGTGCCGCCGAATCCATCGCGCGCGCCGTGGCTCGACACGCCGCTATGTGCGGCGGTCCGGGCGGGGGACGACGAGCTGGTCGCCCTTTTACTCGCCAAGGGTGCCCACCCGTTCCTGCGCGGCGGAGAAGGGCAATCGCCGCTGGTGCTGGCGGTCGCGCTGCGGCGGCATGACGCGCTGCCGCGCCTGTTCGCCCGCGGGGCCGACCCGAACCTCCCGTGCGCCACGCCGGTGCAGCCGGATTTCCTCCGCCACGTCCGCACCAAAACCATGCGCTGGGTGCTGCGCAACGACCGCAACGTCACGCCGCTGATGCTCGCCGCCTCGACCGGCGACGTCCGGATCGCCCGGCTTCTGATCGCCGCCGGCGCGAAAATCGACGTCACCACCCACAAGATCCGCTATTGGCCGATCAATTTCGCTTCCAGCGAGCAGGACGTGCCGATGATGCGCGTGCTGCTCGGGCAGGACCCGCATCGCGAGGAGCGGCAGATCATTGTCAGCCTGAGCGCGCAGCGCGCCCGGGTGCTCGGCACGCAGGGCGAGGAGATCTTTTCCACCGCCGTCTCGACCGGCCGCACCGGCTTCAGCACGCCGCCCGGCGTGTATGTCATCACCAGCAAGCACCGCGATTGGAAATCGACGCTCTATCCGGCCAAGATGCCGTTTTTCCAGCGCCTGAGCTGCGGCGACTTCGGCCTGCACGAGGGCAACGTCCCCGGCTACCCGGCTTCGCACGGCTGCATCCGGGTGCCCTCCGGCAACGCCCAGAAGCTCTACACGCTGACGAAGCTCGGCGACCGCGTGCGGGTCGAGCCTTAACAGCAAAGAACCGGGAGCGAAGAGCACGGAACAAGATGAGCACGGACGCTCAACTCTCCGCTCTCCGCTCTTTGCTCTCCGCTTTACTCACCAGCATCTTGTCGACGCGGTGGCGGTCGAGATCGATCACTTCGATCCGGTATCCGCCCGCCTCGAAGGTTTCGCCCGTGACCGGGATGCGCCCGAGGCGATGGAGGATATAGCCGTTCATCGTCACGTAGTCGCGGTCCTCCGGCGGAGCGAATGGGAAACCGGGGAACTGGATGGAGAATTCGTCCGGATGGACCGAGGCATCCACCAGCCACGACCCGTCGGCGCGCTCGACCATTTCGTCGGAGGCGGAGGCTGTGTCCTGGAAATCACCGACGATCGCCTGGATCGCGTCGTGAAGCGTGACCACCCCGGTGATGCCGCCGAATTCGTCGGCAACCACCGCGAAGGTGGCGTTGGCGTTGCGGAAGGTGTCGAGCAGCTTCAGCACCGGCTGGGTCGGCGGCACCAGCAGCGGCGGCTTCGCCAGCGTCCGCAGGTCGGCGGACGATTGCCCGGCGCGGAGGGCGGCGAACACGTCGCGCAACGCGATCACACCGAGCAGGTTGTCCCGGCGGTTGCGGAACATCGGCAGGTGCGAGTGGCCGCTGGCCAGCAGGTGGTCGAGCCAGCGCTCGGTCGGCAGCTCCGCGTCCAGCCAGACGATGTCGTTGCGCGGCGTCATCAGCTCGCGCACGCGCAAACGGTCCAAGCCGAGCACGGCCTCCACCATCTCCGACTCCTCCGGTAACAATGCGCCGCTGCGGCCGCCCTCGCGGACCAGCAGTTTCAACTCGTCCTCGCTCACCGTCTCGGGTGCCGCCGCGCGCAGGTGCAGCAGCCCCGCCAGCGCGTCCGCGAGGCGGTCGAGCCCGCGCACGATCGGCCCGGCGAAAATCCCCAGCGCGGTCAGGGGCCGGGCGAACACCCGCACCACCGTTTCCGGATAGGCCAGGCCGACGCGTTTCGGCAAAAGCTCGCCGAACAGAATCAGCGCGAGCGTCACCAGAATCAGGACCGAGGGAAACAACACCGCCTCCAGCCAACCGCCCCAGCCGGTCGCCGCGCGCAGCCATGCCGCCGCCGGCGCGGTCAAGCCATCCGCCGCCAGCGCGCCCGCCGCCACGCCCGCCAGCGTGATGCCGCCCTGGATCAGAGAAAGCGCGGCATCCGGCGCGCGCACCAGCCCGCGGGCGTCGTCATCGTCCTGCGACGGCAGGAGGCGCGACTCGCGGCACAGCACCAGCGCGATCTCGATCATCGAGAGCAAGCCGCAAACGAACAGGAGAATCAGCACGCCCAACAAGGCGGGTAGGAGACCAGTCATTACAAAAGTCCCCTCAGACAACCCGATTCAAGCGGGTTGCGCAAGTCGCCGCTGCACGGGCCCGCCGGACCCGAGCAACGGCACGTCCGCTCAAGAAACGCTCAGTGGCGGCCGCCTTTGCCCTTCTTCGCCTGAGGCGAGAGGGTCAGAACGGTGGTTCGCGACTGATCGCCGTCGCTGTCCGTAGTGGCGAATACCTCAAACGCCGACACACTAGGCACCACAGGCCAGCTGGCCGTCAGCGTCACGCTCGATTGCGCGCCCAGCGTCTGGCGGCGGAACGTCCAGATTTGCGGTCCGTTTTGGACCGTCACCCAGCCGTCGCCTGTCACCGAGGCCGGCGCGGCACCGGCCGGGAATTCCAGCGTCACCGTCAGATTGCCGTCCGCAGCCACCGCCGGATTTTGCACGACGAAACCCGCGCTACCGGGCTGGGCCTGGATCATCGCGTTGGTCGGCACGTTCGCCGACACCGCGAGCGTCGTCGCGGCCTGGTCGGACGGGATCATCCGCCAGCCGTCCGCCGCCAGCAGCGCGTCGAGCTGCGGGACGTACCAGGGCACCGCGATGTCGTAGTTGTAGTAGTAACGGCTGTCGCTGCTGACGATCAGCGCGCTGTGCAGACCGACCAACGCCGGCTTGCCGTTCATCGTCCCGAACGTCGGGCTGTTGGAGTCGCCGACGGCGAAATGGCAATCGTCCTGGCCGGTCGCCTCGGCGTCGTAGGTGTACCAGATCATGCGGGTGGAACCGGTCCCCACGTCCAGCCCCGAAAAGCCGACGAAGGACGAACCGCCGACCTTCGCGTTGAAGCCGAAAACCTGCAGCGGATGCCCGTTGTATTCGGCTTCCGTGGCGAAGCGCAGGTAAGGGAACGGCAGGATCCCCGTCGCCGCCGGAATTTCCTCGATGAACCGGCCCAGCGTGAGATCCGTGCCGTGGCCATCCCGGTTCACGACCGTGGTGGATTCGACGGTTCTGGACACGATCTGCCCGTCCGGGGCGAGAAAGGAGATCACCTCGCCCGGGTTCAGCGGCCAGTGGCTCGCCGACAGGAAGTGGCGCGGCGACACCAGCGCGAACTGGCGGCGGGGGTCGGACACCGACCATCCGACGGCCGAGTAGGCGGAGGAATCGAACCATGCGCCCGAATTGACCGCGGGAGCGGTGGGGAAACCGGTGAACCGGTCGTGGCGTTCCGGGGTGTAGCCACGGATGTCCAACGCTTGTGACGCAACCGGCAGCAAGGCTGCCAGGATGCCCAGCACAGGGAATGCAAGGGGCTTCATCGCAACTACGGGATTTATACGAGCGCCACGGATGAAGCAAGGTATCCCATGCCGCTTTTATGCCACAATGCTGCAAATCATGCGACATTTTCGGCCATAAGAGGACATTCCAGGTCCTAGGCCGGGTCGGACACGGCAAATCCGCCTTGATCCGCCCTACGGCACGGGCATGCCGGCGGAGCTTTCGTCCAACAGCACCTTCACCCGCACGAACTGCCTGCCAGCCACCACCGGCACGGTGACGAACGCCTCGGTGAAGCCCGCCACGGCGGGCGAATACGCGGCATAAGACACTGTGGTTCCGGCGGGGGCGGTCTCGGTCCAGTCGTTGGCGAGCGTTTGCGAGTATTCCGGCTTGTACCAGAGGCCGCGTGCTGACGCGTCGGTGCGCACCGGATAGCGCAGCTGGACGTGGCCGCTGTCGACGGCCACGAGCACCGGCTTCGCGGCCAGCCCGGAGGCGTTCAGGCTGCCGCCGCTCTGCGGGTCGCCCCCGAAGGCGTATTCTTGCGCGTTGTTCAGGCCGTCGCCGTCCGGGTCGTCGGTCGGGCCGGCCGAAGCCAGCCCGGCGCTCCAGGCGGCGAAAGACGGCGCGGGAGAGAAAGTGAACGTGGTGGCGGCCGCCGCGCTGCCGTCGCTCTGGGTCGTCATCTGGACCGGCAGCGAGGCCACGGCAGGAAGGGATGACCAGTTCGCGGTGAGCGTGGCGCTGCTGTTGGCCGCCTGGTTCGGTTTGTGAAACGACCACGTCAGCGGTCCGGATTGATCGGCGTACCAGCCGTCGGCGGTGAACGACGCCGGTCCCTGGCCCGAGGGAAACGTCAGGCTGACGCGCAGGTTGTTCGCCGCGTTGGCCGCGTTCTGCACCGTGAAGGTCGCGCTGCCCGCGTTCGCCTGCCGCAGCGTCGCCGGGCTAGTGGCGGCCGAGCAGGTCAACGTGTTCGCCGCGGCGTCGGACGGGGCCATCTGCCATCCGTCATTGGCCATCAGCGCGTTGAGTTGCGCGACGTAATGCGGAACGAAGGTGTCGTAGTTGGAATAGGTGACGCCGGACGCGGTATCGACCGCCGTATGGGTGCCGGTCAGCGCGGCTTTGCCGTTGGGCGCGATGACGCACGACGGGCTTCCGGAGTCGCCCGTGACGAAATAGCAGTCGTCCTGGCCGCCGGCGGCCACCGTGTAATCGAAGCGGTACATCCGGGAAATCGTGCCGTTGCCGAGATCGACATTGCCGATGGCGGAGATAGTGCCCGCTCCGACCCGTGCGTTGAACCCGAACACCTGGAGCGCCTTATTCCAGTATTGGAATTCGTTATTGAACCGGAGATACGGCAGCGGCGCCACGCCGTCTGCCAGCGGCACGGTTTGCGTAAGCCGTCCGAGCGTGAGGTCGGTGGGCGTGCCGTTTTCGCTGATCTGGGTGGTGGAATCGACCGTGTAGGTATGGAGCTGGCCGTCCGACCCGAGGAAACGAAGCTGGGTGCCGGCGGTGACGCCCCAGTGGCTCGGCAGCACGAAATGGCGTGGCGAGACGAGGGCGAACTGGCGGTTCGGCTCGGCCATTGACCAGCCGACGCCGGTGTAGAGGCCGCCGTTGAACCACGAGCCGGTGTTCAGCACCGGGGCTCCGGGGAACCCGGTGAAGCGGTCGTGGCGAGCGGCCGAGTAGTTCCGGATGTCCAGCGCATGCGCTCGCCCGGCCGCCAGCACGGCCAGGCAGCAAGTCGCGAGAGGAACGATGGAACGCCGCATGATGGATGCGGCGCTTACCATTTCGAAAATCCCCCCGCAAGAAACGTTATGAGCGCAGCGCGATGCGGGTGCGCAGCACGTGGTGCGCGCCGGGGGCGACGGTCACCTCGGCGCCGGCGGTGTTCGCCGCCTCGACGCAGAGGAAGCGGTGGTAGTCGTCCGCCGGCATGTCGCCAAGCTTGGCGGCCTTTTCCGGGCCGGGGTTCCAGACCACGGTCGAGGCGCTGCCGTGCTTGTGGACGAGGATCGTGCGCGCGCCGTCCTTCACCGCGACGGTGGCGGTGGAGGCGTAGATGCGGTCGACCTCGCCGGCGATCCGGACCGGGCCGTCCTGCACCGCGGATTCGCGGCGGCCGCCGGCGGTTTCGACGAAGCCCGCGCCCTCCAGGCCGGTCGCCTCGACGTCCTCGATCTCGCCCACCGCCAGGTAGGTGTGGAGCGCGCCGGTTTCCTGGAACGGCTCCGCACCGGTGTTCTGCGAGGTCAGGGAAACATGGAGCTCGGCACCGAGGCGCAGCTCGACGATGGCTTGGAACTCGTGGTCCCAGATCGCGCGGGTGGCGGCGTCGGACTTCAACTCGAAGCGCAGCTCGACCGATTCCCCCTCGTCCCGGCAGCCGGTCAGCTGCCAGAACCGGCTGCGGGCGATGCCGTGGGCGGGCTTGGTCGCGTCGGTCGGATGGGCGTTGAACCACGGCCAACAGACCGGGATGCCGCCGCGGATCGCCTTGCCCTCGCGCAACACCGCCTCCGGGCTGCAATAAAGCACCGGCGCCTGCCCGGCCGGCTGCCACTCCATCACGTGCGCGCCGTGGAGCGCGACCTTGGCGGTGCACGACGGGTGGTCGATTTCCAGAACCGGGTAGTTTTCCGCGGGATGGGTCAGGCGGACGCAGGCGGGCAAAGCGATCATGGCCGGAAATGTGACGCCTGCCCGGCCTCCGGGCAAGCGGCGGAAGCGCCGGACGATGAAGACCTCTCATCCGCGCCATCGACCGCAATCGCCTTTCCTCCGGTTCGCCCAAGGCACATCGTCGCGCCCGCCATGGCCCAGCTCATCGTCTTCGACCTCGACCTTACCCTCTGGCACTGCGGGCCGTTACTGTGGTGCGACCAACTCATGCCGCCGCTGGGCCGCACCGCATCCGGGCAAATCGTCGCCGCCTGCCGGACCGAGGTCCGCCTTTACCCCGAGGTTCCAGAGCTGCTCGCCGGGCTCGCCGCCGCCGGCCATTCGCTCGCCCTCGCGTCCCGCACCAGCGCGCCCGAGATCGCCCGGCGTTTGCTCGATCTCTTCGGCATCGCCGGCCATTTCCCGCATCAACAGATCTACCCCGGCGACAAGTCCGCCCATTTCCAAGCGCTCCAGCGGGAAACCGGCGTGTCCTACGCGGACATGATCTTCTTCGACGACGAGCCGCGGAACATCGAATCCGTTGCCCGCCTCGGCGTCGCCGCCCACCTCGTCCACCATGGGATGACCCGCGAGCTGCTAGAGACGGCGCTCAACGGCGACGCGCAAGCGATGCGGCCGCCGCGATCGAAGCGGCGGCCGTCTTAACTCTCACCAGGCGAAGGTCTTCCGCGCCAGGGTTTCCAGCTCGCCTTCGCCGCCCTTCAAGGGCCGTAGTACGTAGGAGTAGCGGTATTCGCGGTCGCTCTTCAGGAGGAACTGCGAGTGCGGCATCGCCCCCCAGCTATCGTCGCCCCCGAGGCCGCGCTGGGCGAGGTCGAGGTTGAGGATCGTCCCCTTCGCCCGGACCGCCGAGTGCGGCGGGTAGTTCACCTTGAGGTCGCGCGGCGCGGTCAGCGTCTCGGAGGAGTAAAGCGACGCGTTTGCGCTGAGCAGCGGCCAGCCGACCGCGAGCAGGCCGGCGCCTTTCGCGTCGGTCACCGCAATCCAGCGGGCGTCGGCCTTGTTGCCTGATTCCGTGACCATGACGTAGGAGCCCGCCTGATCCGCAACCGTGCCTGAATAAAGGCCGATGCGGGCGTCCTTGCGGTCGGAGTAGGTATCCAATGGGCCGGGGCCATACCAGGCCACGCGGTCGAACTCCGCCGGCAACTCGCCCACCAAGCCGACGCGCGGAATGTCGGGCAGCCCGTTCTTCGGCGTGAGGCGGAAGCCCGTCTCAACCCAGCCGTCGGGGCGGACGGTGTAGGTGACTTCGCAGGTTCCGGCGTCTTTCGGCAGCGGACCGGAGAACGTGATTTTCGTCGCTCCGCCGGCCACGGATTCAAAGCCGTTCGTCGTGACTGCCCAGTCGCGGCCGGCGTAGCGCCAGATTGCATTTTTCCCGATCATCTTGTTGCCCCGGTCGTTCTCAGTCGGGGCACGCCAGAAGTCGGGCCGGAATCCGGCCAGCAGCAGTTCGCGACCGCCGACCTTCCACGATTTCATCGCGCCGAGCGCGCGGTCGAAAACGATCTCGAAATTCGCGCCTTTCACGGTGTCGCCGTTCACCGAGACGGACGGCCCCTTCGCGTCCACGAGCTTCGCGGCGACGGCGGGCGCATCCAGCGGCAGTTGCTCCCAGCCAATCTCGAAGCCTTTGGCGGCCCACTTGGTGGCGTCTTTAAGCTGGAGCGAAAAATCGAGGCGATACTCCACTCCCGGCTCGCGGACGAAGGGAGCGACCGCCAGCGGAAACTCGCGCGTTTCGCCGCCGGGCGGCACGTCGAGGGCCGGAAGCGGGCCGCGCTGAATGACGTTCGCGCCGGCGAGCAGACGCCATTCGCCGGTCAGCCAGTCGGAGGGAGAGCGGAAGGAACTCCAATTCGTCACGACGATGCGCGTGGCATCGCCAGGCTTGGCCAGCGCGACGAAGACATCCTGATAAACTTTCGACATGGTGAGCGCATCGCTGGTGAGGTTGCGGTCGGAGTCCACGATGCCGTCGGAGATCGTCGTGCCGTCGCTGGGCGTGTCCATCGGCCCGAAGTCGCCGCCAACGGCGAAGAACCAGTCCACGTTCTTCTTTCCGTTCTTCATCGCGGGATCGGACTTCAGCGAGGGCAGCATCGCACGTCCGGGTTTGCCGATGAGTTCCTTGGGCAGCGGCGTGCGCAGGCCGGCATCCACGAAGTCCCAGATGAAACCGCCCTGGGCGCGACTGTCCTTTTGGTAGAACTGGTCCCAATACGCGCGGACGTCGCCGTTGCTGTTGCCCTGCGCGTGGACGTATTCGCAGAGGATGAAGGGACGCGGCGGGTTCGTCGCGAGGTAGGCCGGAATCCTGTCCGGCGTGGCATACATCGGGGCGATGATGTCCGTGTGTGCGCCAGCGCGCTGCGGGTTGTATTGGACCTCGCCCTCGTATTGCACCGGGCGGGAGGGGTCGCGGCGCTTCGCCCAATCGTGGCTCGCGTAGAAATTTTGTCCGGAGCCGGACTCATTGCCGAGCGACCAGATGATGATGCACGGATGATTTTTGTCGCGTTCCACCATGCGCACAAAACGGTCCATGATGGCATCAGCCCAGTCCGGATGTTTCGCCAGTCCCAACTTGGCCTGCCACGCGCCGTGGCATTCGATGTTCGCCTCGTCCACGACGTAGAGGCCGTATTCGTCGCACAGGTCATAGAAATGCACGTCGTTCGGGTAGTGCGAAAGGCGCACGGCATTGATGTTAAGCCGCTTCATGAGCTCGACGTCGCCGCGCATGCGCTCCTCGGTCATCATGTGGCCGGTGTCGGGATCGTGTTCGTGGCGGTTGGCGCCTTTGATGAGCACGCGCTTGCCGTTCACGAGCAGCATGCCGTCGCGGATCTCGACTTTGCGAAAGCCGATGCGCCGCGGGATGACTTCGATTACTTTGCCGGACGCATCGCTGAGCGTAAGCTCGAGCGCGTAGAGGTGGGGCGTCTCGGCGCTCCATTGGGCGGGCGCGGACACGTTCGTCGCGAGCTTGACCGGCACGGACTGCCCGGCGGGCACGTCAACTTTCACGGAAGGAAGCTGAGCAACCGTCTTGCCGGCGGCGTCGCGCAACACGCCGGAGAGCGTGAGCGAGGCGGCCGTGGACGCGGCGTTCTTCACCTCGGCTTCGACGTTGAGACTCGCATCTCGGTAATTCGCATCGAGCTCGGGTTTGACGAAGAAGTCGCGCACATGCTGTTGCGCCGGGCTCCACAAATACACGTCGCGGAAGAGTCCGCTAAAGCGCCAGAAGTCCTGATCCTCCAGCCAGGAACCATCGCTCCAGCGGAGGACCTGCGCGGCGAGGAGGTTTTCGCCCGGCTTGACGTAGGCGGTGATGTCCCATTCGGCGGGAGTGCGACTGTCCTTGCTGAAACCGAGTTCCTTGCCATTCAGCCAGACGCGCAGAAAAGAGTCCGCGCCATCGAACACGAGGTGCACGCGGCGGCCAGCCCAACCCTCCGGCACGGTGAACGTGCGGCGGTAGAGGCTCACCGGGTTGCTGTCGGCTGGCACCTTGCCCGCCATTTCGGGCGTGGGCTTTTGGCCGACCTTGAGGAACGGGTAGTTGACGTTCTCGAGGATGGGAATGCCGTGCCCGTGGAGTTCGACATTGGCCGGCACGGGAATCGTCGTCCAACCGGCGATGGAGAAATCCGGCTTCCAGAAGTCAGCGGGCACGTCGGCCGGCTTCGGCAGCCAGAGATAATCCCACTGCCCATTGAGCGAACGGTGGAATGGCGAGGCTTCGCGCCGTTGCGCCGAGCCGGCCGAAGCTGCGTCCGGGTAAACCGTCATCGTCGCGTGCGGTTTCTCCGTGCCGCGACTGAGCGCCCTCGGATTTTCGTAGTCCGGAAGCGCGTCGGCGAGGAAGTCGGGAATGAGCGCGTGGGGAAGCTCGCGTTGAACGTTCTGCTCGGCGATCACGTCGCCTTCCGCGTGCGCGGGAAGGCATGACAGCACGAGGGCGACGAGCACGCTTCCGAGGAGATGGCGGGGGTTCATGGCGGAGGAATGGAGGAATTTAGAGATGGCAGGGGCCGTCGGGGACGGGCGTGCCGAAATCGGGCGTGCCATCTGCGCGCCAATGGATGACTTGCGCGCGGGTGGCGCGGTCGCGGTTGCGGAGCGGGTCGCCGGTGATCTTCTCGTGGTTGCGATCGTGGTAAACGAGGATGTCGGTCTTGCCGTCGGGCGTGGTGGTGAAGCCGTTGTGGCCGGGGCCGAACTGGCCGGCGACGGCGTCGGTCTTGAACACGGGCTCGGGTGATTTCGTCCACGATTTCGCGTCGAGCAGATCGGCTCCCTCGGGCGCAGAGAGCAGGCCGAGGCAGTAGTTGGCGTCGGTGGCGCTGGCGGAGTAGGTCATCCAGACGCGGCCGTTTTTCACGAGGACGGCGGGGCCTTCGTTCACCCAGTGGCCGCGTTTTTCCCATTCGAGCTCGGGGCGCGAAAGGCAGGTGATCGGTCCGGTGATGGCCAAGGGGCCGTCCATTTTCGCGATGTAGATGTTGGTGCCTTTCACATTCGGCGCGACCTGGGTCCACACATAGTAGCGGACGCCGCGGTGGCTGAAGGTCGTCGCGTCGAGGGAGAAATGTTCCCAGCCGAGCCGCATCGGTCCCTTTTCCGTCCATTGTGCTTCGAGCGGATTGGCGCCGACGCCCTCAAGGGTATAGGGACGAATGGTCCGCCATCCCTTGCCCCGTTCGCCCGCGGAGAAATAGAGATACCATTTGCCGTCGATGAAATGGAGCTCCGGCGCCCAGATGTTTTCGCTCATCGGGCCGGACTCGTGTCTGCGCCAGACGACCTTCGCCTCGGCGGTGGAAAGTTCTCCGAGCGTGCGGGCGCGGCGCAGCTCAAGGCGGTCGTAGTCTGGGACGGTCGCGGCGAGGTAGTAGTAGCCGTCGGTGTGTAGCGTGACGTGCGGGTCGGCCCGCTCGGGCACGATGGGGTTCGTCCAGGCGAGTGGATCGGCGGCCAACGCGGAGGCGGCGAACAGCAGGGAGAGCAGGGCGAGAATCGGGGCGCGCATGGACGGTGTCATTGCGGGGGTAGATCGAGGCCTTCGGTCGTCTGCACAACGCGCTTCATCGTGCCGTCGGGGTTGTAGTAGAGATAGTCGATGCAGACGGAGCGGCGCGAGCTGCCGCCCGGGGAGGGGCGCTGAATGGCGCCGTTGTGGTAGACGAAATACCACTGTCCCTTGAACTCGATGATGGCCTGGTGGATGGTGCTGCTGTTGAAGGCGCCCTCCGCGAGCAGGCCGCGGGGCGTCCACGGGCCGGTGATCTTCGGGGCGGTGGAGTATGAGGTTTTTTCGGGGAAGCCGGTGGAGTAGGAGAGATAGTAGATGTTGCCGCGCTTATGCACCCAGGGCGCCTCGGTGTAGTCGGGCAGGCCGTCCACCGGTTGGATGTCGCCGTCGAGCTCGATCATGTTGGGCTTCAGTTTCGCGTAGTAGCACCGGGGGTTGCCCCAGAAGAGGTAGGCCTGGCCGTCGTCGTCGATGATCACCGTGGGGTCGATCGCGCCGAAGGTCATCTTGTCGGTGACGAGCGGAGCACCGATGGCGTCCTTGAAGGGGCCGGTCGGGCTGTCGGAGACCGCCACGCCGATGGCCCGGTTGCCATACTTGGCGTGATCGCTGGTCACGGCGTTGATATACCAATAGAACTTCCCGGCCCGCTCGATGACTTGGGATGCCCAGGCGTCAGACGTCGCCCACGGGAAGTCCTTGACCGACAGGATGGCCCCGTGGGACGTCCACGTTTTCATGTCCTTGGAGGAATAGCAGAGCCAGTCCTGCATGAAGTAGCCTTGCTTGGGCTTGGCTTCGTCGTGGCCGGTGTAGAGATAGACGGTGTCGCCGCAGACCATCGCGGCGGGATCGGCCGTGAAGACGTCGGTGATGATCGGGTTGGCGGCATGCGATGGGGCGGCGGCACCGAGCGCGAGGATCGCGGCGAAGACATGGCACTTGTGTAAAGAGGGGAGACGCATGGCGTTTTTTTTCAGTGGTTAACGGAGGGGTGATGCGGTGCGGGAAATCGGGCGAAATACGGAGGTCAGAACGCCTTGAGCTTCCAGTGGTCGGCGAGCTTGCGGGCCTCGGCGGGAGTAAGCGGAACGACGGCACCGTGCTTGGGGCCGGTGGTGAAGTTGACGGTCTTCATGACGCCTTCGTTGAAGCGGCCGAGGTTGACAAAGGTTTTAAAGTCGGTCGTTTCGCTGAAGCCGAAGTTGTGCGGGTCGATGCCGTAGATGTCATACATGAGCACCCACTTGTCCTGACCGATGCGCTTCCAGACGTTCGGCGCCTCACAAGCCTTGGGCTCGTGATCACACCAGGCCGGGTCGTAAACGTAGCCCGAGGTGAGCGAGTCGGAGACGGCTTGCTTGATGCCCGGCGTGCCGTCGTGGGCGACATAGAAGAGGTGGAACTTGTCGCCGACCTGGGTGATGTCGCCGTCGATGTAAGAAACGTCCTTGGGATACTCGAACAACAGCTTGGGCTCGGTCGTGAGTTTGGTGAACGCGTCGTCCACGTAGGCGTAGTAGAGCCGGTTGCGGCCGTTGCCGAAGCGCATGGTGAAATGGACCATGAGCTTCTTGGCCTGCGCGTCGTAAACGGTTTCGGGCGCCCAGGCGCAGCCGATGTTTTCAAAGCCGGGGAAGGCCTTGTCGACGCGAACGACGGAGTGCGACCAGTTGACCAGGTCGGTCGATTTCATGAAGACGAGGCCGCGGTTGTTGCCCCAGCCGTAGCTCTTGTCGCGTTCCCACTGGGTGGAGCGCAGGCCCTCTTTTTGCGCGAAGAGGTGCAGATCGGTCATCGCGAGGTAGAAGGCGCCGTCGGGGCCCCGGAAGATGTGGGGATCGCGAATGCCTTTTTGCTCGGCGATTTCCTTGCCGTCGATGACGGGCTTGTCGTCGTTCAACGCGGTGAACGTATAGCCGTCGGAGCTGAGCGCCATGTGCAGGCTGTGGGTCTCGTCATGGAAATAGACGAGCAGGTAGGCGCCGAGTTCGGATTCGGCGGGCACGCGGGCCGAAACCATGAGCGTGGAGGTCAGATAAAGGGCGAGCAGGGAGACAAGGCCGAGGATGGGTTTCATTGGAATGAGCAAGAGATGATCGAGCAGGCGGGACGATGCGGTCCGGGGCGCCGGAACCCGCGGATAGGGAGAGGCGGAATCAGCGAAACTCCGCGTAAGACGAATCCGGGACGATCTGGGCGGCGTTGATAACAACGCCTTTGTCGCGCGGACGCAGATTCAGCGTGATGACATTGGTCTTGCCGGCGCCAAAGTTCAGCCACGTTTCCGGAATGTAGAAATCGCGCTGCGGACCGACCTGCCAATAGCGGCCGATGCAGCGACCGTTCACGTAAATAAAGCCGTCGCCTTCCGCCTCCAGGTGCAAGTGCCACGGCACCCACACTCCGGGTTCTTGCGCCGGCAAGGTGAACTGCGTCCGATACCACGTCAGCAGAGCGCGTGGAGCCGGCGCCGCATTGGGTCCGATGGGCGTCGATTCCCAGCCTGCGCCGATTTTGGCTTTGTCACGCGAAAGCGCTTCGCCGACCTCCCGCTCGGAGCCGAGCGAGCCTCCTTGGGCAAAACGAACCGGTTCACCGGCCTGCGCACCTTCAATGGATAGAAGGCCATAGGTGCCGCCCTTTTCCATTTTCGTGGGTCCGTTCCGATGGCCCAGTTTTTCATGGAGCACGATCAGCTCCCGTTTACCCGGAGGAAGCGTGAACGCAAAATGGCCGTTGTCCTTGCTCACCACCGCGGGCAGCAGGTCTCCGCCGTCGCTTCCGATGACGGCATCGCCGGGCAGCACCTCGACGGTGACGGTCGCACCCGGAGCGGCGGATAATTTATAATAAACGAAATGGCTGTCGAAGACGCCATGCGCCTCGATCGGCTCATTGGACGCCAGCGACGTCCAGGCTGACGGCAAAGGATCCGCGAGCCTCTGGGCCTCGCGCAACTGCACCGGCGCGGGCAGGCGGTTGGGACGTTTGATTTCCGGCGCCGGTTTCGGCAGCCATTCGCCTTGGCGGGCGTCGGTCACGCCGGGCGGAAGGCAAAGCACAAGCGAACCGAAAGGCTCGAGCTTGTAGTCGAACGAGAAGCTCGCTCCGCCTTCCTCGCTCACTTGGGCGACGCCGCCACGAGGGTTTTTGTGATCATCCGTGCGCACGAAAATGTAGCGACTGCCATCGACGGCGCGACGCTCGGTGATTTGGACGTCACTGTCCGTGGCTTTCGCCTGGATTTTCACCGGGAGGGAGCGGACGAGTTTGGCACCGTGTTCGCGAATCATCTGGCCCAGCGCCCGGACGCGTTGATACCGGTCGTCCACGCCTCCGTTTTCACGAATGGGAGCGGCGTAATCGTAGGTGGTCGTGATATTGCGTCCGCCCCAGTCGTCAAAATTGGTTCCGCCGAAGAGCATGTAATAGTTGGTGATCGTCTCTCCCTGCTGCCACGCGAAGAGGGTGATGTTCTGGATTTGAGCGGCCGTCAGGCCGTCCTGGCGCTCGCTCAGCTTGCCTCCGACCACGGACAGCCAGCCGCCCTGCAATTCCGTCGTGGCGAGGGGCGCGTCGGGCTGTTCCCGACGCAGCTTGTCGATGCCCGCATTGAGTTCTCCGTAAACGTTCCAGCGCGGGTAAAAATTACAGCAGTCGAACATCTGCCGGAGCACGGGGTCGGCGGAGCCGCGCACCTGCTTGGTCCAGCAGGTGAAGAACGGCACATCGATGCCGCCGGCCCGCGCAAAGCCGGCGAGCGCCTTGAGTTGGTTGATTTTGATTTGATCGGAAAATTTCGCCGAATCGTATTCGTTTTCCAGTTGCACCAAAATCACGCCGGGCCGTCCCGGCGCCAGGCGCGTGATCTGGTGTTTGGCGATGGTCGGGCAGATCGCGTCAAACCAGTGCTTGGTCCAACGGAGGAAAACCGGGTCGTCCGAGCGCATCGACCCCGGCGACTTAAGGGCGCTCAGCCACAACGGGAATCCTCCGTTGTCCCATTCCGCGCAAATGTAGGGGCCGGGCCGAACGATGACATAAAGGCCAAACTGCTCGGCCATCGTGAGCCAATCGTCGAGATCCTGCAGGCCGGTGACCTTGGAGAAGTCTTCAACCGAACCTGGCATCTCGCGTTCATGCCAGTTCCAAGGCGTGTAGGTTTCGACCGTGTTGAAACCGGCATCCTTGATCTTTTGAAAACGATCCCGCCAGAGTTCCTTCGGGCAGCGGAAATAATGGAAGGCCCCGCTGTAAATGAAGGTGTCCTTTCCTTCGATGGTCAGGCACTGCGCGTCATAACGAATGCGCGCGGGATTCGAGAAGGGGCGCGCATCTTCCGCGCGGACGGGCGTTGCCAAAAAAAAGGCGCAGAGCGCCGCCGAAATGAGGGAGCAAGCTTTGGCGGTCATAGCGGGTGGTAGACGAAATGGTTGAAGCGGACGTCGCCGGCGCCGGCGGCGATCAAGCCGGGACGCAGCGCGAAGAAGCCCTTGAAGCGGTTGTGGTGCATCTGGGAGACATCGATACCGGAGCGAACGGTCTCCCACGTGGTGCCGTCACGGCTGGCGAACAAGGCGCAGGTTTTGCCGTCGTTGACGATTTTCAGAAACCAGTGGTTGCCCGGGAAATTGTCGTGGCGGGAGGTGCGCTGGGCGTCTTCGTGGACGGTGAACCCGCGGCCGTCGGAGGTGATGCCGACAAAGGCTTTTTCATTATAGAAAAGAATGAGCCCGCCGGTGCTTCCGG